>Ga0075018_10000407_pt1 | contig 12947 bp, 14 predicted proteins | sample ColStrG_CSR_2014_FD_71471 | JGI IMG/M metagenome (GOLD analysis project Ga0075018, IMG submission 71471) | Freshwater sediment microbial communities in response to fracking from Pennsylvania, USA - Cold Stream Run_MetaG_CSR_2014 | ecosystem: Environmental > Aquatic > Freshwater > Creek >... | reverse complement strand
ACGAAGCCGTGCCAGATTGCGTTCTGGAAGCGCAGGCTCCTCCAGACGTGGAATATCACTCCGATCGAGTACAAGGCGCCGCCGAGAGCAATGAGCCAGAGCGTCACCGGCGCGAGGGTAGCGGCAACGGGATCGATCACGAAAAGCCCGCTCCACCCCATTGCAAGGTAAATCCCGATCGATATGCGGTCGAGACGACCGGGCCAAAAAAGCTTGATCGCCATTCCCGCGAGCGCGGCGGTCCAGATGACTGCGAGGACGGCAGTGGCGGCAGCAGCATGCATTGGCAGCATGAAAGCCGTGTACGTCCCTGCAATCAGCAGATAAATCGACGCATGGTCCAATCGGCGCAGCCACCATTTGAAAGGCGAGACTGGCCACAAATTATAGGCTGCAGAGCAGCAGAACATTGCAAGAAGACCAGCAAGATAGATCGTGACCGCGGCGAACTGCGCGAGATTGCCGCCACGCCCAGCGATGACAATAAGCGTCGCGGCGCCGCCAAGCGCCATCGCTACTCCGAGGAAATGAATGACCGCATCGGCGAGGGTCTCGCTATGATCGTAGTCCCAACTGAATTTAGACCTCATGCTTTGGACATATTGGTGCATTGCGGCGAGGACAGGGCTGAAAATGAGAGTGGTTTATTGCGAAAAGACTATTGAACGGAATGGCTGGCTGGGGGATTGATGGAGTATCGCCGACCGGGGCACCGCCTACAGGCGTCGGCGACTGAGAGACCATCGCGCTCCCGACTGTCATAAAGGGAGCGTTCTATGTCCGACAGCAGTGCAACGGCACTTTCCAAAGAAGAATGCTTTCACAAAGCCGAAGAATGCCGCGCCTTCGCGAAGGCGGCAAAACTTGAGAACCACCTCATCATGCTCACCCACATAGCGGAGACTTGGGAGCGGATTTCGGACGGTGTGACTTAGGCCGCGTCGTTTGATCTGCGGGTAATTGCCAAGATCATTCCGTGCGAGAGAGCTGGTGCTCGTCGGCAATTCGCTCGAAAGACTCGGCAGCGCTTTTGATCCGGTACGACAAGCGGTTGTCGCGTTCGACCGGCAACTGGCGGACAATTTTGTATTTACCCCGCGCAGCATTGTTTCCGAATTGAGCCGCGTAATAGACGTCCTGGCCGGTGGAATATTTGTGGTTCATATTCATCCTCCAGGTTGGCTTCGTGCGATCCAGCGAAAAACGCCCGGCGCGAAGGCCGGGCGCTCGCCTTACAAAAATCGAAGCGAGATCATGCGTTCTGCAGATCGGAAGCCGCCTGCTTTCCGCGCTCCGTCACCACTTCGTACGTGAGCCGCTGGCCCTCGTTGAGGGTTCTCATGCCGGCGCGTTCGACCGCGCTGATATGCACGAATACGTCGCGCGAACCATCGCTCGGCGTGATGAACCCAAAACCCTTTTGGGTGTTGAAGAATTTGACAATACCTGTGGCCATGATGCCATTCCTTGCGTTGTACGCTGCTTCGAGTTGAGATGCGCACGAGCGTTCATTGCTTCATGCGATCGAAACGTTCGATTTTTTGAGGTGACTTGATAAGCGCCCAAGTCGGGGGCAGCGCAGCAAGGCAATCCGAAAACCTAGTTTCAATGAGTTCCCTATACGCTATTTAGCGTGTGAGGTCCAATCAATATACCGTTGCTGACTCCTCGATTTTATTCGCGCCAACCGCGATCGACGCGTGTCTATCCCCGTTAAACTTGTCTCTATCGCACGTCGAAACGAGATAACGCTCGACTCGAGTGAGACTTCCACTCAGGGTGCCATACGAACCATATTCTGAATGCTTAATACTTGGTGATCGTTATGCGCCGCGAACGCTTTCAGCTGACCTTCAGGCGGCACTTCTCGATCACGGGGATCGATCGGCTATTGCCGCCCGGCGACTATGAGCTTGTGCCGGATTACGAACTGACAAGCGAGCCACATTTTCCAGTGTACCAACAGATTGTGACGTTGCTCCTTGTTCCATCACAAGCATACAGACGTTCGTCAGTCGTGAAAGCTAATGTCCGCCTTGTCGAGATCATCGCGTCGCATCGGCGCGACCAGATTGACGCCGAGGAAATAAATTGCGTTGCAACTCAAGCGGCTTCAGGCGGTATCTAAAGTCGATAAATGCGCTCACACATCAGTTAGCTTCGACCGGCTGCTTCGTGCGCCATAGCTGAAAACCCTGCAATCTGATTGCGCCCTCGATTCTAATCCGGGAGAGATTGTGCGGCGGTGGTCTGCCGGCCTCGACGACACCTTCCGGACGCCATGGCGCAAACCCGGCAGGTAACCTGCTGCCATCCTCATCGCCGGCGAAAGCGTAGAGCGCGTCGTTTGCTTCAGACTTGAAAATATAGATCTTCATGGCGGAGAACTCACATTCTTTTGGGCGGGCGACCGCGCCCGGTGGGCTTGCCGTTGGCATCGAGACCTGGCTTCTTGCGTGGGGCTGCAATCGAGCCGTCGAAGATCGCCTTCTTGCGGGCCATCTTACGAGACCGACGTAGCGCCTCGCTTTTTTCGCGCGCCGTTTGCTCGGAGGGTTTTTCGTAAAAGCGCCGGCGCTTCATTTCACGGAAAATGCCCTCACGCTGCATTTTTTTCTTCAAGACACGGAGGGCCTGGTCGACGTTGTTGTCGCGGACAAAAACCTGCAATTGACATTCCTTTGCGTTAAAGTGCGGCGCAGTCGCGAGGTAAAAGCATCAGCTACGACGGCAAGCGCAATGTCGTCGCCCAATGGTGGCCGCATGCTGCACAAAGCCACCGTTGCTGGATCAATCCATTGCCGCGACACTCGGAGCCGATCGACGCCATCGTTTCCTTATTGCATTGCGGACAACGACGGCCACTCCCAAAATTGTCATTACACGCTTGCGGTGCCCGCCGGCGAGGTCGAAACAGGTGTTGCGTTGGATCGAAATAGTGACTTTGAATTTGAGTCACGGCCGCTCCCTTTAAGGCGGGAGCACGGGCGTGTCTCTCAGCCACCGGCGCCTGAGGATGAAAGCCGATGATTCATCCAATATAGGCTCTCGAACCAGGAATAGCCAGCTTATTGAACCGAGCTGCAAAACGGCGGAAAATCTGCATGCTGTTTTTTGAGTCAGAAGCCTCCGACTTTGGTCACTTCCGCTTCCTCGCGATGGTCTCGACCGGTCGCGCATGGGAAAGTTGAACGCATCGAGCGAAAGCGGATTGAAGCGCGTGTTCATCTTTGCCGCTAGCGAGGCACTTGAAAGACAAAAAATGCGCCAGTAGCGATCAGCAAGAAGCCAAACGCTTGCCCCCAGGTCAGTGGATTTTTGAGGTACACGACCGAAAAGATCGCGAAAACCAATAATGTGATGATTTCCTGAATAGTCTTGAGTTGTGCGGGCGAAAAGACCGCGCTGCCGAATCTGTTGGCGGGCACCGCCAGACAGTACTCGACAAAGCAAGTCCCCAACTGATGAAAATCACCGATAAGAGCGGTATCTCCTTAGTAACAGAGATGCCAGTACCAGGCGGTCGTCATGAAAACGTTTGAACCGAACAACAAGAAAATCGGAAGCAGATACGAAAATAGAGGCTGCATTGGCATAGGCACCTCGGGTCTGGCGAGAAGAATTTTCTTGGGCTTTAGATGCGGGCAGGCTTGCGACCTTTGGGCGTCTTCACAGTGGAAACCCAGCTTGACCGGCTCGGCGGCAATTCAGACGGCCGTCGCCATGACGATCAACGTCGCAAGTGCGAACTTGCCCCATACCCAAATAGTTTGGCCGAAATCGAAATTTCCGCATCGATAGTGACTGATGGCTGCTCGAGCCGCGCCCCTGTGATGGCCGTTTTCTGTATAAGAAAGCGGACCGACGGAAGTTCCGATCTAAAGTCATTGGACAAAAGTACTAAATGGTGCGCCTGCCGGTTCGGGGCTCAGCAGGTCACACCACACTCATGTCGATTCGAGCGTCGCTCGCCTTTGGCAGCATCGAGCGCACGTCCGCTTCAAATTTTCGTAAGTCAAGTTCAGCTGGGATATGCAGGAAGAACTCAAGCTGCCGTTTGCCCTTATACAAGGTCGAACTTTGCAGCCGGCAGCCTCGTGATACCAACATTGATTGCACCGTGCCGAACATCTGTTCCATGTCCACGTCTTCGGCGAGACGAATCCGGAGGCGGCATGCAACACGAGATTCAAGCCAGAAGATTAGGATCCAACTGAAAACGGTGACGAAGACCGCCATTACCCATGATCCCATGCCGCAGGCGAGTCCGATCACAACGACGATGATGGCTTTTCCGGTGAGCTTGGGATTGTCGAGGACCGTCCGGAAACGCAGCAGCGCGCCAATTCCAAAGATGACAAATGCGAGCGTTTGGCTGGTTCCGCTCAATTCCGCGACAATTGCGCCCACCAGGCCCAGGAGAATGAGGGTTTTGCGCTCCTCAAGGTCTGAAAGCGATGCCAGCCGCGATGAACGCGGATGCCAGGCGACGATCCACGCGCACGCAACCGCCAAGCTCAGACTGAGAAAGAGGCGTAACATGAACTCCGGATGCAGAAACTGCTCGAGGCTGTGCTGCATGGACAGCCACGAATCGCCTTGTGGATCGAGGCCGCCTCCAATTTTCTGTTTGGCCATTTCTTCAATAGGGTTTGCAGCGAGGGCCTCTGGAGAAACCAGGGATGCGAATGCGATGCTCGCAGCAATGACAGCCGCGCCAAACGCTCGCTTAATGTGGCAATCGATGAAAGAGGACCGTGATGACATGATTTCCCCCGTATTTTTCAACTGATCAGAACTATTTCTTGGTTTTCGTCGGCAACCTCACCAAGCTGAAGCCAGATTAGGTCTTCGCCATTCATCGAATGACAAATTTTCGCTGATACGTCTGCTTTGAACCAAGCGACCATTCTCGTCGTAACTCAACTCGATTAGCCAATCGTACACGTCATTGGGCCATTTGCCGTTGGGAAGCACAGTCATTGGGTCAGCACCTAGCGCGCGTAGCAGGTTTGGAATTGTACCGTGATGCCAACAGATCAAAATGTTTTGGCCCTCTGGAAGGCTTTGAATTTCCTGAACCAAGTCTAGAAATCGCTTATTCTTGAAGCGATCGTCAACTGGTAGCCCGAGGGCCCGGCCGATCGGTTCAACCGTTAGGCGCGGACGTTGACTGTTGGTGGAATCCTTGGTGGCGAACAGATAGTCCAGTTTGAAAGGTCGACCGTTCACCGTCAAAGTCTTGAGATAGTTTACGTACGCTCTGGCGTGCGCGCTGCCGATAGGCGACAGGCCCGAGCCGCTATCGGGATCCTCGGCGTGCCGGATAATCAGAATGACAGCATTTTTTAATCCAGAGTCACCGACGTGTACGGGCTTAGCGAGACCTGCTGCCGGAATAGCCACCGTAAAAAACATGCAGAGAAGAAGCTGAAATTTTTTGTTCGGTAACATGCACGCGACCCCTTATTGCATCAGATGCTCTGGAAGCATCCGGAGAGTACTGCGCCTTGATGAAGCCGTGTCTCTCAAAACGGATTCACGTAATTTAGATTGCGATCTCGGGCGATCCCTCAAAATTTCCCGATGGTTGATCTAACCTTACTTCACTTCAATACCGAGCCTTTGCCGCATATTCTTGAAAACCACGTCCATGGCCTGAATAATCCGCAGTTCGGGATGTGCCTTACAGTACACAATCACTTCATGTTCGGCTTCTTTGCCCTTTCGAATATCCATGTAATGTTTTTTTGCGAGCCCGTTGTACCAACCGCTGTACCATGAGGCGAGCATATCGGCATCACCTTGCCACGTGTTTGCAAGCTGAGCGCAAGTCAAAGCCTGAACGTCTAGGAACCCTTCGGCATCCGCATAAGTACTAAGATCCACTTGAGCTTGAACGTTCGAACCTGCGACTGCGAGTACCGCGGCCGCAATGATCAATCTTTTACGCATGTGTTACTCCCTTTCGTCTAAGCTTATCGCTTTGCGAAGCGGGATTGCTATTGTTTATCTGGTTCAAATGCTCGTTACTGCTCGCGACTATCAATTGAACTGGATAGTTTAAGGGAGGTACCGGCAGGCGGCGATGGCATTCGGTGGCTGGGACAGTAGCGGATGGTCCCTGCTCTGCCTGTTTTCCTTGCAGCCGGGAATTTTCTAAAGTCGTGGTTTCGGAGACGTAGGTGACACCACGAAAGAAAGACCGTGAAAAGCGACACGTTTAGATCTTTGCGGAGCTTCTTGGCGATTCTTTCCGTCGTGTCGTCTGGCTTTGCCGCGCCGGCCAGCGCACAGGATACGATCAAAGTTGCGGTCGGCCAGATCGATGCCTGGGCCAATCAGGTGCCCACGCTTGGCATGAAGGCGGGAATTTTTCAGAAGCACGGTATCATTCTAGAAAATTACGGCACGCAAGGCGCCGGCGAGACCTTGCAGGCGGTGATCTCCGGCAGCGCCGATATCGGAATCGGCGTCGGCACCCCCGGTGCCATGCGCGCTTTCGCCAAGGGCGCGCCGGTGCGTGTCTTGGCCGCGGCCTATACCGGTGTGGAAGACATCTATTGGTTTGTGCCCGCCGATTCGCGGATCAAAAGCGTGAAAGACATCACCGACAAGCAAACGATTGCCTATTCGACCAATGGTTCGACCTCCGATAGCGTGTTGCGCGCGCTGATCGCCCATTACGGTCTTAAGGCAAAACCGACCCAAACCGGTGGGCCGCCCGGGACGTTCACGATGACGATGTCGGGACAGATCGACATCGGCTGGTCGGTGGCACCGTTCGGGCTGAAGGATTTGCAGACCAAGACCATCCGCGTATTGATGCGCGGTAGCGACGTCCCTTCAATGCGCCGTCAGACGGTGCGGGTCGAAGTCGTCAATGCCAATGCATTGAAGGAGCGTTACGACGTAATGCTGCGCTTCATGCGCGGCTATCGCGAGACGCTCGACTGGATGTACTCCAATCCGCTCGCAGTGAAATACTATTCCGAGTCCATGAGCATGCCCGAAAGCCTGGTCGAATTTCAGCGCGACGAATTCAATCCGAAATCGGCGCTGAATCCGGATGAATTGTCCGATGTCGGCCTAGTCATGCAGGACGCGGTCGCCGGAAAGTTTCTGGAAAAGCCGCTCACTCCGGAACAGCTCGCGGAGTTCATCCAGATCCCCCCGCGCTAGCAAATGTTGCCACTGACCGGCATTTGAAATGTGCGTTATAACCAGCCATGGCCGATTCACCCTCAAAACCGCCCGGCGACGGACCTGCACCGAAGACCGAGCCCGCTGTGCGCACAATCGCAATGCCTGCCGATACCAATCCACATGGCGACATTTTCGGCGGTTGGCTGCTGTGTCAAATGGACCTTGCGGGGGGCACGATAGCGACGCGACGCGCCTGCGGCCGTGTCGTTACGGTTGCCATCACCAGCATGGAATTTCATCGTCCGGTCATGGTCGGTGATGAGGTCAGCTGTTTCTGCAACATCGAGCGTGTCGGCAACACATCGATTACCGTCAAAATTGAAAGCTGGGTTCGCCGCGGCTTGGGTACTGAACAGATAAAAGTGACCGAGGGCATATTCACCTACGTCGTCGTCGGTGCCGATGGCCGGCCTCAACCGGTCCCACCGCAGGGCGCTGGTTCACAAGCGCAACCCGCTCGCTAATCTGCCTTCGGAACCGGCGTGTCGAGCGGAATGTTCGGCGGGCCCCACACCAGTTTATGGTAGTCGAAGCCGTCGTCGAGCATGGGTTTGACGATCGCGAAATACGGTGAGACATCGAAATCACGCGGGGTATAGAGCCCATGCTTGCGAATATGTTCCACCTCGCTCTGCACGAATGGCGCGACTCCATATGTTTTTCCGTTGACGACTTTGACCTCAGGCAGGATTGGATAATGTATCGAGGCAAATGCTTCTGCGATGAGTGTTGAGCAAATGGCCCTGGTTGGATCGCCGCTGCCGATCGCCAGCATGCGCCGGCGAAACCATACGGGCACCGGCGGGTACGGAAACAGATAGCGCCCCAAGTCGATGATCTGCTTTGAGTCATACAGCTTGCCGCACCGCGCCAAAGCATAGTCGATGACCTTCTGCCGGCTCTCCGCGCTCAAGCCCACCGGGCGGCAAATGCGCTTGTTGAAATTGAAATATTTGGAGAGCGGCACCGTGGTAACGCCGTGCTCGACACCGGCCTCCAGGAGATTATTCGGCTCACTGCCGGCCGGTTGGCCCTGGGCCTGGCTCTCTTCCGGCTCACCCAGATAGAGCGCCGCATGCGACCACGTCGATTGTGTAAGAAATTTAATGACAGCGCTGAGACGGGTGTTGCCTTCTATCAGTACGACATCGCCCGGTCGCAGTGCCTGCTGGAAGACCGCTGGTTCGGGAGAAAAGAAGGGGGCGTAACGCGTTGTCGGCTTGGACAAATATCGAAGGATGGCGCGACTGATATGCTCTCGGAGGGTGTCAAACATGAGTCCAAAAACCGGTGCAGACACAATAAATTGTAAGCCTACCGCCGCTACAAACCTATAGTCTTACGGGAACGATGCCGGCCGCCGTGATTTGATCATCGTCACCCTTTACGTCAGACGCCAATGCCAAACTTCTCGTTGCGCCGGAACTTGATCACGAAGCCTATATTCCGGGCTGCGAAGCATGCCCTGCCGACGCTGTCGGACACCGAGCGCGAAGCCATAGAGGCAGGCGACGTTTGGTGGGATGCCGATTTGTTTTCCGGGAACCCGGATTGGAAAAAGCTATTAGCGTTCAAGCCCGCGCGACTGTCCGACGAGGAGCAGAAATTCCTGGCCGGGCCCGTCGAGCAGCTTTGCGGGATGCTCGACGACTGGAAGATAAATTGGGAGTTGCACGACCTGCCGGCGGAGGTCTGGGAGTTTCTCAAGGCGAACAGATTTTTCGCGATGATCATCCCGAAAAAATACGGTGGCCTTGGCTTTTCCGCCTACGCCCATTCGGAAGTCATTCGCAAGTTATCGTCCCGTTCGATCAGCGCTGCCGTCACCGCCATGGTGCCAAATTCGCTCGGCCCAGGTGAACTGCTGCTGCAGTTTGGTACCAAGGCGCAGCAGGATTATTGGCTGCCCCGACTTGCACGGGGAGAAGAAGTCCCCTGCTTCGGGCTGACCAGTCCGGAGGCCGGTTCAGACGCCGCCTCGATGATCGACTTCGGCGTGGTCTGCCGCGGGACCTTCGAGGGGCGCGACGTTCTCGGCATTCGTCTCAACTGGCACAAGCGCTACATCACGCTCGCACCGATTGCGACCGTGCTTGGCCTCGCCTTCAAACTACGCGATCCGGATCACCTCATCGGCCAGCAGACGGACATCGGGATCACCCTCGCTTTGGTGCCAACCAACTTGCCCGGTATCAGTATTGGCAGACGCCATTTGCCCGCCATGCACGTCTTCCAGAACGGCCCGAATTGGGGGCACGACGTCTTCATTCCGATGGATCACGTCATCGGTGGCGTCGAACAGTGCGGTAAAGGCTGGAAGATGCTGATGAGCGCGCTTGCCGCCGGCCGTGGCATTTCACTTCCCTCGCTGTCGGCAGCGGGTGCCGCATTTACGGCTGACCTCACCGGCGCCTACGCGCGCGTGCGCGAGCAGTTCCACGTCTCGATCTCAAGGTTCGAGGCGATCCAGGAGCGGCTCGGACGCATGGCGGCGACTGCTTATCTGCTTGATGGAGCGCGCCGCATGACCTGTGCTGCGCTGGACGACGGACACCACCCGGCTGTCGTCACTGCCATTATGAAAGCGCAAGCGACCGAGCGCATGCGCATCTCCGTCAACGATGCAATGGACGTGCATGGCGGCAAGGGCATCATTGAAGGCCCCCTCAATTATCTGGGCAGCCTCTATCGTGGTGTGCCGATTGGCATCACCGTCGAAGGCGCCAACATCGTCACGCGGAGCCTCATTCAGTTCGGTCAGGGCGCGATCCGCAGTCATCCTTATCTGCTGAAAGAAATGACAGCGTTGCAGGACGCCGATCGCGAGCGCGGGCTCGACGCATTCGACAACGTCTTTTGGGCCCATGTCGGGCACAGCTTCGCCAATGCTTTTCGCACTTGGGTGAGGTCATGGACCGGCGGCCTGTTTTCACCTGCGCCCGACGCCGGCGCGGCCACGCCGTTTTATCGACAGCTCAGTCGTTATTCCTCGGCATTCGCGCTCGCCGTTGATCTTGCGCTGCTCAGCCTCGGTGGCGGACTGAAACGTAAGGAAATGATTTCCGCCCGGTTCGGCGACATTCTTTCCGAGCTCTATCTGTCGAGCGCCGCACTCAAACGCTGGAACGATGAAGGCCGCCAAGCGGATGATCTGCCCTTGCTCGAATGGTGCATGGAAACGAGTTTTGTTGTCATCGCGATGCGATTTGACGAAATCATCGGAAATTTTCCGGTGCGCCCGGTGGCCTGGCTAATGCGCCTCCTTATTCAGCCCCTCAGCCCGAGCACGCGGGGCCCCACCGATCGCGTCACGCAGGCCGCTGCGGCAATCATCACAAATCCCTGCCCGGCACGCGAACGACTGACGGCCGGCCTGTATCAGCCCAGCATAGATGGGGACGATGGTGTAGCGCTCGTCAAGCGCGCCTTTGCGAAGACCGTTGCTGTACAGCCAATTCGGGATCGCATGCATGCCGCGCGGGTGCGCGATATCGATCAGGCACTCGCCGCTGGCACGATCAATGCCGAGGAGACTGCGCAACTACGAGCGGCGGCCGAAGCGGTGTCGGCGGCAATTGCTGTCAATGATTTCTCGCCGGAAGAACTGGCCTTGCGCGGGTTGCCCAAAAACGGAGATGTGTCATCGCAAGCGAAGGTCCACAGGCCGGCGGCGGAGTAGCAGGGCGCCCCGTCTATATCGTCGACGGAAGCCGCACCCCTTTCATCAAGGCGCGCGGCAAGCCGGGGCCTTTCACGCCGGTCGATCTTGCCGTGCAATGTGGCCGTCCGCTGCTGCTGCGTCAGCCATTCGCGCCCGATGCCTTCGACCAGGTCATTCTTGGCTGTGTCAACGTCATTGCCGACGAGATGAATCCGGCGCGTGTCGCCGCGCTGCGTCTTGGCATGGGCGAGACCATGACGGCCTTCACCGTGCAGATCAATTGCGGATCGGGCATGCAATCGATCGACACGGCTTATCGATACATCCGAGAAGGCGCGATGGATCTCGTCCTTGCCGGCGGCGCGGAATCGCTCAGCCATGCGCCTTTGGTGTTCAATCACAATGCGGTCGAGTGGTATGCGCGCATGTTTGGCGCACGGAATATATGGGCGAGGCTCGTCGCGTTGCTTGGCGTCAGGCCATCTTTTTTCAAGCCCGTCATCGGCCTTGAACGCGGCCTCACCGACCCCATCACCGACCTCAATATGGGACAGACCGCCGAGCTCGTGGCGCATCTGTTTCATATTTCGCGGCGCCAAGCTGACGAATATGCCGCCGAAAGCCAGCATCGACTTGCGAAGGCACAAAAGGAGGGCTGGCTTGCAAACGAGGTCGAGCCCCTATTTGCACGTGACGGCACGGTCTTTGACCACGACGATGGCGTGCGTCCTGACAGCAGCGTTGACAGTCTCGCAAAACTCAAGCCCGCCTTCGAGCGCCCGTGGGGTAAAGTCACCGCCGGCAACAGCTCACAAATCACCGACGGCGCGTCGTGGGTGATCCTGGCGTCGGAAGACGCTGTGAAGGAACACAAGCTGGAACCGAAAGCCGTCATTCTCGATAGCGAATGGTCGGCGCTCGATCCCTCGGTTATGGGTCTTGGGCCGGTATTCTGCTCGACCGAAATCCTGAAACGCCACAAATACGCGCTTAGCGATATTGATCTGTGGGAATTGAATGAGGCGTTCGCCGCACAGGTGCTGGGCTGCCTCGCGGCCTGGGAAGACGAGGAATTCTGCCGCAACGCACTGAGCCTTCCCGGCGCTGCCGGCAGTATCCCACGCGACCGCCTCAACATCGACGGTGGCGCCATTGGCGTCGGGCACCCAGTCGGAGCCAGCGGCAATCGCATTGTACTGCACCTCATCAATGCCATGCATCGGCTGAGACTCAAACGCGGCATCGCGACCGAATGCATTGGCGGTGGTCAAGGCGGCGCAATGTTGATCGAAGCGATCTAAGGTTAGACATGAAAGAAACGCACGCACCCGTCCTCGACGTCCTTGGCAGTCGCAATCTCGAACTTGGGCCATTCACGGCCGAGGGAAAGAGCGATGGCTCCTGGGTGCACTGGCAAATGCGCGGCGATGAGGACGGCATCGTCTGGCTTGTGCTCGACAAAAAAGGCACGGGCACCAACACGCTTTCAGAAGACGTGCTGGCGGAGCTCGATGCGGCCTTAGCGAAAATCGAACAGGATCGGCCACCGGGGCTCGTCATCCGCTCGGCCAAGCAAAGCGGCTTCATCGCCGGCGCCGATATCAATGAATTCCGCGGCGTCACCGACCCGGCAAAAATCGAGACTCTCATCGCGAGCGGTCACGCCGTCCTCGATCGGCTTGACCGTCTCCCGTTGCCGACGATTGCGATCATTCATGGCTATTGCCTTGGCGGCGGCCTCGAGGTGGCGCTCGCTTGCGACCGCCGCATCGCCATCGATGATGCCAGCTTCGGCTTTCCCGAGGTATTACTCGGTCTGCATCCCGGACTTGGCGGCACGGTCCGCCTCACTCGTCTCATCAATCCGGTGCAGGCAATGACGATGATGCTGACCGGCAAGACACAGCGTGCCCGCGCCGCCAAATCGCTCGGTATCGTCGATGCCGTCACGCAGGAACGGCATGTGCGCGGCGCCGTCAAAGCCGCTGTCGACGGCTCGCTGAAATCGCACAAGCCCGGACTGCTCGTCGGCCTTCTTAACTCGGCGCCGGCGCGCGCTCTGCTGGCACCGCGCATGCGC
>Ga0075018_10000405_pt1 | contig 12953 bp, 11 predicted proteins | sample ColStrG_CSR_2014_FD_71471 | JGI IMG/M metagenome (GOLD analysis project Ga0075018, IMG submission 71471) | Freshwater sediment microbial communities in response to fracking from Pennsylvania, USA - Cold Stream Run_MetaG_CSR_2014 | ecosystem: Environmental > Aquatic > Freshwater > Creek >... | reverse complement strand
AGCTGCTTCACCTTGTTGAGGAACCACCACAGGCTCGGGTGGTTACCCGAGACTGCGAAGTAGTTCAGATGCCCTTACAGCATCCGTTTTGCCCAAGCCCCCGGTTGTCGCGATGGGGTCGTGCATTGTCCTGCGCAACCCCGCCGAGCGCCAGGCGCGGTTCGAGGCTGAGTGGATCGAGGGCGAATGGAAGTTCGGCAAGCGCGTCGCCGATGCTTGAAGTATCCGGCCACGACTTCATCCGGCGGATTAACGCATGATGCAGCCTTTCGGGACACCGACGGTCTTGCAATAGACAACGGGGCGAGCAACCGGAGCACGCACTGCTGCGGCACCATTTGGCCCCGCTACGACGGCGCCATTTGGCCCGGCACACCCGGCGCGCACTACCCCCTTGGCGCAGACGACAGCATTTGCGTCGATAGTATTGAAAGTCATGGTCGTAACGAAAGCGGTGATGGCGAGACCGGCGAGTAGGAATGAGCGCATCGTTACCTCCCAGGCGCGAATGGCTTGATTGGCTTCAAGACGGGCATTCAGCCAGAGTAAATGCTGACGCCGGATTGACCTGAGAGATATTGTCCTTTGGTACAATGGGGAGACGTTCGCGCGGCCTGACCGGCGTGCAGTGGCTCCCGGCTCAACAGTGGCTTAAGCTACGTCGGGAGGGGGCAGTACAGGAGGCAGAGAATGTCGAAGATCATTCTTTCCGCTCCTATCATCGCCGCTGTCACTTCGACCGCTTTCGCGCGTGGTAGAATTCTTCCGGCAGGGCCTCAGGACTACGTCGACGACTACGGCTTCTGGCACAGCCTCCATAGCGACTGGTCTAATATCCAGCGCGCCGAGGTGTCCGGCCAGAATCCGCGCCCGTCGCACAAGCATGGTCAGGACTCGCGCGATCGCTGAAGCATCTACCCGTTTCGCAGCTCAATACTTGGCCCGTGGTCTCCCCCGTGGTTTCCCCTGTGAACGCTTCACGGCTGCCCTCGCGAGCAGAACCTTGTGCATCACTCGGGGTCGGGGCGGTTGGCTTAGACCTTCCCCGTGGGGGACTTGCAGCTCCTATTCTTTGCCAGCTTCCTGGCGCACCCCGCTAAGGGTCAGGTGCGGCGGTGCTGGCGCGTCCACTGACCGTCCGGTGTTCCACCGATAGCGGCCGTATCGCTGCACCGCCGCGACATGGCGCTTCGGGCCAGAAGCGGAAACTTGAAAGCCGAGGCCGGCGAATGTGCGCTCTATGAAATTTGGCAGCTATGGACTGCGCGAGCCAACCAGAAAATCCGACCACCCCTTGCGGGGTCATTGATCGAATGTTCGATGAGTTCGAAACTGAGGTGGTCCCGGTTGTCTGAGCAACTTTTCCGCGTCGATAAGTGGGGCGTCTGCCGGGGTTAGGCTGCCATGCGGAGGGGCGGCGAGGTGAAGTAGGCGTGATCGCGTGGAGCTCGCGCTCGATCAGCTGGTCAACGCAACCCTCCAAACAGATAATTATGAGCGGCCTAATTGGCCCGGAGAATCTTAGAAAAGATGAGCGTTTTGTCGCAGGGCGACAAACAATTTACCGCGCACACCGCATCAGGCCCGCCAGAAAACTGGCGAATGGAGTGGCGCCCAGGATTATGCCGCCCCCCGGTTGGGTGTCTGGCGCTCCCTGATGCGCCGGCGCCCCCAGGTGATCAATGCTCTGCGGGCGCACTTGGCCGAGCTCGGCATTGCGGCCGCACAAGGGACCGCAGGGCTCAAGGAGCTGCTGAAGATCATTGCGAGCGATGCGGGTACCTTCACGACGCCTTGTGGCGTTATGAAGAGGGTGCCGGCTTGGAAGAGAAAATCGTCGGTTTTGATGGAGGAGGCGTCCCTATTCGGCGCACATGAGAATCTCCATTCCGGCCGCGAGCTTTCAACAAAGCGATCGAAGTTCTCGCGCCTTGCCGTTGTTGTTGACGCAAGCTCGCTATGGACACCAACAACTTTTTGAGCGTCGGTGCGTGGCTTTCAGCGCAAACCTTGCAATCCCTGCAGGACTGGTCGTAAACTACCCATTTGGATCGCGTTTTCCAGCAAAAACAATGCATTGTTGGTACGCCTGAATGATTGACCGACAAAGGCGAGGTCTTGGCCGGTGAATTTGCCGCCTTTGCCCACCAAGGCATCGGCAACCAGCTCGTGGGTCACCTGCCGGTGAAAAAATTTCGCACCGGTTGTTCCCTCCTCTAAAGTCGCGGTCACGCTGTCCCAGCGGCCGCCGACGCTCTTAAAATGGTTTTGGAGATCTCGGGTTCCATTGCTGACCTGCCTTTCAATCCAAAGCTCGCCATTCGGGCGCAGGCTCAGATAGTTACCTGGTGCGGATCCCTCCAATCTCTGCACCACACCGTTTTCGACCCACCTTACGTTTCGGCCATGTAAATACTGCCAATCCTCCAAAGCCTGCAGCGTTTGTTTCGTGAGCTCGGCACCGTCGCTTGCCGCGGCACGCATGAGCTTCGCCAGTTCCGGGCGATTGGCCACCACATCCTGCAAATAAGTCTCCATCTGTTCGGCGGTAACAGGCCCGGTAATGCGCCCTGCGCCTACCGCGGTCCGCTCAGCCACCACGTCCCTAACCGCCGCGCGACTCCTTAAGATAACCTGCAGCGCGCGGATTTCTGCCGTGGCTGCTGCTACACGATAGATGGCGGCAGCGATCTTACCGATGGCGAAACTGGTGAGCCACATCTCGCCAACAAGTTTGGCTACGTAAATGACCCTTTCGGCGAGACTCAGATATGAAGCTGGCTCGACCTTCAATAGGCACGCCAGCTGGCCATCGGGCTTTACAAGAACCAAGCAACGCTGATCAGTGGTAAAACAGCGGTCAAACGTTCTTGCGTTAATAGATCCAGCCGCGCCGACAAACGCGTGTCCGCCTAATGCCAGCCACGAATTCACGGCCTCTTTCTGCATTTTTGCGGCTTCGTCGTGTTTGTTTCGGGCCTCGAGCCGTTTCCTGCTGAGAATGGCGGAATACATGGAGGCGCGCTCGACTTCGCCGTTTTCCAGGCGCAGGCCGATTGGAACGCCAACTGCCACAACCGGCGTATGCGGCCGCGGCGGCCGTCTTGCTGCTGGCGCCGCCGGATGGCCGCCTTGGGCCCGCTCCGACCCGGTTTTGAGAATGGCTTTGAGGTTGGCTTCGGCGAAAGGATCGGGATAAATTCGTCCAATAGTATTTACGGGAACGTAAATAGCATACCCGGGAGCCCAACCCAAATGGGCGACCACCTCGTTTCTATCATCAATAACAGGTGTATAGCCTGACCTCGTGTGCCTTTCGTCATCGACTGATACCGATCCGGTACCAAAAATGTCATCTGGCGCCCAGACTGCCTTCGAGACAATGCTGCTATGTCTGGATTCCCATTCGGTTGCAGTGAACTTTGATTTATCAAATGTGTGAACAAAATCAGAGATGAGACGCTCGTTGACAAGCCGGTATACTTGAATGGGGACATCATCCGGATCCTCATACTGATGAGGCGGCGCTCCCGCCCCTGCACCGGCGCCGGGGTAATCGTCAGGTTCAAACGGACGAAGGGCGCGGTGGATATTGTCATGCGTATCGTCATGATGGCCCATATTACGCCTCCTACCGCACTTTCACATTCCGGTTCCCACAAGCCTCATGCCGTCGGCGATGCAAGCCTTCAGGCGGGCCGGGCGTTCATCCCTGCTGACCTTCAAGGCGCTGATCAGAACGGCGGTCCGAGCTGCCCGCGCGGTCATGTATTGCGGCATTGGAATCTTCCGGTGCGGGCCGGAGAGCAGAAAGCCGCCGGCCCATCCGGCTGCGAGCGCGAGCCAGGTCGAAGCATCATTGCCGTCGCCCTTCGTTCCGACGTGGAGCGCCGCCTGCCTGTGCTCATCGTCCGGCTCGCAGACCCACGCCTCGGCAGCCAGACGCCCGGCCGCCCGGTCTTGCGCCATGCCGCGCAGGAGCGCTTTCTCGCATCCGCATGCCCACCACACCGCTTCGCGCCGCGGCAGCAAGTAGGCGCAGAACGTCACGGCATCCTCGACCCTGCCTTCGGACGCCAAGGTTTTCAGAAAGTCCATCGGGAATTGATCGCTCGGGTCGGCACCGATCTTCCGCAACAGTTCCGGATAGGCTTCAAATAAAGCCTGAGCTGTGGCAAAGCGGATCCCTGACATCGAAGCACCTCGGGCGCCGTGGCTCGGCGCGATCGGAGACCAACTCACTTGCACGCGACCGAACGTCAGGCAGGTGGCGGCCGACAACGCTTAGACCGGCATTCCGCTGACCGTGGCCGCGCCGGCATTCAATTCGGGGGTGTCCAGCAGCGCTCCAACGTTGACCGTGGCGCCTATGATGTTGACCGCGAATTCCGCCTCAAGATTGATGACGGGGGACACGAGGCTTATTGATCCCGGTGTGATGCTCACCGTGCTCGGCCCCACCGTGAGGGTTATGGAGATATCCGCCGTCGTCGAGATCGACATGGCAACGCTCGTGGTCTGATTGCCGGCCGGAATCGAGATGATCTGATCGCCGGTTTGGATGGTCAGCTGGTCGTCGCCATTCTTGAGGGTCGTGCTGCGAGACGGGTTGCCTTTGGGCGGCGTGAAGACCTCGCCGATCACCCGAGTCTCGGCATGTTTGACGGTGACCTCGTGGTCCCGCTCGGCGTGCAGACGAATTGTTTCGAAGCCTTGTTTGTCGTCGAACACGAACTCATTGTAGCCGCCATTGTGTCTCGAGGAGTCAGACTTCCAACCAGACATGGTCTTGTTGGACGGCAGATCGTACGGGACCTGGTTGTCGCCGTTGTAGACGCAGCCGGTCACCAACGGCCGATCGGGGTCACCTTCGAGGAAGTCGACGACCACCTCCATCCCGATGCGCGGAAGGAAGATTGCACCCCATTTCTTGCCTGCCCATGCCTGGGCGACGCGGACCGGGCAGGATTTCTGCGGCTCGCGATCCCAATGGAACTGAACCCAGATGCGCCCATGCTCGTCCGTACTAATCTCCTGGTTCTCCTCCCCTTTCCTGCCCACGACCCTGGCAGTTTGAATGCCGTAGATGCGCGGCTTTGGGGTATTTGGCAGCGCCCGATATGGCCGGTCGCTCGGCAAAATGTCATAGGAGCCAGAGTAGCCATGTTCTCCGCCACCGCCGCCGCTGCGGTAGCCCTGGGATGAATACATGTGCCGGGCTCGGACAATCAGATACTCCCGGTTCTCGGATGCAGTCGGATGGCGCTCGACCGTGACGAGCCCTCCGGGATAGATGGACGCCGCATCGCCATGGACATGACGTCGATAGTCAAGAGCCTGCTCGGCGTCGAGGCGGACTTGTGCATGGCTCTCGCCCTTCTCTCGTTCATCATACTTGTCGTGGTAATCGTATATTTCCAGATCTGCATGCGCGTATTTTTCAGCAGCGTCCTTCGGTGCCTTCAAATCTTTTTTTGGCTGCAGATAGTCGTAGTCATTGAAGTGAACTTTGCCAGTGCGGAGCTTGCGACCGGAAACCCATGCGTAGAGATGTTGCTGCAGGCAAAGTCCACTACCGGGCAGTTGGATGAACGGTACCTTCGGCAAATCCTGGATCGACTGATGGGAGGCCCGCGAGTCGGCCATGACCAGCGTGTGCTTGCCGTCGGCGTGCTCGAAGAAATAGTAAATGCCGTAGTGCTCCATCATCCGGCTGCAGAATGCCAGGTCGGTCTCGCGATACTGCACGCAATAAGGAATTTTCTGATAGTCGCCAGTGGTCCGAAATTCGAAATCGGCAAATCCCGCAGCCGTGAAGATATCTCGGATGATTTCCGTCACGCTCTTCTCGAGAAAAATGCGGCAATCGGCCTTGCGACCGAGCAGCCAAAACCACGGCCGCAGCACCAAGTGGTACTGGAAAAGGTCTTGCTTCTTGCCGACCCACCGCGTCGAGGTCAGGATACCGTCGTAATAGCGGATCTTTCCGCCATAGGTTTCTTGCTTGATCGTGCACGATCGGCCAATTGCCATGTCGAAATCGATGTCCTCCTGTTCGCTGAGGGCCTCCACGTCATACTCAAACAATTCGCTTAAACCTTCCGAGCCGACGAAACTGGCCAACACGAGTACGTCCTTGCCAAGCGGGGTCTTCAATTCTGCCGGGCGCGTGTCTTGAGTAAGCTCAGTCATCGTCTGATTCCTTCAAGCGATTCCGCCGCGGCGACAACGCGCTCGGTTTGGCGGACTGGCCGTGTCGCCTGCACCACGCAATTTAGTAGCGCTACATCGGCACACGGCCTGTTACTTGGGTGACAGCGAGGTGGGCCTGTTACCGAGGTGACAATGCTGTCAGGGCCGCTGTCGCCACTTCGAGCTACCGGCCGCGAAGTCCGGCAACAGCCGAGTTGTGCGGACGGATTTCATCGCGTGCGCTCCCACCACGCTCGGCGGGACGCGTGATCGCGAGCTTGCGGCACTCCGTCGCTCAAGTTGTCATGAGCTGATGCAGCCATTTGGCCTCATCCAGGTGTCGGGCAACCTGCGCAAGCTTCTCGGGATCGCAAAATAGCCGATCCAAGGTTCGCCCGACCGCGCCTATTTTCTCCAGCGAAGCGATCGCCGCATTGACCTTGGGTCGGCTCGCGCCGAGAAGCTTCGACAGCTCGCTCTGAGAAAAGCCAAGTTCGAGCGGCACCCGCCTTCCGGGCGGCGCAGTGCGGGACCCAAGGGCGCCCAGCAGGAACCGGGCCAGGCGCACAGGCAGCGGCTCAAGCACGATCGTCTCGAGTTGCGCGGTCGTTTCGCGAAGCCGTCGACACAGAAATTCTACTGCCCGGGTCGCAATCTCCGGGTGGTTGGCCCACAAATCGCGGAATGCTTGGCGATCCAGGCAATGAATCCTAGCCCGGGTGATGGCGGACGCATCGGCGGTTCGCGGATAGCCGTCAAGCGCAGCAATCTCTCCGAACAGGCCGCCTTCCGTTGCATGGCGAACGCTCAAAATGCGGTGATCGGCAGTCGAAATTGCGAGCCTAATTCGGCCGGTCTCGACGAGATAAAGGTGATCTCCCGGATCGCCGCGCCGGAAAATCGTTTCGCCTTTGGCGCATTGCTTTTCCTTGAACCGACCGGCCAGGGCCGCGAGGTCGCCGGCATTGAGGCCTTCGAACAGGCTCGTCTTTGACAAAGAAGAGACTAAAGCGGATTTTTCCCCCATGTGCCCCCCACAGAACTGCCGGTCACAAGGCTCAGGCTCTCGCGCCGATCAAACAGAGGCGCTACGGCAGACAATCAGCGTGTTCGACCCGGAACCTGTTCGGGACCTCCGGCCCACTATACAACTAATGCGGGCTCCAGGCACGCGCGTGAGCGCGCATTGGCGTCAAGCCGCTGGGTCGAAGGCCTGGATCGACGGGCAGGAAACCTCTCACCAAGAGCTCGCATCGGACCGCGGAAAGTTGAACCTGTGATCGATTGATTGCGGAAGCTCCTCTCGCCATTGACAGCACGGCCCGGTTCGATGTTCGGTTGCGAGCCGCTGAATCCAAGGGGGTGCGTGCCGTATGAAAGAACTTTACGGACGAGTCCGCGCCGGATTGTTGGCGGCCGCGGCGGGCTCCTTTGCGTTGGGCAGCTTCGCGACCGTCTGGGCATTTGATGCTGCTGGTCTTCCCGGCCTTGCGCGCGAGCGCACATTCGATCTCCTCTACAGGGCATTTCCGCGCGCTTGCACCTCATGTCGCGTCGTCGTCGTCGACATCGACCGCAAAACGCTCGAAGCGCTCGGCGCTTGGCCTATACCACGCACCGAAATCGCTCGGCTGATCGAGCGGATCGCTGCGGCCGGCGCGCAGGCCGTCGCGCTCGACATCTTCTTCGGCGGCCCGGACCGGCGCTCTTCGCAGACCCTTGCAGACGAAATCTCACACCTCGCAGGCGGTGAAAAATATGCCCCGGCGATCAGGCAATTGCCCGACTCCGATTCGGCTTTCGCTGCCGTGCTCGCACGCACGCCGACAGTGCTGGGAGCGCTTGCGGCGGCGTCGCCTGCGCCGTTCAACGTGAACCTCATTCGCGTCGACGGTGTGGTTGAAGCGCATGAGGTCACGATGACGGATGGATTTGCCTCGCCCTATGAACCGCTTGCCAATGCAGCCCTTGCGATCGGCATTCAATCGCTGTTCGGTGAGGACGGCGGGCGGGTTCGCCGTGTACCGCTGCTGCTGCTGGGGAACGGGATTCTTGCGCCCAACCTGGCATTGGAAACCGCCCGCACCGCCGCCGGTGCTGCCATGATCACCGTCGCGCCGAATGCAGCGAGATTGTCGTTCGGCGACAGGTCAGCCGACATCGCGGAAGGCGGCCAGATGCGCATTCATTGGTCCGCCCCGAGCCGGTGGCCGCTGCGCACCGTGTCAGCATTGGACATTCTCGAGGGCACGGTCGACTCCAGCCGATTTTTCGGAGCCACGATTGTTATCGGCTCGAGCGTTCCGGAAGCCGGCAGCTTGCGACCGACCGCGGCAAGCCCACTGACGCCCTCATTGCAGATCGAGGCCGAAGCGATCGAGCAATTGCTCACGGGCGGCGCGCCGGTGCGTCCTACCAGCGCGCCCAGCATGGAAATCGCTGCCACCCTCGGGATCGGTATTGTCACGATCTGTCTTGCCGCCTGGCTCGGCCCGCTGCCAACTGTTGCCGGCATCGTGGCGCTCATCGCGCTTTGGCTTGGGTTCTGCTTGAGGGCGTTCTTCGCAGGATCGCTGGTCGATCCGATCGGGCCGGCAGCTGCCGCCCTTCTCGCAGGCCAGGTCGCCGCCGGCGTTTCATTCGCGCGCACGGTGCGGCTCAAGGCGCTGATAAGCCAGCGTTTCGCTCAGTATCTTGCTCCCGAAGTGGTCAACGAAATCGTCGCTCGTCCCGATCGGCTCAGGCGGTCAGGGGAAATGCGGCAAGTCACGGCTCTGTTCACAGACGTGGAAGATTTCACCGCGATGACCGATCGGGTGCCGCCCAAGGTGTTGATCGCGCTCCTTGACCGGTATTTCGACGGACTGTGCCGCGTTGCACTTCCCTACGGCGGCATGATCGACGGGATTGCCGGTGATGCGCTGCACATCCTGTTCAATGTGCCGCTGGAGCGCGCTGATCATGTCGATGCAGCGCTCGAGTGTGCGCTTGCCATTCACCGGTTTGCCGAAGCGTTTCGCCTCGCCGCCGACGCGCGTGCTGCCGGATTTGGACGCACTCGCATCGGCGTCGAGAGCGGCCCGGCGATCGTCGGCGATGTCGGCGGATCGCGCCGCCTAAATTACACGGCGCATGGTAGTGCCATCAATCGGACAGCGCGACTGGAGGCCGCCAACATGGAGTTTGGCTCGGCCATCTGCGTCGGACCTGGCGCCGCCGCCGCCGCGCGGCGCACACCCCTGCGTGCCCTGGGCTCGCTGACCTTGCGCGGATTCGTTGACCCGGTGACTGTTTATACCCCGGAGCAACTCGCGGTCAGCTCACCGAACCCAGAGCCGCCGCAATCCTCGGTTGACCCCACTGCTTAGGCGCGGTCGGTGACGCGCCTGGCGAGGCGATATCGGTGCCCTCGCCGGCGTGGAGGCGCACGGTGCCCGCCTGGGTGCGCACATCGACGGAGCCATTGCGAACGAAGACGCCGAATACGCCTGCGCTCGGTCCGGCGAAGAAAGTTGTGCCTCGCGCCGCGATCAGCGCGTAGGGCGAGGTCACCGTGAAACCCGGTTCGGCTCCGCGTCCACGATCGATAAATGCCGGACCCTCCAGGAGTTCGATGTCCACGCTGGTGCCGGCGATGAAGCGGTCGATCTTCAGCTGCGAAAGCGCGCCAAGCTTGATGCGGGTCGCTCGCCCGAGTTGCAGGTCGAGCCGCGATTCCTCGCCGGTGCCCACGAGATCGTCCAATATCACATCGGTGCCGCCGACAGCCGCAATGCGGCTCGAGCTGCGTTCAAGAAATGCGGTACCAGTCGCAGTCATCACGGCGCCGACGCGCTGTGCCCCAAGGCAAGGGTTCGACGCGGCCGTGGTGAGAGCACAAACGCCGAGGAGCATGGCTCTGCGATCGATCGGGGTATCCATCCATTGTCACCCCAGAGAATTGAGGCTGTGCTGACGATCGAGGCTACCATATCGCCCACCATGCGTGTGCGATATCCCTCACTTCGAAATGGACGGCTGCTCCTGACCTGCGGCTTGGTCCCGATGGCCGCAATCTCCAGTCGTATTTCGCCACGTATCGTCGTTCGGATGTGGCCGGATGCAGATACCGATTACGCAGTTTCGATGTCTTGCCAAGAACCGAGCGGCCTCCGGTCGATATCTGCAGCGGCACCAGAGCGGGCCACGCGCAGTCTCTGATGTCGGCTCTGACTTGAAACTCGATCAAGGCTGAACGCCCGGCATGCGGCATTCATCTCGTGCACGCCTTTGGTTCCCCTGGCATTGATAGGCGGCCCACACACTCGGAGCCAATGTGCGCAAGGCCTGTAAGTCAAAGCCCTCATGCATTTCGAGCCCCGCGACCTGCTCTCCGGTCTGTTTATGCCGGATATCCAGCAGGTGATGCCCAGGCCCGGGCACGCGAGAATACGATTCCTCAAAACGATAGTCGAAGGCGAGATCGGCCACCGGGTATACGCGTCGATCGCCGGTACGCGCGGCGCAGCGTTGAATCTCGATGTCGTCGCCCAGTATGGCCAGACGGACGGTCCGCTCCCAGCCCCGGTCAAGAATGTAAGCCGTGCACGAAAGCAACACCACGCCCCACAAAAAGTACATCAAGAGGTTGATACAGTAAGTGCGTATGCGGAGGTGCGAAGGCTCGGGCCACAAATCGCGAATGTATCTGATCCCGATCGCCAAACCTCCACAACATAAAACAAGAATCAGCAAAGAGACGGCCGTATCGGCAGCGCAACTATCAAACCACAACCTCTGCTGATAGATCATTGTATACTCTCCGATACAATACCAAAAACAGTTCTAAACGGGCATTCTGGCAGCGCGGTCGCCGAAATGCGCGGGTCCGTGGCGCCGCAGTCCATAGTCGCCATCTCGACCCGCGACACTGTCTACCGGCCCGGGGATTGAGAAAAGCCGTCCCGCGAATTCCGCTTCACCACACGGTTGTAATTACGCGCAGAATACGCGGATCCGGTCCGTTCCAAAGAGCACGTTGGCTGAAAGGTTCGGTGGCCAACATTTGTAATGTGCCCTTAAAGCCGGTTCCTGCAAATTCCCCCAGGTGCCTCTCGGCTTCATAGTGGAGGAAGATATTGAAGTGGCTCATCTGACCCTTCGGGGTAAAAACGGTGAGCACGCATCCGTAGCTCACGTCACTAAATTTGTTTATGCTCAAGGTTGATGGCACCATCCGGGGATCGACGTATCCTGTGAGCGCATTAAATGGGACCGGGATTTCGATCGAAATTGGAGAAGGAAATAGGCTGCCGAACCTGATGCGCTGCTCCGGTATGCCGCCACGGTAAATTACGGTTTCATCAAAATCTTTTTTTATTTGATCGAAGTACGGTGAATTACCGCTTGGTGCACCTATTTGTTGGTGCCACATATACCAGGCCATTTTCTTCTTATGCTCATCCGCAACAGCAAACGCCACATTAAATATGCCATGCCCTTTCTGCCAGAATTCGATCCCGTGAGTACCCCACACCCAGGCCTTCGTCCTCATGTCATCCCTCATCAGCGTCCTGTTCATCGGAGCAAGAGGTGCCCGGACGCTCGGGCTACGAAAGCTTCGTCGCGTGACGTGTTTCACTGGTTCGCTGGCCCAACCTCCCTGTTACCTCGGTAACATCACGCGAACCCTGACGCATGGTGACGCGACAAACAAATGCGTCTGGCCTCATGCCGGGTCATGACGATCGGGCGAGGCGGGTTGTTCGCCCCATCAGAAGCGCCCGATCGCCGGGCACTCTGTTGTCGGGTGACCTCGTTTGGAGCGACCTACGTTTGTTGGTGCGCCGTGCCCACCCCACACGAATGCCGGCACGCGACCTTCCGCGCCCTACGGCGTCGGATCGGTCGGGCGGATGGGGGCCGGTCCGCGGGTCTTGTTGTTGATCTTCTCGATCTCGTCGAACAGCTCGTCGCGGCGCGCCTTCCAGAGCGTCGCGGTCTCGACGTTGACCGCGTAGACCTGCGCCTCGGTCCGCGCCTTAATCAGCCCGTGCTTGACGCGACGCCGCAAATCAGCGCACTGGTGAAATTGAAACTGGCAAATTGTGCCCGTCGGTACGCATCACTGCCGGGCGTTGTCGTCGGCGGGCAATTATAATCGCGGTTATTTGTTGATTCATTGTTTTTTACAACGCTCCCGAGACTAGCCATCCGCCCGCTGCATAGCTCCGGCACGTTCCATAACCAAGGTTCTCTGTATCGGGCCTGTATTATCAGGCGGCCACCCTTCTTGGGTGGCTCAATCGGCCAAATCTCCATGCAATTTCGGAATGGCGGAGGGACTGGTAGAATCGTCGTTCAGGCCGCGCGCAGAAAGATCAATTCCGTATCGTCATAGCGCCGGCGCTCGATCTCCGCGAAGCCCGCGGGCGGCGTGAAACCCGCTTCGGCGGCCTCCTCCACCACGACGAGCGCGTCGGGCTTGAGCCATTTGCCCGCGCGCGCCGAGACGAGCGCGCGCTCGGCCAAGCCTTGCCCATAGGGCGGATCGAGAAAGACCAGGGAAAACGGCTCGACCGGATGGACATCGCCGAGCCCGGTGGCGTCGCGCCGGAAGATACGGGCGGTGCCGCCGAGGCCGAGCGTCGTGACATTGTCGCGCATCAGGGCGCGGGCCGGCGCGGCATCGTCGACCAGGAGCGCGAAGGCGGCGCCGCGCGAGAGCGCTTCGATCCCGAGCGCGCCGGTGCCGGCGAACAGATCGAGGACGCGCGCGTCGG
>Ga0075018_10000402_pt1 | contig 13000 bp, 13 predicted proteins | sample ColStrG_CSR_2014_FD_71471 | JGI IMG/M metagenome (GOLD analysis project Ga0075018, IMG submission 71471) | Freshwater sediment microbial communities in response to fracking from Pennsylvania, USA - Cold Stream Run_MetaG_CSR_2014 | ecosystem: Environmental > Aquatic > Freshwater > Creek >... | reverse complement strand
CCTGGCGCCAGACAGTCAGACCTTCAGCATTCCGACTTCTGTGCTACAGGCGTCGCGATTCCATCAACATAAGCGAGTGTCCAACGCTTTTGCTTGCAGTAGTGCCGGCGCTTTGCCGATACCGCTAGGACTGGTTACACCACCCATCTTGTCCCAAGCGACACGGTCTTTGAGCGAAGATCGGATACGCCGGATATTGACGGGGATTGTCGACAGTGTGGCGTTGCCGCCCGTGGTGACAGTCCAAGTGAAGGGAAGTAACCGCCGACATTTGTTGGACGGGGCGCACCGATATTTCGCGGCCTCAGCGGCCGGTTTTACACGATTGCCGGCCGTTCAGGTCTCCCTTGAGGATGCGCAAGAGTCTTATGGCTATACACCATAAAGGTAGACGGACAGGTAGTCGCATCGAAGAGCACGTGCAGCATGGGGGGCGAGCTGGTTATGGAGAGGAACTCATCGTGCGCTTGTCGGGCGACCTTCACTCCCGATTTGGACGGGGGGGGCTCGGGCGGACAAACTTTTTCTGGATGCGCTCTTTTCCCCCGGCCTATCGCGCCACTACCCAGACAGCGCCTGGAGAAGCCGCCCGGCCAAATAATGCCGCGCTTTGATGATCGGCGTATCATCCGATGAAAATGTAGACACAAGTTCTATATGTGAGTACACTTTCATCGGTGAAGACTAGAACCACCACCTCTAAACATGCGGGCCTTCCCTCGGTCTTTACCTATACCAAGGCAAGGGCAGCGGGAATTTCGGCCGAACGACTCTATTCCTACCGGGATCAGGGCGTCGTCCAGCAGATTGGAAGAGGGCTTTACCAGTGGGCGGACTCACCACCGAATGATCAAGATCTAATGGAAATTGCCCATCGAGCGTCGCGTGGCACCCTTTGCCTGGTTAGCGCCCTTGCGCGTCATGGCTTGACGGACATCATTCCCGCGCGCATCGACGTCGCGATTCCACGAGGAAACCGCACGCCTGCGCTTCGCTCACCCGTGGACTTTCATGTCTTTGCTCGTAAGAACTTCGATCTTGGGCGCAAAGAAATTGATATCGGCCAGGGGGTTTCCGTCGGTCTGTACTCTGCGGAACGATCACTCGTGGACGTCATTCGGCTGCGGCATCGTGAAGGATCCGACATCGCCTGGGAGGCGCTGCGCCGGTGGCTGCGTCGCAACGGCAGCAAGCCTGCGCTGCTACTGAAAATGGCAGAGCAGTTCCATGGGGCGGAGCGCGCCGTTCGTAGCGCGTTGGAGGTAGTGCTGTGACACGGGCCACCAAAGGCACGAAGGCAGGGCATCGGTATCTTGACCTGCAGCGTGAGGCAAAGCGAACCAACCGACCGACTGATGAGCTTATTCAGTTGTATTCGTTAGAGTGTTTCCTTGATCGATTGGTGCATTCCAAGTTCGCCGACAATTTTGTATTAAAGGGTGGCGTGTTGTTGGCGGCTCTCGACGCGCGGCGACCCACGCGTGACATCGATCTCTCAACAAATAAACTCGACAACGATGTCGGCGCAATGCTGGACGTCATCAAAACGATCGCGGCAATCGTGCTCGACGACGGCCTGGTGTTCGATGCCGCCCGTGCCACCGCTGAGACTATTCGCGAAGACGACAATTATAGTGGAGTGCGGATCACGTTAGGTGGCATGTTGTCGCGAGCGGTCATCAGCCTTCACGTGGACGTCAACACTGGCGATCCGATCTGGCCGGAGCCGCAGCAAGTGAAACTGCCGAGGCTTCTTGATGGCGATCTAGTCGTGCGCGGCTATCCTTTGGAAATGGTGCTGGCCGAGAAGATAGTCACCGCCATTGCACGCGGTACTGCGAACACGCGCTGGCGAGACTTTGTTGATATATTTACCTTGGTGCGACGGCACAACATTGACAGCAAGTCGTTGCGGCAGTCGTTGCTAAGAGTGGCGCAATTTCGCGATGTTGCGCTGACTTCGCTGCAACACGTGTTAGCAGGCTACGCAGGGATAGCGCAGCGACGGTGGCTATCGTGGCTGAAAAAGCAGCGGCTGGAGTCGACCGTTCCAGCAGAGTTCTCTATCGTACTCGATCTTGTAGTCAAGTTTGCCGATCCCGTGATTGCCGGTGAATTCATGAACGGGACATGGGATTCGGCCATGGGATATTGGAGGTGACGGTGGTGGCTAAACTGGACCCCGTCCGGCAACACGAAGAAAATTAATCTGAATTGAGGTGGTCCAGGAAAGTCATTTCAACGCCCGGAATCCAAGCCCGCATGCAGCAGCGCACAGTTGGGGGTAACACTGGGGGTACCCGGAGAAATGATCAAAAAAATGCCATTTAGAACATCGAGTTACGGCGCAGTGTGACTGCCACCCTCTCCGCCAGAAATAAACAGGCCTGTTTTCCAGGCCTTTTTTTAATCGGTGTGATTCCCACTCTGTCAGTCATTTTTGGTTCAGCGGGGGCTCGCTGAGTCGGTACAGATAAAAAAACACGGTGATTTTGCGAAAAACTACCGCCGCAGATCGCGCAAATTTGTCGCTACCGCTCATTACTGGGGGTACTTTTGGGGGTACCGACGACTTTAAATTCCCTGGTACCCCCAATGTTGACGAAACTGGCTGTAGAACGAGCTATTCGCGACGCATCAATCGCAAACGAGCGAGTCAAAGTCTTTGACGGCGCCGGATCGTGCTTATTTGTCAAATCGCGAGACTCGCGCGGTTGGCGTTTTAAGTACCGGGTTGCCGGACGTGAGAAGCTCTTGTCGTTTGGTGCCTATCCTGATGGTCCCACCGCCCTGGCACGCGAGCGACGCGAAGAAGTGCGGCGACACCTCGCTGCCGGCCGCGACCCTTCCGCCGTCCGTAAGTCAGCTGAAGGATCTCAACAAAATGACTTTCGACGCGTCGCCACGGAATTACTTTTGGCGCAGGCGAACAAGCTTGATCCGGGAACACTGGCGCAAAAGACGGCATGGCTGGAGAAGCGAGACTTTCCTTCCATTGGGCAGGTGCCGATAGCTGAGGTTTTAGCGCCACCAATTTTGGCGCTGCTTCGGCGAATTGAAGCGACCGGGCGCCAAGAAACGGCGCGACGCTTTAAGACCGCCATTGTTGAGGTGAGGTAATGCGATATGCGATCGCATGTGGTCTAGCGAATCACGATCCGACAGCAAGTCCGCGCGCTGCGCTGGCCGCTGGTAACAAGAGAAGCTTTGCGGCCGTTACCGATCCAGAAAGATTGGAGGAGATCCTGCGAGTTGTATGGACCTATGCGGGTCCGCCTGCGACTGAAGTCGCCTTGAAATTCGTATTATATGCATTCCCCGCGACCCGGTGAGCTTCGCAAAGCAGAATGGGCTGAATTCGACCTAAAGTCGGCGCTATGGCGGTTGTCAGCAGAAAAACTGTAAGCGCGTAGACCGCACACGGGGTGAGGGCTGCTGCGAGCACACTACTCGGCGGATTCGTGGGGGAGAAGCTGTGCCGGGCAATTTTCCACTGCCGATTGGCGTCCCTGTGGAAGATGAAGAGCTCCTGATTTCCCTCCGTAGTCATCGCACCGGAGTGCATATTCCGGCGCATGGTGAACACAGTTTCCAGGGCATCGTGAACGCGGATTCCAGCGGACCGTGAACACCAATTCCATCTTGATCGTGATCGTTTTCTGAAGTGCGGCGGAATCGCGTTGACGATGCCGGAACGGCGACCTTGGCTGGCATCGTCAATGATGCACGCGGCCCGCTGGGTGGCGAGGGATGATAATGGCGGCCAGGGAAACGACATGACGGCCACAGAAACGCGGTTACCCGGCAGCAGCCGTCTACACGTGTTCGCAAAGCCTGGAATTGTCCGACCGTCACTAACAAACAAACGCTTTGATCGCATCGAGTCAGCAAGAAATACGCCGGAGCTTCTGCCGCCTGCGGCGCCAGACCCCGCTTGGCAGACAAGTGAGAAAGATAAATCGACGCGGACCGTACGGAATCCGCCTTGACAAGGCGAAAATGAACGGTATACGCAGGCTGATGGTGAACACTCTACGGGCAATTGCGGGCGTTCCAGCAAAGGGCATCGAGACTGTTCACGATGGTCTGGAATCGGCGTTCACTTTGGGCGGAATACGCAACCGGAGGCATTGAACGTGTTTGTTCCCGCGGAGTTCGTGCGCGCAACCGCCCACTCGGATGACATCTTGATCTACTCTACGACCGTAAAGGTGACGTGCAAGGTAATTGCCTTCAAGACCGTGTCATAGGCTTGGCGTATGGCACTCGCGCTTACGGCCGATGGGCTGTAGGGTGGCATGAACACGCCATCGGAGGCGTACAGGTGCATCACGGCGGCCGTACTCGAGGCATTGAGTGCATCCTGGTACGTGGATAGAAGCGCCCAAATCTGTGTTTCATCGTCAGATGCAAGGGCTGCGATTCCGGCCAGTGGAGCGACGCAGACTAGTGCCACTATCTGTGTGGCCGCTGACCGTAGGAAATTCGAACAACTGGCTTTCACATGGCGCCTTGGCGTTGGGATCAAGGTATCGATCGTAGGCCAACTACCACCCCACGTTTAGAGAGCAAAGCGGGAATCACCCTCCCAAAAACAAGAGACTGATGACATCGCACGATCACCGCCGGTGGCGACGACTGGGAATACGTTTCCCTATCAAATCAAAGCAAAATCTCGCTATCAGCTCAACAGCAGACGCTCTCTCTGCGATTTTCCGTAGTCGAAGGTTTGGGCGTCGCTGTGCTCCCAAATATTCAAACACAGCAACTGGTGGCCGACCGGCGCCCGCAAAGACTTCTACCAACTTGGACGCACGATGATAACTGTTAGAGTAGAAAAGGGTTTTCTTTGGCGGACATGGCTCTAATCAATTCTGACTGCATCCATCGCAGTTTTCGAACTTGCAGATGCGAACGGCGGCTTTGCCGCAGGGGGTTCGGCCATGCGACCGTCTTTTGTGGGCCGACACCGAATTTTCGGGTACTCTCGCAGACCGGCTATGCTCAAGAAACTAGCGAGGAACGTTGCCCACCATGCCCATCGCTCGAATCAACAATCATGATATGTATTATGAAGTCCATGGCAGCGGCCCTCCGCTCCTTGTCATGGGTGGTTGGGGAACGTACTGTCACGGCGGCGAGCGGAATTTAGCGCGCGGCCTAACTGATCGCTATTCAGTGATCATTTTCGACTACCGAGGCATCGGAGAATCGTCCGATGAGCCTAACAAGCCCAGTACTATGCAAATGCATGCGGTAGACGCTATCGGTTTGCTCGATTATCTGAAGCTGAACCATGTGCACTTGGTTGGCCTGGTGGGAATCGGCGCATGCATTTGCCAGGAAATCGCCCTTGGCCGAACTGATCTCGCGCGCACCATGGTCAACATGGGCGCTTGGTGCTATGTGGATGATTTCCTGCGCGACCAACTGGAGATGTTTCGTTGGTTGCATCGCGATGCCGGTTTTTTTGCGTTTCAAAAGGTCGTCACCCTGTTGTCATTTGACCCAGAATTTTACAATGCAAACAAAAATCGCTTGTTGGGTCCGGAAGGTGGCTGGAAGGAGCTGAATGGTCGATTCGAGACTCACTCACGGTTAATTGACGCGTGCGTGGGTTTTGAATCGCGCGATCGTCTGGGCCAGATCCGCTGTCCGTCACTAATTATTCATGCCGGCCGAGACCAGGTGACCAGCCCCCGTATGACTGTGCCCATCGAGAAAGGTATTCCCAACGCGGTGGGCGTGACCATGCCGGATATGGCTCATGTCGTTGCCGGCAAGCAACAAAAGCAGCGTTTCTGCGAGATTTTGCTGCCTTTCTTAGCGGCTCACTGAGCCGCATTTTTTTAGATACCCCTGCATGGTACTTTGGTCCGTCACTTCGCAATAGCGACGTCCGCAGTCGCGCAAATTGTCTTCGTGCGGTTGCCGATCCGCGTCGCCGCAACAGTCAGCGGGTACCGCCACATGATATCCGAAGGAAAACGCATCGATGATCGAGGCCCGGATGCAACCGGAGGTCGTACAGCCGGTTACGATCACCGTATCGACTTGGTATTTCGTTAAAAAGGTGACCAGGGGCGTCATAAAAAATATCGAAGGTGCGCTCTTGCTAAAGTTAAAATCATATTGCGGATCATGAATCCGCGGGTCCATAGCGGTGCAGGGATGGCCGTGGATGAACTCCTCTCGGACGGCTTTGACTTTCCAGCGCGGCATGTCGGCGATGCTGCCGTAGGCCGTATAGCAGGTAGCTACCGGTATCTTGGATTGACGTGCGACGATCAAGAGTTCTGCCGTCCTTTCGGTGGCCGCATGGACCAAGGGCAGCCTACCCAATGGAAACCTTGGGTCGGTAAATCCCAATTGAAAATCAACCACCAAAACGGCGGGCCGATTTCCGAGCCCCTCGCTGACCGCGCTATAACCGGCATCGGAGTATTGATCGCTCATACCACGTGACGCCCGGCGGCTTTAACCGCCCACTTGGTAAATTGCGGCTGCTGCGGCGGCATCAGACCGGTTTCGGATAGACAGCGAGCTTTGAGTTCTTCAATCGAGTCAAAGCCACGGTCAAATAGTTTCACGGTTCCACGGGCCTCGGCCATGCGTCCACGCAAAGTCGCGGTGGCTGGACCATCCACTTTACCGTTTGCGGCAATGACGACACCGTAGCGCTTTGCACCCTCGATGGAAACCAATCCCGCATCGACGTCAAACTTTACCTTCTCGGCATCGCGATCCAGCGGGTCGCCGCAGCCTCCGCCGCCCCAGGTATCCGACAGTAACAGATCACCGGCCTCCACTTTGACGTGATCAAGCTTCGAATGAAGTAGCTCTTCGGTGCCATCCGCTCTCACCAGTCGCTTCTTGCTACGCGCGCCGGGTAAGCCTCCATTCACTCCCCACGGGTACGTCAACCACCGGTCATCGTGAATGGAGATCTCGCCGGGTTCCAAAAACCGGTAACCGATACGAAGGCCATTGCCGCCGCGATTCTTTCCGGGTCCTCCGGTATCGACGATAGTTTCATAGATCTCGATACGCAACGGGAAATAGCTTTCGAGAAATTCGTTGGGGACATTGGTAAACGCGGGCCACAGCGAATGACCGTCCGGGCCATCACCGAAAGGCTTCCCGGGTATTCCGCCGAAGGTGATTTGATAGAGTTGGTACCAATCGCCGTTCTTGTCGTGGCCGGAATACATGAAATGGGGAGAATCCGAAAAGCCCGCCGCGCACATGAATTGCGGGTTACCTTGGCCGAGCAATCCACCTAAAATATCAAATATTCGGCCCAGCGCATGCGTGCGGCATGACAGAGCAGCAGGCTTGAGGGGCTTTAACAGAGTGCCGGGTGGAATTCGCACGTCCATCAAATCATAAAATCCGTCGTTGAATAAGATTTGCGGGTCGAACACCATGATCATGTAGACGCCTGCAAACATCTTGAACATTTCTTCGTTTAACAAGAAGTTGATCGATGATATGGATTGCGGATCCGTACCGGCAAAGTCAAAAATACATTTATCCCCTTCGCGCCACATTGCACAGGCGATTTTGTAGGGACCCATATTCAAGCCATCATCGCAAATATAGTCTTCAAAATGCTGCTTTTTCTCCGGCACCGTACGGCGTATGAGTTCGCGCATCGCGCGTTTATTCCGCTGCAGCATCTCGTCCATTGCCGAATAAAACACATCATCGCCGAAACGTTCGCTGATTTCGATACATCGTGTGGCCGCAGTGCGAAGCGCCGCTGTTATCGCATTAAAATCTGACAGATTCCAATGCGGCAGGCGGCAGTTGTGCAGCATGATTGCCAGCACGTCTTCGTTTAGTACACCTTTCTTGAAAATTTTTACCGGGGGTACCGTGACGCCCTCTTCATAGATGGTGCGCGCATCCGTCGGTAGCGATCCTGGTACCTTGCCGCCGACATCGGTCATATGGCCGAACATGGCCGACCAAGCAATCAGACGCCCAGCCCGGTAGATGGGCATGAGCATCAACCAATCATTAGCATGACTGACCGCTCCGCGTACCGAGTACGGATCATTGGTCAGAAAAATGTCGCCTTCCTCGATGGTACCGCTGTAGCCCTGCATGAAGCCCCAAATGAAGGAGCCGAACTGCCCGACCACCATCTTGCCCTCTACATTCGCAATCATTGGGAACTCGTCGTGTTGCTCGCGAATGCCCGGCGACATGGCCGTACGAAATAGTACGGTGTCCATTTCGAAGCGTGCATTGCGCAGCGCGCTCTCGATAATGTCGATACTCACGGTATCGATCTTGACTTTCCTAAGCCGCTTTTTATTGCGCTGAATGATTGTGGCTGGCATTGCTGCTCCTACGCGTTACTTCTTATCCGGGTAAATCAGAATATTGCCGTGCTTATCCACTTTTCCGTGGTGCTTGGGCAAGATTACGGTGGTCGAGTCCATCTCCATGACAATAGCGGGGCCTTTGATCTTATTTCCGGCTTTCAGGCGAGCGCGGTCATAAACAAGCGCTGTGACGCTCTTTCCGTCCATATAACTCGCCTGTTTGCCAACGATAGCGGCCTTTGGATCGGAGGTCCCTTTGGCGATTGCCTGCCGCTTAAATGTTATGCCGCGGCCTTGCACAGATGCTCGCAAGGTGACCAGTTCATGTTCTAGCTCAAGCGCGAAGGTAAATAAGCGTTTGTGCTCGGTATCGAATTGGGCGGTAATTACCTTGAGTCCTTTCTTTTCCAATTCCTTAAGATCGACATTGATAGTCAGGCGCAGTCCTTGACCGTGATAGCGAAGATCCACTTGGTAGGTGGTGGTGATCTCAGGTTTAGCGACTCCTTCGCGATGCAGGGATTTTGCGGCGTTGGCCGCCAAGGTCTTTAGAATATCCGCGATTTCTTTAGCGCTGGTTTCGCTGAACTTCTTCACATAGGTTCGAGCGCGCTCGTCGCGAACCGCCGTGGTGGCGTCCCCCAGGGCACACAAAACACCCGGCCCGGGTGGTATAATCGAAGGCCAGGAACCCAACAACCGGGATAGGGCGTTGGCGTGTAATGGGCCGGCGCCGCCAAAGGCGATTAACGCGTACTCGCGCGGATCGTAACCTTGCTCGACGGAGACCAAGCGCAAGGCGCCTACCATGTTCTCATTCACAATATTGTAGATTCCGAGGGCGGCGTCTTTGATCGAAAGCTTTAGGGCCGTGGCGATCTTGGTCACCGCCTCTGTGGACAATTTATGATTTAGACTCATGTCTCCGCCGAGCTTTTGCATTTCCGGCAAGTAGCCCAAAACTACGTTGGCATCGGTAACCGTGGGCTCCTTACCGCCCTTTCCATAGGCCGCAGGTCCCGGATCGGCGCCCGCGGATTGTGGGCCCACGCGCAGCGCCTTGGTCAGCTCGGGCACATGTGCGATAGACCCGCCACCTGCGCCAACGGTGCGGATATCCACCGAGGAGGCACGCACCGTGATGTCACCCACCGTTGTTTCGCGACGCAGCCTGGGTTGGCCATTTTGAATGAGGGCCACATCGGTGGAGGTGCCGCCTACATCAACGGTCAGCATATTGGGGAAACCTGATTGCAGCGCACCCCATAGGGCTCCGGTAACCCCGCCTGCGGGACCCGACATCAATAAATTTACCGGATATTCTTCGGCGGATTCCGCGCCGGCCAAGCCGCCATCCGAGCGCAGGATATGGAGTTTTACATTCTTCGCGGTTTTTTCAATTTTGGTCTTTAAACTGTGAATATATTTAGAGACTCGCGGCCGCACATAAGAATTCGCGACGGTGGTGACCGTGCGTTCATATTCCTGCATTTCCGGCACAACATCCGACGAGAGAGAAATCGGAATGCCGGGCAACTCTTCGCTGGCAATGTCCCGCACGCGCTTTTCGTGGCTGGCGTTGGCAAATGAGTTAATAAGGGACACGGTCAAGGCCTCAACGCGCTGCGCCTTGAGGGCCTGCAAGTCCTTGCGCAGCTGTCCCTCATCCAAGGCGTGAACGATTTCCCCCTTGGCGTTGACGCGCTCATGCGCTTCGATCGTGCAGGACAGCGGCGCCATCGGTAAGGATTTGTTATAAATGACCCAGCCGCCCAGACCACCCGGCACGAAGGAGCGGGCGATCTGCAGGACTTGACGATACCCCTTGGTCGTTACCAGTCCGCACTTGGCCCCGGTGCCGGTCAGCACCGTGTTGGTGGCGACGGTTGTTCCGTGCATGACGTGATCAATGGCCTCTGCATGTATGCCGGCCTTTTGACAGACGCGTTCGATCCCCTTCAATACTCCGATTGATTGGTCGGCCGGCGTACTCGGTACTTTGGCAGTAAAAATTTGTCCGGACTTCTCGTCGACCAGAAATAAATCCGTGAATGTTCCGCCAACGTCGACACCCAATCTGTATGACATACATGTACCTTTGAAAGTATTCAATTGCGCGGAAACCCGCCCGCTTTCATTAACATTCCAGGCATCGGCCGACCGATCTGCGCTTGTAGCCAATGACTGGTTTCGATCAATGCTGCCATGGATACGCCGGTCGATATGCCCATTCGATCCAGCATATACAATAAATCTTCGGTGGGAATATTACCCGTGGCCGCCGGTGCAAATGGACATCCACCAACTCCTCCGACACTGGCATCGAGGCTCCGGACGCCGGCATTGATGGCGGCATAAGCATTCGCTATTCCGGTATTGCGCGTATTGTGAAAATGTGCGCGCAGCGGCATCTCGGGTAACGACTGCTGTAAGCGCTCCATGAGATCCCTTACTTGCGAAGGTACGGCCACGCCGATGGTATCGGCGAGCGCCACCTCGACCGGCTGTCCGTCAGCGCATTGACGCGCGAGATCAATGACGCGCGCGGCATCGACTTCACCCTCGAAGGGACAACCAAAGGCGGCTGAAATGGTGACATTGGGCTTGAGTCCCGCTGCGTGCGCAGCGCTGGCGATATCCAGCCATTCCTTCACGGATTCATTGGTGCTCATTCCCTGGTTGCGTTGGCTGAACGTGTTGCTCGCCACCACCGCCATGCCGATTTCATGACATCCGGCGCCCGCAGCGCGGTCAAACCCGCGTCGATTTAATACCAATCCAATATAGGAGACGCCTTCGGGGCGGGGTAGTGCGGCCAGCAGAGCTTCGGCATCGGCCATTTGGGGCACCCTCTTGGGGTGTACGAAACTGGTGACCTCCAGACGCTTGATTCCCGCGCCGATCAAGCGATTGATGAAGGCGAGCTTGGTGTTCGTGGGCAAGGTGATGCCCTCGCTTTGCAAGCCGTCACGCGGTCCCACTTCGACGAGGTTGATAGTCATCTGTTAGATTCGCAGCCTGATTCGTCGCGATGGCCGTTATTGTATACAGACCGATTGGCTGGTGAGGGGTTTGGAGGAAAAAATGATTAATCCCATTGAATTTGCACATGGGGCATTGTCCGATTTGCGTGTACTGGAATTAGGTACCTTGCTGGCGGGCCCGTTTTGCGGCCAATTACTCGGTGATATGGGCGCCGAAGTGATCAAAATCGAGCCTCCCAACCAGGGCGATCCGATGCGCGAATGGGGGCGCCAGAAGCCCGGAGACCCGGCTCTGTGGTGGCCGGTTGTGGCGCGCAACAAGAAGGCCATTACGCTTGATTTGCGGCAAACCGAAGGCCAGGAAATACTTAAAGAATTGGTCGCGAAGACCGATTTTCTACTGGAAAATTTTCGCCCCGGCACCATGGAGAAATGGGGCCTAGGGTACGAGACCCTAGGCGCTATCAACCCCCGCCTCATTATGATTCGCGTTTCGGGGTTCGGCCAAACGGGTCCCTATTCACGCCAAGCGGGCTATGGCTCGATCGGTGAGGCCATGGGTGGCCTACGCTATGTGGTGGGGGATCCCAGCACGCCACCGTCGCGGGTGGGTATTAGTATCGGAGATTCTCTCGCGGCCACATTTGCCTGCGTGGGCGCTTTGTCGGCTCTGCACTATCGGGAGAAGACCGGCCGCGGGCAGGTGGTTGATTCGGCGATCTACGAAGCGGTGCTCAATATTATGGAGTCGCTGATTACCGAATACGATAAGTCGGGATTCATTCGTGAAAGAACCGGGGCCATTTTGCCGAATATCGCGCCGTCAAATGTGTATCCCACACTGGATGGAATGATATTGATTGGCGCTAATCAGGACTCTGTATTCGGCCGCATGTGCGAGGCGATGGGGCGTCCTGAGCTTGCGAAAGACCCCGACTATTGTAATCACCACGCGCGCGGCACTAACCAGACCAAGCTTGATGAGCTATTGGGTCGTTGGACAGCGACACTTCCTACGCGGGAGGTTTTAGACCTCATGAACAAACACGGGGTGCCTGCCGGATTGATTTATCGGGCGCCCGATATGTTGATCGATCCTCACTTCGTGGCCCGCCAAGCTATCGTATCGGTCAAGCATCCGAAATTCGGCCAATTGAAAATGCAAAACGTGGCGCCCAAGTTATCGGAAACACCCGGCGGCATTCGGTCAAGCTCCCCGGATATGGGGCAGCACAACGAGGCCATCTACCGGGATCTTTTGCAATTCAGCACGGAACGATTGGCGGGCCTCAAGTTGAAAGGAGTTATCTAGCCTCGCAAACACCCGCTGTAACCACGCGCCTACCGGCCAACAGGTGCCGAGAACTGTACTGTCACGCGACGGTTCTCAGCTCGACCTTTAGCCGTCTTATTACTCGCAATTGGATTCTCTTGCCCAAAGCCATCTGCAGTCAAAATACCGGCCGCTACACCGTGCGCTTCCAGATAGTCCTTGACCGCGTTGGCGCGTTGCTCAGAGAGCTTTAGGTTGTGGTCCGGGTTGCCGATGGAATCCGTGTAGCCGCGAACATCCACCTTGCGGCTGTGACTGCGATTGATGATCATGACTGCTTCGTCAAGAATTGAGGTCGACTCCGCCTTGAGCTTGGCCGAGTCTGTCTCGAAGTTCACGCCCTTCAGCAC
>Ga0075018_10000401_pt1 | contig 13002 bp, 12 predicted proteins | sample ColStrG_CSR_2014_FD_71471 | JGI IMG/M metagenome (GOLD analysis project Ga0075018, IMG submission 71471) | Freshwater sediment microbial communities in response to fracking from Pennsylvania, USA - Cold Stream Run_MetaG_CSR_2014 | ecosystem: Environmental > Aquatic > Freshwater > Creek >... | reverse complement strand
GTTCGCCAGGGTGCAGGGCCCAGCTCCAGAGCTCGAGCATGTCCGGACCTTCCGAGCCCACCAGCAGCGTGGCCGAACCGCCGCGCGGACCCTTCCAGAGCCTCCTGCTCTGGCCGGCCGCGACCAGCTGCACGGGGCTCGCGGATTCCTCGCTGCCGGCGACCAGATCGGCGACCGACACGCCGAGGCCGGCAGCCAGGCGGCACAGCGTCGCGATGCTCGGATTGGCCCGGGACTGCTCGATCTGCACCAGCATGCCCTTGCTGACGCCGCTGCGCAGGGCGAGCTCGTCGAAGGATTGCTGCCGGCCTTTGCGCAGCAGGGCGGCGCGCCGGGCGATGGCGCCATTGAGCAGGTCGGCACCGCCGCCATGCGCATTGCGCTCGGTCATTATCTTGACTGCCGCGGTCATTACTTATATATAACGGTGCGCGCCCGGCTTGTCAACGAAGGTGATTTCACATGTCAACGCAATCCACGCCCGCCAGCCCCTCGAGTCATCCCGAAACGCTGGTGGCAACGGCCGACGCGGGCCTGGAAGCTGTCGCAGACATTGCGCCGCCAATACACCAGACCGCGCCCTTTCGCGCGCACTCCGACGAGGACTTTGCCGCCATGTCGGCGACTGCGCGACACCCGAGGTACTACACGCGCGATGGCAACCCGACGTTCACGCGCGTGGAAGCCATCGTCGCGGCACTCGAGGGCGCGGAGGCCGCGCTGCTCACCGCCTCCGGGATGAGTGCGATCAGCACCACGGCACTCGCCCTGCTCGCCCAGGGCGATCACGTGGTTGCCCAGAAGACGCACTACATGGGCACCACGCAGCTGCTGGGCACCCTGCTGCCGCGCTTCGGAGTTTCGGTAACACTGGTCGACCAGGCATCGCCGGAAGCCTTTGCCAACGCGCTGACCTCCGCAACGAAGCTCATCATTGTGGAATCGCCGGCGAACCCGTTGCTGACGCTGACGGACCTTGGCGCGGTTGCCGACCTGGCCCGCGCGCGCGGCGTCCTCACGCTCTGCGACAACACGATCGCCTCGCCGATCAACCAGACACCAATTCGCTCTGGCATCGATCTGGTCGTGCACAGCGCGACCAAGTTCCTCGGCGGCCATCATGACCTCACGGCCGGCGTGGTCGCGGGTCCGCAGGCGCTGGTGGAAAAGATCTGGCACTGCGCCGTGGTCCTGGGCCCCGTGCCCGACCCGTTCGCCGCCTGGCTGCTGCTGCGGGGACTGCGAACCCTGCCGCTGCGAATCGCACGGCAAAATCAGACCGCCCTGCTGGTCGCGCGTTTCCTGGAGCAGCATCCGGCCATTGCCCGGGTGAACTATCCGGGCCTCGAGTCACATCCGCAGTACGCGCTTGCCAAACGGCAGATGCCCGCTGGGTCCGGCGGCCTGCTCAGTTTCGAGCTGCGCGGCGGGTTCGAGGCAGCGCGCACCTTCATCAATGCGATGCGGCTTGCGGTCAGGGCGGTCAGCTTCGGTGGCTTCGAATCGCTCGCCACGCAACCCGCGGCGATGTGGGCGGGGTCCATCGGCGCCGAGAAGGCCGCGGAGGCCGGCATTCCCCTCGGACTGATCCGCTACTCCGTAGGGCTGGAGCACGCGGATGATCTCATCGAGGATCTGCGCCAGGCGCTGGCCTGAATTCTGCGAACTGCGTGCCATGCCGGGTGTCGGCGGCTGGCGCATACTGCCCCGCACTTCCGGAGGTGTCACATGTTCCGATCCATTCACAAGCCGCTGCTGACGCTGCTGCTGTCGATCACCGTCGCCACTCCAGCCCTGGCGATTGGCATCAACGGCATCAACAACAACGGCATGCCGAATCGCATTTCGATGAACGTCACGGTGCCGAAGCAAACCCAGGGCGCGAGTTTCGGCGAGAAAGTGAATGCGGGCCTGCAGGCCGCGGGCAGCGCCCTGGCCAGCGGCGCCAGCCTGATGATCGAATGTGGCACGGCCGCCTGCGCAGTCGCACTGCCCGATGGCAGCGGCTTGCGCGCGGACCTGGAAACCTTGTCGATCGGTCCGCTTGATCCTGGGCAGGGGCAGTCCTTGCGCAAGGCGCCGGGCGCAGCCTCGGTGCTTGGCGCTGCCTTGCCGGGTGGCAGCATCATCTCCGCCGCAGTCTCGTCAGTCAGCCAGCTGAAAGGCGGTGGCGCCGCTTCCGCCGCTTACGCAGCTACCGGCCGCAGCGCGGCACCTGAGTCGCTTGCCAGCCACAATCGCGACGATGGCGGCATCGACATCACCGAGCCGCTGGCCAATGGTGACTATGTGCTGACGCTCGTTGTCGAGAAGGCCACCAGCGGCTTGAAAGACACGCTGAAGACGCAGGTGCGCCTGGCCGCCCCGCAGCGGATACGCATGCGCCTCACGTTCACGGTGGCAGACGGTGCAATGAGGGCACGTCCCGACGCGGCCACCAACTCGATTTCCACGGTGGCGAATTCCGGAACACCGTAGCCGTGAGGGTTGGTGTTTCAGCGCAAGCGGCTGAGCATTTCCTGGAATCTCGGGTCATCGCGCAGCAGGTCGTAGTCGGGATCGCGCTCGATCCAGTCGCGCTTGCCCCAGCCGCGCGAGAAGGCGACTGCCAGTTGCTCGAGCGCCGATTCCTTCTCGCCCACCAGCGCGTGCAATAGGGCGGTGTTGATCAACGCGCACAGGTCATCCGCATGATGCAGTTCGGCGCGACTCATCCATTCCCGGGCACGCGGCACCTGGCCATCGTAAAACAAGGCGTGCGCGCCAAGTGACAAAGCCCTGGAATCCTCGGGATTGAGCGCGAGGGCGCGCTCCGCGCGGCGGATGCCTTCGCGATCAGAGTCGATCGCCTCCGCCTGCCGACCCAGCATGCGCAAAGCCTGGGCGCGCAGGATCAGGCTCTGGAAATCTTCGCGGCGCACGTCGGCGGCCTGGCGGAACAATTCCGCCGCCTGCGCGGTGTCGCCCGCCGCGAAACTCGCGCGACCGTAGTAATACCAGGCTTCGAATAGATAGGGGTTGATCCGCACGGCCGCCGTGAATTCCTCGACCGCCCGCGCGTAGTCCCGCGAGAGATCCGACGCAAAGCCACGCGCAACGCGCGCCTCGGCCAGCTGCGGCGCAAGCAATACGGCACGCTGGCCGGCCTCAGTCGCGCGCGCCAGAATATGCGGATCGGCGCCGAACCATTCATACAGCGTACCGAACACCATGGCCTGGCCCGCATACGCGGGCCCGTAAGCGGGATCCAGGCCAGCAGCCTGTTCGAACAGGCTGGCGCTCTGGCGCAGACCCGGTTCGGTCATGCCGCGCAGGCTCTGCAGCCCACGCAAGTAATATTCGTAGGCGGCCGTGCCGGTTTCGAGCGGTTGCAACCTTTGCTTTTCTGCCGCGCTCAGTTCAATACCCATGAGCACGCGACTGAGGTCTTCGATGATCTCGCTCTGGATCGCAAACACGTCTTCGGGTGTGCGCTCAAACTGCCGCGACCAGGCGTGGTAGCCCGACTCGACGTCGACCAGCTGCACCGCCACGTGCAGCAGTTCGCTGCTCTTGCGGATGCTGCCCTCCAGCAGGTAGCGGGCACCGAGATGGCTGCCGACCGAGCGCACGTCGGCCCCGGCACTGCGGAACTGGAACGAGGCCGTCCTCGAAACGACGCGCAGGCCGGCCACCTGCGAGAGGCGCCCGATCAACTCCACGGCCAGCCCATCGCAGTAGTAGTCCTGGTCGTGTTCATGACTGATGTCGCTGAAGGGCAGCACGGCAATGGACGGCGGCTCGCGGCCGGCCTCGCCAGCCGCTGCGCTGCGGATCTCGGCGACGAAGCGGTAGCCGAGCCGATGCCGGGTTTCGATGTAGCGCGGCTGCTTCGGGTTGTCGCCCAGGGCCTTGCGCAGTTCCAGGATGCAGGAGGTGAGCGCATCATCGGTGACGACGGTTCCGCTCCAGACCCGCTCGAACAGCTGCTGCTTGGATACGGGCGCACCCGGATTCTCGACCAGCACGCGCAGCAGCGCGGCCGCTCTCGGGGTCAGGTGCAGTTCTTCCTTGCCACGTCGCAGCTGGCCGCTGTCGGGCTGGAAGGAATGCTCGCCGAATTGAATCACCAGGCCCACGCCACCACCCGCATGTCGCACGACTCCCCAGAACTATCCCAGCTCGCTCCCAAGACTGCGGAGCGGTGATCAGGCATGCTGGGTTCATTGCAGTCCCACCGCCCGAATCCACGGATTCTGGCATGCCCAAGGAGTAGTTCGCATGATCAGCGTGCAGCAGTTGATTGCCCAGGCCAATTCGCGCATCACGACGATTCCGGTCGAACAGGCCCTCGGGCTGCTCAATGACGACGCCACCGTATTCGTGGACCTGCGCGACTCCGCGGAGATTGCCCGCGACGGCAAGATTCCGGGAGCCCTGCATATCAGCCGCGGCATGCTCGAATTCGCGCTCGACCCGGCCACGCCCTACCACCAACCCGTGCTCGCTTCCGGCAAGCGGATCCTGTTGTATTGCGCCAGCGGTGGGCGCTCGGCGCTCGCGGCCGATACCGCACGCTCGATGGGTGCTTCGCAAGTGGCGCACCTGGCCGGAGGCTTCAAGGCGTGGAAAGCCGGTGGCGGCCCGAGCCTGGACGGCAAGATGGCCTGAGGAGGATCAAGACATGGACCCTAGCGTCTCGGACAAAGTACTCAGGCTCGCCCTGCGGGTCTTCGGCGTCATCTTCATGCTCGTCTACCCGCTGGGCATGGTCTGGCCGGCAGGCTGGGTCTGGCACGGCGGCATGGGTGGTTACTACCTGCAGATGATTGCGGGCTTCTATGCGGTGCTGGGCATTTTCCTGATCCGCGCGGCGAGCAACCCGCGCGAGCATCGCAGCCTGATCTCCTTCACGGCATGGTCGAGCCTCGTGCACGCCGGGATTATGGCTGCGCAGGCATCGGGCGATGCGCACGAGCACGGTCACCTGGTGGGCGACGTGCCGGCATTGCTGCTCGTGGCGGCCGTCCTCTGGATCTTTGCGCCAGCCCGGGCATAGCATCGCCAGGACGAGCGCGACTGGCTGCACGGCTGGCGCGGGGCAGGGATTGCGCACGGAGCGGTTTTTACGCGTTAGGCCTTGAGTCGCAAAGACATCCCGCAACCTTCCCCGAATCTTCACGCAAGCTTACCGAAGGCTTCATGCGCGCCGAGGTGCGCTGCGCGATAACCGACCCACAGCGGCTTGGTGCCGCGGTGGAGGACGGCGATGCGGTATCTAGCACCATTCCTGGTTGGCCTGGCGTTGATCCTGTCGGCTAGAGACTGCGACGCTATTGCAGAATGGCCAGGTACTGGTCGCCGGCGGTGAAACTGCCACGGCGGAACTCTTCAACCCATCCACTCATGCGTTCACGGCGACCGGCAGCATGACGATCTCGCGCACCGGGCACACGGCGACGCTATTGCCCGACGGGCGCGTGCTGATTGCCGGGGGCGTGCAGGATTTCGGCCCGGGCACAGTGCCCATTCCCATCGGCCCCGGCATCGCCTCCGCAGAGATTTACGATCCCGCGAGTGGCAGTTTCACTTTGACTGGCAGCATGAGCACGGGACGCTCCGGACACGCAGCGGCGCTGCTACCCGATGGCACTGTCCTGGTCACTGGAACAGACACCACGGGCGAGCTGTTCATCCCCACCACCGGGACCTTCTCAGCGCTGGGTGCGACATCGACCGGACTCGCAGCCACAGCGACAGCGCGCAACGACGGCACGGTCCTCGTCGCAGGCGGCCGATTCCGCAGTTCCACCTCCGCGGCAACTCTGTTCGCTCCTGAGTGCCTGGGCTTCGTCGCAACCGGCCCACTGCGCACGGCGCGGGACGGACATACGGCCACCTTGCTGCTCGATGGCTCAGCGCTCGTTGCCGGAGGGATCCAGCGCACGTATTTGTGCGTCGTACGCGGCTATACACGCATCTGCTCTACCCACGCAACGACCCTGTCTTCGGCTGAAGTGTTCAGGTAGGACATCAACGGCCTGAAGGACACACGGCTTCAGCTTCCGCCGGCTCGAGGCCAGAGTAGCCGAGACGCCGCCAGTGCTGCGAATGCACCGAGCGCCTGCGCGACTACGAACCACGGCACATCCGTCGGTCGGATCCCGGAAAACGTGTTCGTGAGCGAGCGAGCAATCGTGATCGCGGGATTGGCGAATGAGGTCGAGGCGGTGAACCAGTAGGCCGCGCCGATCCAGGCGGCGATCATCCATGGGGCGTCCTCGCTTCGGCGGTGTCCGAGTACCACGAGCAGCAACCCAAAGGTAGCGACCACTTCAGAGAGCCACTGGGCTGGCCCCGAACGCACGTGGTACGAGACCAGGATCATCGGCATTGCGAACATCGCATGTGCCAGCAGGGTTCCCGCGCAACAGCCCGCTATTTGAACGGCGCCGTAGGCCAGTGCGTCCGATATCGGCAGGCGCCCACGAGCAGCCTCGACCGCCGACACCGCAGGATTGAAATGGGCGCCGCTGAGGGGACCCAACAGCGCTATCAGCGTGGCCAGCACGGCGACGGTCGCGCCGGTGTTGGCCAGCAGCGCCACTGCGGCATTGCCCTGTGCGAGTCGCTCCGCCATGACTCCGGAGCCCACTACTGTCGCCGCGAGCAGGACTGAACCGAGCGCCTCCGCCGCGAGGCGTCGCGAAAGCGCAATCATGCCGTGGCCTTGCCGATGTCGCGCAGCTTGTTCCCGAGCGCCATCTTGTCGAGCGAAGCGATCGGCAGGTTAGCAAACAGCTCGATCCTGCGGGAGAGCAGCTGGAACGCCTCGCGGAAGGCGAGCGAACTCGCCACCGGATCATCGATGTGCGCCGGATCGGGCACACCCCAATGCGCCGTCATCGGTTTGCCCGGCCAGACGGGGCACACCTCGCCCGCGGCGTTGTCGCAGACCGTAATTACGAAGTCGAGCGGTGGCGCGCCGAGCTGCGCGAATTCATCCCACGACTTGCTGCGAAACCCCTGCGTCTGGAATCCGAGTTGCCCGAGAAGCTTGATTGCGCCCGGGTTGACGCGCCCTGTGGGATAGCTGCCGGCACTGAAGCCCTGGAAGCGGCTGCCCCATTGCTGATTGAGAATGGCCTCGGCCAGGATGCTGCGCGCGGAATTGCCGGTGCACAGAAACAGCACGTTGTACTTGCGGTCCGTCATCATGGCGCTGCTGCTGCGGGCGACCTACAGCGCCTTGGTCATGCACACGGCAGACGCGGGACACAGCGATCTGAACTCGCCGCTCTGACGAACCGGTTCCGGAACCTGATCGCGCGGCGTAAGGGTGTAGCCGCGCTTTCCAAAAAAGGGCTCCGCGGTCTGCGTCAACAGCACCAGGGAGTCGATGCCACTCGAACGCATCGAGGATTCCAATCCTTGAACCAGTGCTGACCCCGTGCCGTGGCCGCGGCTGCGCGGGGCGACGACCAGGGATCGCAACAGTGCTGAAGTCCCGAAGCGCTCGACGCCGATGGCGCCTGCGATTCCCCGGGCATCGCGAGCTACCCAGAAATTCACCTCGGCAATGGCCAGATCCTCGACCGGAAGCCCAGACTCGGCCAGCATCGATCGAATCGTCTCCAGATCGGAAATCGCGGCGCGCTCGATCTTCATGCACGCCTCCGGGGCCTGGCGGTTCTCGCGGACTTGGGAGTGCATACAGGACCACAACCTTGCGCCCCACCGCAGCAATTCTTCGTCAGGTACTCGACGAGCGCGTTCATTGACCCGAAATCCGCCGCATAGAACAGCTGGCGACCAACCCGTCGCTGGCTGATGAGCCCGGCGCGCTGCAGCGCCTGCGTATGAAAAGTAAGGGACGAGGGATTCAGCCCCACCTGCTGCGCAATCTCGCCAGCCGAAAGGCCCTCGGGCCCCGTCTCCACCAAAAGGCGAAACACCGCCAGACGGTGCTCGTGTGCCAGGGCCCCCAGTGCATCTATCGCCGCCGCTGCCTTCATGGTCCTACGATATTTCGACTATCCTCGTACTGTCAAGCGTAGTACCGGCTCGCCGCAGCGCCTGCGTATGAAAAGTAAGCGAGCTTCAATTGGACGTGCCAGCCCGGTGCGACCTGCTTGCCGGCGGCGAGCCGGCGCAGCAGCGATTGGTGCTGCGCCGCGACGCTTCATCCGCGGTTTTCGGACTTTCGTACTGGAAAAGCGCCGCTTCGTCGCAACCCTCAGCGCTGACGCGGCTTTCTTGGCCCAATGGCACCAGCCGAGGCGGCTTGGCCGTCGTCTGATCGTCACAAGGAAGACCCAAGGAGATCACCATGTTGCGCCTGATCGGATCAGTAACTATTCTGAGCCTGCTCCTGGTTGCGTGCGGCGGCGAAAGCAGCAGCGGCAGCCCTGCGATCGTCGGTGACAGTGGCGGAAGTGGCAGCGCTGGCAGCGGCACACTGGCGATCACGTCCAAGTCGCCGCCCGGCGGAATGGTCGGCGTCGAATACAAAACGCAAGTTGGCTGCCACGGCGGCTACTATTGTCCGCCCCGCATCGGATTCACACTGTCGGCCTCAGGCGGCAACGGCAACTACTCGTGGACCTGGGCCGCTGCGAACGGGTCATCGCTTCCGTCGGGGCTTTCCTTCACTGACGGCAAGATCACCGGAACGCCAGCCGTTGGTTCCGCCGGCGATCATGTCGTCGTCGTTTCAGTAGCCGACAGTGGCACGCCGTCGATGACAGCGACACAGCAGTACACGATTACGATTGTGAACCCGCCACTGCCCGTCATCGCAGCGTCACCAGGTCCCTACGGCGCGACACTGAACCAGCCCTACAACTACCAGTTCCTGGCCAGCGGACTTGGGCCCCTGAGCTTCACCGAGTCTGGCGCACTGCCCCCGGGACTCCTGCCAATGACCACGACGGGGCTCCTTGCCGGCACGCCCACGAGCCTCAATGCCTATCCGATCACGGTCTATGCGACTGACATCGCGGGTCAACGTAGCGCGACGCAGACGTTCACCATCAGTGCCTACACGCACGGCTTCTCACCCGCAGGCACCATGCAAGTCGCTCGCACCGGGCACACCGCAACCCTGCTCGCAAGCGGCAGGGTTCTTGTAGTAGGCGGCCAGTCGCCTGCCGGCATCGAGGCCACGGCGGAGCTGTTTGATCCCGCGAGTGCGCACTCTGCTGCCGCGGGCATGCCGCGGGTTGCTCGCCTGGGGCACGCAGCAACGCTGCTTTGCAATCTCGCCGCGCCACCCTGCACCGATCCGCGAGTGCTCATCGTCGGTGGCTTGAATGTGACCAGCGAGATCGGCACCGCCGAGCTCTACGACCCGGTGGCGGGAACATTCACGCTGACCACCGGCAATCTCATCACGCCTCGTCAGTACGCAACTACCACTCTGCTGCCTTCAGGCAAGGTACTGATCGTCGGTGGCATGGAGGCTCAAAGCGCCACCTCACTTGCCAGCGCAGAGCTGTTTGATCCGGCCACGGGCACATTCAGCGCAACTGCCGGACCGATGGCGCACGGTCGCGTTGGCCACACCGCGACGCTGCTCCCCGATGGCAGGGTACTCATCGCGGGCGGCGCGGACACAAGTTATGAGTACCTTGATTCTGCCGAGCTGTACGACCCGGCTTCGAACACCTTCAGCGCGGTCCCGAACCCGATGATCGCAAAGCGCGAAGGACACACGGCGACCCTGCTGCCGAGCGGCAAGGTGCTGATTGTCGGGGGCTGGGGCGATAGTACAAGCAGCTATGACATAGCGGAGATCTATGATCCCGCGGCCGTTGCTCCCGCAGCCAGCTTCACCGCGACCGGTCCGGTCGTCACGCTGCGCTACTATCACTCGGCCGTGCTGTTGCCGAGCGGGAAGGTTCTGATTGCAGGCGGCAACCCGGCTGAAGGTTGTTGCATGCCCGGCATGTCGCTACACCACGCGGAACTGTACGACCCCGCGACCGGATTGTTTACCGCTACCGGTGGCATGTACACCGGGCGCGAAAATCCAACGGCCATCCTGCTCAATGACAGCGGCCAGGTGCTCGTCATGGGCGGTGATGACGGCAACCAGGGGCCCAGCGAAGTGAGTTTCAGCACAGCCGAGACCTATCAATAGACGGCTCTGGCGGCGGCGGATCGAATTGCAAGTGCGGTTCCAACTGCCAGTGCCAGCCCGGTGCAACCTGCACACCCGCCTGCCAGTGTGCCGCCTGAGCGCTTGAAGGATTCGCCCGGGCCGTTCGTTGAGCGGCCCGGGCATTTTTCCTTCGCTCTCCATTCGCGCGCCCACCATCGCATTTGCCAATTCCGACTATGCTAGTCGCCATGGCGGCAGGCACTCGACACACAATGAATTGGACTGAAGGACTCCGACAGCCCGGCGTACTGGCAGCGCTCGGTGCCGCACTACTCTTCGGTGCCGGGACGCCACTGGCAAAGCAGCTACTCGGCGGCGTCAGTCCCTGGATGCTGGCCGGGCTGCTCTATCTGGGTTCCGGACTGGGATTGAGCCTCTACCGTGCGCTGGCAGCAGCGCCTTCAGTAAACCTTTCCCGGAGGGAAGTGCCCTGGTTCGCAGGGGCGATACTGTCGGGCGGCGTCCTTGCTCCACTCCTCCTGATGGTTGGCTTGACGCGGATGCCCGCAACCCATGCCTCGCTGTTGTTGAACGCGGAGGCCGTATTCACGACCTTGCTCGCCTGGTTTGTGTTCCGGGAAAATTTCGACCGGCGCATTGCATTGGGTATGGGCGCGATCCTCGCCGGCGTTGTGGTGCTGAACTGGCAGGGCGAGACGCGGATTGGCAGCCTGTGGCCGTCGCTCTCCATACTGGGTGCCTGTTTCCTGTGGGGACTGGACAACAACCTCACTCGCAAAGTGTCGCTCACCGATGCGACATGGATCGCCTCGGTCAAAGGACTGGTTTCCGGCGCAGTCAATCTATCCCTGGCCTTCGTGATCGGCAGCGCGCTGCCATCGGCACCGCGAACGCTGGCAGCCCTGCTGCTCGGCTTGCTCGCGTACGGGGTGAGCCTGACCCTGTTCGTGGTTGGCCTGCGCAACCTGGGTGCGGCCCGCACCGGAGCCTATTTCTCGATGGCCCCGTTCTTTGGCGCGCTGCTGGCTGTAGCGCTGGGTGATGGCGTGACGCCGACTCTGCTGATCGCCGGCGCATTGATGGCGTTGGGCATCTGGCTGCATCTCACCGAGGCGCACGAGCACGAGCATGTGCACGAGGCGCTCGAGCATGATCACTTGCATATCCACGACGAGCACCACCAGCACGAACACGCGCAGCCCGTGTCGCCCGGCACCAGGCATCGCCATCCGCATCGTCACGATGCGCTTACGCACACGCATCGGCACTATCCCGACGCGCACCACACGCACGATCACGACACCTGAATGCGGGCCCGGTCTCGTGCTGCGTTTACGGGATCATTGCGGGCGATAGACCCAGATCGCCGCGGGCTTGCCGGGGCTCGTCCTGACAGCAAGGTACAATCGGTCCAGCACTGGATCAAAAAGCGCAGTGCGCGCGCCAGATGAGGTGACCTGATGCGCAATGCGCTGATACTTGCCTGCCTGCCGCTCCCATACATCGATGAAACCCGCACCACAGCTGACGTAGATCCGGTGACGCCCGGCGTCGACATAGACATCATCCGCATCATTGCAGGCATCCAGTGCCACCATGCGCGTTCCCGTCGACGCGTTCATCCCGATGAGACGCGCTGGATTTCGGGTTGCCAGCCAGACTTCATCGGAAGATTCGCCGATGGCCATCGGGAAGTTTCCGCGAACGTCATCGAGGCGCCAGAAGGCCTCGGATCTGGCCAACTTCGCGTCCACGACGGTAACACCGCGCTCATCGGGAACATTCACGACTACCCGGTTCGATCCCGGGAGGATCTGGAATCCTTCCGGATGCCCCTTGAATCCGACTTGGGCTATCAGGCCATGTGAGGCGGCGTCGATGACCGCGAGGCCACCACTCCCGTAGCCCACGAAGACGCGTACCGGATCGGCAGCGACCCGGACATTGTCGGCATCTTCGCCCAGGACAAGTTGACCCCGGAACGACAGGTCATCGCCTCCGAAAAAGCGCACGGTCCCATCGCCACCATTCGCAACGTAGAGCTCATTCGTTGCAGGCACGTAGCCCAGGCCCTGCGGTTCCCTGAACCCGGTCAGGGTCTTCAGCAATCGACCTTGCTTGAGATCCACCACGGCGACGCTGTCATTGCCCAGTTCGGCGACAAACAGCCGTAGGTGTACGAGATCCACGGCCAGATGATCGATCCGCCCGCTCACGCTGCCCAGTGCAATCGTGCGCTCCAGAACCAGGGGTTCCGGTGCTGCCGCGAGCGCGCCGCTCACCATCACCGTGCACAATATGCCGAGCGCCGGGCGGCACGGCCCGTTCACTCCGTCGACTCCGCTATCGTCTTGAAGCGCTTCACCTTCATGAGCTCTGCTACGGCGACAGCGTGCGTTTGGAGTTGGTGAGGTCCAGCGCTGCCCGAAGATGTCTGGCGAGAATGACCGCCTCGCCGGTTGCCCAGAAATGCATGAACAACACGTGCGGAGCGTCATTCACCATGTGACTGTGGAGCGCGGTGACTTCGATGTCGTTGCCGCGCAGGCTCTTGAGCACCGGATTGACCTCGGAGCCCATCAACACGAAGTCGCCCGTGATCGCCGCCTTCCCGCCGCCCAGAGGCTGGAAATTGATGGCGATGGCCGTGCCCAGCGACGGCGGAACTGCCATGCCGGCGTCAGTGATCGTCTCCGCGCGTGGAATCGAAAACTGGTATACGCCGCCATTGGCGGTGCCCTTGGCGCCCAGTGCCGCGTCGAGCGCCACCATGTCCAGGTCGACGGTCGGCGCAGCACCGGCTGCCGGAGCGCCGATGGGCGTATGGCTCAGCGACAGGCCGGCACGCAAGGCCTCTGCCAACTTCACCGGATCGCCACGACCGCCAACATGCATGTAGA
>Ga0075018_10000399_pt1 | contig 13047 bp, 8 predicted proteins | sample ColStrG_CSR_2014_FD_71471 | JGI IMG/M metagenome (GOLD analysis project Ga0075018, IMG submission 71471) | Freshwater sediment microbial communities in response to fracking from Pennsylvania, USA - Cold Stream Run_MetaG_CSR_2014 | ecosystem: Environmental > Aquatic > Freshwater > Creek >... | reverse complement strand
GCGGCCTCGAGCCGCTCGACGTCCTTCACCAGGTCGGTGCCTAGGAGCAGGCTGTCGCCGGGGGCCATCCCGGCGGTGAGGTCGGCCAGGAAATGGGTCCGCGCCTCGGGAGTGAAGTTTCCGATCGTCCCGCCCAGGAAGGCGATCATCCGTCGGCCGCCGGAGGGGAGGCGGTCCAGGTGTCGTTCGAAGTCGCCGACCACGGCGTGTAGCTCGACGCCGGGATACCGGGTGGCCAGAGCTTCGGTGGCTGCTCGCAGCGTGGTCTCACTGATCTCGAACGGGACAAAGCGCTGCAGTGTTCCGGCGTCGTTGAAGGCGTCGAGCAGCACGCGGGTCTTGTCCGATGTCCCCGACCCGAGTTCCACCACGGTGTCGGCTCCCGATGCCTTGACAATTGCCGCCGCCTCCGCCACCAGGATCATTCGCTCAGCCTCAGTGGGGTAGTACTCGGGAAGCCGGGTGATGGCATCGAATAGCTCGCATCCCCGGTCGTCGTAGAACCACTTGGGGGGCAGCGTCTTGGGTGAAGCGGTCAGGCCGCTGAGTACATCGGCACGTAGGGCGTCGTCGAGGTCGTCGGGACCCATCCACACGTCGATGGCGATAGAGGCGGGTTTGATTGCGGTTCGATCGGACATGGGTCAGCTTTCCGGTCAATGGGCGAGGAGTTCGACGCCATCGGCATCGATGCGCAGCAGTGTGTGGTCGGGGACGACGTCCCATCCCGCGGCATCGTCGAAGGGCTCTGAGGCCACGATCACGGCGCGGGCACCGTTGGCCTCATCGACTCGTAGGTACAAGGAGTTCCCCCACCTGGTGGCCAGCAGTTGGTTCCCGTCAGTGAGCAGGAAGTTGAACCGGCCCCGATCCCGATCGGGGCCGGAGAGCGGCTCGATCACCTCGACCATGGCGGCGGCCGGCTCGTTGCCCGCATCGATCCGATCCATGACCAAGCCGAAGAGAGCCTCGCTGTCGGCGTGGCCGTGCAGGCGCGCCCGGCGGGCGGGGCTGAGGCCTTGGAGCGTGGCCGCGCCGACTCCCTCGAACCAGTCGGCGGCAAAGCCGTTGTGGGCGAACATCCATCGACCGTCGACGAACGGAGCGTTGCCCTCGACTTCGACGGGCGCGCCGGGCGACTTGTGACGGATGTGCGCCATGAATCGTCCCGAGCAGGTATCGGCGAGCTGGGACATGCCGGCGACATCGGCCGGCATGTCCACGCTGGTGCGGTAGCGCCGGGGCGATGGGCTCTCGGAGTCGTAGAAACCAAAGCCCCAGCCGTCAGGGTTCTCGCATCCACTGGACTGATGTCGGGCCGCCGTGCACTGGTCGACGAGCGAGTGTGGGGTGTCCACGATCAGCTCCGCCAAGGGCCGCGCGGGTCCCCAGTACGCGAGGTGGCGGCACATGGTCAGGCGTCTCGCGCGCCGCGGAAGCCAGCGAAGATCTGGCGCCGGATCGGGTAGTCCCAGTTGCGGAACGTGCTGCGTGTCGCCACCGGGTCGGCGGACCACGCCCCACCGCGCAGCACCTTGTACTCCGAGCCCCAAAACACCTCGGAGTACTCGCGGTAGGGCCACGGCGTGAAGCCGGGGTACGGAACGAAGTCGCTGGAGGTCCATTCCCACACGTCGCCGATCATGGCTAGGCAACCCGACGGACTCATTCCCGTGGGATGGGCCCCAACCGGAAGTGGGCCGTCACCGCGCTGGCCAAGGTTGGCGCGCTCGACGGTCGGCTCGCCCTGACCCCAGGGCCACAGCTGCGCCGCTGCGGTGGCCGGATCCCACGTTGCGGCCTTTTCCCATTCGGCTTCGGTGGGCAGACGCTTACCAATCCACCGGCAATACGCATCGGCCTCGTACCAGCACACGTGTTGGACCGGTTCTTCGAGGTGGTGGGCGAGGTCGAGCTGGCGTCCGAACCGGAGGATGGTCCAATCGTCTCCGCCCGCGCCGTGCCAGAACTGCGGCGCTCGGAGGTCTTCCTCCTGGCGCCACGACCAACCGGCAGGAGTCCAGAGACGCTCGTCGTCATAGCCCCCGGCGGCGATGAAGTCGCCGTAGTGACGGTTGGTGACGGGGGTGGTGTCGATGAGGAACGGAGCGACGTCGACCGCGTGCGCGCCGCGCTCGTTATCGTAGGCCCACGGGTGGTTGGACGTTCCCATCACGAAGGATCCGCCATCCACCAAGCGCATCTCGGGCAAGGAGGTCACGTCGATGGCGTCGGTGGAAGGCCGCCCGCCGGCCAGCCCCGGGGAGAACGGAATGCCGGTCTGCTCACTCAGGAGCTGGCGAGTGGCGAGGACCGTCTCGTCGTGTTGATGTTCGTGTTGCAGCACCATCCCGTACACGAAGCCGTCGCGCTGTAGCTCGGGACACGGATCGTGCAGGTCGATCCGGTCGAGCAGGTCGAGCACTTCTGCGCGCACCTCCCGGAGGTAGCTGCGGGCGTCGACTGGTCCGAGAATGGGGAGCGAGGGGCGTTGCCAACGAGGATGCTCGAACGCGTTGTAGAGGTCGTCGAGCGCGGGGTCGAGGGCCGGCCGACCATCGAGTTCGCGCAGCAGCCACAGTTCCTCGTAGTTCCCGATGTGGGCCAGATCCCAGACGAACGGGGACATCAAGGGCGAGACCTGGCAGCGCTGCTGGGCGTCGTCGAGCCCTTCGAGCAGACCCAAGGTCCGGGCTCGGGCCCGGGCCAACTCGGCGGCCAGGCGCTTTCGGTCGGTTGCCGCCTCGTGCACCTCGGTGGAAGTCATGGACGCCGAAGCTCTCCGGTGACGAGGGCACCGCCGGCGAGGGCCGCCACCGATTCGGCCGGAGGGAAGAGCTGGCCGTCATGACGCCAGGCGTCGAGACGATCGTCGGCCGGTGAACGACCGCGGGCCACCCACCGTTCGGTGAAGGCTTCAACGAGATCACGGCGTAGCGTCGACACTCCGGCCGTGGCCAAGGCCTGGGCGGCGAGGTCGAAGAGGCGAACGGCACTGCGGGCCAGCGCCGGATGGCCGAGGCCGAGCTGGGCGGCGTCCACCCACAGGCGCTCGGTGCCCATGACGGCATCGGAGATGTCGTCGGCCAGCGCGTGGTCACTCAACAGGATGCACGTCACCGCCACGGCCACCTCCCACGCCGGCGAGGGCAGCGCGTCGAACATTCGCAACTCCAGCCAGCCTTTGGGTCGCACCGGGGGGAAGAGCGTGGTCAGGTGGTACGAAAAGTCGTCGATAGTGGGGAAGCCGAGCTCGTGGCCGTGCGTGAGCCACTCCCCGAAGCGCATGGGTTCCACCACCGGAAGGCAACGATCCTCGGCCTGGCGGATCAGCATGACTCGGGCATCGAGGGCATAGCTCGCCCAGGCATCGATGGGATCGAGATCGAGTGACACCGGTGCGGCGCGAGTCGGGTCGAGCGCCCACCACGCACGGAGGCGACTTGACTGCCACCCGCTGGGCTGGCTGTTGGCGAACGGCGAGTTGGCGAAGCAAGCCAGCAGGGTCGGGGCCATCCGATTGGCCAGTTCCCAACGGTCGACCGCCACCGGTCGATCACCCAGGCCGACATTGACCTGAATGGCGGCGGTGTTGCACATCATCGTGCGTCCGGCTGGCCCGAGCTGGTCGAAGTACCGCTCCATCGCCTGGTAGCGCGGTCCGACAGCGACGCGTTCGGGTGTCCGCACCGGATCGGCGCCGAGTGCGATGAGCTCGACCTGTGTGGCTTCACACGCGGTGTCGAGCACAACGAGATCCGCCTCGGCCGCGTCGCAGAGCTCGTCGATGGTGGGGAACGGCTCGCTGCTCAACTCCAGTTGGCCACCAGGCTCCAGCGTGATCCGGCTTCCCCGCGGGAGCGGCGAGAGGGTGTCGATGAGTTCGGTGGCCGCCTCGATCGGAAGGCGATGTTCCCGTCCGCCCTGACTGGTGAGCCATTCCAGTTCGACACCTAGGCCATTGGGATCTCCACACGGCTGGAATACGTGCTCGGCGACGTAGTCGCGGACGTCGTGGGCGCGCAGCACCGGCCGGGTGGATGACATCGCTAGCTGTGTCCGAACGAGGCTTCGACCCACCGGGGGTCGCGCACGGCGGGGAAGAGGAGACAATCGTGAGGCAGTGGACAGCTGGTCGTGAACATGGCCCCCCTCTTGGCTCGTGTGGTTCTGTTGCGGTCCGGCGTCGGCCCAGTCACGGTACCCACTCGGATCTCGATCCGGTGGGTCCGGCTGACGAACCCTTGATCTGGGGCCAGCGCGGTGGTTGCGTGGAGATCACCTGATGACACGGCAGTCAACCGGGTCACGGGCTCGTTACGCCTGTGGAGAACCTCCAAAACTTGATATACTTAGTATCAACTTTCTTGAGTAACTGAACAGTAGGAGCTACGCGTGGCACTCGATCCGAACCGGTGGACCCTGAAGATGCAGGAGGCATTCAACGCCGCCATCGAGCTCGCCCGATCCAACGCCAATCCCGAGGTCACTTCCGACCACTTGGTGATTGCGCTTCTCGGCCAGAGCGAGGGAGTGGTCCTGCCCATCCTGGCGAAGGTCGGCCAGGCCGCGCCGCCCCTGCGTCACGCCGCAGAGGAGAGGGTCAGCCGCCTCCCCAAGGCCTATGGCAGCGATGCGCACCTGAGCCGCGACCTCACGGTATTGCTGGACTCCGCCGACCAGGCCCGACGCGAACTGCACGACGAATACCTCTCCACGGAGCATGTGCTGTTGGCGCTGCACGACGCCGTGGGCGTGAGCCACGAAGACCTGCTGGCCGCCCTTGCCGACGTCCGCGGCAGCCATCGGGTGACCTCGCAGAACCCCGAGGAGCAATACCAGGCGCTGGAGAAATACGGGCGGGACCTCACCGAAGCAGCGCGGGCGGGCCGCATCGACCCCGTCATCGGGCGCGACGAGGAGATCCGTCGGGTCATCCAGGTGCTGTCGCGGCGCACGAAGAACAATCCCGTGTTGATCGGCGACCCCGGTGTGGGCAAGACCGCCATCGTCGAGGGGCTCGCTCGTCGCATCGTCGAGGGAGACGTGCCCGAGAGCCTCAAGAACAAGCGACTCATTTCCCTGGATCTGTCCTCGATGGTCGCCGGCGCCAAGTACCGAGGGGAGTTCGAGGAGCGGCTCAAGGCCGTCCTCAAAGAGATCACCGACAGCGGCGGCGAGGTCATCACCTTCATCGATGAGATGCACACGGTGGTGGGCGCGGGCGCCGGCGGGGAGGGAGCGATGGACGCGGGCAACATGCTCAAGCCCATGTTGGCCCGGGGCCAGCTGCGCATGATCGGGGCCACCACGCTCGACGAGTACCGCAAGTATGTCGAGAAAGACGCGGCCCTCGAGCGGCGGTTCCAGCAGGTGTTCGTCGGCCAGCCCTCGGTCGAGGACACCGTGGCCATCCTGCGTGGACTGAAGGAACGCTACGAGGTGCACCACGGCGTCCGCATCCAAGATGCTGCGCTGGTCGCGGCCGCCGTGTTGTCGGACCGCTACCTGACCGGTCGTTTCCTACCGGACAAGGCCATCGACCTGATGGACGAGGCGGCCAGCAAGCTCCGCATCGAGATCGACTCCATGCCGACCGAGATCGACGTGGTCGAGCGCCGGATTCGGCAGCTGGAGATCGAGCGGGTGGCTCTGGCCAAGGAAACCGACAGCGTCTCCCAGGAGCGCCTGGCCGCGCTCGACGAGGAGCTGGCGAACCTTCAGGAACAGTCAGCCGCCATGAAGGCCCACTGGCAAGCGGAGAAGGACGCGATCGACACGATTCGTGAACTGAAAGAGCAGCTCGAGTCCAAACGCACCGATGTAGAGCGCGAGAGCAACCTCGAGATCGCGGCCGAGATCCGCTACGGCCAGCTCCCCGAGCTCGAGCACCGCATCGACGACGCCACCAAGGTCCTCGACGAGCTGCAGTCCTCCCAGAAGATGCTCAAGGAAGAGGTCGACGAGGAAGACATCGCGGAAGTGGTCAGCAAGTGGACGGGTGTCCCCGTCTCGCGCTTGGTGGAAGGCGAGATGCACAAGCTCGTCCGGCTGGAGGAGGTGCTGCACGAACGCCTGGTGGGCCAGGACGACGCCGTGCAGGCCGTCGCCAATGCCATCCGTCGCAGCCGTGCGGGCTTGTCCGACCCGAACCGCCCGATCGGCAGCTTCTTGTTCCTGGGCCCGACCGGCGTAGGCAAAACCGAGCTCGCTCGCGCCTTGGCCGACTTCCTGTTCGATGACGAGCGGGCCATGGTCCGGATCGACATGAGCGAATACATGGAGAAGCACTCGGTCAGCCGATTGCTCGGAGCGCCTCCGGGTTATGTGGGCTACGACGAGGGCGGCCAGCTGACCGAAGCTGTTCGCCGTCGGCCCTATTCGGTGGTCCTGCTCGACGAGATCGAGAAAGCCCATCCCGACGTGGTGAACGTGTTGTTGCAACTGCTCGACGACGGGCGGCTCACCGACGGTCGTGGTCGCACCGTCGATTTCACCAATGTCGTTCTCATCATGACGTCCAACCTGGCCGGTGATCCGCAGGCATTCTTCAAGCCCGAGTTCATCAACCGGGTCGATGACATCGTCCGATTCCGTGAGCTCACCGAGGAGGACTTGCGTCGTATCGTCGACTTCCAGTTGGAGACGCTCGTGGCGCGGGTCGCGGCGCGACGCATCACGCTGGTCGTCACCGACGCGGCGAAGGGCATCCTCGCCCACGAGGGCTTCGACCCGGCGTTCGGGGCCCGACCGCTTAAGCGGCTCATCCAGCGCGAGATCGGTGACACATTGGCGCTGGCGTTGCTCGATGGTCGCTTCGGTGAGGGTGACACGGTGACGGTCGACGTCGGTGACGCCGGCGAGTTGGTTTTGGCCTGACCAGCCCCACCGGTGGCGTCAGCCGGGTGTCGCCGTTTGAGAATCGAACGTGGGGGCCGAGATGCGCCCGGCCGGTTCCAATCGCCGCTTCAGGCGCAGGAATGGCTGCTCCACGAGGAAGAAACTCGCCACCGCCATGACCAACGAGGCCGCTAGGCGCACCAGGGTCAACGGGATGAAGGCCCAGTGGAGGCGTCCTCCGTTGAGCACGAGAAACACAGGCCAGTGCCACAGGTACAAGCCGTAGGAGATGCGACCGAGCGCGACGAGCAGGGCGGACCGGCCGAGCTGCGCGGTGAATCCGCCGGCGTACATATCCACGATGACCAGCGCGGCCACGCCGACGAACACGGGATAGACCCATGAGTAGAGGCCAGAGGTGGCGAGACCCACCCGGGCGCCCATGACCACCACGGCGACGAGGGCGGTCGGGCCCACCCAGCGGGTCACTGAACCGGTGAACGCACCGACGATTCGGGGCCAGAGGATCGTCAGGGTGGCCAGGGCACATCCGAGGAGGATGCCGTCGGCGTGGGTGTCGAGTCCGTAGTACACACGATGCGCGGCGGTGCCATCGTGCCACCAAACCCCACGCAGGACCGCAGACGCCACCATGCCGGTTGCGGCGGCCAGCAACACCGCCCATCGTCCGCCGATCCGATGAGCGACGATCACGACCAGAGGCCACAGCACGTAGAACTGCTCCTCGATACTGAGCGACCAGGTGTGGTCCAACAACCCGAACAGGGGGACCGTACCGAGCGCCTGGGTCCAATTCATCCGGTACGTGGCGGTCACCGCCACGTCATGGAATGCCTGGGAGGCCTGTTCCGAACTCAGCCAACCGTGGGCATAGATGGCTACGGCGATGGCCACCACGACCAGGGCGGGGAACAGGCGCAGCACCCTTCGCAGATAGAAGCGACCGAGTGCGGTGCGGCCGGTGGCTTCGCGTTCCTCGAGCAACAGCCGAGTGATCAGGAATCCGCTGAGCACGAAGAAGACGTCGACACCTAGGTAGCCCCCCCGCGCCCAAGACACGTTGGCGTGGAACAACACCACGAGCACGACGGCGACAGCGCGTAGGCCGTCGAAGGCAGGCCGATAGCCGAGGCGTGGCGTTCCGATGGCGGGACAGTACCCGTTGAACGGGCTGGTCAGGGCGCCCCGGCTAACCTCTCCGCGTGTCCGTGGGAGCCCCGACGATCGAGCGCGCCGAGGAACCGGTGGCCCTCGTCGGGGGCGATCCCGGCGCGCCTGGCAAGCGGGCCATCCCGTTCATGCCCGGCCTCGAGGGGTTGCGGGGGATCGCCCTGGTGGCGGTGTTGTTCTTCCACGGCGGCTTCAGCTGGGCCAAGGGTGGCTTCCTTGGGGTGTCGACTTTTTTCACCCTGTCCGGCTTCTTGATCACGTTGCTGTTGATCTGGGAATTCTCGACCCACCAGCGGATCAATCTGCGCCAGTTCTGGGGTCGTCGTTACCGCCGGCTCATGCCCGCCTCGCTGATGTGCCTCGCCGGGGTGGTGCTTTTCGGTTGGCTGGTTGCCACGCCCGGCCAGGTGGCCAACCTCCGCGGCGATGTGCTCGCCTCTCTCCTCTACGTCGCCAACTGGCGGTTCATCGTCACGCAGCAGTCGTATGCCCAAATTTTCTCCGCGCCGTCGCCGGTGCTGCACTTCTGGTCGTTGGCCATTGAGGAGCAGTTCTACCTGGTGTTCCCCTTGGTGGTGGCCGGAGTGCTCGGGGTGGCCCGGGGATCGCGGCGTGCGCTCGGGGCGGTGCTCCTGTTGGCCGCCGCCGGTTCCCTCGGACTCATGTGGCTGCTGTACACGCCGGGCCAGGATCCGTCGCGTGTCTATTACGGCACGGGGACCAGGGCGTTCGAGCTTCTCCTGGGAGCGCTCTTGGCCATCGTCTTGTCCCATCCGGCCGGTCTGGTCATGCGCGTCCCACGCTGGGCCTGGGCCGGCGCCGGCACGATCGGTGCAGCGGTCACGCTGGTCCTCTGGGCCACCGCCTCCCAGACCGATTCTTGGCTGTACCGAGGCGGGCTGGCGGGCTACGCCCTCATGTCGTGTCTGGTCATCGTGGCCGCCATCCGAAAGGGGCCGATCCACTCGCTGCTGTCGGTCCGTCCCCTGCGCTGGTTGGGGGCGATCTCCTACGGTGCCTACCTGTTCCACTGGCCGGTCTTCTTGTGGCTGACGCCGAACCGCACCCATCTGGCCATCTGGCCGTTGTTCGTGCTCCGGGTGTCACTGACCCTGGCGCTCGCCGTGGTGTCGGCCTGGCTGGTGGAGAATCCCATCCGGTTGCGGGTGCGGCCCAAGCGACTCCGTCCATCGGTGGTGAGCGCGTTGGCGGCCAGTGTGATCGTGGTCGGCGTCATCGCCGTCACCCCGCACCGGTCGGCCGACGACACGATCGACTTCGGGCCGGTGGCGAGCCCTGCCCTCCCCGGCCCGGGTGGCACAGCCGAGGTGGCCACCACGGTGTCGATCGCCCCCAGTGCCACGATCGGTGATTCGCCGAACCTCCCGCCCAAGACCCCGCTGGCCGTCGGTGAGAAGCCGCGAGTGCTCATCCTCGGCGACTCGGCGGCCTACACCCTGGGCGGTGGTCTCGAGAAGTGGGGCCGGACGACTGGTCTGGCCCAAGTGTGGGACGCGGGCAAGCTGGGCTGCAGTGTGGGCCGTGGCGGCTTGATCCGCTACCTGGGTCAGGCCCGAGCGGTGCACGACTACTGCGACTGGACCAGCGATTATCCCCAGCAGTTGGCCCCGGTCAAGCCCCACGTGATCATGGTGATGTTCGGCACTTGGGATGTGGTCGACCGCCAGCTGCCCGGTGACGACCAATGGCGCCACATCGGTGACCCGGTGTACGACAACTTCCTTCGCTCGGAGATCTCCTCGGCCATCGACACGATGACCGCGACGGGGGGAACGGTCGTCTGGCTCACACATCCCTACATCGAGGCGGGCGTCAGGGAGGGACTGGCCGAGAACGCCCCCGAGAACGATCCGGCTCGGATGGACATGCTGAACGACCTGGTGCGGGGGGTCATCGCGTTGAAGAGTCGAGCCGTCGTGGTCGACCTTCAGGCCCACATGCGTTCCACTCCGGAAGGGGAGATGAACCTCACGGAACGTCCCGACGGCATCCACTGGACGCCAAAGTCTTCGTTCCGGTTGGCCCCGTGGGTGGGCAAGACCCTCGAGGCCATCGCACGTGGGACCGCTCCACCGCCGGTGACCGGTGGCTGACGTCGCCACCGTCGAGCAGCCCGACGCACCCGTTCCCGGCTCCGAAATTGGTGGCCGCTCTCGTCGCTTCACCCTTGCCTTGGGCGGTCTGGCCCTCGCCGGCCTAGTGCTCCGCGTGGCCTACGTCTGGTTCTGGCGCCGTCACGCTGACTTCGGTGGTGATCCGCTCTACTACCACTCGGGCGCCCAGCTGTTGGCCCGCGGCGAGGGACTGATCAATCCCTACGCCTACGTCCGCGGGCTCACGATCCAAGCCGCCGACCACCCTCCGCTGTACATCGTCTACCTCGCCGGCTTTTCCCTGTTCGGGATGACGTCGATCACGTGGCATCTGATGGCCTCCGCGCTGCTGGGCACCGCCTCGATCGTCGTCGCCGGTTATGCCGGGCGGGAGATTGCTGGTCCTCGTGCCGGCATCGTGGCGGCCGCACTCGTCGCCTTCTATCCCAACACCTGGCGCTACGACGGCATGCTGCTCTCCGAGACGATGGTCATCTTCATGGTGCTGGTGACGCTGTGGGTGGCGTACCGCTACTGGAGGCGACCGTCCCTCGGGCGATTGGTGGTGGTCGGACTCGCCGTGGGCCTGGGGACCCTGGCCCGGTCCGAATTGATCCTGTTGACGGTCTTTCTCATCGTGCCGCTGGCGCTGTTGGTCCGAGACCGGTCGTGGGGCGCGCGATTTCGGCTGCTTGGCATCGGCGCCGTCGGGTTCCTGGCCGTGGTCGGGCCGTGGGTGGTGTTCAACCTGGTGCGCTTCGACCACACCGTGATCCTGTCCGAGAACCTGGGGGGAACGCTGGCCACCTCGAACTGCGACGAGGTGTACTACGGGGACAAGCTCGGGTTTTGGCACTACCCCTGCGGCGAGCGGATCCTCGAGGCCCGGGGCATCGGTCCCTACGAGTTCAAGGGTGCGAGTGACCGCTACCTTCGCCAGGATGCCATCGCGTACATCCGCAGCCACGCCAGCCGCGTTCCGGTCGTCATCGCGGCGCGGGTGGGACGGATCACCGGTGTCTACCGTCCCCGGCAACAGGCAAGCTTCGACATCTACCTGGAGAACTTTCCGAGCTGGGTCGCCAATCTCGGGCTCTGGACCTATTACCCGATGGTGATCGCCGCGTGCATCGGCGGGGTGATCCTGCGTCGCCGGCGACAGGCGGTCTTCCCGTTGCTCGCGCCTATCGCCACGGTGCTGGCCACCTGCGCGTTGTTCTATGCCGCGACTCGATTCCGGGCCACGGCCGAGCCGGCGTTGTGCCTCCTGGCGGCGGTCGCCATCGAGGCCGGTATCGCCGCACTGTTGCGCCGCCGGACCCCCGCGGCGCATGAGCAACCGGTGGTGGCCGCGTGATTGGCAACGTCGTCCGCCGGGTGGTCGACGTGCTGGTGGGAACGTGGCCTCGCCGGGTCTTCACCCTGGCCGTGCTGGTCGGCTTCGGACTTCGGCTCTGGTGGGTGCTCTACACCGCCCGCACGCCGCTCGGTCTCCATGACCCGTACTTCTATCTCGACTATGGCCGGCGCCTGTCGCAGGGCGGCGGCTATCGGCTGGCCAACGGCGAACCCACCGCGTACTACCCGATCGGGTACCCCGCCATCCTCGCCGCCTGGTTCCGGCTCATGCAGCTCACTCCCTTGGCCGACCACTGGATCGTCAATACCGCGGCGTTGAACCTCATCTTCTCGACCTCCACCGTTGCCCTCGTCGGTGTCCTCGCTCGCCGCCTGCTGGGAGCGTGGGTGGGTGCGGTGGCGGCAGTGATCGTGGCGTTGTTCCCCAGTCTGATCTTCCATACGGCGACGATCCTGACGGAGACCACGTTCAACTTCGTCTTCGTGGCGGCGCTCGTCGTGTTGTGTTGGCGCCCTTGGACGGCGACGTTCCCGTCGTGGAAGCGCCTCGTGGTCTTTGCTCTGCTGCTGGGTCTCTCGATCGAGATCCGGCCCATCGCGCTGTTGGTGGTCCCCATGGTGGGCATCGCCCTGTGGCGGGTCAGCGACCGACGCCAGGCCCTCTTGCGTTTCGGGGCGGTGGTGGGCTTGGTCATCGCCGTGATGATCCCGTGGACGGTCCGCAACCAGGTGGTCATGAAAGCGTTCCTGCCCATCGGGACCACGACGGGCGACAACCTCTGCATCGGCAATCATCCCGGCGCTCAAGGTCATTTCGCGTTCCCCGATTGGTGCTTCGGGCACGATCCGCAGGTCGCCCGCCCGGCGTTCGAAACCCTCCGCAACACCGAACTGACCAATCGCTCGCTCGACTGGATCGCCAGCCATCCCCTTGACCAATTTCGTCTCGTCGTGCAGCGCACCTTCTACACGTTCCAGCATGACCACGATGCCGTGCCGGCGGTGCAGTCCTATGGCGACGACCCGTTCATCCCGCCTGTCAACGCCACCGTGTTGAGCAATCTGGCCGACGCCTACTTCTTTGCCATCCTCGGCCTGGCGGCGCTGGCCCTGCCCTTTTTCGCCAACCGTCGTGATCCCCGTCGGCTGTTGTTGCTGTTGTCCATCGTGGCCGTGGCGATCTCCCCTTGGGCCTTCTTCGGCGACTCACGGTTTCACATCCCCGTGAACGTGCTCATCCCCGTGCCTGCCTCGCTGACCATCGTGTTGGTCGGGCGGCGCTGGAGGCGACGTGACGCGGAGCCGCTCCCCGTCGGATCTTGACGGAGCGAGTCGGACTCACCACCGACCGTGTGGATCCACTTGCGTATGTCACGCAGAGTGCTACGATCACGCCGTCCAGTCGTCCCCATCGACGATTGAACGAAGGCGAAGTTTCAGGGGAAGCGTTGATCCGCAGGCGCCAATTGGTCGCTTAGTCTGCGGGGAGCTAGAGCGAACCCGGCCCCACCAGCGTCACGACGCGGGGCCGACACGAGATGGG
>Ga0075018_10000397_pt1 | contig 13058 bp, 9 predicted proteins | sample ColStrG_CSR_2014_FD_71471 | JGI IMG/M metagenome (GOLD analysis project Ga0075018, IMG submission 71471) | Freshwater sediment microbial communities in response to fracking from Pennsylvania, USA - Cold Stream Run_MetaG_CSR_2014 | ecosystem: Environmental > Aquatic > Freshwater > Creek >... | reverse complement strand
GGACGCCATCCGGGGTTACGCCCGCGGGCGGCAGCCCGTCACGCATACGCTCCTGCGAGGTATGGAGTCGGGAACCTCCATCGCCCCAGTCCAAGCCGAGCCGAGCCGAGCCGAGCTGAGCCGCCCTAACGTGGTGCTTGCACATCGGAGCACTCGATTCGAGGAGAGGATCGTGGCAGTTCGCGTGGACCTCAACATCTCGCTCGACGGCTACGCGACCACTGAGGGCGGCGACGAAGAGAACCCGATGGGTGAGGACTGGAACAATCTGACTAAGGCATACGTCGCGACCCGCACCTTCCGGGAGCGGGTCTTCCACGACCCCAGCGGCGCAGGCACCACCGGAATCGACGACAAGTACGCTGCGGCGTACTTCGACGACGTCGGCGCCGAGATCATGGGCGCGGGCATGTTCGGCTTCCACTCGTTCCCCGACGACCCCGACTGGAAGAGCTGGTGGGGCGACGAACCTCCGTTTCGCGTGCCGGTATACGTACTCACCAGACGCGAGCACCAACCTATCGAAATGGCAGGCGGCACGACGTTCCACTTCCTCAGCGCTAGTCCGAAGGACGCGCTCGCGCAGGCGAAGAGTGTGGCCCAGGGCAAGGACGTGCGGATCGGCGGTGGAGCGAGCACCGTGCGCGAATTCCTCAAGGCCGACCTGGTTGACCGGCTTCACGTTGCCGTTGTGCCGATTCTCCTCGGCCGCGGCATCAACCTGTGGGACGACCTGCGCGCCTTCGAGGCCGGGTACAGCGTGACTGCCCAGGCCGCGGAGACCGGCGTCACGCACCTGACGTTCAGCAGAGGCTGAACGGCCGAGGGGAGAACCTGCGGTCAGCACCGACTCTCTTGGTGGGCGAGCTACGGCCTAGATAGGGCCTATCGTCGTCAGACCGCCGACGAGTTCGGCGGCTGGATCCGACGGTCACGGTCCAGAGGCGCAAAGGCTGCGAGAAGGAGGCAATAGCGGGGCTGCCCACCAGTCGGCTGGAGAGTCCCCTAGCGCTTCGTTCGGCACGCCCTCGGCAACCGCGCTTCGGCGCATAAGGTCTTGCGTCACGTCCCAGCCGGTCAGGGTCCCCGCCGATGTCGAGACGCGATTACCCTGCAAGACCGCGCTGGTCGCGGCCGACTGCAACGTGGAAGCCAATGCGGTTCGCGGGTCGACCCCAGAGGTCGGGACGGCCGCCGCTGGAAGCCCGACTACCGCCTCTACATCATCAACGTCCATGGCCTGCAGCATGCCGCGCAGAGCCGACACGCCGGTTGACACCATGTTGACGCGGTCAACAAGAGTTGATCTCCGACACGCTCTGCAGCGTCGCCGGGGCGGACAGCTCCCGCTTCCTGAACGCGCCGAGAACACGCTGATTTCGTTGCCTCGCAAGACAGGTTGCGGGAGCGGGACTCGACTCCTCTGAACCGGCCCGCATACTGAACGAGCCGGCCGGAGAACGAGATCGGTGCTGCGACGAACAGGGTGTCCAGTGCGGGGCAGGCGAAGCCCTCACGCTCTGCGAAGGGCATTCTGCAAACACCCCGACGGGGGGTACGCCCGACCCAACAATCCTGGTGCTGTCGTCGTACGACGACAGCACCAGGATTGTCGCCGTACGACGACATGCATGTTAGTGTCGTCATACGACGACATCTGTGAGGCGGTGAGCGCAATGCGCGTTGACAGTCCCGAGGCACTGGGGCAAGTCCTGCGGGCTGCCCGTCGGCGACGCGGCCTGACCCAGCACGAGCTGGCCGAGACACTGGGGGCTAGCCGCGACTGGGTCAACCGGGTCGAGCGGGGCGGAGCGCCGCGCGCTGAACTCCTCCTTGTCCTACGCGCGCTGGCATCTGTGGGTCTCACTCTGAGCGTCGAGGACGGACACGCGTTGCCCGACCTCGACGCGGTGTTGTGGCAGAACGATGTGGACCTGCCATGACCGCCGCAGGCGTTGACCGCCTCGCGGTGTACCTGAACACGACCCTGGTAGGGCACCTGACCGACGAGTCGGATCAGGTCGTGGGCTTCGCATACGACGACGCATACATCGACCGAGTGGATGCGACACCGTTGTCTCTGTCGCTGCCTCTGACAGCGGAGCTGCACCCCTCGGCTCGGGTGACTGCGTTTCTCTGGGGGCTCCTCCCTGACAACGAGAACACGCTCGATCGCATCGCCATCGACGCCGGTACGTCGGCGCGGAACGTTTTCAGGTTGCTCGCCTACGTTGGTCGAGACACGGCAGGCGCATTGCAGATCTTGGGTCTCGACGTCGATCCTCACGAGCCGGGGGGCATCGAATGGATCGATGCGGAGGAACTGGCCGTCCGAGTGGCGGAGGTACGCCGGTCGGCGGCGACCGGGCTCCCTCTCAAGCACGACAACGGGCGTTGGAGCCTCGCGGGCGCACAGGGCAAGATCGCATTGCGCTACGAGAACGGGAGGTGGGGAATCCCCTACGGTGCTGAGCCGACCACGCACATCCTCAAGCCAGCTGTCACGGGGTTCGCAGAGTCCGACGTCAACGAAGCCGTCCTGCTGACGGCCGCGCGCGCCCTCGGCCTGCCTGCAGCGCGCACCTCAGTACTCCGCCTGCTCGACGAGACGCACGTACTCGTATCGCAGCGATACGACCGCTCCCGGGAAGGCGACACCTGGACCCGAGTGCATCAGGAGGACCTGTGCCAGGCGCTCGGCGTGGCGCCGAGCCAGAAGTACCAATCCGATGGGGGCCCGGGCATCGAGGCGGTCGGCTCGCTGTTCCGCCGGCTCCCGCCGACCCAGGCTCGGGGCTCCGCCGAGCGATTCCTCGACGCTCTCGCCTTCAACTACGCGATTGCTTCAACCGATGGCCACGCGAAGAACTATTCGCTCCTCCTCGCTGCTGGCAACGCAACTCTCGCCCCGCTCTACGACGTCAACAGCGCCCTCCCGTACACCCGCCCGTACGGTCGTCGTTACGACAGCGCGCGAAAGCTCCACGGCGCGTTTCACATCGGCAGGACCGACGCGTTCACCCGAGTCGAGGCTCGAGACTGGGGAACCGTCGCGAAGCAGCTCGACCTCGACCCTGAGCGCGTCATCGGCCGAGTTCGCGAGATTCTCGCAAGAACACCTGAGGTTGTAGAGGCGGCGAGCAACGATGTCCTCAGTAGGGCACAACTAGCCGCCACGACAGGAACCACTTGGACGCAGATCCTCACCGATTATCACAAGGACCTGCACGTCACGGTTACAACGCACGGTGCAGCCTGAACGTCAACACCACCACTGACGTCGCCACCTCAACACCGACAACGCCCCACACCGGCAGCCGATCACCCGTGGGCTGCGCGCGGTCTACACGGCCCCGACCGTCGCCGCGGCGCCACGCTTCACCGATTTCGCAGAGTGTGGCGCGAACAAGTACCCAGCCATGAGTGGCGCGCGCCTCCGCCGAGCGCGGCTGATCCTCAGCGGCGGCCACGGCGCATCACCTCCAACAGATGATCCGCTGCTTCTTCGCCCCGAACCCCGGCGTGGAAGATGTCCGCGTAGACACGCGGCCACGACACCAGGGGCAGACCGCTGCTGGCATCGATGGAGACCATCGTCGCAGTCGCGGTTGTGGGGAATGGGTGCAGCGCGAGTCGCCCACCGGGGAGCAGGTCGAGACCCGCGGTCTGGGCGGCAGCAACGAGCAGCGCCGGTGAAGGCGCGTCGACATACACCTGAAGCGGCGCAACCTGAGTTGCGACGGGGGCCAGCGCGGCAGCAGCGATCGCACTGGTTGCTCCCCATCTGATATCGGCCGCTGTCCAGGCTTTCGCGACCTTCGCGAGTTCGGCGAGCGGGTCTCGCCAAAGCACTCCGACGCTGATCTCGGCTCGCGCTGGGGTGCGATTCACGGCATCGGTGTAGCTGCGCAGGAGCACGTCTGGATCGATCACCTGACGGCCCGACTTCCGCCCCCGAGCAGCGGCCGAGCTGAGCAGCCCCAGGTCGGTTAGGTTCCGGAGCGCGACCCCGACGCTGCTAGGGGCCATGCCAGTCGCCTCTGCAACCGCAGAGACCGTGCTCGGTGTGCCGGATAGCAAGGCCTCGGCGGTGCCGAGTACCCCTTGCGTCCATCGGGGTTCCGGAGTCGGCTGGGTGACTGGTGCAGGGTCCCGAGACACGACGACGGTTCCGAACGCGATCTGGGCTGCCCCAGTAGTGTCCACCCAGTTCATCCCAGCGTCGGCGAGCAACAGGCGCATACCTGGAGTCACCCGCGTCAGGATGAGCAGCTGAACAAGGGGACGCGTACTCATCGCGTCTCGCACCGAACTGAGTGCGACTCCCCGAACCTGCCGGGCGCGCAACGGGTGCCCGGCTATGCGGATCCGCCAATCGCCGTCACGATCGGCAGCTGGCTTTGCTTCTACGCCGACTCCGGGCGGCAGGATCGCCCGGAGGAGTCGAACGGTAGACGCTGACTGCACCTCATCCTCTTCCCAATAGACCAGAAGTAGATGATACCCCGGCACGTGCCGGGGTATTTCAACTTTCTAGACTTTACTGCCCTGCCTGGCGTCACCCTCGGCCAGCAGCGGCGGTGAGTACCCCGACCGCCAATCGCGTGGACACGACCAACGTCGGATGTGGACCGCATCGCTGCTGGGCGGTGACTAGCCAACGCAGTGTTGACATCGTGTTCACGCCGTCAACATGAGTTGATCTCCGGCACGCTCCGCAGCACAGCCGCGGCGGACGGCTCCCACTTCCTCAACGCGCTGAAAAAACGTGGAAACCGTTGCCCTGCAACGGAGGTGGCGGGAGCGGGATTCGACTCCTCTGAACCGCATCGTCGCAGGTCAGCAACCCGGCGCCGTCCCTGAGGCGCACCGTGGTACGCGCAGATTCGATGAATCTGCGCGTCAGAGGCATGATCACAGTGGAGGTGGCGGGAATCGAACCTGTCCGAACCGTCTGGAACCATCGGGAACCGTTGGGTTGCCGCGCAAAGTCTCGGCGGGCGGGGTGAACCTTCTGGACTCGTCGCGTTGCCGCGTTGACGCCGTCAACGAAGAGGTGACGGCTTGCTGGGGCAACCGGGAGGGTCCCTCCCCGTCAGACGGGCACGTTCAGCGCTGAGATCAGGAGCTCTCCGACGAGTTGGAGATCGTCGCCGGTCGTGTCGCGGCCCTCGGGGACCCTCCTCACGACTCTCAACGTGCGGTCCGCTCTCTCGATGAACCAGAGGTGCGCGTGGCGCAGTGCATCTTGGCGGAGTTGGTCGCCTGCGCTAGCAAGTTCGGTGCGCGATGCTTCGCCGCACCCGGGATCGAGGGTGAGTCGCACAACGTCGAGCACATCCGTGGCCTCTTTAGCTGCCCCACGGTTCATGATCGACTGCAGCTTCATCGCGATGATCGCGCCCGGTCGTGCCGCCAGGGTATGAACCTCGGCACCCTGTTCGGATCGAAGAACGACAGGACTGGCCGTCTCCACAGCCCATGCGTGGCTGAGCACGTGAAGTCGATCCGAGGGGTCTGCCGGAAGGTCGCTCAAGTCAGCATCGTTGACCTCGAGCACATCGACCTGGACAGGCCCGAGCGGAGTGTCCAGCAGTACGCCCGACGGGCCGCTTCGGCGAGCACCGCGGGTGACGAGAAGTTCGAGCTGGCTGGGTTGGCCAACCCTTCGGCGATTCACCGTGTCGAGGTCCGTAGTCACCCGGTACGGCTGCGACAGGCGGCACAAGACCGCCAATCCGCCCACGACGATGACAGGGCTCCCCGTGCTTGCCTCGGTGATGGGGATGGCCGCAACGATGGCGGACATCCCGGCGCCGACTAGCTCCACGATCGGGACCACGGGGCTACCAGACACGGTGCCACTGCGGATCTGGCGTCCAGGCCTCAAGTGCCTCTGTGCCCCGGCCCGGGTCCTGCGCCAGGTCGAGCGCAACGAACAACGGATGAACGAGCGGCCACTCGAGGTTGTGCCTGGGCGTTCCTGCGACTCGGCGGGAACACACGAGGGCAACCGGAGCCAGACGCAAGGTTCCTGCCCGGGTCTGGTGATCCGTCGCTGGTCCCAGCAGCTGAAGAGCACGCCGCACGGTTGTCTTGTCGGGGACGTACAAGTCCGGCGGGTAGGAGCCGCTCAGGTTGAGTGGCACCCCGTATGCCAGGGCCGCGAGGCTGTCGCCCAGCGCCCACCCGGGAGCAGTGGCTGACGTGTCGAGCCCCAGCTGCAGCGCGTCGTTGACGGGACCGCTGCCAGGGCCTGGAAGCGTTGCTAAGTCATAGGTCTCAGTGCGCCAGCGGCGCGAAAGCTCGCGGAAGAGGTCGGGTATCGCGGGAGCGCCGCTCTTCTCGACGAGGCCCGCGTCTCGAAGTCGGGCGAGCGCCTCCGAAACTGAACTCGGCGCCCTACCCAACTCGGCGGCGACTTGACGTATCCCGATTCGCCGCTCTGGGTCCATGAGCAGCAACGAGGCGACCTCGGTGCCCACGTGGCCGGCGATCGGATCGCGGGTTTGGCTGAAGCGCTGTACGGGGGTGACGTTCGCATCGACGAACACCCCGGGGCCGTTGACATGCAAGTGCCCGCGCAGGTCGAGCCAGCCCCAGCCCATGGAGCGGAGCTGATCTCGAGCCTCCGCTGTCACGCGGTCGCCCACCACGATGACCAGTGTTTCGCTGCTAGTGCGGCTTGAGTGCCTAGCCCGAACGAGGTTTGCAGGCAGCGGGCTCGCGACGAGCGACATCGCCTTGACGCTGACCTCGAACCGGTCGCCCGCCGCACTACGGACGACCAGGTCGGCTCCGCTGTCGTCGTGCTTCGCGTCTGCGTCAACGTGGAGGCCAACCTCGGCTAGGGCGCCACTCAGGGCGTCGACCGCCTCCTTGCCCCGCGTCTCGGCCACCTCTCAAGTGTGACCTGTGTTCGGTGTTCGGTCAATACCGAACACCGAACACCCTGCTTACGGACAACTGTGGGAGTCCCCTATGTGCAGACGCGTCAATCATGTGGATGCGACGTCCGACCCGGATCACATCGCTGGGCAGTCACCGCTCAGCGCGCTGTTGACACGATGTTGACGCCGTCAACATCGTGTTGATCTCTGGCACGCTCCACAGGAGCATCCACGGCGGATGGCTCCCGCCTCCTCAATGCGCCGAGAACACGCACAAATCGTTGGCACGCAACGGAGGTGGCGGGAGTGGGACTCGGCTCCTCCGAACTGCATCGCCGCAGGTCAGAGGCATGATCACAGTGGAGGTGGCGGGAATCGAACCCGCGTCCTTCGATTTCATTTCAGGGCTTCTCCGGGCGGAGCCCGCTGTGCTTTTCTCGGCCCCAGCAGTCACGCAGGCTAGCTGCTGACGGGCCCAGTCGCTGTCTAGTTTTCCCAGCGCTCCCGCGACCGGAACTCTAGGTGGAGCCTCCTAGCGACGCCAGGTCCCGGGTCGGAGGCGACCCCGGGCTGACGGACTTCATGTGCTCTAGCTACCTAGGCAGCGAGAGCGAAGTCAGCGCGGTTTGAATTGGCGCTTATTGGTTTCCAGGTCATGGTTATCGAGATCATCCCTGGGTTCCTCGGCCCGCTTCCCCTGTTATGAGCATCGAAGTCGAAACCGTTCACCCCCTGTTGAGTTGTGCTTCTCAGCGTACTACGTGTTCCGAGCCACCCCCCGAGCATGGTTGGGTCGGGGACTGGCGCGGTGACGCTATCGCGTTCCGGTTCCAGCCCCCGCCCGTCGAACCGTGCATGCGGTTCTCCCGCACACGGCTCACCGACGCCCTTCACCGTCGGCGTTCGACCGGTGCCCGCCAGGCCCGGTTGGGCCTGGGTGCGGCGACGATTCCATTGAGGGAGATCAGCCCGAACGTGTCACGCGATCGGTAGACCTGGGCGAAGCCCCAGGCACTAGGACGTTGATGACGTTTCGCCAGGAACAGTGCGAGCCGCATCACCGCGTAGTTGCGGATCTTGTCGAAGGCGTAGGCGGAGTTCCCGTATCGGAAGTATCCCGCCCAGCCGCGCAGGAACAGGTTCATCTCGTGCACGACTTGCTCGACCGGTGCAGCCAACCGAGCCCGCATCGTCATGAACCTGATGCGGTCCCGGGCATGCTGCATCGCCTTCAGTGATGGCCATCGGGCGAGGTAGGTGATCTGTTTGGTCCCGTGGGCGGCCCGGGAATGCACCAGCCGGTGGTGGAAGCCGAGGAAGTCCACTCCCTCGCCGCCATCGGCCAGCTGCACGATCCGAGTCTTGGCCTGTTTCGGTTGCAAGCCGAGATCGGCCAGCAGGGAAGTCACTCGCGCGAGCGCGGCGACCGCCTGCCCGTGGGACCGACACATCACCACAAGATCATCGGCGTATCGCACCAGTGTCCCGTAGGCGCCACGCCATGCCCGGTCCAGCCGGTGCAAGTAGACGTTGGCGAGCAACGGGGAGACAACCCCGCCTTGTGGGGTTCCGGTCACGGCCCGCCGGACCGTGCCCTCGTGCATCACCCCAGCGCGCAGAAACGCGCGGAGCAGCCCGAGTAGGCGACGGTCACTGACCCGTTCCTCAACCGCGGACATCAACCCGGAGTGCGGGATCGCCTCGAAACAGTTCGCGACGTCCGTCTCCACCATCCATTGCCTGCCCGCGAAGGACTCGTCAATGAGTACCTGCAGGGCGTCGTGCGCCGACCGTTTGGGCCGGAACCCATGTGAGCACGGCAAGAAGTCCGCCTCGAAGATCGGCTCAATGACGATCTTCACGGCCGCCTGCACGACCCGGTCACGGACCGCCGGGATCGACAACGGACGCTGCTCAGCCGAACCGGGCTTAGGAATGAACACCCGGCGGGCTGGCAGCGGCCGGAACCGCCCCGCGCCCAATTCCGCGGCCAGTTCATCGAGCAGCCGGGTCACCCCATACTCCTCGACATCAGCAATGGTGATCTGGTCGATGCCTGGCGCGCCCTCGTTGCGACGCACCAGCCACCACGCTCGCTGCAAGACGTCCCTGCGGTGGACCTTGTCATACAGCGCGTGGAATCGCCGTCCGGGATCAGCCTTGGCCGACCGGTAAAGCGCATGCTGCAGGGCACGGACCGGATCGAGGATCTCGACCCCGGGGGTGGGACTAGCCAAAAGGGCACTCACCGGCCACTCCTTGTCACCATGCGCGTGGACGAAGTAGCGGCCCTTCCCTCCCCGACGGTTGTGTTGTCCGACCGGGTCGATCAGTACTACGGCCGCCTCCGACGCCGTCCCGGCTGGTCGTCCACTTCCCGGCTTCTCACCGGTTATAGGACGCCACGCGCCGGTGCTGTTCCGCAGGCACCGGGCCGGGGACGGCCTCCCCAGTTCCCGCCATCACCTTCCGAACGTTCCGCGCCCTCTACGCCGGGGAGTTCCTGACGGCTGCTGTCCAGGCTCTTCACCGCTTCCATGGCCTTCACCCTGAAGGACGGGGCTCGGCTCTCCCTTTATCCCGCTTTCGCGGGCACACTCACGGCGCGGCAGGCTTCGCTTCATGCTGCGGACCGCTCGGTCGCTCCCCCTGAAGGGCTCTTGACGCTGCACTTCGACGTCGGGCGTTTCCCCCCGGCGCCGGCAGCCTGCTACCGGGCCCCCTGGCGGTTACCCGGACCGGACTCACACCGGCTGGCGACGACGAGCTTCAGAACGAGTTAGATCACGTCACCATCGGCGTGGCCCCTCTCGCTCGCTGGGCATACTCCCGAGTCTCGTGGAACTTGGGTGACGATCCGGGGTGAACATTACGCGGCGGCTCCGACAGTGTCGGTGGCTGCGGCTGTCTCGGGGTGAGCGTGTCGGTGTAGCGCGGCGACGAGTTGGGGCATCTGCTTGTAGCCCTTGATCCTGCGGAAGGATCGTTCGGCGTTGAGCATGCCGGCGGCGGTCCAGCGCAGCACCATGTGTCCGTCGCGCCAGCGGGTCACGTTGCGGTTGGTGGTGCGCGCGATGGAGATCATCGACTCGACCGGGTTCGAGGTGACCAAGGTCTTGGCTAGGCGCCCGTCGACACCCAGGCGGGCGATGGTGAACATCTCCTCCAGGCCCTCCCGTAGCGAGTTGGCGGCTCCGGGGTGGGCCTGGTCGAGCAGTCCGGCCAGGTGCTTGGCGCCGCGTAGCCCGAGTTCGGGGTCGGGGTGGTTGAAGGCCTTCACCAGCTTCGCGTCGACCCAGGCTTTCTGGTTGTCTGGCAGGTGATCTGCCACGTTCCGCCGCTTGTGCAAGGTACATCTTTGCACCACGGCGAGGTCGCCGAAGACCTCGTTCACCGCCGCGCGCAGGGCCTTCGCACCGTCGATGACGACCAGCAACCCGTCGGTGGCGGACAGCCCGCGGGAGACCAGATCGGCGAGCATCGCCCGCACGACGGTCTTGTTCTCCGTGGCGCCGTCCCACAGTCCGACCGGGACCCTGCTCCCGTCCACCGTGATGCCCAGGGCGACGATGACGCACCGGCCGGCCATGTGCTCCCCGTCGAGCATCAGCACCTTGATGTCCATCTCGGACAGGTCCCGGGCCAGCAGCTCGGCCAGCGCAGTCTCGGTCTGTTTGACGAACCGGCGCGATACCGCCGACCGTCCCGTCGAGCGGGCACCGGCCAGCACGTCGGTGCCCAGCGGCTCACCAACCCGGGCGTGCTGTCGGGTCGCGACCCCGGCGAGCATCCGCTCCAGGACCACCTGCGAGAGCAGGTCATCGGCGGCGAACTGGGTGTAGGTGTCCAACGGCACCTCATGGCCGTCCACGGTCCGAGCCCGCGGCCTGCTCACCTCGACCCGGCGACCACCCAAGGTCACCGAGCCCTTCCCGCTGCCGTGGCGCACCGCCACCCGCTGCGGATCATGCTTGCCCTTCGGCCCTGTCGCAGCAGTGACCTCGGCCTCGAACATCGCCGCCATCACCGCCATCCCCGCGGCCACACTCATCGCCAGCAGCCCCTCCCGGGCCACCACAGCGATATCGGCCAGCGCGAGACTGACCTCCTGCGGCAGGCCGCTCACGTCCACGCCCTGGTCCTGCGTCACGATCTGCACATTGCTCGGTACGGTCTTCACAGCGGTCCCCTTGATCTGGTCGGGTCGACTTGGCGGTCGCCCAACACCTACCGCAAGGCAGGCATCAGGCGGGGGACCGCCACCTCAAGTTCCACGAAGACCGGGACAACCTCACCCCCCCCGCCGCGGCCCACATGCGCGACGTCGCCAGACGCCGAAGGCGCCGGCCGCTCTCGACCGTGCCGGCACTGCGCGGTTCAGGTGTCGGCAACCAACGGCCTAGTGCGCGCCCGGCCAGCACCCCCTCGGCCGTCCCTAGTCGCCGCGACCTCGCCGCGCGACGGCCCGGTCAGCCTCTCGTTTGGCCTGTTGTTCGGCCAGAGCCTGCCGCTTGTCGTAGGTCTTCTTGCCACGCGCCACGGCGATCTCCACTTTGGCCTTGCCGTCCTTGAAGTACAGAGCCAGCGGTACGAGGGTCAGACCGGACTCCTTGGTCTTGCCGATCAGCTTGCTGATCTCCTGTCGGTGTAGGAGCAGCTTGCGGGGCCGCCGCGGCTCGTGGTTGGTCCAGGTCCCCATCACGTACTCCGGGATGTGGACATTCTGCAACCAGGCCTCGCCGTCTTTGAGAACCGCGAACCCGTCCACAAGGGACGCACGCCCAGCCCTGAGCGACTTCACCTCGGTCCCGAGCAGGACGAGTCCCGCTTCGTAGACGTCCTCGATGTGGTAGTCGTGTCGGGCCTTCTTGTTCTGCGCCACCAGCTTGCGGCCTTGCTCGCGGGACATCAGCCGAACCCACCGGGCGAACGTGACGCAGGCTGGCCCGACGCAGCGTGGGGCGGGAGGGCAGCCAGAAGTCCGGCCAAGACCTCCAGCGCGCGTCGCTCCGCCACGGAGGACGCCGCGGCCGGGTCGACCGCCACATCGGGCTCGATCCCGACGCCGTCCAGGGCCCTGCCGGAGGGGGTGAGATAGCGGCCGACCGTGAGCTCTATCGCTGAGCCGTCCGACAGGGTGGACGGCTCCTGGACCGATCCCTTGCCGTAGGTGCGGGACCCGACCACGACCGCCCGGCCTCGGTCCTGCAACGCACCGGTGACGATCTCGGCGGCGCTGGCGGTGTTGCCGTCCACCAGGACGACCAGCGGTGTGGTGGTGTCGCCCCCCGTGGGCGCGACCAGAGTCGTGACTCCGGCGCCGCGCTGCTCGTATGACACCACCACGCCCCCGTCCAGGAACGCCCCGGCAACCTGGACGGCCTCATCCACCAGGCCCCCAGGGTCGTCGCGAAGGTCCAGCACAACGCCGCCCGCGCGGGTGACAGGGTCGGCGGCGAGGATCGAGCGAACCTGCTGGCCCACTCCGCGACTGAATGACGCGACCCTGATCATGAGCACGGAGCCCTTGAGCCGGTCCACGACCACGTCGCCCGCGGCAACCTCGGAACGCGTCAGTGTGATCATCACGACACCGGCCGCTCGCCGTATCCCGAGGGTGATCTTCGAGCCGACCGAGCCGCGTAGCTGGGCTGTCGCCTCGTCCAGGGACTCGCGTGCGACCGGGACGCCCCCGATGCTGACCACCTGGTCTCCGCGGACCAGTCCGGCCTTGCCGGCCGGCGATCCCCGCTGCACGCTCGACACGAGCATGGAACCGTCGTTCCCTTGCCGTATCCACAGGCCGACGCCGGTGTAGCGGCCGTCCAGGGCATCACTGAACGAGCTGTACTGCGAGGGCGAGTAGTACGTCGACCATCGGTCCCCCAGCGCCCCGAGCATCCCCTCGACCGCCGCGCGCTCCAGGGTGGCCTTGTCGATCGGCCGCGCAGCCGTGGAGGCGATCCGCGCCGCGGCCTGGTCCAGCACGCTGGGTGGGGCCGCCCCCTGAGCCTGAGTACTGCCGGAGGCACCGACGGCGACGCCTGCCGCGAAGGTGACCGCGACGCCGGCGACGACCATGATCGCGGTCCGCAGGCGGCTCCGGCGCCGCCGCGGCGGCGCCGGAGGAGCCGGCACGCGAAGGGCCCGCGGAGGCAGCGTCGGTGG
>Ga0075018_10000396_pt1 | contig 13086 bp, 9 predicted proteins | sample ColStrG_CSR_2014_FD_71471 | JGI IMG/M metagenome (GOLD analysis project Ga0075018, IMG submission 71471) | Freshwater sediment microbial communities in response to fracking from Pennsylvania, USA - Cold Stream Run_MetaG_CSR_2014 | ecosystem: Environmental > Aquatic > Freshwater > Creek >... | reverse complement strand
CTCCCGACGTTTCACATTCCCGGCAGCGCACGCATTTCGCATACTGACCGGCCTGAAAATGTCCGGGACAGATGGATCCGTCCGGCTGATGGACCATGAGACCGTTGGGACAGATGGCTTGGTATCCATGGTGTTCGACTACAACCGGTTTGCGGCCGAGCCAACCGAGGATCAGTGGCGGAAGAGCGGGGCCTGCAATGTGAATGACGCCGGATTCTCGAATAATTCGCCATAACCGGAAAAGGCTCGGCTGACGAACGATTCGAAATGTCAACGAGCGATCGTCGAAATCGCCCGCCGGTGTATGCGTGACGAGAGTTACTTCAAATTCCAAATCGCCCATAGGGGTGCGAAGTTCGGATAGGCCGAGAGCGAGAGAGAGCACTGCGGATTCGACTCCACCGATACTCGGAGCGAAAAAATGCGAATAGATCAGCAGCTTCATTCGGGGAGCTTTGAAATGGCGGCAGGCGCCGGCTTGTGAGCGGTGGAATTGCCGAGCGCAACTGGGGCATCACGGCCGGCGCGCGCGACTCCGATTCGAATGGCCTCGACCGTCGCGGCGATGTTGCGTTCGGGCGACCACGTCTGAATATGGGCAAGAGCGGCGCGGCTGAGGTCCTTGAGGGGGGCGGCGGCGGCTTTCTTCAACAATTCGGCCAGCGCGTCAATGTCTCCACAGCGAAAAACGAAATCAGGACATACGGGAACGACCAGATCTCGCGCTGCGCCGACCCGATCGCTCGCTATCACGGGACATCCGCAACACATCGCTTCATTCACCACTACCGCAAACGGCTCGTACTCCGACGGAAGTACCATGAGCTCCGCGGAGGCATAGACGGCAGGAAGCTGCGACTGATTGACGAACCCGAGAAAGCGAACGCTGGAGGCGACGCCGAGAGATGCGGCTTCGGATTCAAGCTGCGGACGAAGCGGACCTTCGCCGGCAAAAATGAGCAGGGCATTCGAATTCTTTGCTTTCGCAAAGGCGCGAAGTAAATCGATAGGCCGCTTCCAGGGCTGCAGTTTGGCGCAGAAGAGCACCACGCTCGTATCCGGCCCCGCGCCCCACGCGTCGCGCACGGCGGAGCGATGGATTTGCGACGATTGCTGCATCCACCAGTCATTGTCGACGGAATAAGGCGTGAGCGTGACGCGATCACCGGGGATTCCGAGAGAAACCATCATGTCGCGTGAGCCGGAAGAAGGAACGATGACTTGATCGGCAAGGCGGAAGAGCCGGGGCCAGAAAATTTTCTTGAGTGCCGCTTTCCAGGCACGACCATCGCGCGGCGCAAGAGTAGTCGTATCCGTGCCGAAGAGGAAAGCGCTCTTTGAAAATTTCGCCGCAAGCAGCGCCATCCAAAACGCGGCGCGAACGTAGCCGACGAAACAAAGCACCGCGTCATAGTTTCCGCTGCGGATGAGCTTCCACAACCCCGGATTGAAGAGGCCAAGAAAGGATTCCGCGCCGGAGCCGCGATTGGGGACGTGCGTCCAGGAGTAGCCGTCGAGAAGTGGGACGTCCCATTGAACGTTGGCGCCAAATTCGGGGTCGTGGCCGGCTTCAGCACCACGAAGAGCGCAATAGGCCACCTTGAAATCGAGTGAAGGGTGCTTGGCCATGCGGCGGAAAATCGGGGTCATATATTGAACGGGATGCGAGGCGATGGCCAGGACGCGGTAGCGGCGGTCAGACATGTCAGGCCCCTGGGCTTTCGGCACGAAGCGCGGCGACCATCGGGAAGTCTGTCGGATTCAACGAGATGCCCCGGAGTGGAGTATAACCCGTTTCCCGATGCGGCCGGCTGTGCTAAACTGCCGTGGTTCCGCAGGGGTTCGCGGTTCACCGTAAGTCTCCGCACCGGTGTTGTTTTTTTTGGCGGCCGTAAGACGGCCGACTTTCTTGGCGACCGTACCTCGGTTCGCGTGATGTTCGGCAGCGGCGCGGCCACCTTGAAATGCAGCCGCGAATCGGCCAGCATTCTCCGAAACTGCTCTGCGGCGCAAAAAATTCTTCCATCGATGACCCGGCCAGGCCGCGGTCACGTGAAATAAACGAGGATGTGTCATGTCCGGGCATTCAAAATGGGCCACGATTAAGCATAAGAAGGGGGCTACCGACGCGAAGCGCGGCCGCGTGTTCACGCGCATCATCCGCGAAATCAGCATTGCCGCACGCATCGGCGGCGGCGAACCGAACACTAATCCGCGCCTGCGAACCGCGATTCTGGCGGCTAAGGCCGCAAACATGCCCGGCGACAACGTCGAGCGAGCGATTCTGCGCGGCACCGGCCAGCTCGAAGGCGAGCAGTATGAAGAAGCCACTTTTGAAGGCTACGGCCCTGGTGGAGTGGGCATGCTCATTCAGGTGGTTACCACGAACCGAAACCGCGTGGTCGGCGAGTTTCGCCACTTGATGAGCAAGAACGGCGGCAACATGGCGGAAGCCGGCGCTGTCGGATGGATGTTCAGCCGCAAGGGCGAGATTTCCGTGCCCAAGGAAGCTGCGACGGAAGATAAGCTCCTGGACCTGGTGCTGGAAGCAGGCGCCGAGGATCTGAAGGATGATGGCTCGGCCTGGTACATCGTGACGCCGCCGGAAGCGCTCGAAAAAGTGAAGGAAGCCCTGGCTAAGTCGGACATTGTGCCAGCATCGGCGGAAGTTGGGATGGTCCCGCAGAACTACATCAAGCTGACCGGCCCGCAGGCCACGCAGATGGTGCGTCTGGTCGAAGCCCTCGAAGAACACGACGACGTGCAACACGTCTACGCCAATTTCGACATCGACGAATCCGAAATTCAGGCCGCGGTCGGCGCGAACTAAATCGTTTCAGAATTTTTTTACGGCTAGTCCGTGACCAGGGCTGGCCGTTTTTTGTTTGACCTATAGCGTTTTCACCTGACACGAAACGTACAAAGCGCTGGCAGGGATGTGCAGAAGGCCGTAGACTTGGGGCCATGGCCGAGAGGATTTTTTCGGGCACGCGGAACGAAGAGAACGGATGTATGCGCGTATTGGGAGTAGATCCGGCCTCGGCGGGGCCGACCGGCTACGGAATTGTCGAAAGCGACGGACGGCAATGCCGCATGCTTCATTATGGTGCTTTGAAAGTGTCCACGAAACGTCAGAAGGAATGCGCGGGCGCCGTACTACAGGATGTGCACGATTTGCTTTGCCGGCTAATCGAAGAGTTTTCACCCAACGCGATGGCTGTGGAGAGCGTCTTCACCGCTCTGAACATGCGCACGGCACTTCGACTGGCGGAAGTGCGGGGCGTCGTTCTGCTAGCCGCCGCGCAGCATGACTTGGAAGTGCATAGCTACGCGCCTCGGGAAGTGAAGGCCAACATTGCGGGCAACGGCCACGCCGACAAACGACAGATACAGTTGATGGTACGCGCCCTGCTTTCGATGAACGAGACGCCGGAGCCGTCGGACGCCGCGGATGCTTTGGCGGTGGCGCTTTGCCACTTGCAGACGGAACAGGCCCGGCGGCGGTTTGGCTTGCCGAATCTGGACTTCCCAGAGAAACCACGTACCCTGCGCGCAGCGGCAGGTTCGACCGGCGTGCCAAACGAATTCCAACCAGGCGGCACAACGCGCGGCGGGTTGCCGCGCATCGTATCGACGCGTTGACCGCTTTGCGGTCACAAAGGACCATGAAGACTTTCCTGCTTCGTTTCTTTCTGCTGATTGCGGCAGCCTCCCTGGCGGCTGGCGCGGTGTTTTCCGTTCCCGCTCCGTCGGGCGCCAAGCTGACGTTTCGGCGTGTCTTCAAGGGTAGTTCGCCCGAATTCATCGAAATTATCGTGCGGGAAGATTCGGATACCGGGGCGTATGAAATCCGCCAGTTGGAGGAAGACGCCGGTTCGTTGCCATTCCAGGTGAGCGCAGCGTGGCGCACGAAGCTGTTCGATCTGGCGGCACAGCTAAAACATTTTCAGGGTCAGGATCTGGATGTGCACCGCAAGATCGCAAACCTGGGCGAGAAGACATTTCGATGGGAATCTGGCGCTGAAGTTCACGAAGCAAAATTCAACTACACTTTGAATTCGGCGGCGTCTCAACTCCTGCAGATTTTTGAGGGGCTGGCGCGTCAGCAGGAACATGTTGATTTAATTTCGCGGCGCATGAAATACGACCGATTGGGAATCAACGACGCCTTGCTGCAATTCGAAACGGATCTCAACCGCAGCCTCATGCCGGAACCACAGCGAGTCCTGCCCATGCTCGATCAGATCGCGGGGGATTCCCGATTTGTCGACATCGCGCGCCAACGGGCTCGGTCCCTCGCCGAGCGTATCCGCCACCAGGGCTGAAGAGACTTTTCGAAATCTATTTTCGATTGCGCGCATGGCACGGCACTGGGAATAAACTAAAGAATTCTGTTATGGAAAGCCTGCATTACAACGGATTTCACTATAGCTCGGCTAAAATGAACAGCCTGCGCTGCCTCCGGATTTTTTCCCGCAGGGCAATCATGCTGATCGTGGCGATCCTCTTTGCATGCAGCGGAATCGCTCTGGGCCAGAAGAAACAAAAACTGGAGAAGAATTATCGTGAGTGGCTGGAGCGGGACGCCGCTTACATTATCACCAAGGACGAACGCGACGCTTTTCTGAAACTAACCACGGACGAGGCTCGCGAAAAGTTCATTGAGACTTTCTGGGAAATCCGAAATCCCTCTCCAGGCTCACCCACCAACACCTACAAAGATGAGATTTATCAACGCATCGCGTTTGCCGATGCACGTTTCGGTATCGGCTCTGGGATGGAAGGTTGGCGTACCGATCGCGGCCACACTTACATTGCCCTGGGCCCTCCGCAACAAAAACAGGTCTTCCGCAACTCCGCGAATCTTTATCCCATCGAAATCTGGTTTTACGGCGGCGCCAACCCCGCTCTACCTCCGTTTTTCTATGTCATGTTCTACCAGCGCGAAGGCAGCGGCGACTACCGTTTCTACAGCCCCTACACGGACGGTCCCGACAAGCTGGCAACTGGAGTGGAAGCCATCAATTCGCGGTCGGCGGCGCTGCGCATGATTCGCAATTCTGCAGGGCCCGAAGTGGCGCGAATCGCATTGTCGCTTTTGCCGGACGAACCGGTGGACGAAACCACGGAAATCGTGAGCCTGGAATCCGACGTCCTGCTGAACAGCATCAAGAATCTCGCGAATTTGCCTTCGAATCGCGACGATATTCTCCGGCGAAGGGCCACTCGCGAAGCCGTTACCTCCCGACTGGTCCTCGAGGGCCGCAATCTCGATATTGTTACCTTTCCGGCGCGCGATTCCCGCGGACTCGCGCGGCTCGACTATGCCCTCCGCCTGCACAGTCCGAGCGACCTCAGCATGACCGAGGAGAAAGACGAACGCTATTCCTACTCCGTGGAAGTCCGCGTCCGCGTATTCACCGCTGAGAACAAGCTCATCTTCACGCAACAAAAATCCCTCGCGGATTCGATGACCAAGAAACGTCTCGAGACCATCAAAGACAAGGTGTTCGGATACGAAGGGACGCTCCCTCTCCCGCCCGGCAAGTATCACCTTGAGTTTCAGTTCACGGATTGGTCCAAGAAAGCGGCTTTCAACACGGTGCGGGAAATCTCAATCCCCATGCCCGCAAAGGACTCTCTGGTTGTACCCAGTGTCCTGCCATTCCTGTCCGCGGAACCCGCCGATCCCGGCCTCGCTGATCTGATGCCCTTCACCATTGGGGGCGTGCAATTCACTCCCATGCCCAGCAGCGCTCCGACCCTCGTCCAGGGTACCAACCTTCAAGTGGTCTATCAGATTTGGGCCCCGGCTTCGGATCCGCGCGAAAATCTTGGCAAGAAACTGGGCGTGGAATACGCTTTCGGCCGACCCGCCGCTCCCGGCAGTGCCACCAAGGTGAAAGATGAAATCAGCAGGGAACAATTCGACGCTGCCGGTTCCCTAGTGACGGGAAAAAAGCTTTCGCTCGATCAGCAATCCAGCGGCAGCTATATTTTAAACGTCACTGTAAATAATCCGGAGACCAAGCACAACGGTTTCGCAACCATGAATTTCAAAATTCTGGATGCTCCTTCCGGGCCCGCGCCCTGGGACGTTCTCCAGCCTGGGATAGCCCAGGACGCCGAAAAGGGTATCCTCGACCAGCAACGGGGCCTTTGCTATTGGGCACTGGGGCAGTTTGATGAAGCGCGCGTGTGGTTTCGCCGCGCCCTGCAACTGGACCACTCGAATGATCTCGCCCGTGCCCGTCTCGTCGACGCCTACTTTTCGAAGAAGGACTATGCCGCCGTCGAAAGTCTCTTCTCTGACGCCGGCGTCACGGAAACGACAGACTCGGAGACCCTGCTTCGGATTGCCACGAGCCTGGAGAAGAGGGGAAACGCGACGCAGGCCATCTCCATCCTTGAAAAGGCACTTCTGTCCCGTCCCGAGGAGGGACCGTTCTACTTGGCCCTGGCCCAGTACTATGCTGAAACTGGAAACCCAAAGAAGGCAGCGGACCTGACACAAAAGGGCAAGTCGCTCCTTGTCGAAGCTTCAGCAAAACCGTAAGAAGCGGTATGTCCCTAGTTTGGTTCAGCTTTCGTGGCCCAGCTCCACATCCATATTTCTGCATACTTCTCCAGGAATCGGGAATAAATCGCACCTGTTCTGTTTGAGACGCCACCTAAACTGACTATAAGTCACTGAATTTCAGTATCTTAGCATTAGATAAATTATTTTGGAATTTGGCAGTTTTTATGCAGGGTTTGTGAGAGTATGTCTGGGTTTCGGGGAGTAGGGTGGACTTTTTCCGCGGTTTCCGTTCCATCTGCAAGCCAAAATAAGACTCTGATAAATGAGCAGTATGAAAGGGAGTTCGAGCTCTATGAAAAGTAAATGGCTCGTGATTAGCACGGTTTTGGCATTTAGCATGATCTTTTCGATATCAGTCGCAGCGCAGGACCAGGGTTCCGCGCGTGGCAATTTGAGCGGCATAGTTTATGACACCTCAAAAGCTTCGGTTCCGGGAGCCCAGGTTACGATCACTGGCCCCATCGGCAGCCTCTCTCAATCGACGACTGATCAGGGATCCTTCCTTTTCTCCACCTTGATCCCGGGTATCTATTCGATCAAAGTGCAGAAAGCGGGCTTCAAGGTCGCCAGTGTGAAGAGCGCCGAAGTTCAGATCAATAAGACCACCAGTATCGAAGTTATCCTCGAACCCGGTCAGGTGTCGGAGGTCGTGGAGGTCAGCGCCGCCACTGTCACGGTGGACACGTCCACCTCGGCGGTCACTGCGGACATTTCCGATACTTTTTTTGAAAATATTCCCGTGCAGCGGGGCGTTGCCAACCTTTTTTACCTGAGCCCCGGCGCGGTCGACGGCATTCAGACCGGCGGCAATAACCCTTCGATTTCCGGCTCGAGTGGACTTGAGAATTCCTATGTCGCGGACGGAGTTTCCATCAATGACCCGGCCTTCGGAGGCTTGGGTGTCTGGGCGCGTTCCTACGGAGCGCTCGGCAGCGGCATCAACCAGTCCTTCGTCAAGGAAGTGCAGATCAAGACTGGCGGCTTTGAGCCACAGTATGGACACGCCAGTGGCGGCATCGTCCAGATCGTAACCAAGTCCGGCGGCACGAAGACCTATGGCGAAGTTGCCGGGTACTTCCATCCGTTGAGGATGCAGACCACTCCTCTTAATACGGATGACCCACAGTTTGGCACCGTGAACAAGTTTGGCCGCTACCTCGGCAATACCAACTACGAAGGCGACGCCGAACTTGGCGGTTATGTTCCCCTCCCCAAATTGCGCGATCACCTCTTTTATTTCGGGAACTTCAATCCCAGCATGAGCAATCAGCACGTCGCGCCTGCAGTGGGCTCAGGCCTTTTCACTGCTTACAACGGGCAATTGCAGCGCACGAAAACTGCCTACGACTATGCCGGCAAACTGACCTTCAAAATCAATGATAGGCACACGGTAGAATCTTCGGTCTTCGGCGATCCCTCGCGCACCAACAATGTTCCATGGGCCACGCTGAATGCCACGGACAAGACAGTCAACTCGAAGTGGGACTTTGGCACGCGCAACTGGGCGGTGCGTTACGACGGTACGATCGGTTCATCCTGGCTGATCGACGGCGCTTTCACCTGGAGTTGGAATCACTTTTCGGAGAAGCCGCTGGCAGACGTAACTCAGATCGTCGATCAAACAAACGCAAATTTGAACGGCACATTTAACGCTCAGGGGTTTGGCTTTCTGGAACCCTACGAGTCCAACACGAAGAGCCTTTCCTTTGACACCTCAAAGACCTATCACTTCCTCGGGCAGCATACTTTCAGCGTAGGTTACACGTGGCAATTCCCGATATACGATGACACTACCTCGTATTCGGGAGGGAAGTTTACGATCCCGTCCACGAATGCCTCTGGGGGAGATCCGGGCTATGGAACGGCTACTAACCCGACGGTAGCAGGCAAGCAGACCGATGCCTCACTCGTGCTGGAGCGTCTGATCGACCCTTCCACTGGCAACCCAATTGTTCCGAACAGTTCTGGCTGTACGCTTTGCCCGTACATGGCTGACACGGTCGGTGGCGGAAGTCCAGTGCAAGTCGTACTGTTCCAAGGGCGAGGTCGGTTTGACGGAGGCGTCACCAAGAGCAGCGGAAAGTATCATGCTGCTTATGCAAACGATTCCTGGGCTCTGGGCAAACACTTCACGGTGAACCTGGGACTGCGCTGGGAACAGCAGCGCCTGGTCGGCAACCAACTCTCAAAACTCTTCAATGACATGTGGTCTCCACGTTTCGGTTTCGTAGTCGATCCGAAAGGCAACCGGAAGACTAAGTTCTATGCCAACTATGGCCGCTATGCGTTCATATTGCCTCTGGACGCGGCCGTCCGCTCGTTGAGCGCGGAAGATGACGTTTTGGGAGCCTACTGGGCCCCAGCTTCCACCACGACTGGCTGCCCGGCTGGAACCCCCGCAGGCAAACCTTGCATCAAGACGGATTCGAGTGGGAAACCCGACTACTCAAATATGTTCCAGCCCGGATCGTCCACGCTTCTGAATGCCTCCGCTGGAGGTATCGGAAATTCAGTCAATGTTGGCCTCAGCGGTGGTGAGCCGTTCGCGCCCGGGACGCGCATGGAATACACGGACGAATATGTCGCAGGGTTTCAGCACGAATTCCGCGACGGCATCGTTTTTGGCGTGCGCTATATCGATCGGCGCCTAAAGCGCGTCATCGAGGACCAGGGCGGCATCTCCGTTGAGCAGTTTAACGCCTTAGCAAGCAACGGTGGCGGCCTCAACTACTTTATCGGCAACCCCAATGCCAAGCAGGACATCTTCGTGAATCCGAACGAAAAGACCTTCGCCGGAGTGGACGAGACGAATGTGACTTGCGGTGCTTATGGCGACACGATTGCGAACGGGAACATGCATGGCGCATTCGACTGCGCGCTTAGAAACGCGATTAATACTCCCTCAGCCGCCAATGCCGCTGCCGTCGAAGCTCTGGGGCTCCCGGCCAGCTGTATCGACGCCAACAATCAACCCACGCCGTACGTTGCGCCAAACGTGGCTAATACCTTTGGAACAGTGCTCGGAAGCGCTTGTTTCCCTTCGGTGAACGATTCAGCATGGATGCAGCTGAATCCGAATTACGATCCAATTACTAACCCATCAGCTCCAAAATATCTTCCGAAGGACGGAGCGCTCTTCGGCGGAGAATTCCAGCCGGATGGCAAGCCGGACACCTACAAGGATCCAAAACGTGTCTATCAGGCGATAGAGATCGAATTCAATAAAGGCTTCAGTCACAACTGGGCTTTAGTTGCAAACTGGCGGATCGCCCGCCTCAACGGCAACTATGAGGGCGCCTTCCGCAACGATAACAATCAGGCTGACCCTGGCATCAGCTCACTCTTTGACTTAACCGAGGGAGCCTTCGGGTTATTGGGTAAGCAGCAGGGAGTTGGTCCTCTAAATACGGACCGCCGGAATGTAATTAACGTGTACCCGGTTTACGTGATGGATCATAGCCGTTTGAAGGGCATGGTGTTCGGCGGGGGCCTCAGAATTCAGACGGGCTTGCCGCTGACCACTTTGGTTGCCCAACAAGCCTATCAGAATGCCGGCGAGGTGCCGTTGTTCGGTCGCGGCGACCTCGGCCGTGCACCCACAACAGCTGGAATCGATGCCCACTTGGAATACCCGTGGAAAATTAGCGACCGGGTCAGTCTCAAGCTTGGTTTCGATGCTTTTAACATCGCTAATCGAAAGGCCAAGACACTTATCAACCAGAACGCCGACCAAGGTTTCGGTCTAGTGAACCAGGATTTCAAGCTGCCGTTTGCGACCACCGGCATGAACAACTATTTCTTCCAACAACCGTTCAGTTCACGAGTGAGTCTGCGGCTGGTGTTCTAAGCTGACTCTTTCCCGGGAGGGGGCCCGCTACGGCGGTCCCCCTCCTTTTTCTTTTATGGCGCAAGAATTCGCGGAGGGTATCATTACAGCTTGATCGAGTTGCATCTCTCTTTGCAAAACTCCATGAAAGTATTTCTTTTTTCCAACGCCGTCCGTCGATCCGGAGACTTTCCGCTGAAGCGTCTTGCGTCCACTGCATTCCTTCTCATACTGACAATCCTCCTGCCCTCTCCGGTTTGGGCGCAACGGGGCGCTTCTAACGGCCGCTCCGCTGGAGTCGCCGAGATCAATGTCCAGGTTCGCAACCCGAACGGGTCTGCGGCTCCCCGCGGCATACATGTGCGTCTTGAATCCGAGGAAGGCGGAGCTGCCGACGATTGCATCACTGAAGCGGGCGGCAAGTGCCGGTTTCAGCCCAATTCCGCCGGGATGTACATCGTGCGGCTCAATCAAATCGGGTACAAAGAAGTCTCCGTTCACGTCAACCTCGTCGACAGCTTGAGAGGATACGTAACGCTGGACCTGAAACCCGAGCACCCAGAAGCCCCGCACGATACCCCCGATGGCGTCTCCGGCGATTCCGTCTCCGCCGCGGAACTCAACATTCCAGAAAATGCTCGCCAGGAATTTGAAAAGGGCCAAAGCGCCATGAAGGAGAATAAGCCGGACGCCGGCATCCCTCATCTCCGAAGGGCGATCAAACTCTACGATGCCTATCCAACGGCCTACACGCTCTTGGGTACTGCCTACCTGGAACAGAAGAACTGGAAAGATGCTGAAACGGCTCTGCAAAAATCGATCGGTTTCGATCCAAGTTCTGCGGATGCATATTTGACATTGGGCGCGGTGTTCAATCAAACCAAGAAGTATTCTGAAGCAGAGACGGCTCTTCTTCGCGGGCTGGAATTGAAGCCTGATGCCGCTCCCGGCCACTACGAACTCGCCAAGACTTACTGGGCTTTGGGCCGCTGGCGGGAAGCCGCTCCCCACGTGCGCAAAGCCGTCTCCGGCATGCCAGACGTGGCCTCGCCACACGTCCTCATGGGAAACGTCCTGCTTCGGGAGAATAACGCGCAAGGGGCGCTTATCGAATACCAGGAGTATCTCAGGCTGGACCCCAATGGCCCCATGGCGCCCAGCGTTCGCCAAATGATCGAGAAGATCCAGAAATCTCCGCGCCCCTAGCTGACAATTCCGGCTATTCGTCTCATTCTCTTCACCTTAAGACGCCTCATGTCTGCCTCAATTTTTCATCCCCCTTTGTAATCTCAGAGCTGTGTCGCGCGTATGTTAGGATGAGGTGCATTGGTGTCTTCAGGCTCTATGCCGCGTCCAACCACTATGAACTTGTCCGAGGCGGTGGCGATCTCCGCCTCCAGCCTCTGGGCGCACAAGCTGCGGAGCGTCCTGACGCTCATCGGCGTGGTTATTGGAGTTGCTGCCGTAATCGCCGTCGTTAGCCTCATCAACGGCGCGAACCAGTACGTCGCGACGCGGGTCTTCCGCCTCGGCGCCGACGTATTTGGCTTGTCTAAGCAGCCTTCCATCATCACCAACGTTGACGAATGGCTCGCATTTCAGAAGCGCAAGCGCATCACCTATGATGATTTCGAAGCCGTCCGCGAAATCTGCAAGTCCTGCAAGGAAATTGGCGCTTCGCTGGGCGGCCGCGTGGAGGTGAAGAGTGGGCTGAATTCGCTGAAAGACACTAACCTTCGTGCTTGGACGCCGCAAATGGCGCAGCTCTACGACGTCGACCTCGTTTCCGGCCGTCACATGACCGAAGAAGACATGCGTGGCGCAGCCCCCGTTTGCGTGATTGGAAACGATCTCATAGAAAATCTAATGCCTGGCATCGATCCCGTCGGCAAGGAAATTCGCTGGAACAATATTCCGTGCGAAATCATCGGCGCGGGGAAAAAGCAGGGCTCTGCCCTGGGAACATCGCTCGACAATTGGATCATTATTCCGCTCACCACCTACAAGAAGAACTTTGGCACCCAGCAGGATTCGCTGCGCGTCACGTGTCGCGCCGGTTCTGCCGGGAAAATTCAGGAAAGTGTCGATGAAGTCCGCCAGATCATGCGCGGCCGACATCACATTGCCTACGCCGGTCTGGACGATTTCGCGATCGAAACAAGCGATTCTTTTCTTTCTCTCTGGAAAGACATCAGCGGCTCCTTTTTCGCCGTCACCATCGCTATCGCCTCGATTTCGCTGGTCGTCGGTGGAATCGTCATCATGAACATCATGCTTGTCTCTGTCACAGAGCGCACTCGCGAGATTGGCGTGCGAAAAGCCCTCGGCGCCCGCCGAAGCGACATCTTGCTTCAGTTCCTGATTGAATCGTCTACCGTTTCTGTGATTGGCGGCGCCCTCGGTGTCTTGTGTGGCGTGCTTGTGGCCAAGCTTGTGTCCTGGGTCTCGCCGCTTCCTAGCGCCGTACAGTTGTGGTCCGTGATTGGCGGGTTGCTTGTTGCTTTGAGCGTGGGGCTTTTTTTCGGTACCTATCCGGCTTCAAAAGCGGCGAAGCTCGATCCTGTCGAAGCGTTGCGATCGGAGTAAGGGAACTGGCAAATGGCAACATTTGAAAAAACTCTGCCGCAGCCTGCCGCGTTGCCCTTGCGCGCCCGCAAGCGCAAAGAAGGCGCCCTCAAGC
>Ga0075018_10000394_pt1 | contig 13098 bp, 10 predicted proteins | sample ColStrG_CSR_2014_FD_71471 | JGI IMG/M metagenome (GOLD analysis project Ga0075018, IMG submission 71471) | Freshwater sediment microbial communities in response to fracking from Pennsylvania, USA - Cold Stream Run_MetaG_CSR_2014 | ecosystem: Environmental > Aquatic > Freshwater > Creek >... | reverse complement strand
GACAACTTCGACCGCATGCAGCAGATGATTGACCGGCAAATGCTGATGGCTCAGCAGCTGGAGGAAAAACGTGGCGTTGCAGGCCCAACAGCTAGTTAACCTAGCCTGTCAGATAGCGAAAACCCCCGCCTATGTATTGCAGGCGGGGCAGTTTCTCAACATGATGCTGTCTGACCTCGCGCAACTTAATGACTTCGAGCTATCTCGCGGTTTGTGGCAGATAGACACCGGTGCCCCCACGGGCTTTAGTCCAACGACCGGACAGCCCTATTTCAATCTGGCCAGCGATCATCTCCGCGTCCTGAAAGATGGGGTGTTCTATCTCATATCCGGGGTGCCCTACACACTCATACAGTACTCGCTATCCGACTTCGACCAGCTCATAGTGACGCAAGGGTTCACATCGCAGATTGTTTTCTACGCGGTGGATGACAGTTTTTCCCCCCCGCAAATGTACTTCTGGCCCCCGCCGAATGCCTCTTATCAGGTAGATGTCCGGTATGCGAAGCTGCGCCCCGATATCGCCACCCCTGAAACCTCCACAACGGTGCCTTGGTTCCCTGAGCAAAACTACCTCCTTGACGAGCTAACCGCTCGCATGATGGCTGTGGCCAACGATGACCGGATGGATAGCTTCCACAAGAAAGCGGCGGACATCCTTAGGAAGTGGCTTACGATACAGCGAGACAATGAGTCTTACGTCAACACTGTAACATTAGACAGGCGTAAGTTTTCAACCCCTTTCTCACAGCTTAAGAACACTAAGCAAGTGGGGTTCTAATGACCCTAAGAAATTGTAAGCCATTTGGTTGGACACCCAAGGGCTTGTCTGATTCCGTCGACGGAGCGGCGGGTTTTAATGGTTGCATGCTCAAACTGACGAATTTGATCCCTGACCCCGGAGCCAATGGCATTTGGCTTTGCCGCCCAGCCTCTCAGCAGAAGACCCCGTTTACCGGGTTCGCCACCCCCGGTTTTGTCTCGGTGTTCGAGGTGATCGGCACCAAGGTCTATGGCTTGGTAGCGACCGCCCGCAATCCGGGGCAGGAAGAGCCGTTCGTTTACGATTTGATATCCGGCTTATTCACTACAGTGTCCGGGGTTACGGTTAATAACACCCCCGCAGCGGCTTCGGCGAGCGGGGCATGGGTGCCCCCAACCGCAGCTCTTGTTGGAAGCAAGATAATTTTTACCCACCAGGGGTTCAATTCAGGGGCCGGGTTCTTTATTGGAAAATTGGATATCTCTAACCCCGCCGCCCCTGTCTGGTCAGCGGGCAACCTCACTGGCGCGATCCCGTTCCCCGCGAAGCCCACCGCCGTCGCCCAGTTTAACGGGCGTGCGTGGTATGCGGTGGGGAATTCTATTATCTTCTCCGACACCACGGACTCGATAAATTGCACGAATGGGACACAGGTCGTCACCATTGGGTTCAATGTCAACATCTCCGCGCTCGTGGGGCTACCGCTCAACGCGCTGACGGGAGGCGTCATTCAGGCGCTTATGGCGTTTGTTGGGACTGCGGATGGCACCAGTGCCATTTATCAGATTGTCGGGGACGCGGCGAGTACCACGGCGCCGCTTTCCACAAACGAGCTTAATGTTGCCACTGGTACGTTTTCACAGAACAGCGTGTGCGCTACCCCGCAAGGGTTATGTTTCGTCTCCCCAGAGGGTCTGCGGTTTATCAATTTCTCCGCGCAAATTAGCGACCCCATCGGCGCCGGGGGGGCGGGCGTCGTAGCGCCGTTCTTTTATGCTCTGACGCCCTCCCGCATCGCCATCTCTTATGCGAGCGATGTGCTACGGGTCTCGACGCAGAACGGCATTGCTGCGGGGACGCCGTCGCAAGAATATTTCTTTCACATGTCCCGCAAGTTATGGAGCGGGCCGCATACCTTTCCCGCCTCTTTGATACGGGGCTTCGGGGCTTCTTTCATCATGACCCCCGTGGGGGTGACAGGGTCGTTATGGCAGTCTAACGCCTCCCCCGGCCTCACCAACACCTACACGGAGAACGGACAGGCGCTCTCTTGGACTTTTCAGACCCCCCTGGTGCCCGATACTCTTGCGATGCAAGAGTTCAATGTTCTTGAGTGCACCATAAACTTAGCGCTCAATAACATGGACCAGTACACGTTCTCATTTCTTGACGTTAACGCGTCGAACATAAACAGCGTCCTTATTTCGGGTAGTGGTGCCGCTACTATATGGGGCGGGTTTATTTGGGGGGCTGCCGTGTGGCTGGGTGTGGCGCAAGGATACGCGCCCGTTGCTCTTAACTTCAACGCCCCGGTGGTCTTCAAGAGAACTTCTTTCTTGGGTTCCGGCCCCAGTTCTGCTAACTTCCGTATAGGAAGTTTGAACGCAAGGCTTGAGGGCCTTGGATATTTACTCCAAGTTGGTGGTGCGTGATGCGTGGGTTCTTAGCTGGATTACTTGCTCTTCTATCGCTAACTAATGCGGAGGCTCAGGTTGTTGGCGCGCTACCGTTCAATCTGACGAACGGCTCGACTGCGGACGCCACTCAGGTGATGTCCAACTATAATTTCATCGTTAATCAGGTGAACGCGAACGCCGCTAATAACGGCGCGAACGCTAACATAACTTCTCTTAGTGGTCTTACTACTCCGTTATCTGCCAGCCAAGGGGGCAGTCAATTATTTACAGCGGGAACCTCGACGGGTGCCGCAAATGCGCAAGTTGTGTCAAGCGGGATAGCTCCAATTGGGTTCTCACTTGTTCAGAAGAACCAGATTTGTTTTCTAGCCGGGTTTACTAATACGGCGGCCACGACTCTTAATGTTAATGGCACTGGAGTTAAGAATGTATTTAAACCATCAACTTCAGGTCCTATTGCTCTTGCTGGCGGCGAGCTTGTTTCTGGTAATTTGGTGTGTGCTCAGTATGATGGCACACAGTATGAGATCGTAAATGGTAATTTAAATTTTGTAGGCAAGAATGTAACATTAGCTTCTGCTACCACTACTGACTTAGGCACCGTTGCTACCCACAATATAACTATAAGCGGTGTTACGACTATAACGTCTTTTGGTTCTTCGGCGCAAGCAGATTACCCATTATATTTTCTTAAGTTCTCTGGAGCCTTGACCCTTACTAATAACGCTACCAGTCTTATTCTTCCTGGGGGAGCTAGTTTTACTACTGCTGCTAATGATACTGCCATAGCTTTATACTTGGGTTCTGGGAATTGGCAGGTTATATTTTATCAGCCAGTTAGGGTGTTGGTTGGGAAAGACCCCACTGTACAAGTATTCACTTCAGGTACTTCTCAAACGTATACTCCTACTGCCGGTACAGTACGGATAGAAGTCGAAATGGTTGGGCCGGGCGGCGGCGGCGGCGCTTCCGTAACGAATGCGGGGACTAACGGGTCCGCCGCCACAGCATTCGGCACATGGACAGCCGCTGCCGGGTCTGGTGGCGGCGCGGGCAATAGTGTTGGCGGCGCAGGAGGCACGGGCGGCACGGACGGAACAGGGACCAGAATCTCCAGGTTTGCCGGAGCTGATGGGGACGGAGGGTCTCAATATAACGCTGGAGATACTGGTGTCGGGTCTCGTGGCGGTAGCTCTGTATTCGGCGGCGGCGGGTCTGGAGCGCACCAGTCATCTGCTGGTGGCTCTGCAAAGGCTAATACTGGCTCTGGTGGCGGCGGGGGCAATACCGTGTCATCATTCGTAGGCGCTGGGGGCGGTGCCGGTGAATACGTAAAATTCTTTATGACCGCCGCTCAAGTCGGCGCAAGCCAGACCTATACTGTAGGCGTCAAAGGGACAGGCGGTGCTGCTGGCGGCTTCGCTGGCGGAAATGGGGCGGATGGATGCATCATCATCAAGGAGTTTTATAACTAATGGCCCCTACTCCCGCAGTTGTAGGGACCTAGGATATAAGTCCCTTCGATTTTGGAACTGGAATAACCATAACCCCTGGTGCGGGGCAAACGGTCGCGGTATCGTGGCAATAAGGAGCTAGCATGTTAAAGTTTATCCGAGAGTATCTTGTCTGCCTTGCGGTTGCGGCGATGTGTCTCGCCTCGATCTCAGGCTCGTTCTCTCCCCCGAAATCGAATGCGGCTAACATCTCCGCCTTATCAGGTCCGAACGACCCAGCTGGCGGGCAACTCACTATCAACTCGCTTATTCAGTCGATCAACACTGGTGTGAGTGGGCTTCTTAACTCGCAGTTCACGGCTTCCGGCACGGGTGCCGACACGACGGAAGATACCCTCTATACTTACTCCCTCCCGGCCAACGCCCTCAAGACGCCAGGTCAGACCCTGCATATTCGTTGCTTCGGGGCCACGGGAGCGACCGCCAACAATAAGACGATGAAGCTCTATTTCGGGGCGTCCACTATCACTACTCCGACAGCAGCCACCAACGCCAAGGGATGGGCGCTCCAATTGGATGTCATCCGCGCGGCGACCGGCGCGACTCAGGTGGTGTATGGCTCCGGTGCGGTCGACACGACTAATGTCACTGGCTTCAATGCCGCTGGTACGGACGATATGACCGCCGGGATCACCATTAAGTGCACGGGCACAAATGGCACCGCAGCGGCCAACGACGTAGCCGGTAAGGGCATGACAGTAGAGATGTCGCAGTAACGCTTTCGTTAAGCCTAGCCCCGTGCTAGGCTTCTATTAACCTATGAGGACTTGACATGGCTAAAAAATCAAAATCTTCTTCCGGCACTATTCATGCCATCCATAAAGGGCTTACCTCACACGCCCCTAGCGTCAACGATGGGAGCCGCAAGATTAGCTCAAGTAAGAGCGTCAATGACGAAGCCATACGGTCTGGTGTGGCTGTTGGCGATAGCGAGCGCGGTAAGGATGGGGGCGTATTGAAATAATGCTGGAGTTTAGGGTCCGAAGCTTACGGGAGATATACCCCCAAGCTTCGATCCTCTCCGAGCTTAATTTCAAAGAGACCTCGATCTTTCGGAAGGAACACGACCTAGACGTTAACTGGGGGGTGTACGCGCAGTTCGAACAAATTGGCGCTTTAGCCTGCATCGGCGCGTATGACGGGAAAGAGCTTGTGGGGTATGCCGCAGTGATATGCACCCCCCACCCGCACCATAAAGACATTGTGCTTGGTGTTGTTCAGGTTATATTTTTACGTAAAGAGCACCGTAAAGGTCGAAACGGTAATGAGTTAATTAGGTACGTTGAACTAGCGGCGAAGGCTTTAGGTGCCAATCACGTTACGTTCAATATACCCAAGGACCAAAAGCGTCTGCATCCTCTCCTTATATGCCTCGGCTACGGGGTAAAGGAGATAAACTACATGAAGAAGGTTTGATATGGCCAAGAAGGCAAAGGGCGGCAAGGGAAAGAAGCTCAAGGCGAGCGACAGCTACACGCCAAAGAATAACCTGACCGGGAAGAAGTCCGGCTATCGCAAGTCGGGCTTCGGTAAATAAGGAGTTGAAACGTGGGTGACTCTAACGTTCCTACCGTCCCGTTGGATCCGAACCAAACCCAAGCGCAGAATGCGGGGTTCGCGGGCATTCAGGGCTTGGGTGCGAACACACCCACGTTCCAATCGGCCTATAACAACCAGGCCAATAACCCCGGCGTCCCCGGCGCTATTGCTGGCGGAGCGGCTGGCGGCGCGGCGTTTACCCAGCAGGGCGATCAGAACATAACCAGCGGCAACACTATGGCGGGGGCTTACCCCACCTTGTTGCCGTTCATTCAGTCGGCCCTTGCCACTGGGTTCGATCCGCAGTCCCAACTCAAAGGCCAGTTGCAACAGCAGTCCCGCGACACCACTAACGTGGACCTCAACAATCGCGGACTCCAGTTCTCTCCCTATGGGGCGGGCGTGGCCGCGACCGCTGACCAGAACTTCAACACTAATTGGTTGCAATCCCAGCTTCAACGCGAGCAGACCGCAGCCGGGGCGGCTGCCAGCCTCTTCGGTTCGGGCGTGAGCACCACGCAAGCGGGTGCCAATCTGGGCAACCAGGGTGCCCAACAACTTACGGAGGGCGGAGCGCTCCCCTACGTCACCCAGACGGGGATAAACCAAGACCTCGCTAGCTTCCTGCCCTACCTGACCCAGAACCAACAGCAACAAATACAAGACCTCCTTGGGTATGGCTCTAATGCTAATGCCACGGCGGGGGCCGCCGTGCAAGCGGGGCGCGCGCAAGACCAAGCGGACCAAGCTTTCGGTGGGGGTCTCGGCGGGGCGCTTTCAACGCTTTTCGGTGGTGGTAGCAAGGGCGGCATCGGTGCGCAGCTGCTAGGATTTTGAGGTAATTCATGAATCTCCTTGGCGTACTTGGTTCGGTGCCTAAAGGGTACAGCGACTCTGAAGACTCGCGCATGAAACGTTTGCTAGAGCAGCAGACCTACGACACGAACACCCGGCAGGCCCCCATGCAGGACCAGCTCTTGCGTGCTCAGATTGATCATCTGCGCCGCACAGCTGCACAGTCGGGGTTAGCGCAGCGTCTCGCGCAACAGCAGAGAGAAGCGCAGATAGGTGGCGCCAACTCTGTAATTGAGTCGCTTATTGCAGGGGGTGGCACCACTCCGATGCCTCAAGCTCCACAGCCACAACTCCCTCAGAACATGGGTCCTAACCCGGTGCCTACCACCCCAATCCCTAACCCCGGTGGTGGCGTTGGCGCCATGGGCGCAACGCTCCCGCCAGCTGTTGCGGCTGGAGGCTCTGGTACTGGTGGGTTCCCAATGTTGCCACCCCCACAAGGCGTGCCTTCGAGCGACCCCCTTGGAGGTGGCGGCGCTATGCCCTCCGCTACCCCGCAAGACCCTCGCATGGACCAGTTGCGGCAGATGCTTATTAAGCTCCAAACCAACCCTAACCCGGCCCAGAGGGCGGCGGGGTTGCAGACCTATCTCGCCTTACAGGAAGCGATGTCAAAGACTGGACACCGCGACCTCATGGAGTCGCTCGCGGATGAGCGCGTGCTTAACGCGCGGGACAACACCGGCATCCGGCGCCAGCAAGCCGGGTACAACCAACAGCGCGGGAATGAGAAGCTGAATCTCACTAAGCGTGGACAAGACCTCGGATATTTGGGAAGAGACTTCTTAGCCACGGGAGAACAGCGCGCTAAGACCCTTCAAGATGTCGACAGCAAATATAGCCCGCAGCAGGCGAAAGCCAACAACGCCCTTATGAGCTTACCGCAAGCGGACAAAGACACTTTGACCAAGACCATCGCAGATAGAGGCTACAAGGACAGCCCCCCGGTGGACACGACGATAACTTTACCTTCCGGTACGGCTATCAGGGCGTACAAGGGCGATGACGGACAGCTACATATTGAGCTAATGAGGTAGTGTTGTGCTATTCGAAGATTTCGTCAACCTCACCTCCGTAAACAAAACGCCGGGACCCCGGAAGGATGTCCCGGCTCCAACCCGGCGCGCTCCTATTGCTGACCCCACTGGTGCCCCCGCTCGCACCTCTATCGATCTCGGTACCAACTCCACTCAACAAGAGAAGACTCCCAAGCCGCTGGTGATGCCAACCCCCGCGACATTTAAGCGCGGGCCAATTAATTTCTCTTCCCGCGACCTTGCCGCTGCCCAAGATGCCAACTTGGCGTCGAACATGCCGCGCCCCCCGGCCCCAGAGACTGTGGTAAGTGGGACTGGCATCCCCAGTGCCCTTCAAGGCCCCGCCAATATCTCCCGGAATATCGCTTCCGAGGTGCCGGGCATGATGCGATCGCCAGTCACCACGGCTGTGGGTATCGGATCGACGGTCCTAGGAGGTGGGGACCTCAACTTCGGGACGCTTATAGACAGCATGTTCCCCGGTAGCGGGGTCTACTTCGAGAACCTCGTTCGTGACTATCAGGGCGAGTTCGTGGAGCAAAATCCCAATGTGACGCGAGGTATCGGCGCACTGATGGAGGCGGCGCTTGCCCACCCCTATGGCTTGCTGGGCGCCGGACCGGAGGGACATCCTACGCGGGTACAAGAGGCGCCCCCCGGTCTTGTACCTCCTTACAACATCAAGGATGCGTTGCGCAATGCAACAATCTCCGGTATCCCAACAAAAATGCCGGAGCGACCCCCCGCCCCTAGACAAACAATGTCGGCACGCGCTAAGCTTCGGGCCTTTCAAGGAGGGCCTATTGATGAACAGACTAAACCCATGGCAAGCGGGGGCGTGGCTGGCACGGAGTGGAGACCTGGCGACACAGTCACCCTTAGAGATGAGAGCGGGGTGCAATTGCTCCCAAAGCCCGGACGCCTCACAGACGTTCAATACCATAGCGGTCGAGCATACGGGCAAGTTGCTGGACAGTCTTCGTACTATCCCCTCGACTGGAGCGAGCGAGTTGGAGGAGAGCCAGTACGGGCAGGTGTCCCCCATGAGAGCCCAAAGCCCTCAGGGCCGCCTGACTATATGGCAACGGTTGAGGACACGGCTCCGTTCTATCGCACACCGGAACAGATGAAGGCGGAGAAGGAAGCGCGACAGCGCTTCCTTTTTGGCAACGTTCGTCCTCAAGTCGAACAGCCCGCTCAGCCTAAAGCTGGAGGAGACAAGGCCCTCCAGCTAGTGCAGAAGGACGCGGCCAATAAAAAGAACGCTGGTCCCCGCAAGCTCCTCCAAGACATCGAGCTGGCTTACCAAGCCCATAAGTTTGGCGAGATTGATCTATCTGAGTTCAACCGGCGCTATGACGCCGCCCATAAGGCCCTGACCGCAGCCTACAAGGACCCGGCAAGGGCGGAAACGGCGATCAACAAGGTCATCCAACGGACACAGCAGCAACAGTCCTTCATTGGCGAGAACGCCCAAGACGCGCAAGTACAAAGCCTCATAAAGATGGCCCGCCGCTTGGAGGAACAGGGTGCCTCTCGCGATGAAATATGGAAGCAGACCACTGAAGCGACGAAGGGGCACCCTGAGCTTGTTGGTGCCTTCAAGGGTGCCGATGGCAAATGGAGGGTGGAGCTTGATGACGGCAGGCTTACTATAGAGCCCAACGCCCCCGAACCAGATGCGCGGGGGCGCTCCTACCAAGTGGAGTACCCGCATGTCAAGGAGCGGTACCCGGAAGCCATGCAGAAAGTTTCCGCTTATGGCATGAAGGGCATTCGCAGAGAAGGGTCCTACTACCCGCAACAGCGGTACGCGGGCATTCAGGGGGGCACCAAGGCGGACCTCCGCAAGGTGGCGGGCCATGAGATAGCCCATGATATCCAGCATATCGAAGGGTTTGAGGGCGGGTCTGACCCACAAGAGCTATTATCTACGGGGCGCGCGGGCAACAAGCGCGATGCTTTCGACCAGTACGAGCGCAACAAGGGCGAAGTGGAGGCAAGGCTTGTAGAGCGCCGGATGAGCATGACGCCTGAGTACCGCCGCAAGCGCGCACCTTGGCGGGACTACGATGTCCCCGAAGAAGACCAGCTCGGAAGCCAGCAGAACGTCGCGGCTAGCAGGTCTCTTGCTAGGGAGACCCCCGCCGAGGACTTAAAGCGCTCCATAGCTCACATACAACATGACACGTCCTACCCCGCCGCACATCGCAAATATCTAAACAACGTGTACCAGTACCTGTTTCGTAAGAGTAAAACCAGCAAGGGCTTCGCCAACGCGCAAACTGAAGCCTACATGAAGCTGACGGGCGGCAAAGTAAATGTTCCTGTGAGAATTTCCGATCTGTTCGACGCGTACAAGACTGTCTCCCGTGATCGCGACAAGGAGATGATAAATCGTGAGCGTAACAGCGGTCTTAGCGAGAGCGGCAAGAAAGAGCATCTTGTCAAGGACGAAACCACGCTCCTCAAACACATCTATCTTTATGGACGAAGGGTGGGCGAGAGCTTCGATAATGAGGTCCCCCCCCATGCCGCGCCATGGCTTATTGACGGCGATAGCGCCATACTCTCGCCCTATATCCCCGACATGGAGGGCGCCCGCGCGCTAGCCGGTAATCTCCCCCTATCGACCGGCGTCAAGCTCTCCGAAGGCCTGCCGAAGGAAGAGAGACTCATTCCCGATATCCCAAGGGGGAGAATACCCCAAAAGGTTCAGCAACAGCAGGCTAAGGCGGGTGGCGGACCCCCAGCTCGCATTGGAGGCGGCAAGCCCCCGCCCAAAGAGCCATCTGACTTCGAGCGCTTTGGTAAGAAGCCGAAGCCCACCACGCCAATGGGCATGCGGCTTGAAGGCGACACTGCCATATCATCGTCCTTCGGTCCTGACCAAGGCCGCGTTGGAGCGTCTGGGTTCAAGCTAGGCACCAAGGAGGCACCGCGCCCCTTCCACAACCCCGGCATCCCCTCGCGCAACAAAGCGATGAGAATCTTTGCGCAAGTCGAGAAAGTGGTTTCTCCAACGGCGCTCTCGACAGCATCGCGTGGTGCGGAGCAAATCATCCGGGCGGTTGAGGGCGTAGGGCGTAGGCAAGTCGCCAAGGGCATGGAGAGCATGGAGGCTTACCAAGGCCTCGTTGGCAGACTCGACAAGGCCGCGCAAAAAGAGTTCGTGCATTACATCCAAACAGGCGGAACCGAGGGTTCCATTGCCGCGTTGAAGCAGGCCAAAGGACGCACTTCTGTCAAGCAATTCGAGGAGCTGACGAACAACTTAGCCCGAATATACAAGGGGTACGCGGACGAAATAGCTAGCCTCAAGCCAGCGGAGAAGGAAGATTTCATCAAGAACTACCTTCCACAGATGTATAAGGACAAGGGTGCCGCACGGGCGAAAGCGGCGACGTTCCTTAAGGAACGGCGCATACCCACTTACAAAGAGGCATTGGAGAAGCATAAGCTCGAACCCATAACCGACAACCCCATTGAGATGACAATGCGGTATATGGCTGGGATGAGGAGGTTCCTTGATGTCAAGCATATTGTTCAAGAAGGCATTGCGGCGGGTTACATCCGCAAGTTTGACCGTCGCCGGACTCCTATCGAGGGTACGGACTTCATCCGCTATGGTGGCAAGGGCGGCGCGGCGTATGTCGCAAACGCTGACTTCACGCGTGTGTTCAATAATTACGTCTCCAGAGGGTTCGGAGATAGTCCTGAAATACACGGCGTCTATGATGGACTATTGCGAATGTCCAACGCCTCTACGGCGGTTCAACTTGGTGTATCGGCGTTCCATTTGTCAACTATGGTTAAGGAAAGCTATCTTGCGGCGATCGCTGATAACGTTAAAGAGCTATCTAAAGGCAAAGCGCCTACCGTTCGTAAGTTTTATAACTCGATAGCGGCGCCAGTCAGCTATTACAACAAGGGCGACGAACTGATAAGCGCCTATCTTGAGAAAGACCGGTTCGCTATAACCCCCGATCTTGAGAGAATGGCTGACCTTCTATCCAGGTCTAACATGCGGGTTGGCGATCTTGACGAGGTCTATCGTGCCTCCGCTCTTGGGGGCTATGTCAAGTCGTTCCAACGTGGGCTTCTCATGCAGGAAGGGAAGCAGCTCGGTAAGGACCTTAAGTCCAAGCCGATCGTCGCCACGGCCACCATGGCGGGGCGGCTTATCGAGACCGTCGCCCACCCCTTGTTTTATCACTACATCCCCCGCCTCAAAGCTGGGGTGTGGCATGAGCGAATGGCAACCTACCTTCGAGACAACCCAGCCAGTGACATGGCGTCTCAGGTTCGTGAGGCACAGCGCATAGCAGACGTGGTGGACGATCAATTCGGCGAGTTGATGCAGAACAATATATTCTGGAACGCCCACTTAAAGCAGACCGCCAACTTGCTGATGACTTCGACGGGGTGGACCATGGGCACCCTTCGGCTGTTTGGCCAAGGCACCGCCGATATTGTGCGCTTGACTGGCAAGACAGTGAAGGAGCGCAAAGCCCAAGAGCTAACTGACCGCGCCGCCTATGTGATCGCCACCGTGTTCGGTGTTTCTTTGCTTGGCGCGGCTTACCAATATCTCCATGGGGGGGGTGCCCCCTCGCAAGTCAAGGACCTTGTCACACCCAAGACTGGTGCCAAGACACCGGAAGGCGACGCCGAGCGAGCCATCCTTCCGGGGTACGAAAAGGACATTATGGGGTGGTACCACGCACCTATCTCGGAGGCTTACAATAAGCTCAACCCACTGGTTAAGAACGCTATTGAATTGGGGGCGAACACGGACTACCGAGGCGACCAAATACGAGACCCATCCGATCCCCTCACCTCGCAGCTATATCAAATTGGGCAACATCTCGAAGGGATGGCGCCTATCTCCCTTACCGCAGCTGGCACCCCAACTTTCGCGGGGACTGGTGTTAACGCTGTGGAACGGTTCCTAGGAGCGCGGTCAGCGGGCGGATGGATTACTAACCCAGCGCGAAGCAAGAACATTGGCCGGTACGTTAACACTAAGGCCAAGCAAAAGAAGGCCATGCACGAGGCTAAGGACGCAGCCAAGAGAGGCATGCCATTCAGCGAGTTCGAGAGACTTAGCGCCCCCCCGCCGTCCCCGCCGGGGCGCGGCGTACCGTTCAGCGAGTTCGAGAGACTTGGCAGATGAGTGACGAAGATTGGAAAGATTATCTTGACGGCGTGTGGCGCGACATAGGGCAATTCCAATGAAGCTGTTTCTCATAGACCCCGCCGGGCTTGGTCTCGACCTGTCGGTTCAGGCGCTCAGCCTTGGACATGAGGTGCGACACTTTATCGCAGACGGACCTAAGACCGTCCGGATCGGGGAGCGTGTTGTCAACCGTGTCCGCTCGATAGCGGACAACTGCCGGTGGGCCGACGTGGTCTTCATCACCGACAACGCCAAGTACCTAAAGAGCTTGGATGCCATGCGGACGGAGCTACATGACACGGTGTTCGTTGGGCCCACTTACGATCAAGCTCAATGGGAGGTGAATAGGAAGGTAGGGCAGGACCTACTACAACATTACGACATCCCGATAGCCCCCTATCAGATATTCCACAACTACGATAGCGCGGTCGCATACATCAAAAAGCGTGACGCGCGGCTGGTGTCGAAGCCCTATGGCGGGGACGTGGACAAGGCGCTCTCCTACGTGGCCAAAGGCCCCGAAGATATGCTCTACATGCTGGAGCGGTGGAAGAAGCTTGGCAAGCTCAAGTTC
>Ga0075018_10000393_pt1 | contig 13099 bp, 8 predicted proteins | sample ColStrG_CSR_2014_FD_71471 | JGI IMG/M metagenome (GOLD analysis project Ga0075018, IMG submission 71471) | Freshwater sediment microbial communities in response to fracking from Pennsylvania, USA - Cold Stream Run_MetaG_CSR_2014 | ecosystem: Environmental > Aquatic > Freshwater > Creek >... | reverse complement strand
GGGCGGGCCCTTGTGGGTCGCCTCGTAGGCGGCGATCTTGCCGTGCTCGTCGAGCGCGATGCGGATCTCTGCCATCGACGCCGATGACTGTGTCGACCATTGCATGTCGTCGTGCCGCATCCACTGCACGCGCACCGGCGCGCGCAGTTCGCGCGAGAGCAGCACGGCCTCGTCCTCCGAGCCGGCATTGCCGCCGTTCGACCGGCCGAAATGCCCGGGCCCTGGGTAAGTGCGGACGACAACCTTTGATTCCAGAGAGCCGAGCATGATTGCCAGCAGGAAGCGCAGGTACTGCGGATTCTGGCTGTGCGTGTGTACGGTGACCGAGCCATCTGCCTGGTAGTCGGCTAGTGTTACGGTCGGGCCGATCGGCGCATGCTTGAGGTAGGGCACCTGGTAGATCGCCTTGTGCACGCGCGCGGCCGTGTCGGCCACCGCCGCGGCATCGCCATGATTGCTGCGACCGGGGTGCGCGGGCACCTCACTCCAGTCGACGTGTTCCTGCAGGTGCTTGAAGAGGCCTTCGTGGCCGGGCAGGCCCTGCCACGCGCTCCATTGCGTGCTCGCGGCCACCTGCTGTGCGGCCTTCACGGCTTCCCATTCATCGGGGGACACGACAGCGACGAGGTTGCCGATCACGACCACGCGAGCGCGCGGGAACTGCGCAGCATCAAGCTTCCCGGCGGCGATGAGCTTCGAGCCGAGCGTTTGCGGATGGATCGGACGCGCATGCCACATGCCCGGCAGCTTGATGTCGCCGACCCAGGCGGTTTCGCCCGAGATCTTTGGTCGGATGCTCGGGTTGCGCGAGGGCTGCCCAACGATGGTGTAGTCGGCAACGGGCTTGAGCGGCGGGTTGCCGCTGACCGTCAGGCCGCCAAAGGTGGTGGCCGAGCCGCTGGTCGGAATCACAAGGTCGAGGCTCTGGCCCGCGACCAGTTCGCCATAGCTGAGGACCTTGCCGCCGCCCGAGAAGCGGCCGTTCTCAACCGTCACGCTCGCACGCGGCACAGCGAGCTTCTGCGCCGCGAGCGTCAGGGCCGCCTCGCGCGTGTAGGCAGCCACCTTGCGCAGGTTGAGCACGTTGGTGCGCAGCAGGCCGAAAGTGCCGCCGCCATCGGGCGTGCGGTCGGTGTCGCCCGACACGACGGCGGTCATGGCGTCGAGCGGCACGCACAGTTCTTCTGCGACGATCTGCCGATAAGCCGTATAGATCGAGCTCTGCCCGAAATCGCACTTGCCGGTGCGAATCAGCACGGTGTTGTCGGCGCGGATCTCGATCCACGAGGCGGGCGCCGTGGCATCGAGGGAGTTGCCCGCCGCGTCTACGGCCAGCGAAGGGCGGTTCACTGCGGCCGAGACGATCAGCGCGCCGCCGGCGGCGAGGAAGCTGCGGCGCGTGAGCTGCGCGCCGAAGACCGAGACTGTATCAGGGCCGTTCACTTGCGGCTCCCGGCTGCCATGAGGTGGGCGGCGCGGTGTGCGCCCTCAAGGATCGCCGCGTAGCTGCCGCAGCGACACAGGTGTGGCGAGGGACCGGAAGTGGTCAGCGCGGCCTTGATCTGCACATCAGTGGGCGAGGGCGTGTGCTCGAGCAGCTCGGTGATCTTGATCATCATCCCGAACTGGCAGATGCCACACTGGGGCACCTGTTCCTCGATCCAGGCTTCCTGCACCGGGTGCAGGGCGGCGGGCGAGCCCTCGAGGGCGGCACCGTGCTGCTTCGCCCAGCGGGCGGGCAGACCTTCGACAGTGGTGATTTCCTTCTTGCCGATCGCCGCGATTGGAGTGATGCAGGAGCGCACCTCCTCGCCGTCGAGCAGCACCGAGCAGGCGCCGCACTGCGCGAGGCCGCAGCCGAACTTGGGCGTCATCACGTTGAGCTCGTTGCGCAGCACGTAAAGCAGCGGCGTATCTGCTGATGCGCTGACTTCGTGCTGCTGGCCGTTTACGTTCAAGACTGTCATGGGAGTGCCTCGGTGGCGCGAAGCTGGCGGATGCCATCGCCGCGGACTGTCAGCGATAGGAAAACTGAAGCACGGCTTCTGGCAGGCGTGCGCCCTGTACGACAATCGATGCGCAAGCCCGCGCGATGGTGGTCATGTCGGCAGGGGTCAGCGACACCGCTGCAGCGCCCAGGTTCTCCTCGACTCGCTCGAGCTTGCGCGTGCCGAAGATTGGCACAATGAAAGGCTTGCAAGCAAGTAGCCATGCGAGCGCGACCTGGGCGGGCGTGGCGCCCTTGCCGACGGCGATGCGACGCAGCAGGTCCACCAGTGCCATGTTTGCGGCGCGCGCGGACTGCGTGAAGCGAGGCGACATCGAGCGGAAGTCAGTCGCAGCCAGTTGCGTAGTGGCGTCGATGTGCCCGGTCAGAAAGCCCGCACCCAGCGGGCTCCACGGCACGAAGCCGACGCCCAGTTCCTCGCACAGCGGCAAGATCTCAGGCTCGGGATCGCGGGTCCACAGCGAATATTCACTCTGGATCGCGGCAACCGGCAGCACTGCATGGGCGCGGCGGATCGTCCCGACCGCAGCCTCCGAGAGCCCGAAGTGCCGCACCTTGCCGGCTTCGACGAGCCGCTTCACGGCCCCGGCGACTTCCTCGATCGGCACGGCCGGATCCACGCGATGCTGGTAGAGCAAGTCGATGTGCCCGGTGCCTAGGCGCTGCAGCATCGCATCAACCACGCGCAGGATGTGGTCGGGGCGACTGTTCAGGCCTGGTCCGCGCTGGCCGGTTGCGGGGTCGAGGTTCCACCCGAACTTGGTGGCAATCACGACCTGGTCCCGCACCGGGGCCAGCGCCTTGCCGACCAGCACCTCGTTGGTCCACGGGCCGTAGACTTCTGCGGTATCGAAGAAGGTCACGCCGCGCTCATGGGCGCCACGGATGACCCTGATCGACTCGGCTTCGTCCGGCGCTTCGCCATAGCTGGCGGTGAAGCTCATCGTGCCGTAGCCGATTTCTGACACGCGTAGCTTTCCGAGCATTCGAGACTTCATGGAGGGCTGCCTTGCATCGGGTCGAGTGGGCGCGTGCCGGTGTTTTAGCACCCATCGGATTATGCGACAAGCCGCTATAATGAGAATAGAGTCATATTCAGGAGTGATTAATGCGCAGGGAGCACCTCGGCGACCTGGCCGTATTTCTCGCAGTCGCCGAAGTCCGCAGCTTCACGCGCGCAGCGAGCGCGTTGGCGACCTCGCAATCGGCGGTGAGCCAGATCGTGCGCCGCCTCGAGGCGCATCTGGGGCTGAAGCTCCTCACCCGCAATACACGCTGCGTGGCCCTGACCGAAGCAGGCGAGACGCTGCTCGCGACGCTGCGTCCGGCGTTCGACGGCATCGATGCACAAATTGCCGCGTTGAGTGCGCTCCGCGAGCGCCCCTCGGGCACCTTGCGGATCACCACGAGCCGGCACGCAGCAGAGACCGTGCTGTGGCCCAAGGTGAGCCAGTTACTGGAGAAATACCCGGATGTCACCGTGGAGTTGTCGGTCGACAGCGCGCTGACAGACATCATTGCCGACCGGTTCGATGCGGGCGTGCGCCTGGGCGAGCAGGTTGCCAAGGATATGGTCGCGGTGCGAATAGGGCCGGAGCTGCGACTGTCGGTGGTGGGGTCACCCGCCTATTTCACGAAGCACGGTCGACCCAAGTCGCCCCACGAGCTTACCGGGCATCGCTGCATCAACCTGCGCCTGCCCACGAAGGGTGGGCTCTACGTCTGGGAGTTCGAGAAGCACGGCCGCGCGCTCAACGTGCGCGTGGATGGCCCGCTGGTGCTCAACGACTCGAGCATTGTGCTCAAGGCAGCCATGGAAGGGCGCGGACTGGCCTGCATCCTGGAAGACATTGCTTCCGATCAAGTAGCCGACGGGCGACTGGTTCGAGTCCTGCAGGATTGGTGCCCTCCCTTCGCTGGGTATCACCTCTACTATCCCGGCCGTCGCCAACTGCCGCCTGCCTTTGAACTGCTGGTCGAGGCGCTGCGCTACAAACGGTAGGGCAAGGCCCCTTCGCAGTGCTGCTGAGGTCGCACTGCGGGTGACTGTCTCGTGTTCCGGTGGTGTCCAGTGGTGGTCAGTGGGGCAATTTGCGACGGACTCATAATGCCGAGGTCGCGGGTTCGAGTCCCACGCTGGCCACCAATCAGATCAGGCCTCGCAGCCGAGCAGATAGCGACTGGCCGCATCGGTGATGGTGAGCGGGTAGCAGTAGCAGCGGTCGGCGAGCATGCACTCACCCTTGTAATCGGCGCACCACAGATCGTTGGGCTACAGGGGTTTGGACAGCGGGGTGCCCTCGGCCTTGTATCGGCGTCGTCGGGGGCTATTGACCAACCCATGCCGATCGAGCACCGCGCGCACGGTGCTGATGGCCGGCAGCTGAATCTCGCAGTGCTTGCGACGGATCTTCTCGCGGATCTTATGTAGACGTTTGCATTGAAGATGCAACGATCACAAGCGGATCCCCGGAAGTGCTTGGAGGAAACTGGCCACCAAGCCGCAAGGGCAGGGTATCTAACAGGGGTTCATCGGTGCCGAGGCGCTAAGGACCTCGGAAATACAAGTGCCTGACAGTGCCGCGCGAATGGCTTTGACTCCGGCCGTCGGAGTGCTCGCTCGACTTCTCAAGCGAACGCAAATGGATACACGTTGATCGCTGAACCATAAATGCACTCTCTAATCACGGCATGGGCCCGGCGAGCAAGGGCCGAATTTAAGCAGGGGCTCCCCGGGGATCGTTTCCGGTAATTCACGCGCGTTGAACGCTGCCGAATGGGCACGTGTGGACTTCCTTCCGCCAGTTAGGCCGGCCAGAAATCCACCTAAACTTGTGTCGAAAACACCAGCGCCGCTTCGGACGCTTATCGTAGCAGCCGTTATTCCAAACAGCGCAAGGAATATTTGCATTTCTATTGGAACGTTCCTATAATGTCTGGGATCGTTCCAAATTAGGGGGCGTGAGTGGCGTGCGCTGCAGTACATAATCTAGATTTATGGTGCAGGTCGGTGTTGGTACGCTCGGATCACGTTGTAGCTTTTTACATACACGCAAGGGGTGGCTTTATGTACCGCATACATACCAGACCGCAGCTTTCCACGTTTCTAACCACGATCAGCTTGGCTTTGTACGCTCTAAGTGCGGGTGCGATTGCGGCGACCCCATCAGCCGCTGATGCCGGTTCGGAAGCCCTCGAGCAAATCGTGGTGACAGGCTCGCGTGTCATTACCAACGGCAACGACAGCCCCACACCGACAACAGTGGTGACAGCGGATGAGTTGATGAAGATCAATCCTGGTCCCATCTTGCAGGCATTGTCCGTGTTGCCGCAGCTGCCGGCGACGCCAAACCAGGGCGGTCAGGGTCCAGGGCCGCAGGGTCTCATCAATCTGCGCGGCATCGGTTCCGACCGCAACCTCATCCAATTCGACGGCTTTCGCGTTGGCTTTACTACCAACGGATTCGCCGGCCAAGGCGTCGATTCAAACCTCATACCGCAGCTGCTGCTGAAGCGGGTCGATATTGTTACCGGTGGCGCCTCGGCGGTGTATGGCTCCGATGCCATCTCTGGCGTGATCAATTTTGTAGTTGACCACGACTTCAATGGGGTCAAGATTGTCGGCCAGGCGGGCGAGTCGACCTACCGTGACGATCACAGCTGGAACGCGGGTATCGCCGCGGGCATGCGGCTGCTCGATGGCCGTGCACATATCGAATTTAGCTATCAGGATTTCAATAATCCGGGCATTCGCAACCGCTTCGATCGCGAGTGGGGTCGGGGACTCTGGAGCATTCAGGGCAATGGCAGCGCGGCCAATCCGTTCAACCTCTACAGCAACACACGGCTGGGATTCCTCAGCTTCGGCGGACTGATCGGTTCCGGGCCGCTGGCCGGCCTCAACTTCACCCAGAACGGAGTGCTCAGCCCATTCGTGCACGGTCAGCCAACGGCTACGCCTGGGATCGAAATCGGCGGCGATGGCGCCTATTTCAGTTCAGCGTGGGCGTACGCCAAGCAGGATTCTCAGAATGGCCTTGTGCGGTTTGATTTTGACGTGACCGACCGGGTGCACGCGTTCGCTCAGCTCGCAGTGGGCAACGTGTTCTATGTCGCCAACGACTTTCCCGGCAACGACATGCTCGGATTCTTCGGGGGGCCCACGGCCATCGGTTATAACAATGCCTACCTTGGCGGCATTCAACCGGCCTACCAGGCTCTGATCGCCGCTCAGAATCCGCTGTCTTCATTTTCCTTCGCGAAAATGATCACGGGCGATCAAATGCCTGCGCCCACGTCCTATCTGAGCTCTACGCAGTACCTGTTTTCGACAGGGCTTAACGGCGCTAGTGGCGCCTACAAGTGGAACGTGGGATACGAGCGGCAGGATTCGGTGAACAATTTCGAAGACCCAAACAGCCTCAACAACGGGCGTCTTTATGCGGCGCTGAATGCGGTTATCAATCCGGCGAACAACCAGGTCGTATGTCACGCGGCTTTGGTGAATCCCGCCTATGCCAACTGCGTGCCGCTGAATGTGTTCGGTCCGGGGTCGGTGAGCCCGCAGGCGTTCCAGTACATCCGGCAGGATACGCGTAATGCCAGCAGATATCAGATGGATGACTTCATAGCCAGCATTACCGGGGCTCCAATCAGCGATTGGGTGGGGCCGGTCAATATGGCGTTGTCAGCCGAGTGGCGTCGCTTGGCCTACGGGGTGACGAGCAATGCCTTGCCCACCGATCCGGTGGACTGCAACGGCATTCAGTTCAACTGCGGCCCCGGCACCCCGGCATATACCCTCGGCGCCACCGCCAATTTCCCGAAGGCGTCAGAGCATGTGACCGAAGCGGCCTACGAAGTCGAGCTTCCGTTGCTTAAGGGTCTGGCCCTCGCGAAATCGCTCGATTTGAACGGTGCCGTACGCTATACGAACTATCAGGCCAGTGGCAGCGTGTGGACTTGGAAGCTCGGCGCGACCTGGCATCTGAACGATGCATTCACGGTGCGTACGACGCGGTCGCGTGACATTCGCGCCCCTTCGATAACGGATCTGTATCAGCCCCCGACGCAGGCTCTGGATCAGTTCACCGATCTGCATACGGGAGTGACGGGTAGCGTCAACGAAATAAATCAGGGCAATTCTAAGCTCAAGCCGGAGGATTCGGATACCGCAACGCTCGGCATCGTGTGGACGCCGCAGTTCATCGATGGTGCCAGCCTCTCGCTGGACTACTACCACATCAAGATCACTAACGGACTCGTGACCCTTGATGCGCACCAGCAGGTCAATGAGGTGGCGTGCGAGAACAGCGGTGGTACCTCGCCGGTGTGCGATATCTATGTTCGCCCGCATCCATTCAGCGATAGGAGCCCTGACAACTTCCCAATCTTAGCCTACAACGAGCAGATTAACTCGGCCGGCCTGTTGACCTATGGCCTGGATATGGAGCTCGATTACGCCCATCGATTTTTCGGGCGGCCATTCTCATCGCGCCTTTTGGTCAACTATCAGCCACACCTCATCTACGACACCGGTCCCGGTGGAAAGTTTGATGTCGGTGGTGCGGCTGACGGTATCGGTGGGCTGCCACACACACCAAGCCTCACGGGTCTCCTCGAGCTGAATTACGAGGTGGCTCCGAACCTCACTGCGACTGTGCAGGAACGCTATCGCAATGCGATGAAGCAGTTTGCTGACAGCAGTACTCCGTTCGTTTTCGCGATTGGCAAGCTGCCTTCGACGGAGTACACGGATGTGACATTGAATTATCGTTGGAAGCTGGGCGGCGCGGGTCTGGACACTTACCTCAACATCAGGAACGTGTTCAACACGCAGCCACAACCGTGGGCGAGCAGCGGTGGTGGCAGCTTGATTGGTGCGTTCGGCGGCTACTCGTTGCCTGACGACGCCGTCGGGCGCTACTTCACCGTAGGCTTCCGCTTGAAGATATAGCCGATTGCGGACTCCGGGATGCTTCTTGCCCCCCGGGAGTTTGCTAATTGATGGCGATAGAGCGGGCTCCAGGCGGGGCCCGCTTTTTTTTGTGCTGGCATCGACACAGATCGAATCAAATCGATCAGTTCCTGAATACCGGCAACGTGAAAATCCGCACGGTCGCAGCGTTCGTCCTGCGCGAACGGCAGGTTGCCGAGCTCATAGTGGAAGTTGGATCTACAAACAGCAGGCCCCTTTCAGTCGCCCGAGCGCGCCCTTCGCGCTACTCGCTATCGAGCGGGGTGACCGGATCCACGACGCTGTAGAACCGCACACGCCTGGCCTGGTCCATGCGTCCATGCTCTGCGCACCATGGGGCCGCAGCATCGAAACGGGCGTCGGGCAACCGTGGTTCAGCGGCTTGCCCTGGAAGAAGAAGAGGTCAAGCTCTTCCGCGACCAGCGAGAAACCGATTCGCTGGACCAATCCGGGGAGCCTGAATCCGGCGGCTATGGACATGCCCCGCCGCCTTCATTCTTAGGCTTGTAGCAATCGCCAATTCCCAGGGCAAACATCGAGTCGTGGTCAAGGGAAGATGCCGCTATGTGGGTCCGGACTGGATGGTCTGGACGTTTGTAGTCGAGTGTGTTCCCGATCGTCGGCGTGTGGGACGTGCGTATGCCTTCAACCACTCTGGCCATGACCAAACTCCGCGCGGCCCCGGGCGCCGCACGAGATTTCTTTACTTCAGTTCGTATCCAGTACGGAAAAACTCTGCCCCTAGCCATTCGTCAGGATGCGCCTCGAATTCGCCGATCAGGCGCTGCCACTGGCCCTGGGCGTTTTGACTCGCCTTGTCCGGATACGCGTAGACAGGCCGCTGCACGCCGTCGCCGTGCGCGGCCAGGGACGCGGGCGCGTTGCCCTTCTCCACCCAGTCCATCAGCGCGCCGACGACATCGAATTCCGTCGCTCCTTCGCCGCCGCTGCAGTGGTACAAGCCCGGCACAAGGAACAGGCGCGCGAACTCCTGCGTGCGCGACACGCCGATGCGGGCCGCCACGGCGTTGTAGTAGGCGATGGAGTTGACCGGTGAGATGTGCGGGTCGGACCAGCCGTGCCACATGAGCAGCTTGCCGCGGTGACGCGCGAATCTGTCGAGGTCCGGTTCGGTCGCATCGTACAACCCGCGCAACCTGAAGGAGCGCAACGTCGCCTCGTCGAACTTCAGGTCATCGAGCTTCCACCCGGGAGCGAGCGGCGTCTCGTAGTAGAGGCCGGGAACGCTGGCTTCCACGATCATCTTTGAGAAGATCGCGTCGCCGCCCGCACGTGGGACGAATACGCCTTCCCAGGCGAGCTCGGAGCCAGGCATCGGCCCCGCCATAACCAGGCGGCGGCCCTGTGGATCGTGTGCGCCCTCGTAGAAGTGACGTACCGCCTGGATCTGCGGCCCGGTCAGGCACGTATCGGGGGCCTGCCCGGCCTTGCAGGCCAGCGCGCCCGGGTCGAAGTGGCAGCGCCTGGGATCCTCAAGCACGCCGTCCTTCGAGCCATCGAGCGCATCGCAGGCGGCGATCACAGCCGCATGCAGCAGCGGCAGCTGGGCTGCCGTGACAATCGCATGTCCGTCGGGGCCGGTGTTCGAGACCGTGTTCCAGGCGTGATAGAAGGAGTTCTGCACGGTGAAGTTCAGCGCCGGTGCGCCGGCGGCGATTCCGTCGAAATCCTCCGGGTAGCGCTGCGCCTCTATGAGCGCCTCGCGACCGCCATCGGAGCAGCCTGAAAAATAGGAATGCTGCGGGGGCCTGCCGTAGTATTCGCGGATTAGCGCCTTGACCGCCAGCGCTGTCAGATGGACGCCACGATGACCAAAGTCGGCCCGGGTGGCCGGATTGCGCGCAGCCCAGTCGCCGCCCATTCCCTCATGGCCCATGTCGGTGCTCGCCAGCACAACCTCGTGGTCGCGGACTGGCACACAGGAATCGGCATGTTCCTCGCTGATCGCTAGCGTGCCGCACAGGCCGCCGCAGCCGGTTTGCAGGTAGCGGCCAGTCCACCCTTCGACGGGTAAACGCACCTCGAAGCGGATCTCAGGCGCAATGACGCCTTCCACTATGCAATAGCGGACACCGTGTAGGTCACGCTCGACAGCCTGGGAGACCGTGGTGTTGGCCCCAACCGCAGTATCCACGCCTGCATTTCTCAGGCGCGCGCAGGATTCGCCTGCCCCTGCTGAAGTCATTTGTTCAGCGGCAGGGGTCTCCGAGCCAAGGGAGACGCCGAGCAGCGTCAGGGCGAATGCAACCAGATTCTTAGTCATCCCACGCTCCATTGATCAGGCACCGTCGACTGCCGCAAGCTCGCCGTCCGCTTCATTCCAGGACGGAATCCATCAACATTGATGCCGGCAAGATCGCGCCGGGATGCTGAATGACCAGGCTGCTCAGGCGACACCCGGCCGCTGCAGCCGCCTGCGCGTCCAGGCCCGTGAGGCGTGCAGCCAGGTATGCCGCATTGAAGGAGTCTCCGGCGCCGGTCGTGTCCACGACGAAAGGCGCTGGCGCCGCTGCCATACGCGAGGACAAACCTCCTGCGGCGACCTGACAGCCCCGACTGCCCAGTTTCACGATAACTTCACGGGCTCCCCACGCCAGGCAGCGGCTCACCGTGTCTTCGGGTGTCGCATCTTCCCAGAGCTTCTGCTCGTCGTCGAACGACGGAAGTGCGATCGACACCTGCGGGGAAAAGTCGCGTATCGCCGTACGCGCGGTATCGGCGTCCGGCCAGCCCGAAGGACGGTAATTGGGGTCGAATGCAACGAGACCGCCATTGCTGCGGACAGCGCGGGCAAGCGAAATCAATGTTGCACGCTCCGTCGCGGAGAACAACGAGAGCGTGATGCCGGAGAGATAGAGCAGCGCGGCTGTACTTGCGGCGGCGAGGGCCGTCTCGATCCCGGGCAGGCTAAAGAGGCGGCGCACTGCCGACTCCGACCGCCAGTAGCTGAAGCTGCGCTCCCCGGCCGCGTCCGTCGTGATGGCATACAGCCCGGGAAGTCGCGCGGCGTCGGTGAGCACCAGCGACATGTCCATGCCCGCTTCCTTCCAAGCGGTACGCATGCCGTCACTGAATGAGTCGGCGCCCAATGCCGTCAGATAGGCCACCGGCACTCCCAGGCGGTGCATGTAGAGAGCGGCGTTGAAGGTGTCGCCACCATAGGCAAGCCTCCAGCCGCCGTTGGAGCGCGAAAGTTCAAGCATGCACTCGCCAATGGCGACTACTTGTGGCATCGTGCGTTTACAATTCCCGAATTAGTCCCTGCCCGTGCAAGCCCTGTGCGTCCCGATTGACGCTTTGGATCGTTCCAATATACACTCGGACGGCTAGGCTAGGCAAATATCCATTGTTACCTCGTGGGATGACGGGCCTCGGCAAGCTGACCAACAGCAAGACAGCGACCATGCAAATTCGTACGGACCTGACGCCAGCCGCATTGCACCCCGGCTTGAACCGAGTCTTCGAACTGGCGGCGGTCAAGGTGCGGATGTTGGACAATTGCTGGGACCCCGCCCGTGGCACCCCAGTCTTTACTGTCGACGGTCGCTATACCACGCGAGGCTGGACCGAATGGACGCAGGGCTTTGTCTACGGCAGCGCGATCCTGACCTTCGACGCCACAGGTGACCGGGAACTTCTGGAACTAGGGCGCAAGCGTACGCTCGAACGGATGGCACCGCATGTCACGCACACCGGCGTGCATGATCATGGATTCAATAACCTGTCCACGTACGGCAACCTGCGTCGACTGATGCGCGAAGGGCGGATTCCGCACAACGAGTGGGAGTTGAATTTCTACACGCTCGCGATTCAGGCAAGCGGTGCCGTGCAGGCGGCGCGCTGGAGCGCGACTCACGCTGCGGCCGACCCAGTCGGGCTGGCACGTACGGCAGGTGCCTCGGCGCTGGGATACGTCTACAGCTTCAATGGTCCCCATTCGCTGTTCGTTGATGCCATGCGGACGATTCGCGTCATGGGAGTGGCCTGGCAATTGGGCCACACCTTGATGGTCGAGGGCGACAAATCGGCGAATCTTCTGCAGCGCTCCGTTCTGCATGGTCTGGCAACTAACCAGTACATCGTGTTCCACGGCGATTCCGCCCACACTTACGACAGTCGTGGGAGCACTTGCCATGAGGCAGTGTTCAATCGAAATGATGGCCATTTCCGCTGCCGTAGCACGCAGCAGGGCTACAGCCCGTTCACTACCTGGGCCCGTGGCCTCGCCTGGGCCATGTGCGGCTTTGCAGAGGAGTTGGAGTTCTTCCAGACGATACCCGATGCCACGTTCGAGGCGGGTGTGGGACTCCGCAAGGTCGACGTCGTCAAAGCCTATGAGCAAGCTGCAATCGATACCTGCGATCATTACATCGAGAATTGCTCCGCTCTCGATGGCATCACCTATTGGGACGACGGGGCGCCGGGTCTAGCGCGCATGGGTGATTGGAGGTCGCGCCCGGCCGATCCGTTCAACGAGTTCGAGCCCGTTGACTCCACAGCGGGTGCAATTGGCGCCCAGGGACTGATCCGGCTCGGGAATTACATGGGCGGGGAACGAGGTAACTGCTACAGGCAGGCGGGATTGACCATCGCGGCCCGATTGTGCGAAGAGCCGTATCTTGCGACCAATCTCGAGCACCAGGGGCTGCTCCTGCATAGCATCTACCACCGGCCAAATGGCTGGGATCATGTTCCCAGGGGCCGAACTGTGCCGAGTGGGGAATCAAGCATGTGGGGTGACTACCACCTGCTGGAGCTGGCGGTGTTGATCCAGCGCATGGCCGCCAACAGTCCATACCTGACTTTCTATGATACCTAGGATCCACTGAATACATTTGGAAGGGCTCAGTACTCGAGCACTCCCCGAACATCAACCGTGGGCATCCCGGCCGAGACGGCGGCACGCAGCCCCTGCTCGCTATCCTCGAAGGCCAGGCACTGCGCTGGCAGGACGTCCAAGCGACGCGCTGCCATCAGGAACAGATCCGGTTCTGGCTTGGCCCGCCCGCCGTCGTCCAGCGTCACGATGGCATCAAATAGTCCGGCCAGACCACAGGCCTGCAGCGACGGAACGACAATGGCCCGGGGGCCAC
>Ga0075018_10000387_pt1 | contig 13168 bp, 10 predicted proteins | sample ColStrG_CSR_2014_FD_71471 | JGI IMG/M metagenome (GOLD analysis project Ga0075018, IMG submission 71471) | Freshwater sediment microbial communities in response to fracking from Pennsylvania, USA - Cold Stream Run_MetaG_CSR_2014 | ecosystem: Environmental > Aquatic > Freshwater > Creek >... | reverse complement strand
ACGCGGGCGCGCCCGTGATCGAGCATGGAATGGTCGAGGAGGATTTCAAAGACCTCGCAGCCGCTGGCGTGACTATGCTCGGTGAGGTTGGCCTGGGCAGCGTGAAAGACGGGGCTACGGCCCGGCAGATGGTCGCCTGGGCGCGCAAATACGGGATTCAAAGCACGATTCATACCGGCGGCCCCTCGATTCCGGGTTCAAGCCTGATCGACAAGGACATCGTGCTCGCCGCCGACGCCGACGTCATCGGCCACATCAATGGAGGCCATACCGCGCTGCCGGATGATCAAATCGTAACTCTGTGTGAGAAATCCTCGCGAGCTCTGGAGATTGTTCACAATGGCAACGAGAAAGCAGCGCTGCTCACTTTGCGGACGGCGAAAGAATTGAAGCAACTTGATCGAGTGATCCTGGGCACCGATTCGCCAGCCGGTTCCGGAGTACAACCGCTGGGCATCCTGCGCGTGATCTCGATGCTGTCGTCACTCGGAGATACTCCAGCGGAGGTCGCCGTCTGCTTCGCGACCGGCAACACGGCAAGGATCCGAAACCTAGGCTGCGGATTGATCGAGCCGGGTCGTGATGCAACCTTCGTGTTGATCGACAAAGCCCAGCATTCACCCGGCAAAACTGTGCTGGAAAGCATCGAGCGCGGAGATTTGCCCGGCATTGGGATGGTGATTATCGACGGCGTCGTGAGCGCGCAACGCAGCCGCAACACGCCACCCGCAACGACGGTGCCAGAGGTCGTGGGCCATTAAGCCGCTTAGGGCAGGCCCAGCGACGCCGCGATGCTCTTCTTGTATTCGCGCGCCTTCGCCATGACTTCTTCTTCGTTGACGGTCAACAGTTTTCGATCGCGCATGACCACCCGCCCGCCGATCACTACCGTCTCCACATCGCTGCCCTTCAAGGCGTACGCCAGTTGAGCGTACACGTCGTACATGGGGACAGCGTTCGGTTCGTCCAGACTGATCAGGACCATGTCTGCCCTTTTCCCCGCCTCCAACGAACCAATCTCTTTCTCCATGTGCAAGGCTCTTGCGCCATCGATCGTCGCCATTTCCACGACCGCTTTCGCGTTCAGCGCCAGCGGGTCCATCTTCGTGATCTTCGCCAGCTTTGCTGCCAGATCCATTTCCTCCATGAGATCCAAATCATTGTTGCTGCCCGCCGGTCCATCGGTTCCGAGGCCGACAGCTACTCCTGCGGCGCGCATTTCGGCCACCGGGGAAACGCCGCTGGCCAGCATCATGTTGCTCGACGGATTGTGCACGCAGCCCACTTGCCGTTGCGCCAGAGTCTTCCGGTCGGCCTCGTCCACATAAATACAGTGCGCCGAAACCACGTCGGAACCCAGCACGCCGATCTTGTCAAGATATTGCACGGGCGACATCCCGTTTTGCTTCAGGCTGTCATCCCATTCCTTCTTCATTTCCCCGGTGTGGATCAGAATGGGCGCGTGATATTTCCGCGCCAGTGCCGCGGCATCCTGAAGCGTCTTCTGAGAGCACGTGTAAATTGAATGCGGCGCCACTGCCGCGTGAATCAGTGGATCGCCTTGCCACTTCCGCAAGAACTTCTCGGAATACGCGAGCATTTCAGCTTCACTCTTGTTGTCGGGTACGGGAAAGTCGATAAACGTCTCGCCCAGCACCCCCCGCATCCCCGCCGCCTTGGTTTCTTCAGCGATGGCGTCCTCGAAGTAATACATGTCGGCGAAAGTGGTGACGCCCCCGCGAATCTGCTCGGCCGCCGCCAGCCGCGTTCCCCAGCGCACAAATTCTTCGTTGACGTTCTTCTTCTCAGCGGGAAAGATGTATTTGTAGAGCCAGTCGTTCAGCGTCACATCATCGTGAAGCCCCCTGAACAAAGTCATGGGCACGTGGGTATGGCCGTTGATGAATCCGGGCAGAACCAGCTTGCCTTTGGCATCAATCGTCTGCGAGGCCTGATACTTGGCTTCGAGTTCCGTGCGTGGGCCAGCCGCTACAATCGTGTCTCCTTTCACGACCACGATTCCGTCGTCGTAGATGGTTCGAGATCCGTCCATCGTCACAACGGTTCCGCCGGTGACGATGAGATCGATCTTTTCTTTAGTGGCCTGAGACCAAGTAGAAGGAGCAAGAAGGAATTGGAAGGTAAGAACCAGAAACAGAAACCGCGAAAAGGGCATTGGTTACTCCAGCGGCTAAGCCGCATCAAGAATCTTGTGCACTTGTCGGGGCACTGAGAGCGCGACCCAAGACCAGAGGTTATCAGGTTTATCTCGTAAGCAGGGGCAAGTGCGCGGTAGAAAAATAACGTCGAAAAAAGGCCGAGGGGCCTCCGTCAGAATGACGGCTCCGGTTACTTTCGATACGTCCATTTGTAACCTTCTCCTCTGAATACAGAGAATCACTGTGGTATACAGCGAGCATGTCGAAAAGTTTTGCTCGCAATTGCTCAGGGAAACGGGACGCGATCTGGCCCGTGAACAGGAAGAAATTCGCTATTTACGTGGGGATGGTGGCCATCACCGCAGGCATATGCGGGTGCGGAGGAGGGTCGACGTCGAGTGTTCCTCCTCCCACAGGAACACCGGTTGCGGTCACATTCGCAGGAGTTGCGCCGTTGGCAGTCGCGGTGCAGACGGGCACAGGCAAGTGGGCGACCGCTTCGGCTTCGGGAGGAACATTGTCATTCACCGTCCCCAAGGGCACAACCACATACGCGATTGCGTATGTGTGTCCGGGATATCCGGGCATGGGCGCAACGGTCAACAGCGAGTACGTGATTGAGGCGAGTACGCAAGATAGCACGACCTACTCGACGACATGCTTGGCCTTTCCAGCTACGGGGAGCGCGACTGGAATCGCAGATGCGTCCGTGATCGCGGGCGCTACCGATATCCGAATTTACGGGCAGGGATATGGGGGCGCGGTGGGCAGCAAGTCGGGGTTGTTCACAGCCACTCTGCCAAATGGAATGAATGACGTCGCCGTGGTTGCCGTTGACGGATCACCGAACGTGCTGGGAGCAAAGATTGTGCGTTCGCAAACGGTCCCCGGCGCGGTCAATGGCGGCATCCTGATTGCATTGTCGGGGAGCGACGCGACGACCACGCAGGCGATCTCGGTGACGAACCTTCCACCAAGCTTTGTCTCTCCACCTGCAGTGGCGGTCGACTACTATACCGCGAATGGCACCTGGTTCCCCGTCAATAACACCCCGGCTACTCAGTACGCGGTGGTTCCGTCGTCGGAGGCGCAAACTGGCGACTTCTATCTTTTCGAGACTAACAGCGCCGACACGGCGACGAATCAAGCGATCGCCACAACGCAGACAACTACCAGTAATGGCCCAATGACGCTGCCACTGCCCGCTCCCTGGTCCTATGCGGGGCCGACGGCGGCGGCATTCCCGAGCTTCACTTTCAACTATTCCGGATACTCAGGTGTCGCAGCAGTCGGAAACAGCGCCGAGATCGAATGGTTCCCTTCGTCGACGGTCCTGGACACGGCGACGGTCACGGCGACGGCAGCCTATCTGAACGGAGCGACGGCGGTTCCCGTCCCCGACTTGACCTCGCTGACTGGCTTCTTCGCGACTGCTGCTCATGGAGCTACGGTGTACTGGGTCGCCGAGGTCTGGGGTGGAACGGCCCAGTGGTACTCATGGTACACACCGATCCCATCGAGCGGCTCCCTTTCGTACGTGCAGAACCGCGGAACGTACGTGGAGCCGTAAGCGGAGGGTTGCTCATTATCGTAGTCCATCCTCGCCCTTGATTTGATCTTTCGTCAGACCACCTACACGCGCGAGGGGGCGGCCGCTGTCAGTCACCGCGACAGCAACGATGATCTCGTTCGCTCGGGGAGCATCATTGATTCGGACCTCCATACCATCGAAGTGGCTGCGGACGAAAGCTGCGTCTTTGTGTCCAAGCGGGATATCGAGCGCCACTCCAAGGCCACCTCGTTTCTTGGACGACGGAATGAGCGCCGCGCCTTTGCCGAGCACTCTCCTTACCGGCGCGCCCAGCTTGGGATGCAGAATCGCCGCCGCGTGCTCGATCTCGCCATTTTCTCCCACGGCAGCCGCCTTGCCATAGCTCTCGACGCTGGTTGCTGCGATGCCCAGAGCTGCGACCGCGCGCAGTGTGAGGAGTTCGCCCAGTTCTTCGCCTATCGCCATCAGCTCGGACAAGTCCTCCACGTATTTTCCCGCATAAGGATTTTCAATGACGGCGACTGCGGCGGCACGCCGGGTTGGGGGATCGATGGCCCGTCCCATCTCGCTCTGCGTTTCCTCAACGAAGGTTGCAATCTTGCGAATGCTGGCTTTCATCGCAGGCCGTCCTCTCCCTTGATCTCCGAGGCTTTGAGGCCGCCGACGCGGGCGTGAACGCGGGGACCCGTGGTCATCACCAGCGCCAGCAGAATCTCATCGGCTCGCGGAGCATCGGTGAGGCCGACTTCCATGGCGTCGAAATGACTTCTTACGTACGACGCATTGATGTGTGTGATGGGCACGTCGAGCCGAGTGCCAGGTCCGCCCACTTTCTTGGTCGAAGACACGATGGCTTTCGCGTCGCCAAGGATTTCACGCATGGCGTAGCCGCCGGGCACGTGCCACAAGGCGCCGTGCTCGAGTTCGCCAGCCGCGCCGATAATGGCTCCCTTGCCGTAGCCTTCGATGATTTTCGCGTCTCCACCCAACGCGGCGACCAGGGAGCGCGCCATTTCGAGGCCCAGCGGTTTGAGATCATCCATGAAGCCCGCGATGTCTTTCACGTATGCTCCCGCGAAGGGATTGCGGATGACGGCGAGCGCGGCTGCGCGGCGCAGCGGCACGGGCGAAACCGGGCCGCCCTCATGGAAGATTTCCTCAACCGCCGTAAACTTCTTTCGGACATTCACTTCAGGCATGGACAAAGCTCCTGGAACCATCCTCTACTCAGCGTTCCGCGCGGCACGAGACGCAGCAAACTGCGTCTCTAAAGCGACTGTAGAAAAGTTGCTTGCAGCGTTTCGTGCGGCAGCAAGCGCTGACGCGGATCCTCCGGCACTAGACCAACGATTCTAGTCGCTTCGCGCAAATGCAGAGCAGCAGCCCGGAGGAGTCCGTCGCAGAGAAGCGACTGGGCGACAGCCGCACCCGCATCGAGCGCGGCGGCGACTTCGCCGCCGGAAAGCTCGCCGACGTCCTGGGTCACGGGCCGGTCGCCAAGGTCGCTATCAGGAGCAAGATCGCGCGCGGGAACGCGGGTGACGCTCGCGTGACCCGGCAAATCCACAGCGTTGGCAATGATGGTCGCAGCGGCATCCGCCATGGCCGCGCGGTCGGCAAGAACCGTCACCGCATCCGCAATGCCAAGCGAGAAGCTGCGGCCGCGCCAACCACTGGTTGCCATGCCCCGCACCGGTTGTGTCGAATCCAGCGTGGCCGTTCCAAAGAGCGATGGACGATCCGGCCGCTCCACCATGCCCACGACAAAGTGTTCTCCCGGCGCGAGATGCAGCGCGATGTCTCCTCCATCGTTGACATAGGCTCGGGAAAAGTTTGCGGCGGAAGTCATCACTGCCAGGATTTCTTCAGCCACGGCGCCCGCCACCGCAGCCATCGGGGTGATGAATGTCCACTCGCCGTAGGGCGCAACGGCCGCCACCATGCGTCTCGCGACAATCCCCGTCGCCAGCGGACCGCCCATTCGCGCGGGCTGCCGCAGAAGTGAGAGCTCGCTGCAGAGTTCATCGAGCACAGTAGCGAAGCGCTTCGCTGCTGCACGATACGCGGCATCGATCTCAGCGGAGGTCCCAAACGCCTCGACGATCAGATCGATCGGTCCATCGTGCAGATGCAACCGCCGGCCATCCCTCAGCAATCTGATTTGGGCTCGATCCTTCACTGATCAGACCTCGTCGATTTCCCCGGCGACAGCGGCCAGGGATTGTCCGGGTTCGCGGAAACATGGCGGCGGCCTTCCCCATGCAGAATCGAATCCAAGGGACGAACGTGATCCATGTAGCCGCCGAGAGCCGCGTAGTCCGCCAGCTTCAGAGTGAATTCTATGGGAGCGACCAGCGCCGGCGTGGGCACGTAACCGAACGCGTGCTCCGGCATGCGGCTCACGTCAACCATGAACGTGATGCCGCCGCCCGGCCAGACGTAAACCGGCGCGCCGCCGCAAGTGACGCGGGTCAGCGCGTCCCTGACCGAATAGGTAAGCCTTACGGGATTTTCGGTAACGCCCGCCCTCAGCGACCCTCCGGCGCCGCCCATGAAGAGAACGGTGCACAGCGCCGGTTCGCAATTCTCTTTAATCCTGGCGACCGATTCGCTCAGCGCAAGCGGCAATTCCTTTTCCACCGGCCGCAGAGCTTCATCCAGTTCGAAGTAGGCGTGGTGCTCGCCGGTGGTGCTCACCATCAGCAATCGGAGTTTGGGCCAGGCAATCTTGGGGTTGAAAGTTTGAAGAATAGAAAGAGGGTCTTCGATATTCGTGCCGCCCCACGCGGTCCCCGGCTCGGCGACCCGGAAGTAGCGGCCGGGAGTGGAGCGGTGCCCCTTCATCTTGATCCCAGTCTCCCGCACGCCCAGCAATTTTCCCGCCTGATGCTCCGAGAGAACGCCGGTGATATGGTCATCGACCACGACCACTTCATCGACCTTGCCCAACCATTGCTTCGCGAACATGCCAATGGTGGCCGATCCGCAGCCCACGCGCATGCGCTCTTCCTGCACGCCGTCAACCACGGGCGGCTTGCCTGCTTGTACCAGCACGGTAGCGCCTTCATCAATCGTAAGTTCTACCGGCTTCCGCTCGCACAAATTCAGCAGCGTCTCGCAGGTCACCGTACCTTCTTTGCGACTGCCCCCAGTGAGGTGGCGAACCCCGCCCAGCGAAAGCATCTGGGAGCCGTACTCGCCGGTGGTGACGTGCCCGACCGGTTCGCCCTGCGCCCGCACCAGATTCGTCTCTGGCCCCAGGTGGCGGTCGGTGTCGATCTTCACCTTCACGCCGCAGTAGCTGAAGATGCCTTCCGTGACCACCGTGACCACATCCACCCCTTGTACCTCGGCAGAGATAATGAACGGAGCTGGCTTGTAGTCGGGATAGGTCGTGCCCGCGCCAATCGCAGTGATGAAGGTTTCCGCGCCGCTCACGATGCTGCCATCCCAATCGCGATCGCGGCCGAGGAACGGGACAACGGAATGCCCGCGCGACAAGGCGCGATCCAGAACCACATGCGGATCAATCCGCACCAACTGTCCGCTGTCATTCGCATAACGATCGCACGCACCCGCCCTCCCCGGCTTGATGTAGCAGAGGACCGGGCAGGCATCGCAGCGGATGGCGTCATCGTCAACCACGGGCGGCTCCAGTGTCGCTGGAAACGTGGGCGAGAATGGCCTCGCGTATGCGGTCCGGCGTGGCGGGAATCCGGCGCATGCGTACGCCGGTTGCGTGATGAATCGCATTCAGAATCGCCGGCGCAGTCGGGATCACAGCCTGCTCCCCGATTCCTTTTGCCCCGAATGGTCCGATCCACGACGGATCTTCAATCAGAATCGATTCAACCGGCGGAATGTCGCCGGCGGTGGGAATCAGATAGTCATGCAAATTCTCCCCTTTGCCCGGGAAGAATTCCTCCATCAGAGCCATGCCCAGTCCCTGCGCGACTCCGCCCTCGATCTGTCCCTCAATCAAGGTAGGATTGATGGCGCGACCCACATCGTGCGCCGCAACGATCTTCAGGACCCGCACCGTTCCCAATTCAACATCAATGGCAATCTCCGCCATGTGAGCGCCGAATCCATAAACAGCGTACGGACGACCCTGCCCGTTTTCGTCGAGCGCGCTAGTCGGCGGATCGAAAGTCTGCTCGGCCGTCAGCACGTAGCCGTATTGATCAAGTGGCAAATCCCGCAAAGAGAAACTACTCTGCTTCCCGCCTTCGCGGATCGTCAGCGTGCCCCCGCCGAACTCGATAGCCGCATCTTCGTGTGAGCCAGCGAGCCGAAGGATGGAGCGACGGAGCTCCTTTCCGGCCATGTGCGCCGCTTTGCCGGTAACGAACGTCTGTCGCGATGCCGATGTCTTACCGCAATCGGGGGTGATCGACGTATCTCCGGAAATCAAATCGAAGCAATCGACCGGCGCGCACAACGCGTCGGCGCAAATTTGCGCGACGATGGTATTCGATCCCTGGCCGATGTCGACCGCTCCCTGATGTAGCGCAATTCTGCCATCCCGCTTCAGCCCGATGCGCACGGTCGACGGGTTCGGCAGCGACGTGTTCCCGCACCCATACCACATTCCAGCCACGCCAACCCCATGGCGAATCGGCCCGCTGGCCCTGGCATTGAATTCCACGGCTTCAGCTCGTGCTGCAATCCACTTGGAACGCAGCGCTTCAAAGCATGCACGAATGCCAACGCCTTCCCCCATAATTTGCCCGGTGACGGTCGGGGTCTGATTGTCGAGCGCGTTCACGATGCGAAACTCCAGCGGATCGATACCCAGGCGGATGGCAAGATCGTCGTAAAGCTGTTCCTGTGCAATCGCCATCTGGGGCACGCCAAAGCCGCGAAACGCACCCGCAGGCACAATGTTGGTGTGGATGGCCCGCGTCAGCGCCCGATAGTGCGGGACCGAATAGGGTCCGGAAGCGTGCACCGGAACCCGAGCCGCAACCGTGGGCCCCCACGAGGAGTAAGCGCCGGTATTGAAATCGGCCGCGAAATCCAGCGCCAGCAGTTTGCCGTCCTTGCTCGCCCCGGCCCGGCAGCGCATGCGCGCAGGATGCCGCTTGGTCGTACACGTCATGGACTCGATGCGCGAATAAACCATGCGCACTGGCCGCTGCAAGCGCCAAGCCGCGAGCGCGAGAAATGGCTGAACTGACAAGTCAAGCTTGGTGCCGAAGCCGCCGCCCACCGCTGTCGGAATAACCCGTACCGCTTCGGCGGGAATGCCCAGAAGCTTGGCAATATCCGCGCGGTCCATGTAGGGCGATTGGGTACACGCCTGAATCTCGATTTGATCGCCGACGCGCCGCGCAAAGCCCGCTTCGGGCTCGATGCAAGCATGTTCGACGAAGCCAGTTTCGAATTCACCTTCGACCACCGCGTCCGCCACCGCCAGCGCTTGTTCTACATTCCCGCGTACCACGCGTCCCCGAGTCAGCACGTTGTCCGGACGATGGGGATGGATGCGCGGGGCGCCCGGCGCTAGAGCTTCATCAATGGTTCTCATTGCAGGCAATTCTTCCCAACACACGGGGAAGTTCGCGGGATCAAGATCCTCGATCACATCCGCTTCGCCGACGATCGCCGCAACTGCTTCACCCCGATGCCGGGCTTCCTCATGAGCAAAAACCGGCTGGTCGGCAAAGCGCGGAATCACGCCGTAACAGTCCTCTCCCGGAACATCCTTGGAGGTCAGAATCGCCTCCACGCCGGTATGCGCCGCGACGAACTTTTCCAGATTGCCGAAGCGAAACCTCGCCCGATCATACGGGCACCGGATAACCCGCAGCCCGAGCGCACCTGCTGGCATTTCGTCAGCTCCGTAGATTTCCGTCCCGTCAACTTTGTGCTTACCATCCAGTCGCACCAGTCGCTGACCAACCGAGGCTCCTGCCGCGGGACGCGAACTCCCCGCACATTCCGAGTTGGCGTCAAGAACCGCGTCAATTATCTTCCGATAGCCCGTGCAGCGGCACAGCACACCGCCCAGGGCGTCCATCACGTCAGCTTCAGAAGGCGAAGCGTTGCGTTCGAGGAGTGCGGTGGCAGAAATCAACATGCCTGGCGTGCACGCTCCGCATTGTGCAGCTCCATGCCGGAGAAATGCTGCTTGCAAGCGGTCAAACAACGGCGGCCGGGATTTCAGTCCTTCAATGGTCGTGATGGCATGGTTCTCGACCTGGCCTACTGCCACCAGGCAAGCGCAAACCGCTTCTCCATCCAGCAAAACCGTGCAGGCCCCGCAATCGCCGGCGTCGCAGCCAACTTTTGTTCCGGTCAGTCCAAGCTGCTCCCGCAAAACCCGCGAAAGCCTTTGCGCTGGAGGAGCAGCCACCGAGACCGCGCGCTCATTCACTATCAGCTTGAGCAGGCACTTCGTTTCCGATGTGGGAGCGATGCTCGCCATTTATGAGCTCCCCGCGCACTCATCCAGAACACGCTGCACCAGCCGCAAAGCCGCATGTCGCCGGTAAGCAGCGGTCGCGCGCACGTCGCCGATGGGTGATAAATCCTTGAGGTGATCCGTAGTAGCGACTGCTCCTAAACCTTGTGCCACCGGCGCGCCGAGCAGGGCATGCTCCAGTTCCGTGAGCCGCTGTGCGACAGCCGAACAGGAACCGACGGCTACGCGCGCGTCTGCCACCCGGCCCCCAGGGCTCTTCTGGATGACCACGGCAACCATCGCAATGGAGATCACCAGATAGCGCCGCGCTCCCAGCTTCAGGAACGCTGCCGCAGCATTCTCAACCGTACGCGGCACGAATATCTGCGAGAGGATTTCGCCCGCCCGCCGCAGCGTCTTCCGATTCCCCACAATAAAGTCCGCCAAGGGCATGCGGCGCGTCCCCGCCTGTGAAGCCAGTTCCACCTCAGCATCAAGCGCCAGCAGCGGCGGAACGCTATCCGCCGCTGGAGACGCGTTGCAAAGATTCCCCGCCACCGTGGCGCGATTCTGAATCTGAATCCCGCCAATCTCCCGCGCCGCGGCCTTCAATCCGTCAAAGCACCGTGGCAGCGGAGTTCTCACAATCTCGGTCCAGGTAGTGAGCCCGCCGATCCGTACATACCTCGGTTCCGTTACCACGCCTTTCAATTCGCCGAGAGCAGAAATGTCCACCACTGTCCCGGTAACCGGCCGATCACCAAGGGAAGGGAAGAAGTCGGTACCGCCCGCCAGGATTTGTCCCCCGGAACCGGCCAGCACGTGAACCGCTTCGTCGAGCGTATCGGGCCTGAAGTACAAGAAATGACCTCGAAATGAAGTCGCAAACTGCGGCTGGGCGTAATTCTGATACAAGCGCCAGGGTTTGTACAGGGCAGATCACACTGAGAACCGGCAACTGACATCTGGTTTTCAGTTTCAATCGAACGGCAGCGCAACCGATCGAAAGTTGCTAATGGAGGCGCGGCCGTCCGCGCAGCCCGAGATGAAATCTTTCCCTCTGTAGAGGCGTAGCTTGCTACGTCTCAGCCAACTGACCAACCGGCCGATCGAGAGAGGATGCGGCGTTGCACCCGTGCACTCCTGACTCGGTCGAAAACGTATTCCGTGAACGTATGCGACCCGACGCTAGGTTCCACTCCGCGTCGCCCACTCCGCGTCGTAGCGCCCGCGATCATAGAATGATTTCTGCGTCCCCACGCCGGTTGTCGAGAGTCCGGCATAGAGATTGGCGCGGCGGACGGCCTCGCGCTCCGGCAAGCCTTCCCCGAGGAACACAGCAAAGCTGCCGATGAATGCGTCGCCCGCCCCGGTGCTGTCAACGCTCTTCACGCTGAATGCGGCAACGTGTTCCATGCCTTCACCGCCCGCCAGCAATGACCCGTTCGCTCCCAGCGTAATAATGACGCGCTTGACGCCGCCAGAGAGCAACTTCTCCGCACACTTCTTCGCATCCTCAACGTTGCGCACCGGCATTCCAGTGATGGTCTCGGCTTCGCTCTCGTTGGGAACGAAATAGTCGAGTCCGGCTAAAGCATTCAGATCGACCGGCTGCGCCGGAGCAGGGTTAACGATGCAGCGAATGCCGTTTCTCCGCGCGAAAGCGACGCTGTAATAAACGGTTTCAAGCGGAATCTCAAACTGCAGGACCATGCAATCGACCGTCTTGAGTAGGCCGGAAGCCGCCTCCACGTCCGCAGGCTTCAACAAATCGTTAGCGCCTTTCACCACCAGAATGCGATTCTGCCCGTTGGGCTCAACGAAAATTGGCGCAACGCCACTGGAGACTCCTTCGATCTGTTTGACATGGGTGGCATCGATCCCCAACTTCTTGAAGTTCTCAATCGTCGCCGGACCGAACAGATCGCTGCCTACTCGGGCGACCATGAAAACCTCAGCCCCGCAAAGCCGCGAGGCCACCGCCTGATTCGCGCCCTTGCCGCCAAAGCCCAGATCGAACTTCTGGCCAAAAATTGTTTCCCCGGCCTTAGGGAAACGATCGCTGAAGGTCGTCAAGTCAATATTCGCGCTGCCAATCACCGCGATGCGAGGAGGGTTCGCCATAAGACTGCCGAGTCTAGTCACCGCTCCCGGCTGTTGTCAATGAATTCTGGGACAAAGGTTTTTTCACCGCAGAACCACAGAGAAAACCTCCTTGTTTTTCTTCGCTGTGGCTCTGTGACTCTGTGGTGGAGAACAGTATCCTGATCATTCGCCGTAGGGCACCCATATGTTCTTCACCTGAGTGGCATGCTGCAGAAACCATCGGCCTTCGCCTTGCTTTACATCGAACCAGTCAATCGCGCGGCCTTCATTGGTGAAGACCTGCTTCAGGTTTCCCGTGGAGAATGATTTCGCCGCCGCCGCGTTGGCTTCGTCTCCAAAGCACCAGATGGCATCCACATCGTCGTGCTCGGCAAGAACTTTAAGCAGTTGCGATGCGTATCCAGTAACGATGTTAACCGCACCACCCGGCAGATCGCTGGTGTCGAACAGTTGGTATAAGTCTCCGGTGATGAGCGGGTAAGTTTCCGAAGGAACAACGATTGCCGTATTGCCCGCGGCGAGCACGGGCATAACCAGAGACAGCAAGCCAAGCAGCGGAGCCTCCTGCGGGCAAACGATGCCCACGGTTCCAATCGGCTCATTCATCGCAATCGCAATGCTGCGGAACGGCGGGCTATGCACCGCGCCATCGAACTTGTCGGCCCACGCCGCATAAGAGAAGATGCGCTCAATCCCGGAGTTCACTTCCGCCGTGGCTTGCGCCTCACCGACAGCAGCCCCGAGCCGGTGAGCAATCTCGTCGCGCCGTTGTGACAAATTCTCGGCCATATAGTAAAGAACCTGCGCCCGGCTGTGCGCGGTGCTCTTCGCCCACCCAGCAGCTTTTCGCGCCGCCTCGACAGCATTGCGAATGTCTTTGCGATTTCCCAGCCCTACTTCTCCGAGCAATTCGCCATTTTTGCCCCGCACTTCCATGCTGTAGCC
>Ga0075018_10000380_pt1 | contig 13220 bp, 14 predicted proteins | sample ColStrG_CSR_2014_FD_71471 | JGI IMG/M metagenome (GOLD analysis project Ga0075018, IMG submission 71471) | Freshwater sediment microbial communities in response to fracking from Pennsylvania, USA - Cold Stream Run_MetaG_CSR_2014 | ecosystem: Environmental > Aquatic > Freshwater > Creek >... | reverse complement strand
ATTCATTACTACCTCTGGGAAGTCGATCTTCGTCGGCGGCAGGTCGACCGGCTACGCCTGTCCCGCCGGCAAGTCGACCGACGCAGACATTTACGTGCTCAAGTCCACCGACGGCGCCCATACTTGGACCGACGTCACGCCAGTCGCTGGCCATGCCGGCGGCGACCAGTTCTGGCCATCGGTTGCCGCGGGTGGCGGGACCGTCGCCGTGCTATTCAACGACCGCAGCTACGACCCAGCTAACAAGCTGGTCGACGTGACGTTGGCACGCTCAGGCGGCGGCGGGATTTGGCGTGCACGTCGCATCGACGCCGCACCGTCCAATTTTGACAACTCGTTCTTCGGAACCGGAAACTTCGCTGGCGACTACATAGATGTCGCGGTCGACCAGACGGGGACTTGGCACGCTGTCTGGACCTGCGTCGCGCCCGGGAAGAACGACTCCGACATTTGCATAAGGCACGGCGGCTCCGACAACTGAGCCTGCCGAGACCCCGATCCAGCTAAGTCCAAGGCCGTCGCGTCCGCTCTTAAGGCGGGCGCCGGCGGTCTTGGGCTTCTCGTTGTCCGGCGGGCGCCAAGGCAAAGTTCCGACGAACGACCAGATGTTGCAGATGTCGGCAGCGCGCCAGACACGCACCGGATTACCTCGGCTTTCTGAACCGGTACCCGACCTGGTCCGTCTTGCCCCTTATCGCAGCGTCGAATACCCGTCGCTTGTGATCATCGATTGGGTTTCGCAACGCGTCACTTTCGCCCTCGAATATGAAGCCAGCCGCCTCAATCTCGCGTCTCATCTGGTCCGGGTCGATACGGTGGAGCGAATCGGTGTCCCGCAATCCGGAGCCTACTTCGGCAACGTGATCGATGACGAGAAAGGCGCCGCCGGGCACCAGCGCGTTGAACAGCCCGCTGTTGAGCTTCTTGATGTCGAGGGAGCCTAGGAAAGAATCGTGCAAGTCGTGGTAGTTCTGCGACGTCCAGATCCGGTTGAGCTTTTTAGGGATTTGAAGATCGGCAAGCGAACTGGTGATAACCGTGCAGTTCGCGTAGCTCGGATCAGCGGCAACGGCGCGGGTTCCGGCAGTTTCAAGGGCCGAGCAGTTAGCTAGCTGTTCGGTTGGCATCAACGCATAGACGTGTCCGGTCAAGCAGGCCATTTCCTAAGTCAGCAGGGGACCGAAAAAAATGCCAGCAGGTCACTGGTAGATGCGCTGCGCATTGCGCCCCAGCATCACTTGCTGCTTGATCCACTCACGATGGATATGGCAGGCCGAAGGGGTCGTCTTCGAAGCCGCCACCGCGGCCAAAGCCGGTGGCCGGGGGCGCCAGTCTACTAATAGATTTTCGAAAGCCCCAATCGATTCGGTCCCCCGCATTATATACGCTGCACGATTGGGCGTGAAAGGACAATCCCAATGGGGCGTATGTAAATTGGCGTCTGCATGTCTCCAGTAGGCACTATTCAGCCAAGTGGCTAATTGATCCAGTCCGCCGCGCTCGCATGTGAGTTCGGGCTCGCCGTGGAAGCGATGGTGCCAGTCACCGAATTGAATTCAGGCATCGCGGCGGGTTAGTGAGGTACGGGCAGGCCCACTCCCGCAATGTAAAGAACCGATTCCGAAATTCCGTCCAGTTCCAGGTCTTTCTCGATCAGCGAGTCTCTCAGTGCGGCGGTGCTGAAGGGCGCCAGTCCCAGCCTCGTTGCCGTGAGACAAAACGTCTGACAGAGATGGCCGGCCTCGAGCAGAACAACCCGATACGCTCGAGCTCTACCGTACTTCCACATGGTTCTGGCGAAAACCGCTGTCATGATAAATAGCGCCGCCGCGCCAGAAAAATAAAGCTGATCCGCGCAATATCCGCTGGCCACGCGCGAACTCACTTTGGCACGAAGTCTGACCAAACGGTTGTCCTTGGGCTGGTAGTGATACAGCCCCCTCTCGAGCCCGTCCACCCTGAGCGCCATCAGATATACTTCGCCCGGGTGCCGCGCGCCGCCGGAAGGGCTCGTCTTTTGCGGCAGCGGTCCGAATTCATTCGTGTGGAGGTATCCCTGGACACCCCACGTCGTTTGTAACAGCGTCGTGACATTCTTTAGAGACACCTTTCCTTTCGCGAACTCTCTGTGGGTCCTCCTGGCGTGCAGAGTCTTGAAGAATAAGTCGCTGGCAATTTCATCAGGCGGCAGCTGTACGACACCCGCACCCCTGATCGTCTTGAACTGAGGCGGAGCTGGAGTTGCTGGAAGGGTCTTCATTTTCCGTTCGACGGTCCAATCCCAAGGGACGTACGGGGTATCCTTGGTCAAGAAGTGAAACCCGCCTTCCGGAAGCCAGGGTTTCCATGACGACTGGACCAGTTCATCCCGTGCCCATTCCGCTGAGCCGTACTCGAGCAGGAGCTGCGCATCAATCAGCTGCAGAATCACCCCGGCTACGCTCTCGCGACTGTAGGCGCGGAATTCAACCAGCGCATCCTGGATCGTCCGTGGGGTGAAGAAGTAACCGATCACGTCGAGGGCTGCCGGGTTCGCCGAGAACGTCCTCCGTGTGAGGTAGTTGGCGACCTGCAACTTTCCGCCCTCCCAGTACGCGATCTGGCAGGTTGCGCTCCTCAACTTCATGCTTCTCGGCTCACCCTGCAAGGTCCCGAAAGCTGATGGCTACTAGTAACGATGTACGAAGATTGACATCTGTTTCAGGTCCCTCAAGGTTTCCTTCAACCCCGCGTCCAATTTCGCTCGGGTAATCGTTCCAGCCAGATCTTGCTTTAACAGCTTGGCGACCTCAGTTCGAGCTTTTTTCGCAAGCCCGCGAACAGCCTTCCGGTTCCGGAGTTTCCCCGGTACTGTTCTCCTGACCGCTTTCTTCGACACCATATGGACCCCTCCCGTTGATGAAAAACACCAGAGATGCCGACGTGAAATCTCAAGCCCGCCAATCTGCGCTTCTCAACTACCTCTGGCCGCTCAACCCCATGCGGGCCAGCATAGCCTTAAATCTCTGGTCGTTGTGCAGACTGCGAAGCAGAGGATCCACCTTGATGTTGGGCATTCCAGGGTCGTGTTGTCGATATGCGCGATCGAGCCACTGGAACGCATCTTCAACCTCTTGGCGGTATGCGTGCACCTCGGCGATTGCGTAGGCGTCACGCGAAGCAAATTTGTCCGTCAGCGAGCCTAGCGCGACTTCCGACTCGGTCCGCCGACCCAATGCTGTGTTGGCGATTGCGAGGCCGCGCAGTCTGTAGTCTTCGCTGGGCTCCCGTTGCATCGCCGCGAGCGCTTCGGCGAATTGACCAAGGTACAGGCGAGCGATGCCAACGGAGCCATTGACCCCGCCGACCTCTGGATGCAGATGAAGCAACCTTAGGTAGGTCTCGAGACATTGCTGAAGCCGGTTGGCGGCGCAGAGTGCGCCGCCGAGAGAGTCCAGCGCGATCGGGTCAAGCGGATTTCGCGCGAGGTCATCTTGGTATAACTTCACGGCGCTGTTGACGTCCCCAAACGTGAGTGCGAGGTCACCGAAGGCGCCTGGCAACAGTTCAAACCGGGGGTCGAGTTCGCGTATGCGTTCCGCGTCCGCCTGCGCAGCCCGCCAATTCCAGGAAATACTCGCTTCGAATCCACCTCGAGTGTAATAGGCCCAGACGAGATTCGGGTCGAGCCGAATGGCGCGATCCAGTGCATCGCGAACTCGCCTGTTCTGCTCCTCCGAGGGCGGTCCCTTTAGAAGTTCGTCGTTCAGGTACGCGCTCGCGAGGCGTGCCCACGCCAGCGCGTAGCCGGGATCGATGTCGATCGCCTGTTGGTACAGCTGGGCAGCTTTTTCGACATCACGCGGGGTTCTGCGTGCCTTGAAGTAATTTCCCTCCAGAACGAGGTTGTAGGCTCGTATATCGGGCGCTTGGCTTGCTGCCCGGCGAGGATTTCTCAGGGCCACGCGCAGGGCCTGGGAAACTTCTCCAGCGATCTCATCCTGTACCTTGAAAATGTCGACGAGGTTACGATCGTAGGTCTGCGACCATAGGTGCATCCCATCTGCACCACGAATCAGTTGCGCGGCGATGCGTAGCTGCTGGCCGTCCTTGCGAACGCTGCCCTCCAGCACGTGCGTCACGCCAAGCTTGTGAGCGATCGAGCGTACATCTTCGTTCATACCCTTGAACTGGAAGGACGAGGTGCGCGCGATGACCTTGAGATCCACGCTTTTTACGAGATGGTCTATCAGCTCCTCGGATAGCCCGTCAGAAAAGTATTCCTGATCTTGCTTCTCGCTCATGTCGACGAACGGCAGAACTGCTACGGACTTCTCAGGGACGGCCGGTGCCGTTAAAGCGTCAACGGGTACCACCGCTGCGACCGCTCGCCCGCTCGCCGCGTGCTTTGCCAGCCGCAGTTTGTCCACTCCGATGTAGGCCAGTACCAGCCCGATCACAAGAATTAGAGCGACGGTCGCGCGCCGCCGCTGGGGAGTTGGCCTCGCTGTAACGCGTGCTGCAGTGGAGGCTGGTGCAGCCGGGCCGCGCATCGCATCGGCGTCAGCCGAGTTCACAGCGGGCGCGCCTAGCAGGGCGGCAATACGCGCCACGAACGCCGGCGGCGTGTCGCCGTCAGGCAGGCGCGTCCACTGCACGTGCTGAAAAGGCTCCGGCACATCGGCGCCGGACTCGGGCGTGCGGTCGAGGCACACCGGGACGATGAACGCCCTGTTACGCGCGATCATGTGCGAGCGCTGCTCGGCAAGCGACCACTCAAGCCGGAAATAGCCTTCCGCCCGTGCCGCCGTGTGCGCCGATATCACAGGCATGAATAGCGCGCAGTCGTGGATCTCGCGCCGGATCTTCTGGTCCCAGGCATCGCCACCACGAAGCTCGCTCTGACCGAACCAGACTTCGATGCCCGTAGCCCGGAGGGCGTTGCAGATGCGGCCAGCCGCCTCCACATCCTGCGAGGCATAGCTGATGAACACAGCTTGCACAGTGCCGCTCAAGGTACGCACTCACTCTCAGCCATGTCCGGCATCCCCCTAAGCTGCCCTAATGGTCGCGGATGCTCAGTGGGTTGGCAACCACACAGGGTTTCGAAGCCCCACTGTCTGCTTCCGCGCGACAATTTCATATAGCACGGGGACCGGTTGGCCAAATTGCGCTAATCGGGCCTCCCGAAGCCTGCCACTCAACGGGGCACGGAGCGTGTTGGCGCCTGCTGTTGGCACCACGTCGATTGGGTAGCCCCGAAGCGGCAGAGCGCCGTTGCAACTCTGGCCGGGCGGTGCCTTAGAAAGATCTTTATAATCAATGATATATGATGCGAGGGACTGTCCGATATCACATCTGGATGGACGGAATCACGGTCTCGGCAGCCTCAGTGACGTTCGCCTCAGTCGCCGCGTGCCGTGCCGGCTTCTTCCTCGAACACGTCGCGACTCAAATCCCGCAGGAACTCACGCACCTGTGTCGTTGTGAGAGTGCGACTCTCCATCAGGGCACTGAGCAGCGCCGCCAGGTGTACGCGTAACGCCAAGGCCAGCACTGGTTCGGGATATCTCGTCAGCGTGTCAACAAAACCATCCAGCTCATCGACGCATTCCTCAATGGTGCCATGTGACATTAGTTTCTCCCGGGCGACCTCATAAACCAACAATACACCATCAATTGCGCTTGTGAATGTGGCGCCGCGCCGCGCCGACATTTCTGCGCATTGCCGACAGTTTGTGCACTACCGCGCGCGGTCCGAAATCAGGACACTGCGCGTCCTGCGATGTCGATCATCGCCGCAGTCACCAAGGTCAAGGAGAAACGTTCATGAACAGTTTTACGCTTACCGCCGTTGGCAACCTCGCCAAGGATCCGGAATGCCTCGACAAGGGGGATACGCCCTACACGCGTTTCTGCCTGGTTGGCAACGACTACGCGGGTAAAGACGAAGAGGGTAGTGCCCGCGAAGTAGTGACCAGTCTGTGGTTCGTGGCGTTTGGCGCACTGGGCGAAGCCATAGCCCGGAACTCGCGCAAGGGCGATCAACTGATTGTCGATGCGCGGATTCGCGCCAATAACTGGACCGACAAGCAGGGCGAGAAGCAGTACGACTATTCCTATGTAGTACAGGGGTTCCGCTTTGGTGCGCCTGGTCGCCTCAAGCGCGAAGAGCTCGACGGCCGTCGGGCGGAGCGTACCGAACACCAGGCGTTGGAAGCCTGAGTCAGCCGGTAGCGGCAATGCATAAGGGTGGAATGCCGTGATCAAAGCAAAAGACAAAAACGCAGTGGGCGGGTGGGCAGACCTGCGCTGCGCTGCAGCGCTCGCAGCTGCGCTTGGCGCACCGGGGCTGGTGTGGGCGCAGGCCTCACCTTTCATGACAGGCATGACGTCCCTGCAGAGCAACGTCCTGGCCTGGCTGACGCCGTTGGCGATCATCCTAGTGATGGTGCTGGGCGCGATGGCGATGGCAAGCCGAGTGTCCTGGGGTTGGTGCATCGGTGCGATTTTTGGCATAGCCATCGCCTTTGGTGCGCCGCAGATCGTTACATGGATACGCGGCATGTTCGGCGTGTAACTGCCACAATGAGCCAGCGCAATCCCGGATTGATCTCCGAACCTCTGTTCGTCGGTGCGACTCGACCGGCGATGCGTTGGGGTGTCACTTATCCGGCGTTGTTGTGCAACATGGTATTCACCCTGGAAGCATTTCTGCTCACGAGAAATCTTCTGGTGATGCTGCTGTGTGTGCCAATACACGGCGTCTGTCTGCTACTGTGTGCGCACGATCCGCGCTGCTTTGATTTGCTGGCGCTGTGGTGTCGTACCCGCCTGCCTGCACTGCTCGCCAATTACCGGTATTGGCGGGCCAGCAGCTACTGCCCGTTGGCACTGGATCTCCCGAATCGCAGGGGAAGGCGGCGTGCATGCCCGCCGCAGCTACCATGCTAGGCCGTAGTCGTCAGTCGGCATTGCGTCATGAGCCAGAGTCAGCGCTGCATATTCCTTATGTGGCGCATGTCTCCAGTTCCTTGGTGAAGACTACCGCGGGACATTACCTGCAGGCATTCAGGCTGGGCGGCGCGAGTTTTGAGAGCATCGACGATGTGCGACTCAACGCCTGGCATGAGCGACTCAATGTGCTCTGGCGAAACATTGCCAGCCCCAATGTGGCGCTGTGGACTTATGTGATACGCCGCCGCGAGAGAACTCACCCGGTGGAGGGTGCCGCAGCCGATTTTGCCAGCCTGGTGCACAGAAAATACCGGCGGCGTCTGGCGGAGGAGGTGCTCATGGTCAATGAGCTCTACCTGGCGGTGCTGTACCGGCCGACTGCGGGCGTAGCGAGCAATGCGGCCGCACGAATGCTGCGCGGCACGCGGGACTGGGTGCCTATCTCAGACGACGTCGAGGCGATCGATGCTTGTGGAAAACTGGGGCAGACGGTCGGCGCTGCACTGGCGCGATATGAGCCAGAGGCGCTGGGCACCTATTTCAAGTCCGGCCGCTGGTATTCGTCATTGCTGGAGTTTCTGGCGTTGTTGGTAAACGCCGAGTGGCAGCGAGTGCCTTTGCCGTGCGGTCCGCTCAACAGGGCGCTGGCCACCAGCAGGCTGCTGTTCGGCAGCGAAGCGATTGAATATCGCACGCCAAGTGCTACGCGCATTGGCGCAATGCTCGGCATCAAGGAGTATCCGGCGGCGAGCGTCGTGGGCATGTATGACCGATTGCTGTCCACCGCGTTTCCATTGGTGCTAACGCAATCCTTTGTCTTTCTCAGCAAAGCCGCTGGTCAGGGGCTGCTGCAGCGACAGGCGCATCGCCTGGCAAACGCGGGGGACCATGCCGTCTCGCAGGCGCAACATCTCAACGCCGCTCTCGACGCCCTGAGCAGCAACGAATTTGCGATGGGCGACCATCACCTGACGTTGCAGGTGCTGGCGGACATCCCGCCACATGAGCAGACGGGTTCCGGAGCACCGCGGCTGCATGCTCTGAATGCCAATGTCGCGACAGCCCGTAGTCTCCTGGCCGACACCGGAATGACCGTCGCCCGTGAAGACCTGGCATTGGAGGCGGCCTACTGGGCGCAATTGCCCGGCAATTTTGCCTTCCGTCCGCGCAAGGCCCCCATCAGTTCCCGGAATTTTGCTGCGATGGCGCCGTTTCACAACTATCCCTGTGGTCGGGCGCATGGCAATCACTGGGGCGATGCGCTCACGCTGCTCATGAGCAGCGCACAATCGCCCTATTACTTCTCACTGCACGCCAGTGACCCCAGCGAGGCGGACGGGGGTAGCCGTAAGGATACTGGCCACACCCTCATCTGCGGTCCCACCGGCTCCGGCAAGACGGTATTTGTCGGCTTCATGGTTACTATGCTGTCGCGCCTGGGCGCGAGCCAGGTCGTTATCGACAAGGATCGCGGCCTCGAGGTACTGGTGCGCGCTCTGGGCGGCGACTATCTGCCGCTGCGCAATGGCGAGCCAACCGGCTGCAACCCCCTGCAGCTGCCAAACACACCGGAGCACCTGGAGTTTCTGAAACTTTGGTTGCGCACTATGGCGCGACCTCCGGAATGCGCGACGCTGACGGTACGCGAGCTGGCTGCTATCGACCAGGCGCTGCATGACGTAATGGCCCTTGCCCCCGATGCGCGCCGTCTCTCCAGACTGATTGAGCATCTGGATGGGACGGATCCGGGGGGCGTACATGCGCGTCTGGCTCCGTGGTGCGAGGTCACAAACGGCGCCTACGCATGGGTCTTTGACAACCCAAGGGACGCGTTGCTCGCGCGCCTCGGCGCTGGCGCGCTTATCGGTATCGACGTCACCGACTTTCTGAATCATGAGTTGGCGCGCCCGCCACTAACGCTGTACCTGTTCCATCTGATTCGGCAGCTGCTGGACGGCCGGCGCATGGTGTGCTGGCTTGATGAGTTCTGGCGCTTGCTTGCTGATCGGGCGTTTGAGGATTTTGCCAAGGATGCACCGAAGACCTGGCGCAAATTGAACGCCGTGATGTGCTTTGCAACCCAGAGCACCAGTGACGTAATTGCCAGCAGTATTTGCCGAACGGTTGTTGAACAGACCGCGACCAAAATACTGTTTCCGAATCCGGATGCAAGTGCTGCGGAATACATGGAGAGCTTCGGACTGAGCGAGCGCGAGTTCAGGCTTATCAAGGAGCACCTCGAGCCCGGCGCCCGTCAGTTCCTCGTCAAGCAGGGGCATCACAGCGTTGTTTGCCAGCTCGATCTGCAGGGGTTCGATGCCGAACTGGCGGTGTTGGCGGCACGCCGGACTGGCCTCGAACGCATGTGGAGTGCCATGGCCAAGTATGGCACCGACCCGTCGAGCTGGGTGCCCGGATTCCTGAGTTCAAACGATCAACTCTGATTCTCAAGGAGTGGCCCATGACAATGAGCGCAACCCGACGTGCCCTCTTGTGGTTACTGGTAACGTCCGGCGCCCCTATGGCGCAGGCACAGTTTGCGGTTATCGATGTGCATGCGGTGGCGCAGCTATTGACGCAGGTGCGCATGCTCGAACAGCAGCTGACGACCGCTCGCGATCATCTTGCGCAAGCCCAAGTGGCTTTCCAGTCCATGACCGGCAATCGAGGGATGGAGCGGCTGCTCGGCGGAGTAGTGCGCAACTATCTACCGACAGATTGGGCGGAGGTCGAACGCGTCATGCGTGGCAGCAGCAGCGACCCGAGTTATCAGGCGCTGTCCACGCGCGTGCAGCAAGTCGTGAACGACATGTCGGCGCTGTCGGTGCCGCAGCTGACGGCGCTGGCACCGGAATCGCAACGCCAGATCACTGCCACGCGTGGCGCCGTGGCGCTGTTCCAGGTGCTGACGCGCCAGGCGTTGGCAAGCACCAGCGCCCGGTTTGCATCGTTGCAACAACTCATTGACGTCATACGCAGCGCTAGCGATCAAAAGGCAGTGCTGGACCTGCAGGCTCGCATCGGTGCGGAGCAGAGCATGCTGCAAAATGAACAGACCAAGCTTCAAGTGTTGCACCAGGCTGCTCAGGCTGAGCGCTGGGCCCTGGAGGAGCAAGCACAAGAGCAGGCTATCGCCTGGCAGGGTCAGTTTGCCACGCGCTTTCAGCCGGTGCCCTGAGCGCCGTTGCCGGCGGAAGCACCGTGGGTTTCTTTCAGACCTTCTGGAGTTGGCTGCACGCGCAGCTGACGGGCTACATCGGTGAGCTCACCGCGCGTGTGGCGTCGGCCCTGGAGCCGGCGGTATTCACGCTGGGAACCCTGTACGTCATGGCTTGGGGTTACCTGCAGATGAGCGGTCGGATTGAAGAGCCTCTGCTCAGCGGACTGAAACGCATCTTGTCACTGGCCCTGGTGTTCGGCGTGGGTTTGAGGCTGTGGCTCTACAACAGCGTGATTGTCGATACTTTTTACCAGGCGCCGACTCAGTTCGCCGCAGCGGTCATCGGCGCCGCTGATCCGGTCACGACCATCGATGTCATCTGGGACCGGGGCGGGTCCGTCGCCGGCCAGCTGTGGGACCGAAGTACCGGTTTCTCCACCAGCAGCCTCGGCTTCATGGTTGCCGGGCTGGTGGTCTGGTTAATGGTGGGGCTGCTGTGTATCTACACCATGTTCCTGATCGCTCTTGCCAGCGTGGCCCAGGCGGTACTGTTGGCACTCGGTCCGCTGTTTATCGCAATGCTGTTATTTGAGAGTACCCGCAGGCTGTTTGCGGCCTGGATTACGCAATTGATCAACTACGCATTGATCTCGATCCTGAGTGTGTTGGCTGCAGCGCTGCTGCTGAGAATTGTGGTGGCCTACGCCACCCAGACCGCAGCTCGTGGCGCGGCAATACTCACCATGGATGCCATAAACATGGTGCTGATATCCGTGCTGGTGTTCCTGTTCATGCGCCAGGTGATGCCGATTGCCGCCGGCCTCGCCGGCGGCGTGGCGCTCAGTTCGTTCAACGCCATCAGCAGAGCGGCGGGCTGGTCCAGGGCTGTGGGGCGCGGGCGCGCAGGCGCATTTGCGGCCGCCGCGTTTGGTTTTGTCGCTGGCGAGTCAACTACCGGCCCGACGGCCACAACTGCGGCACCCCCCAGGGCACTGGTCGCCCGGCCCGATAGCTCGATTTAGCCAGCGTGCATTCAGGTGTTCGTTCCCAGTGCTAGGAGGAAAATCATGAAGCTGTGGCTTGTAGTCGGACTCTTGCTGCTGCAAGGGGGCTGTGCCAGTCACGCTGTGTCCTGTTCAACGAGATTGCGACCGATCAATCCGCCCGCAGTTACCCCCGGCGTGGTGCGCGCATCCCCATGAATGCGGATCAGGCCCTCGAGCACTACTTCGTTGCAGCGCGGTCATGGGACCTGGACCGTGTGGTTCAGCGCCAACGCGAATCGCGCCTGGCCTGGATCATTGCAGGCGCCGGATGGTTGTGTGCAGTAGCCTGCGCTGTGGCACTGGTCATGCTAGCGCCGCTAAAGCGAGTTGATCCCTTCGTAGTGCGGGTCGATAACAGCACCGGCATCGTCGACGTGGTGCCGACCTACAGGGGAACTGCGGCGCTCGATCAGACCGTTACCCGCTACTTTTTGACGCATTACATCACCGTTTGTGAGCGATTCAGCTATGTGACGGCCGAGAGCGACTATGAGGAGTGTGGGGCGCTGCAAGGTGCGTTGCGCAATCAGGTGTGGAGTGCGCTCTGGGCACCGGGCAATCCCGCCTCACCGCTCAATGTGCACCGGGACGGCAGTCTGGTGCGTGCGCAGGTCGTGTCGGTTGCTTTTTTTGATCGGGCCAGTGGCGTTTCGGATCTGGCTCAGGTGCGTTACCTGAAAGCGGAGCGAGCGGGTATCGGCGCTCCCGAACATATAACGCACTGGATCGCCTCGATTCAGTACGCCTACACGGCACCGGCGCAGGATGCGCGGGTACGAAGCTGGAATCCGCTGGGCTTCAAGGTGGTGGGGCTGACCGCGGAGGCCGAAGTGCCCACCGCGCCGGTCAGCGTCACGCAAGGTCCCGGCATTCAGGGGCAGGAACCATGAACGCAGCGACTCGCATGTTGATCGTGGCCGCGGTGCTGAGCGCACTGCCTGCCTGGGGTGCACCTGACAGTCGTCTACGCACAGTCGAGTACAGCGCCGACGAGATCTATCGCCTGCGCGGCCAGGTCGGATTTCAGATCGACGTGCAATTTGAATCCGGGGAGACCTTCGTGGGCCTGGGTGCGGGCGATCTGGCGGGGCTGGCCTTTTTTGCCCAGGACAATCACCTATTCATCAAACCGAAGGCGGCGCAGGTCGTGACCAATGTAACTGTGCTGACTAGCCGTCGGCACTATCAGTTCGACTACTCGACGGCTGCTCATGGCGAAGCAGTCATGTACGCACTGAGGTTTGCGTATCCGCTGGAACCTGGGAAAACCAGTGCCACCACCGCGCGACAGGTTGATGCCAGCTTGGCAATTGGTGCCCCGGAGCGAGTACGCAACAGCGATTATTGGTATTGCGGTGCTGCGTCGCTCATGCCGGTCGCGGCCTGGGATGATGGCGTACACACGCGGCTGCAATTCGCAGCGCGTGCCGAACAGCCGGCCGTGTTTGTGCGCAATGATGATGACAGCGAGTCGCTGCTGAATTTCAGCATGGACGGCAATGAAGTGGTGGTGCAAAGAGTTGCGCGTCGCTTCGTGTTGCGGCGCGGAGCGCTCACGGGCTGCATCGTCAACAAGGGCTTTGTGGGAGCCGGTGAGCGCTTGAAGTCAGGCACCGTCTCGGGCGCCGTGGAGCGCGTGCTCTCGGGTGCCACACCGTGAACCAGCGGCATGGACCTGAGGAAGTCGTTCCGGGCGAGCGCGGCGTGTCCCAGCTCAGGACGACGGGATCGATGCAGGTCAGGGCCACTCATGCGCTCGCAATCGGCCTGATGCTCACTGTCGGTCTGAGCATGCTCGGCTGGTATTACAGCAAGGCGCTCGGCAGTCACAGCCGGGCACCGGCGCTCGGCGGTTCGACTGCGGCCAGCCCGGGTCAGCGCGAGATGCCGTTGCCGTCGCTCGGACGCATTGATGCCCTGCCCGTGACGCCGCCACCCGAGTTTGCCGGTCGGCAATCCGCCGTGGAATCGAGCGACCCCGCAACACCTGAACCGGTTCCGGCGCCACCTCCGTGGCTGGCTGGCGAGCCAATCGGCGACAGCACCAGAGTGGCAAGTGTTCCGATGCCCGGGCCGAC
>Ga0075018_10000373_pt1 | contig 13290 bp, 9 predicted proteins | sample ColStrG_CSR_2014_FD_71471 | JGI IMG/M metagenome (GOLD analysis project Ga0075018, IMG submission 71471) | Freshwater sediment microbial communities in response to fracking from Pennsylvania, USA - Cold Stream Run_MetaG_CSR_2014 | ecosystem: Environmental > Aquatic > Freshwater > Creek >... | reverse complement strand
GGGGACGGGCGTCTCCTCCCTTCCCTACCACCACCCGTTCATACTTGCGGACCGGCTCTCGCTCCTCGACCATCTGACGCGCGGCAGGCTGATGATCGGCGTCGGTCCGGGAGCGCTCCCGTCGGACGCGTTCATGATGGGTATCGACCCGGCCCGGCAGCGGGACATGATGGAGGAGGCACTTGAAGCCATTTTGGCGCTCTTCCGCGACGATGAGCCGGTGGACCGCGGGACTGACTGGTTCACACTCCGACAGGCCCGCCTCCAGCTCCGCCCGTACCAACGCCCCCATCCGGAGGTGGCGGTGGCGGCACAGATCTCGCCGGCCGGGCCCCGTGCCGCCGGGCGCTTCGGCTGCAGTCTCCTGTCGCTGGGGGCTACGTCAGCCGGCGGATTCGATGTGCTCGGCGCCCACTGGGACGTGATGGAGCAACGATCTGCAGAGTTCGGCAACACTCCGGATCGAGGCGGGTGGCGCCTGGTTGGCCCGATGCACCTGGCGGACACCAAGGAGCAGGCGATCGCCGACGTCGAGTTCGGCCTGGCCGAATGGATCGACTACTTCGAACGGGTGGCCGCACTTCCCCTCGCGCCCGACACGGCCAACCACGCCACCTTGGTGGATGCCCTCAACGCATCCGGTATGGCCGTCATCGGCACGGTGGAAGATGCCATCGCCCAGATTGAACGGCTACAGGACCAGTCGGGCGGATTCGGCAGCTACCTGTTCATGGGTCACGAGTGGGCCGACACGGAAGCCACCCGCCACTCGTACGAACTGGTGGCTCGCTACGTGATGCCGAGGTTCCAGGGCTCCTCCACCGCGTTGACGGCAAGCAGGGACTGGGCGGCAGACAACCGACCCGAATTCATCGGGGCGGCAGGTAGCGCCATTGTCTCGGCATTCACCAAACACCAGGAAGAGCAAAATTCCAAGGCCGCCAGCGACTGACCGGTTCTCACTGACCGGTTCTCACTGACCGGTTCTCACTGACCGGATGCAGGGACAACCCGTCTCACGACCCGAGGTCGCGCAGCGCATCCTCCACTGCCCGATGGAACGTCGGATAGGCGTAGATCATGTGGCGCAAGGTACCGACGGGTACTTCAGCGTGTACGGCCAACGTGAGCATCGAAAGGACCTCGCCGCCGGACGGGCCCGCTGAGGTGGCGCCGACCAGTACCCCCCGGTTCCGATCTTCCACCAATTTGACGAAGCCCGGGTTCCCCGCCTTGTGGATCCAGCCGCGGGCCGACGACGGCACCTGCGCAGTACCTACCCGCACCTGCAACCCGCTCGACCGAGCATCTCGTTCGCTCAACCCGACGGAACCGATTTCGGGATCCGTGAACGTGACCCGTGGGACGGCCCGGTAGTCCGCAGGTACGACTTCCTCGCCCAGGACGTCGCGCACCACGATGTCGGCCTGGTACATCGAGACGTGGGTGAAGGCGCCTTTCGCCGTGACGTCACCGACCGCCCACAACCGCTCGGCACCCTCGACCCGGAGATGGTCGTCGACCACCAACGGTAGTGACGGGTCGAGACCGACCGACGCCACGTCCACCGTGGCCAGATCAACCCGCCGGCCTGTGGCCACCAACAGGTGGTCGGCGACCACCGACGAACCATCGACCATGAGAGCGAACCGTGAACCGTCGAAGTGCACCGAATCCACGGTCACCCCCGTCCTGACGTCGATATCCTCGTGTTCGAACACGCCCGCCAACAGCAACCCCGCTTCGGGTTCCTCGGGGCCGACCAGGTGCGGTCCGGCCTCGATCACGGTGACCTCCGACCCGAACCGACGGAATACCTGGGCGAGCTCGACGCCGATGGCACCGCCACCCAACACCGCCAACGAGCCGGGCCCCGCTTCAGTCCGTACGGCATCACGGTTGGTCCAGTACGGCGTGTCGGCCAACCCGCTGACTGGTGGGATCCACGGTCGGGCACCTGTCGCCAGCACCACTGCCCGCGTTGCCGCGAACGTCCTGTCTCCCACCACCACTCGACCCGGGCCGTCGAGGCGAGCCCACCCCCGGACGAATCGGCCGCCCTTGCCCTCGAATCGCTCGACCGCGACGCTGTCGTCCCAGTCGTCAGTCGCTTCATCGCGGATGCGCCGTGCCACAGGGGCCCAGTCGGGGACAACCGATGCGGTACCGGCCAAAGTGTCCACCCGCCCGGCCTCAGCCAACAGGTTGGCCGCCCGGATCATCATCTTCGACGGGATGCAGCCCCAGTAGGGACACTCTCCACCCACGAGCTCGGCGTCGATGCCGACGACGTCAAGTCCGGCCGAGGCCAATCGTCCGGCAACCTCCTCGCCCCCCGGTCCCAAGCCGACCACGACAACATCAACCCGTTCGATCATCGATGCTCCTCTTCACGTCGGGACGGATCCGGCTCGCTCGCCTACCGGTCTACCCGTCCTGGTGGCGGGTCCACCCGTTGTGCCGGTATCTCCGCCTGTCGGACGCCTCTCTCCTCCGCACGACCATGAGGACGACGCCTCCGAACGCCACCAGCGAGATGGCCAGGGCCGCGCCGGCCACAATGTCACCGACCAGGCGGGTCGGTCGAGTGATGCGTTGGGTTCCGATGGCAATCGTGATCCATTGTGGCCGAGTGGCGCATCAGAAGGCAGCCGGACGCAATGCACGGTCGACGAATGCTTCCTGTCCGTGAGGACGTAGTCGAGCCGGCATCGCACTCAGTCGGCGAACGTGAAGAAGCACAGCTGTGTGGCATAGGCCACCAGCCGGGGAGTCCCCGTTCCATCGTAGCCGCAGTCCCACAAGGCCATGTCCACGGACGCGTATCCGTCGGAGGCGAAGCGGGCCCGGTTGTGGCCCAACACCCAACCGGAGCGGCACACGTCGAGGAAGTGGACCGTCAGATCCACACTCGGCCCGAACCAACCCATCCGCTGGCCAGGGCCCAGTTTTTCGGCCACCGCCCCGGGCATGGTGTCGGCACAGACGATGAGCGCCAAGGGATCGAGGACACCGTCAGCATCGACCGGACCGTCGTCCAATCGATACCAGGTGGCGTGCTCTGCCCGACCCGGGACGTACTCCTCCCACGGTGCATGTCCGAGTGCGGCCCTACCCTCCAGATGCGTGTCCCAGAAGGGATTTGCCGCGAACCCGGCTACTCCGTCCGGGAGGGGATCGCGAAACGAGCGCGCCTCGAGCAGCGGGATCACGCCGCTGGGCGGTTCGAGGTCGGAGAACTCGAAGCCTCGCCGGGGGCGACCGAATACCGCCGTCGACAGATGTCCATGGGCGGAGCCGGGATTCCGAACCTCCGCCCGGGCGTGGGACATCGACCGCCCGCGCCGGATGACCTCCACACCGATCTCCACCGGTCCGTGCGCCACGGGGGCGACGAAGGTGGTGTGCAACAACCGCAGTGCCTGTTGGTCGCCATCCAGTTGGACACCCATCGCCCGGGCGGCGAGTGCGCTGACTACTCCGCCCTGAGGCAGTGGGCGAAGGCTCCACGACTCGTCGATCTGACCAAGAAAACGACCCGGCACGTCGGTCGGCTCGGGACGGGTGACGCTCGTGAACGAGGAAGTCATGAGGGCACCCTGTCGGCTGGAAGTGGGGCTGTCAACCATCGTTCGGCAAGGCCCGTCGTCACGGTCGTCCGAACGCTCCTAGCGGACGGGCAACACGGTACGCGTCACTTGTTCGTCGATCGCATCGGTCCGGACCGTGTATTTGAGGATCCAGTTGCCGGCGACAGGGAGAACAAATCGGTCGGCGGCGTAGTGACCTGGCCCGCTGACCACCAGCGGGATGGTCAACGGTCCGATGGACTGCGAAGGCAGGCTGACGCTGAGGTCGAGTTCAGGAACGGCTTTGGGTGTCCCCTGACTGCCCAGGACATAGACGTGGACCTGATTGGTCCGACCGGCCAGCGCAGGATCGATGATGGTGTTGACCTGGACCCCGAGGGTGGTGAACGTGTAGCTGAAGGGTTGAGCGACCGCCTGTCGGGCCGGAGCATCGTTGACCAATACCCCGGTGACTCCGACCACCATCAGGGCAATTCCGAGTTCCACGAGGACGGTACGGCGTAGTCGTCTCCGGGGAAATTTCGCCCCGTCCACCTTTGCGGGATCCGTCGCGGCATGACGACGAACAAGTCGGCGGCTCAGGGCGCCGACGGCAACGAGGGCGATGACCAAGGACACCTTGATCACCAGGGTGCGTCCGTAGCTGGTGTGGAACAGGGCATTCCAGCTCCCGACCTGGCGGATCGACTGGACCACCCCGGTGGCCACCACCGCGACGACGGCCCAGAATGCCACTGCCGACACGCGGAGGGTGAGAGCGAGGGGGTCCGGCGGCCAGGCACTGTCCGGTGCCTTCGGCATCAAGAAGGTGGCCAGGAGCACCAGTCCACCCACCCATGCGGACGCGGCTGCCAGGTGGGCGAGGTCGAGGACCAGGCCTAGTGCGGGATTGGATCCGGTGGCGGCGTGACCGGCGAGACCGGGGGTGGCCAACAGGCACAATCCCAACACCACCACGACCGGGACTTCCCAGCGTATCCACCGCCCGGTACGTGAATCCTCGTGCCTCGTGACAAGGCGAAGGACACCGGCCATGCCGGCAAGGAGTACGAGTCGGAACAGCGCTACCTCGCCGAAACGGGAATGCAGGACGGCGGAGATGAGTGAGGGCCGGTAGGCGTCGGCCAGAGGCAGAGCCGACCCATAGGCCCCCTGGACGATGACGCTGAGGACAGTGGCTGCCAGCACCGTCCACCACGACCACCAGAGCACACGGGCCACTCGACGGGTTCGCCCACCCGCTTTCCACAGCGACACCACCAAGACCGCCAGTCCCACGAGGACAAGGAGTCCCAGAAAGGCGACGGTTCGCACCACCCAGTACACGACCGCGACCGAAGTGTCGCCCTTCTGGTTGGCAATACTCACGGCGATGGCGTCGGCCCGGGCTGCTCCCTTTGCCGTCCCCACCGAAAAGATGTAGGCGCCATGGACAGGGTGGGAGTCGGCTGACACGACCCGCCAGGCCACGATATACGTCCCGTCGGGGAGATTGATCGGTAGGGATGCGCTTACGGCGTGGACGTCACCGTCCGGGTGCTGCGCGGCACCGCCATCCACCCGCGCACCTCCGGGTCCGATGACACGCAACGACCCGAAATCGATCTCCACGGGCTCGCCGAAGTGCAGCACCACCCGGGTCGGCGGAACAAGGAGGACGGCGGACTGGCCCGGTTCCGATGACTCGAGCTGTGCGTGTGCGCCGGCCACACCAGGTGTGGCTACCAGCAGAAGCATCAACAGACCGATGGCCAGAACGAGATGCTTCAATCGGGTCATCGCCAGCAACCTACGACCCCGGTGGTCCGCGAACCAGTCAGCTGGGTGTCCCACCCTCACTCAATCGGCGGCCGACCGACGATCCACAGATATCGAATTCCGCATCGGCAATGAATTGACCGGATCGGACGGATGGGACACCACACGGATTCGGGTCTCGATCACGTACCGAGCCAGAGGTGGGCAGGAAAGAACACCCCGTCGTTATAGGCGTATCCGGGCCGTCCCCCGGGCAGGTTGAACCGGTCGATCCCACCGACCCGCTGTATCGCGGCGAACGGGAACACGTCGCGACCGATCCACGCGTAGGGCAGGTCGACGGCCAGTCGTTCGTTGACGGTGCGATAGGCGGCGATTCGGACCGACCGGTCGGTCGAGGAGCGTCCGGTCAGTAGCGCAGCCTCGATGGCCGGATCGGCATTGCGTGGGAAGTTGAGTCCGATCGTTCCCAACGGTGCCACGGTGGTGGAGCTCAGCCACGGATAATTGAGGTCGGGGTTGACGGCGCCGAACTGGGCCGACGGCACCGCCTGAAAGTTGCCGGTCAACAGGTCAATGATGGCGTCCGCCTGCTGAACGATCGAAATCGAGACCGACACACCCGCCGCGCTCCACATCTGCTGGACGATCTGGACCAACTGGGTGATACGTGGGTCGGGAGCGGTACTGATCTGGATGCTCGGTGTGCCGTGCTGAGCCGCGTACTGACGCACGAGGGACGCGGCGCCGGCCGGATCAGGGGCCGGGTAACCGGTCTGGCTGAAGAATGGCGAACTAGGTAGGAACATTCCGTTGATCACCTGGACGGCACCGTTGCCGAAGACCTTTTGGATGGCCGCCTGATCGGTTGCCTTGGCCAGGGCTTGACGGATCCGCAAGTCGTTGGTCGGCGCCTTGGCGCAGTTGAGCAGCATGAAACCCATGGTCGGCGAGCCCACCACGGGAGACGTCTGATACAGCGCCTGGTATCCGGGGGCATGGTGGAAGTGTTGGTACGTGAGCGGATCGATGGAGATGATCGCGTCCACCGATCCGGTCCGGAGCGAGTTCTCGCGTTGCGTGGTGTCGGCAATGGGACGGAACGTGACCTGATCCAGGTACGGGAGGTTCGCCTGCCAGTAGTGGGGATTTCGGGTGGCCGTGAAGTGACTGTTGGGTTGCCACGACGAGTACACGAACGGGCCCGTGCCGACCGGGGTCACCGGAGTGCCCGACGAGGAGGAGGCACCGTCGAGAGTGACCTGGGCCACGACGTATCCGGCCTGGGTGGTGAGCGCCGCGGCGAATCCGGTCGCAGGGCCTTGGAGGGAAAAGACCACCGTGGACGGATCTGGAGTGGCGATCGACGTTACGCCGGCCACTGCACCCCGTGTCAGCGAAGACGTGCGGAGTGCATCAAAGTTGGCCTTGACCACCGCCGCCGTCAGCGCCGTCCCGTCGTGGAATCGCACGCCGGACCGGAGTACCAGCGTCCACTGGTCGAAGGTGGCATTGGGGGTCAACGACTCCGCCAGGTAGGGCTGGATCGAACCGTCGACCGCTACCGCCATCAGCGGGTCGTAGACGGTGTTGGCGTAGAGGAGACCATTGGTGTCCCAGCGATTCTGTGACGGCGAGAAACCGTCGATTTCGGCCATCGTCCCGATCGTCAGAGAGCCACCACGGGCAGGGCCCAGCAGCGACGCCGACCCAGTCGTCGATGGAGAACCGGTCGACGATGAACCGCAAGCGCTCCCCACGGCGCCGGCCAGCACCACCGTGCCGCCGATTGCCGCGCTCCGCCCTAGGAAGGATCTGCGATCGATGGTGCGTTCGGGCATTCTGTCTCCCATTCCGCACGCTCCCGCCGCGAGCCGACCTACCGGCCCGTTTCGGCCGCTCCCCCCGGAGCAGGTGCCGCCCCAGCATGCCAGGCCGGAGGTCCTGTCGGGGCCATCATGGGTACGACCGTCACCGGCGCAATCACCGTCACCGGCGCAATGTGACACTGGATTCCGGTCGGCAACTGGCATGCGGCCGGTGATCGAACATCTCGGGGGGTATCCCGCACCGAACACCTGACATGACCTTCGACGCCACTACCTTCTTGCGGAACTCGGCCAAGCTCGAGATCGGTGACATCGACTTCGGTGCTTTCAAGACTCAGCCTCTCGATGACGATGCGCTTCGCTGTCTGCGGTACATGCACGACATCGAGAGCCATACGGTGTGCTACCTGCGGGACGTCCTCGTCACCCGCGCCCATCGTGATCCGGACATCACCGCATTCCTCACCTTGTGGAACTACGAGGAATTCTGGCACGGCGATGCCATCGGCAACGTGTTGGCGGCCCACGACGAGGAGTCGGGAACCTCTCGGATCGCGGCACTCCGCCAGCGCCTCCCCAAAGGGGACCGTTGGCGGCCCGTGGGCTTCCAGCTGGCCTCCGCGCTCACGCCACACCTGACCGCCGTCCACATGACGTGGGGAGCGGTCAACGAATGGACGACCCAGGCCGCCTATGCACGGCTGGCCAAACTCGCCGACCACCCGACCCTCTCGATCCTGCTCAAGCGAATCATGAGGCAGGAAGGGCGCCACATCGACTTCTACGCAACTCAAGCCGCCAGTCGACTGATGACCAGCCGTGGGGCACAGCGGGTCACCCGGTGGGCCTTGCGGCACTTCTGGGCCCCGGTGGGAACCGGTGTCGTTGACGACCGCGAGGTCGAATTTCTCCGTACCTATCTGTTCGGGCATCCCGACGGTCAGACCATGGCGGAACGGATCGACCGTCGTGTCGACCGGCTCCCAGGATTGGGTGGGCTCCACCTCCTTTCCGGCGCCGTCGCCGCCTGAGCTCGGGTAGATCCGTGCACCCATCCGGTAGCGAGCTACGCACGGCTCTGCGGGCCCAGTACAACCGGATCATCGTGTCCATCGGACTGCTCGTACTGCTTCCGGTCGTTGTGATCGGAGAGAAGGTCCGCGCCGGTTCAGGTCGGAGTCTCCTGCGGTGGGGTGTGTCGATCGTCGCCACGATGTGCGGCATCCGATTCGACATTCGCGGGCGCCCGGCCGAGGACCGGAGGGAGGCGGTCCTCGTGCCGAACCACTCGAGCCTGTTGGACATACCCGCCCTGTTCTGGGCAGACCCCGACGTCCGCTTCGTAGCTACAGCCGGGCTGTTCCGGATCCCCGTGCTGGCGGCGGCGATGCGGGCGGTCGGGACGGTGCCGATCGACCGGCACGACCACGAACGCGCCCAGGACCAACTCGACGAGTTGGTCGGTCGGCGGGACTTCGTCGCCGGGGGTGACGTCGCCATGTTCGCCGAGGGCGGGATCGCACCGGCCGGCCAGCGCCTACCGTTCAAGACCGGAGCGTTCTCGCTGGCCATACGCACAGGATGCCCGGTCGTGCCCGTGGCCATCCGAGGATCCGATCGCCTACTCCCACCCAAGGGTCGACTTCTGGTGCGCTCCGGCGTGGTGATCGTCGAGTTCCTCGACTCAATCGTCACGACCGGGCTGACCCTCGAAGACCGTCACCCACTACGAGACCACGTCTGCGAACTGGTATGCGAGGCGGTGCTCGCCGAGGCATGAGTCACGTGAATGGTCCCGGTCGGTCACTCTCAAGCCGGCCCCACCGTCGTCGAGGAGTGGTCCGGGGGCCTCGCCGAAAAGCGGAGGTGCCCGGACCTCCTAGATTGTTGGTGTCCGCCCATCTTGGAGGTACCGTGCGCTCCCCGAAAGACTTCTTCCGCCCGCTCGCCGTCGGCGCGCCCGAGCCTCTGCGCGAGATCCCGTTCCGTCCCTCCCGCATGATCCACTTCTTCCCGGCCTCGAACCCGAGGATGGTGGCCAAGCTCCCCGACCTGGCCCCAAAGGTGGACGTGCTCCTGGCCAATCTCGAAGACGGCGTCCCGGCGACGGACAAGGAAGCTGCCCGTCAGGGACTCGTCGACGTGGGCCGGAGCGTGGACTTCGGTTCAACGCAGTTCTGGACGAGAGTCAACTCGTTGGACTCACCGTGGGGCCTCGACGACATCGTGACGGCCGTCACCGAGGTCGGTCACAAGCTGGATGTCCTGATGATCCCCAAGGTCGAGGGCGCGGAGGACATCCACTATGTGGACCGTTTGGTGGCCCAACTCGAGGCCAAAGCGGGCTTGGACCGGCCCATCCTCCTCCACGCCATCTTGGAGACGGCTCGAGGCGTAGCCAACGTCGAGGAGATCTGCGGTGCATCTCCGCGGATGCAGGGTCTTTCGCTCGGACCGGCCGACCTGGCGGCCAACCGCCGGATGAAGACGACGCGCGTCGGCGGTGGGCATCCCGACTACCTGGTGCGCCAGGATCCGGTGAACGGTGACATCCACGGGCCGCGGGCCATCTTCCAGCAGGACCTGTGGCATTACACCATCGCCCGGATGGTGGATGCCTGCCAGGCCAATGGCGTGTTCGCCTACTACGGACCGTTCGGCGACATCGCCGACGTGGTGGCTTGCGAAGACCAGTTCCGCAACGCCTACCTGCTCGGCTGCGTGGGCGCCTGGTCACTCCATCCGACACAGATCGACATCGCCCGCCGAGTCTTCTCACCCGACGTCGATGACGTGATCCATGCCCGCCGGGTCATCGCCGCCATGGGCGACGGCACCGGTGCCGTCATGCTCGACGGCAAGATGGAGGACGACGCCTCGGTCAAACAGTGTCGGGTCATGATCGAACTCGCCGACGAATTGGCCGCTCGCGATCCCGAGCTCGCCAAGCTCTATGCGGCGATCACCCTGGAGACTGGAGATGAGTGAGTTGAACCTACGCCCACGACGAAGCGTGCTCTACATGCCCGCGGCCAATGAGCGGGCTCTCGAGAAGGCCAAGTCCATTCCTGCCGATGCACTGATATTCGACCTCGAAGATGCGGTGGCACCGGATGCCAAGGTGGATGCCCGCGAACGGGCGTGTGCCATGTTCGCCGGCGGGGGCTACGGCAACCGGGAGATCACCATCCGGGCCAACGGCATCGGCACCCCGTGGCACGACGACGACCTGGCCGCCATCAGCGCGGCGGGGCCAGATGGGGTGGTGGTGCCAAAGGTCAACTCGGTCGCCGACGTCCGGGCCATCGAGTCGGCATTGGAGCGCCACGGTGCACCCGACAAAACGCAGATCTGGGCGATGCTCGAGACTCCGATCGCCATGCTGCATGCAGAGGAGATCTGCTCTTCCTCCGAGCGCCTCGCCGTGCTCGTAATGGGCACCAACGACCTGGCCAAGGAGATGCACGCCCAACGGGTCCCGAACCGTCTGCCCCTGCTCGGCGGCCTCCAGCTCTGCCTGCTGGCCGCCAGGGCCGCTGACAAGGTGATCCTCGACGGGGTGTACAACGACATCAAGGACGAGTCGGGATTTCTCGCCGAATGCCAGGTCGGCCGCCAGATGGGCATGGACGGAAAGACGCTCATCCACCCCAGCCAAGTGGGACCGTGCAACGAAGCGTTCTCGCCTGAGGATGACGAGATCGAGCTGGCCGAACGGATCATCGCCGCCTTCGAGGAGGCCGAGGCGGAGGGGCGGGGCGTGGTCACGGTCGACGGACGGATGATCGAGAACCTGCACGTCGACGAGGCGCGCCGGGTGCTGGCCATCCGGGACGCCATCGCTGCCGTCGGCGCCTGACAAAACGTTCGGCAGTTCACCGGCCCACCCATCGTTCCGAAGCGCCGGCGCGAATATGCAGTCCACCGGACAGGTAGAGGTGCCGATCACCCTTGTCGTCGAGTTGGTCAGCGCAAGACACTGATGGCACACGAGGTGGCTCGCCCCTCGTCGACCGTTGCTCGGTGATCGACTACCCGTGCGAAAACACCTACACGTCTGGGGCACCGCCTGCTTGCAATATCGCGCCTACGGAACCGTGAAGACGGCGCCAGTTTTGACGGCGCCACTGGAGGTGACCACCTTGATCTTTCCGGTCGTGGCCCCGCTGGGAACCTTTACTTTGACCTTGGTCGCAGTGTCGATGGTGATGGTCGCCTTCACCCCTTTGAAGGTGACCTTGATCACTCCCGAGAGGTTGGTGCCCTTGATCGTGACGACAGTGCCCACAGGTCCTCCGGTCGGAGTGAACCTGGTGATCGCCGGCACTGAAGCGAGGCTTCCACCTTCGACCGCGCCGATGGAGCAGTTGCCAACGCTTCCCACGCCTCGCTGGTCGGTGCGAGGGCACACCTGGATGCTGTTCAGAGTCGTGGCTGGTGACCACGGGATTGCTCCGATGGCCGGGCTGCCGAGCGCAGGCAAGAGGGATTCGGTGGCGCCGCCGTTGTCGGCGAAGGGGCCAAGTTGCGGGTGGGAATTGATCACGTCAGTCGGTTGCGTCAGGCCGCAATTGGCGCCGGTGGCGTCGTCAGTAAGGTTGTACCCGGCACTGGCCACGACTCCACCCGTGCCGTTGTAGCAGTTTGACCCGGCGTTCGCTGCGACGATCGTGGCCCCGATTCTGTCGGTGCCCGATTCCGTGAATATGCCGCCGCCGTCGGAGGTGGCGCCATTACCGAAGAGTGTGCTGTTAGTCATCATCAAGCTGCTGGAGAGGCTCTCGATACCACCGCCGGTGATGGCGGTGTTGCCCCACAGCGTGCTGTCACTGATGGTCAGGGCGCCCTGGACGGTTTCGATGCCGCCTCCGGCCTGGCCTCCATTGCCCGAAATCGTGCTGCTTCTCACGATCAGGGTGCCTCGGTAGTTTTCGATCCCTCCGCCACCGAGGGCGTCGTTGTTGCTGATCGTGCTGCCGATGACTGTGAGTGAGCCACCATTGAATATTCCGCCCCCGGTTCCGTTGGGTGCGATGCCGTTCTCAATCGTGACGCCGGTGATGGTCACGGTGCCGGTGTTGATCGTGAACACGGAACCAGTGTGGTTTCCGTTGAAAGTTGTGACAGAGGCTCCTGCACCAACAATGGCGAGTGAATCGAGGGACGAGGCGCTGATCGTTTCATTTGCGACGTAGGTGCCAGCCGCCACGTTGACGGTCACGTTGAGTCCGCCGTAGGAGCCACTCTGTGCCGCGGTGATGGCGGAATGAATCGAGCCACAGGCGTTCGCCGGCGAGGTGCAGTTACCGGTCCCTCCGATTGCCACATAGAGCGAAACGGGGGTGGACGCCGAGGCAGGCCCGACAGTGGTCACGGCCGGGCCGATGAACGACATTGTGACAATGAGCGAACTCACCATCAGCGCCCGCAGATTTCTGTCACTTCGTATACCCATGGTGAACCGCCATCCGATTCGGGGTCGCCGGAAGCTGCCCTGGCCAAGCAAAATACCAACTGGGTTCAACGGTGTCACCGGCCGAAGGTGCGTTACGGGACAGTGCCGTCCCGGGCCCGAAGTCGCAATGAGGGTGGAACGTTTTGAGGGCTGCACAGTTCGGCTGGAGGATGGCCAACCGCGGCATTTCGGGGCAAATCGTTTAGGACCACACAACGTAGCTTTCAAGGCGAGACTTCGGCACCGAGATCTCGCTGTCGCCGTAGGAAACTTCCTCCCAGCCCCGGGGCACGTGAGGTGACGGGAAAGTTGCACGACTAGGAACGCCATATGTGGAGGGGAGTCCCTATGCCATTGACCCGGCCAATGTTGATGGAAGACTCAGGCGAAGCGATGGCTGAGTCCCGGATTCTGCGCCCACCCACGGTGCTTCACCTATCACCCGCCTCCTTCCTCGGCAGCCCGGATGACCCGGCAAGATTGTGCGGCATTCCCCACATTCGACAGGGAGTCGGCTCTGATGCACCGCTACCACCCGAGCAACTTCGTCGGCCTCGTCCTACTCTTTCCCCATGGGCCGCAAAGGTGATCTCCTCGAACTAATCGACGGCGCACCCATCGGTGTCCGGACTCTCACCGGGTCCGTGTGGAAGTGGAC
>Ga0075018_10000370_pt1 | contig 13321 bp, 9 predicted proteins | sample ColStrG_CSR_2014_FD_71471 | JGI IMG/M metagenome (GOLD analysis project Ga0075018, IMG submission 71471) | Freshwater sediment microbial communities in response to fracking from Pennsylvania, USA - Cold Stream Run_MetaG_CSR_2014 | ecosystem: Environmental > Aquatic > Freshwater > Creek >... | reverse complement strand
ACCTATCCCGCTATGGCGAAGCTAAGCGGGTGGTGAAAGACCTGAGCCTGGGGCCGCTGGTGTCGACGGACATGACCCGCTGCATCCACTGCACGCGCTGTGTGCGCTTCGGCCAGGACATCGCCGGCATCCAGGAACTGGGCACCACGGGCCGCGGCGAGCACATGCTGATCGGCACCTTCATACAAAAGAGCGTCGATCACGAGCTGTCGGGCAATATCATCGACCTGTGCCCGGTCGGAGCGCTCAACAGCAAGCCGTTCCGCTTCTCGGCCCGCGCCTGGGAGATGACGCAGCATCCGCTGGTGTCGCCGCACGACAGCTTCGGCACGCGGCTGTACGGCCATGTACTGCGCGGCCGGCTGATGCGCGTAGTAGCGCAGCCCTGCGAGGAGATCAACGAGACCTGGATTGCCGATCGCGATCGCTTCGGCTACGAGGGTCTGTACAGCGACCAGCGTCTGACGGCGCCGCGCGTGCGCCAGTCCGATGGCACGCTGCGCGAAACCGACTGGAATACGGCGCTCGCGGCCATGGCCGCTGGCCTGCAGCAGCACGCGCAGGCGGACCCGAGCCGGGTGGGCCTGCTGGCGCATCCCTCCTGCACGCTCGAGGAACACTACCTGCTAGCGCGCCTCGCGGCCGGACTCGGCACGGCGAACATCGATCACCGGCTGCGGCAGCGCGATTTTCGCGAGCAGGCGGCTGATCCGCAGAGTCCGGGCCTAGGCATGGACCTCGGCGCCGTCGATGCGCTGGACGCCGTGCTGATCGTGGGCGCGAACCTGCGCGCCGAGTTGCCGATGCTGGCTCATCGGGTACGCAAGGCCGCGCTGCGCGGGGCGCGCGTCAGCTTCCTGAATCCGGCCGCCTTCACCCATCTGTTTCCGGTGGCCAATGCCGTCGTGGGCAGCACCAGCGGCTTGCTGGGCGAGCTGGGCGGTGTGCTGCGCGCGGCGCTGGCGGCGCGCGGCCTGTCGCCCGCGCCCGCGGTGAGCGCCCTGCTCAGCGGTGGTGCGGTCACAGACGCGCAGCGCCGGATTGCCGAAAGCCTGCAGAATGGGCAGCGCGCCATCTGGCTTGGCGCCCTGGCACTGCGCCACTCGGCCTACGCTGACCTGCGGGCGCTGGCACGCGAACTGGCGCGCGTCACGGGCGCGACGCTGGGCGAATTGAGCGAGGGCGCCAACAGTGCCGGCGCGTATCTCGCCGGCTGCGTGCCGCACCGGGCCAGCGCCGGCGCCGTGCGGGCCACTGCGGGCCTGGATGCCCGGCAGATGCTCGAGCAGAGCCTGGCATGCTACCTGCTGCTGGGCACCGAGCCCTGGGCCGACGGCCTGCAGCCCCAGGCGCTCGGTACGCTGAAGAACGCCAGATTTGTCGGTGCCGTGAGCTCGTACCTGTCGCCGCAGATGCTCGAGGTGGCGCACGTGCTGCTGCCGGCCGCGGGTTTTGCGGAGAGTTCCGGCACCTACGTGAGCCTGGAAGGGCGCTGGCAGAGCTTTGCCGGCGCCGCGCTGCCGCCCGGATCCGCGCGACCGGCGTGGAAGATCCTGCGCGTGCTCGGCAATCTGCTGAACCTCGCCAATTTTGACTATCAGTCGAGTGAGCAGCTGCGCGATGAGCTGCGCGGCGCGCTGGAGCAGGCGCCGAGCCGCGTGTACGAAGCGAGCTATGCCGCGAGCGCGCCCGCAGCCGTCGAGGCGCTGCGCGACGTGCCGATGTACCAGCTCGACCCGCTGCTGCGCCGGGCGCCCTCGCTGCAACTGACGCGTGCGGGCCGGGCGGCCGGCATGGAGTACGCGCCATGAAGTTCACGCAGTGGCTCAGCGCCCAGTGGCTGCTGTTGCCCGGCTACGCCCACTCCACGCTCTATATCCTGGCGCTCAGCATCGTGCTGATCCTCTGCGTGGCCTATCTCACGCTCTGGGAGCGCAAGCTGATCGGCTGGATGCAGATGCGCCGCGGCCCCAACCGCGTGCGCCTGTTCGGCATTCCGCATACCGAATACATCGGTCAGCCTTTCGCCGATGTTGTGAAGCTGCTGATCAAGGAAATCGTCGTTCCCACGCACTCGAACCAGGCGCTGTTCCGGCTGGCGCCGGCGATCACGCTGATTCCGGCCTTTGCTGCCTGGGCCGTGGTGCCGCTGTTTCCGGGATTTGCGATCGCCAATGTCGATGCCGGGCTGTTGTATGTGCTCTCGCTCACCTCGGTCGGCGTGTACGGCGTGATCCTGGCCGGCTGGGCCTCGAACTCCAAATACGCCTTTCTGGGCGCCATGCGCTCCGCGGCGCAGATCGTCGCCTACGAAATCGCCATGGGTTTTGCGCTGGTGGGCGTGCTGATGGCCGCGGGCAGCCTGAACCTGGGAACCATCGTCGAGCATCAGCGCGGCGCGCCGCTGCACTGGAATGTCTTCTGGCTGTTTCCACTGTTCATGGTGTATTTCATCTCGGGCGTCGCCGAGACCAACCGTGCGCCCTTCGATGTGGCCGAGGGCGAGTCCGAGATCGTGGCCGGCTTTCACGTCGAGTATTCCGGCATGGGCTTCGCGCTGTTCTTCCTGGCCGAGTACGCCAACATGATCCTGGTCACGGCGCTGACGGCAGTGTTCTTCCTCGGCGGCTGGCTCAGTCCCTTCGACGGCTACCTGTCCCCCGCCAGTGTGCTGCGCGGCGTGCCGCTGCTGGGCCTGGCGCTCGGCGATGGCCTGCAGTGGCTGGCGCTGAAGATCTTTTTGCTGCTGTGCGTGTTTCTGTGGCTGCGCGCGACCTTCCCGCGCTACCGCTACGATCAGATCATGCGCCTGGGCTGGAAGGTACTGATACCGATCACCATCGTCTGGATCGCCGTCGAGGGTGTGCTCGCCTGGTTCCATGTCGGCCCGTGGCACGCCTGAGGCACTATCGATGGCACGTGTAAACCCGATCAAGACCTTTGCACTCTGGGAACTGCTGCGCGGCCTGTCGGTGACGGCGCGCTCGCTGTTCCGCCGCAAGATCACGATCAACTACCCGGAAGAGAAGACCCCGCAGTCGGTGCGCTTCCGTGGCCTGCATGCGCTGCGTCGCTACCCCAACGGCGAAGAGCGCTGCATTGCCTGCAAGCTGTGCGAGGCAGTGTGCCCGGCGCTGGCGATCACCATCGATTCCGACGTGGCTGCCGACGGCACGCGCCGCACCACGCGCTACGACATCGATCTGTTCAAGTGCATCTACTGCGGTTTCTGCGAGGAAGCCTGCCCGGTCGACGCCATCGTCGAGACGCGCATCCACGAGTATCACATGGAACATCGTGGCGAGAACATCATGAGCAAGGACAAACTGCTGGCAGTCGGCGATCGCTACGAGGCGATGATCAACGCCGACAAGAGCGCCGACGCGCGCTACCGCTGAGCCTCGGCGGACGGGATAAGGTAAGGGGATTTCAAGGTGCTGGTCGAGATTCTGTTCTACAGTTTCGCAACCATAGTCGTGGCCGCCGGGGTGGGTGTGATCGTCGCGCGCAATCCGGTGCATGCGGCCTTAAGCCTGGTGCTGTGCTTCATGACCAGTGCCGTGCTGTGGATGCTGATCGAGGCGGAGTTCCTGGCCATCGTGCTGGTGCTGGTCTATGTCGGCGCGGTGATGGTGCTGTTCCTGTTCGTGATCATGATGCTCGACATCAATGTCGAGGAGCTGCGGCGCGGCCTGCGCCGCTACGCGATCCCGGGCGCCGTGATCACCGCGGTGCTGATCGCCGAGATCGTCGGCGTGATCGTGCAGCGCCGTCTCGGCCTGGATGTGACGCGCGGCGCGGTGGCCTTGCCGGCCGGCTACAGCAATGCCAACGAGCTGGGCACCGCGCTGTTTACGCGTTATGCCTATGCGATCGAGATCGCCGCCATGCTGCTGCTGGTGGCGATCATTGCCGCGATCTCGCTGACCATGCGCCGCCGGCGTGGCCTAAAGCTCCAAAACATCGCCGCGCAGGTCGGGGTGCGTGCCAGCGATCGGCTGCGGGTCCTAAAGATGGATGCGGAGCCAAAGCCATGATCACGCTGGGTCACCTGCTGGTGCTCTCCTCGGTGCTGTTCGCGCTCTCGGTGGCCGGCATCTTCATCAATCGCCGTAACGTGCTGCTGCTGCTGATGTGCATCGAACTGATGTTGCTGGCCGCCAACTACAACTTCGTGGCCTTCTCGCGCTACCTCGGCAACCTCGACGGCCAGATCTTCGTGTTCTTCATCCTGACCGTGGCCGCGGCCGAGTCGGCCATCGGCCTCGCCATCCTCGTGGTGCTGTTCCGTGAGCGAGGCACCATCAACGTCGAAGACCTCAACACGCTGCGCGGCTGATCATGAACCCACAGCTGCTGTTGGCCATCCCCCTGTTGCCGCTGGCCGCGGCGATCACCGCCGGCCTGGCCGGGCGCCTGATCGGCCGCATCGGAGCGGCGCTGCTGGCGATCGCCGGTGTGGCCGCGGCCTGCGTGCTGTCGGTGCAGGTGTTGTGGGCGCTGCTGCACGGCACGCCGCCCTGGAACGCACCGGTCTACACCTGGCTGATCAGCGACGGCGTGACCATGCAGGTCGGCTTCCTGATCGACCGGCTCTCGGCGCTGATGATGGTGGTGGTGACTTTTGTGTCGCTGTGCGTGCATGTGTACACGATGGGTTATATGCACGACGATCCGGGCTACCAGCGTTTCTTTGCCTATATCGCGCTGTTCACCTTCGCGATGCTGATGCTGGTGATGGCCAATAACTTCATGCAACTGTTCTTCGGCTGGGAAGGGGTAGGCGTGGTCTCCTACCTGCTGATCGGTTTCTGGTACACGCGCCCGAGCGCCATCTTCGCCAATCTCAAGGCCTTCCTGGTCAACCGCGTCGGGGACTTCGGGTTCCTGCTGGGCATCGCCGGAGTGCTGTACTACACCGGCTCGCTCGACTACCAGACCGCCTTCTCCTGGGCCCCGGGCATCGCCGCGCGCACCATGACGATCATTCCGGGCCATGCCTGGTCGGCCATGAGCGTGATCTGCATTTGTCTGTTCGTGGGTGCGATGGGCAAGTCCGCCCAGGTGCCGCTGCACGTCTGGCTGCCCGACTCCATGGAAGGCCCGACGCCGATCTCGGCGCTGATCCATGCCGCGACCATGGTGACCGCCGGCATCTTCATGGTGGCGCGCATGTCGCCGCTGTTCGAATACTCGGACGCCGCGCTGTCCTTCGTGCTGGTAGTCGGTGCCACCACGGCGCTGTTCATGGGTTTCCTCGGCATCGTCAACAACGATATCAAGCGCGTGGTCGCCTATTCGACCCTCTCGCAGCTCGGATACATGACCGTGGCGCTGGGCGTCTCGGCCTATAGCGTCGCGATCTTTCATCTGATGACCCACGCCTTCTTCAAGGCGCTGCTGTTCCTGGCCGCCGGCGCGGTGATCGTCGCGATGCATCACGAGCAGGACATGCGCAAGATGGGTGGCTTGCGCCGACGCATGCCACTCACGTACTACACCAGCCTGATCGGCGCACTGGCGCTGATCGGTACGCCGTTGTTCTCGGGTTTCTACTCCAAGGACGCGCTGATCGAGGCGGTGCACGCTGCACATCGCTACGGTGCTTCGTATGCGTATTTTTGCGTGGTCGCCGGCGTGTTCGTGACGGCCTTCTACACCTTTCGGATGATCTTCATGACCTTCCATGGCCAGGAGCGGCTCGATCATCATGCCCAGCAGCACTTCCATGATGTCGGCTGGGACATGAAGGGGCCACTGGTGGCGCTGGCGATTCCGTCGCTCCTGGTCGGCTTCTTCACGATCGATCCGTTGCTGTTTGGCGGCTTCTTTGGCAGCGCGATCCGCATACTCGAGCGCAACGACGTGGTGGCGGAGATCGGCCGCGAGTTCCATGGTGCGGCGGACTTCGCGCTGCACTCGGTGTTGAGCCTGCCCTTGTACCTGGCGATCGCCGGCGTGGCGAGTTCCTGGTACCTGGTACTGAAGCGTCCGGACGTAGCCGACGCCATCCAGGCGCGCTTCAGCTGGCTGTACCGGCTGCTGGTCAACAAATACTACTTTGACTGGTTCAACGAGCGGGTGCTGGCCCCTGCCAGCCGCGCGCTGGGCTTCGGGTTGTGGCGCGGCGGCGATCAGCTGCTGATTGATGGCGTGCTGGTCGATGGTTCGGCCGGGGCGGTGGGCTGGTTCGCGGGCGTGGCCCGCTCGCTGCAGAGCGGGTTTCTCTATTCCTATGCCTTCTGGATGATCGTCGGCCTGGTGTTGCTACTCGGCTGGTTCCTGGTCAGGTTGTAGCGCGATAATGCTTAAACTTGGCGGACTGTCGTTGCTTTCAACCCTGGTGTGGCTGCCCATCGGCGGCGGTCTGCTGACGCTGCTGATTGGCGATTCGCGGGCGCGCGTGGCGCGCTGGTTCGCGCTCATCGTGTCACTGGCCACGCTGCTGCTGTGCGTGCCGCTCTACCAGGGGTTTGATCATGCCACCGCCAGCTTCCAGTTCATCGAACGGCTGGCGTGGATCCGCCAGCTGCACGCCGAGTATTACCTTGGTGTCGACGGTATTTCGCTGCCGCTGATCGTGCTGACGGCCTTCATGACCGTGCCGGTACTGATCGCCGCCTGGAGCGCAGTGGACAAGCGGCCGGCTCAGTATTTCGCCGCCTTCCTGGTGCTCGAGGGGCTGATGATCGGCGTGTTCTGCGCCATGGACGCCTTGTTGTTCTATTTCTTCTGGGAAGCGATGCTGATTCCGATGTTCCTGATCATCGGCATCTGGGGCGGACCGCGCCGTGTGTACGCGACGTTGAAGTTCTTCCTGTACACCTTCCTCGGTTCGGTGCTGATGCTGGTGGCGCTCATTTACCTGTACCTGAAGTCCGGCGAATACAGCATTGCCGGGTTCCAGGCGCTGCCGCTGACGCTGATCGAGCAGCGCTGGATCTTCCTGGCGTTCCTGGTGGCCTTCGCCGTCAAGGTGCCGATGTGGCCGGTGCACACCTGGCTGCCCGACGCCCATGTCGAGGCGCCCACCGGCGGCTCGGTGATCCTGGCAGCCATCATGCTGAAGATGGGTGGCTATGGATTGCTGCGCTTCAGTCTGCCGATGACCCCAGACGCCAGCCGCGAACTCGACTGGCTGGTGATCGGTCTGTCGCTGATTGCGGTGGTCTATATCGGCTTCGTGGCGCTGGCGCAGACTGACATGAAGAAGCTGATTGCCTATTCGTCGATTGCGCACATGGGTTTCGTGACCATGGGCGCGTTTCTCGCCTTTGGCATTGTGGCCCGCACCGGCAGCAGCGGCGGGGCGGTCACTGGACTCGATGGCGCGATGGTGCAGATGGTCTCGCATGGCCTGATCTCCGGCGCGCTGTTCCTGTGCATCGGTGTCATGTACGACCGGCTGCACAGCCGCGAGATCAGTGCCTACGGCGGTGTGATCAACGTGATGCCGAAATTCGCCGGCTTCATGGTGCTGTTTGCGCTGGCCAACTCAGGATTGCCGGGCACTTCCGGCTTCGTCGGCGAGTTCCTGGTGATCCTGGCGAGCTTCAAGGCCAATTTCTGGTTCGCCTTCCTGGCCGCGACTACGCTGATACTCGGCGCCGCCTACACGCTGTGGCTGGTCAAGCGCGTGATCTTCGGCCCGGTCGGCAACGACAAGGTCGCGTCGATGACCGATCTTAATGGCCGTGAGATGCTGGTGCTGAGCGTACTGGCCGCGGCGGTGCTGCTGGTAGGCGTGTGGCCGGCGCCGCTGGTGCAGACCATGGAAGTCTCCATGCGCCACCTGCTCGAGCAGATCCTCGTCAGCAAGATCCCGGTGGGCTGAACCATGATCAACCCTGCCGCAACCGCATCGACCATGACCCTGGCCTCGCTGGCACCGGCGATCACCGAGATCGCGCTGGCGACGGGCATCTGCGCGGTGCTGATGTTCGATGTGTTTGCCGGCCGCAATTGGCGCTATCTCACCCATGGCCTGACGCTGGTGGTACTCGCGGTCTGCGCCTGGCTGACGGTCTCGGTCGGTGCGGTCGAGAGCCGCACGGTCCTGTTCGACGGCCTGTATGTGGCGGATAAGCTGGGTGTATTCCTGAAGCTGGCGGCGCTGATGGCCACGGCGCTGAGTCTGTTCTACTCGCAGACCTACCTCGATCGGCGGCGCATGCATGGCGGCGAGTACGACATCCTGGCGATGACCGCATTGCTCGGCATCTGCGTGCTGGTGTCGGCCAACAGTCTGCTGACGGTCTATCTCGGCGTAGAACTGCTGTCACTGTCGCTGTATGCGCTGGTGGCCTTCGATCGCAACTCCGGCATTGCCGCCGAAGCCGCCATCAAGTACTTCGTGCTGGGCGCGATTGCCTCCGGCGCGCTGCTGTACGGCATGTCGATGCTCTACGGCCTGACCGGCACGCTGTCGCTGGACCGGATCGCGACCGTGAGTGCCGCGCACGGTGCCGGATTCGTGATCGCGGTGGCCTTCATCATCGTGGCCGTGGCCTTCAAGTTCGGTGCCGTGCCGTTTCACATGTGGGTTCCGGATGTCTACCACGGCGCGCCCGCCAGCGTGGCGCTGCTGATCGCCACCGCGCCCAAACTGGCCTCGTTCGCGCTGATCATGCGCCTGCTGGTGTACGGGCTCGGCGGCGATCCGGCCCTCTGGGTGCAGATGCTGACGGTGCTGGCGGTGCTCTCGCTGCTGCTGGGCAACATCCTCGCGATCGCCCAGACCAACATCCGCCGCATGCTGGCGTACTCCGCAATCGCCAATGTGGGCTTCATCCTGCTGGGCTTCATTACGGCCGATGCCAGCGGCTATCGCGCCGCGCTCAGCTACACGCTGGTCTACGTGCTGACTACGTTGGGTTCATTCGGCGTCGTGTTGCTGGCGGCACGGAGCGATGGCGAGGCGGACGACCTCGACGACTTCAAGGGCCTGGGCGCCCGCGACCCACTGCTCGCGCTATTGATGCTGGGGCTGATGCTGTCCACCGCGGGCGTACCGCCGCTGGTGGGTTTCTGGGCAAAGCTGTGGATCATCCAGGCGCTGCTGCACACGCACCACCTGGCGCTCGCGATCCTGGCGGTGCTGGTCTCAGTGATCGGCGCGTATTACTACCTGCGCGTGATCTGGTACATATATTTCGATGCGGGGCGGGCCCAGACACCCATCGCCAGGGAAACCGGCACGCGCATCGCCTTAGGGTTCAATACGCTGGCGGTGCTGGCGCTCGGGCTGCTTCCCAACGTGCTGCTGGCCCTGTGCACGCGGCTGATTGGCACGCCCTGAGACCCCGGACGGCCCGGCTATACATCGGACCCCCTTCGTGTAGAATGCGCCTCCCTCCTGGTGCGGGGTGGAGCAGTCTGGCAGCTCGTCGGGCTCATAACCCGAAGGTCGTAGGTTCAAATCCTACCCCCGCTACCAATTAAATCAATGAGTTAGGAAGAAACCAACCCCGGCACAATCGTGACGGTGTGCCGTAATTGTGCCGTATAAAAGAGACAGTGCTTGTTGGAATGACTTAACGTTTTTGCTGCGAGCCGCGAAGTGCCCTCGCGAGAGGCGAGAGCGTTTGTCGTACGACGCAGAGTTGGGAGACGCACCTCGGCGACACAATTACTGATAAATCAGCGTATTGCACGCGGCATTTTCCGCTCGCACATCGGGCATCGATTGTTGGCGGTAGTCGAGCACCTTTTCTGGTTGATGCTGACGTGGCCATATTTCTCCGACGACCTTCGGGTTCTGGCCCCGTACGTCGATCTGTGCACTTGGGCGTCTTGATTTTTCCCGCACACGTTATTCGTGACGTTTGCGACATTCCAGGCTCACGGGATTCTATCGTTTGCCCAGATGTGTCTGGCTCCTGTCGGCCATGAGCCGTCGCTGCCCGAGCCAATATGCCTCCTCTAAAGCGGTCATTCTAGGGCTGTGCGAAACCACCAGAACTGCACCGGGATTGGCCTCAGTTTGTGCAATTCGCAAACTGTAGCGGCCGCCAGCCGAAACCGAACCACGACCCTTCAGTCGACTGCCGGCTCGCGATCTCACCGAAGGGTTGTTCACAAACATTGCGAATGCGCGGTGGAAAGTGGCTAATATCGGTGGCGGCAACGTGTTGATCCAAGACTTTGACACTGCATATCTCAAACTCAAGCTGGCGGTATGTTCTGATTCATCCGGAACACATTGTCGTGATCGTAGCGCGCCTTCAGTTGCCGTAGACGTGTGTAGTTGACGCCGTACGCCTCGCGGACCCGCGAGCTGCCCTCATCACCCAGCATGTTGACGTAGGCGCTGTTCATGTACGGGTGAAGCTTAGCCCATGTTTTTTCGGACCAGACTTTGGTTTCCGCAGCCCCGCTGTCATCTTTCCAAATGGCGTTGAAGCCAGCGGACACGCCAGGTACAAAGTGAGGAAAAGCCGTAGCACGCGGCGCCGTACGGGCTGCGACGCCGTGTAGCGTTTGCATAATGATCAAGCGCGCTGCAGGCGGTACGTCGTGCGAGTCGACCAGAATGTCCAGTGCCGCATCGGCCAACTTATTCGACGCTTGGCCCCAGCGCATGAAGTATGCGGAGGGCCCCTCATCATGGGTGCCCACAAACTGAGCGTGAGTGGTCTCGACCAACTCCCCAGCGACCGGCCTCACAACCCGAGTAAGGTACTGATCAATCACTTGCCGGCCTTGGGCTGAATCGCCGCTCCAGCATGGCTGCAAAACGACTTGGGATTCTCTATTAGGTGGCGCCAAGACCAGAGCCGAAACCGTCAGTTCGTCAGGAGTCGTCGCGGGCATTTCATTGACAAGCCCCAGCACGTCACGGGCTGCAGCCGATGGAAACACCAAGTTTCCCGCCAATACCTTGTCCTGGCGAAACGCGCGGAAAGTCAGACGCGTGACGATGCCAAAATTCGCGCCTGCTCCCCGTAGTGCCCACATCAGATCCGGATCCCGTTGTTCATCCACCGTGACGATGCGACCGTCGGCAAGTACAATTTCGGCGCCGATCAAGCTGTCACACGCTGCACCGGCAACCCCGGACAAAAAGCCGAGACCGCCCCCGAGCGTCAAGCCTGCAACGCCCACCGTCGGGTAGGTGCCGAGCGGTAGTGTCAAACCGGTCACGGCACTGGCTTGATACACTTGCCAGATCAGCGCACCCGGACCGCAGTTGATGGTGGCGCCAATGGTGTCGATGGAAATGTGATTCATCTTCGTTAGATCAATCACCACACCGCCATCACAACTCGATTGACCCGCCTGGCTATGGCCGCCACTGCGAATTGCGATCAGCGCGTTGCGCCGTCGGCCAAACTCCAATACGCGCACGACATCTTCGGTCGTTGCACAGCGTGCAATTAACTTTGGCCGATGGTCAAAAGCAAGATTCTGAGTGCGCCGGGCCATTTCGTATCGCGCATCTTTGGGGCTGATCAATTCGCCTGAGAAGCGCGACCTCAGCGCCGATGTATCGAAACTGTCCGCGTCAGCTATATATCTGCTGGCGCATCCGCCGATGATCAATGTTTGCGCCAGCGCTGAAGCGCCGAGCAGTACATCGCGACGGGAAGCTCGCATGTGCACCTCCACAACCCGCTATTTTATGCGAACTATCATAGGACCTTCGCGCAAAGCGCACAAATCGCGGAAACGGCAGCACGCCGGGAGCCGATGGCTGCGAGAAACTCTCGGTCAAGAATGTATGAGCCGCCGTCAACCACGGAATAGGCCATTTTGCTGTCGATGAACTTGCCGTTCGCGAATAGCAGTAGCGGGTCATAAGTACTCGAGGGCTGACGCCTGCCCAAACGCGATCAGGTAGACCGACATTGAATCTAAGCGGTATTCAACCAAGCGGCCGATTCAGATTTCTCGATTGCCGGAAGTCTGCCGAATCGCCAAGCCTAGACGCTGTCTCGACAGCGAATTGGCGTAGGATCATCCGTCGGAGAGATACTGCCTACAGAACACGATTAACTGCCAGGTGTGGGGGTAACCATGGAAACCGTCGGCGTAATCGGCTCCACTGTCCGCCGGGAAAGGTTCTATTTCCACATGGCCGTCGCGTGCGCACTGGTAGCGTTTATCGGCTTTGCACCTTCTTACTGGGTTCCGATGGGACAGGGGGCACTCAGCAAACCGCTCTTCCTGCACGTGCACGGCGCGATCTTTTTCGGATGGACCTTGCTCTTCGTGTATCAGAGCTGGCTCGGCGTCTCGGGTCAAACCGCAAAGCACCGGGAGATCGGACTACTCGGCGTCGCGTGGGCAACTGCTGTGGCGTTCATGGCGGTTATCGCGGCGTATCTGGCGGACCACATGCACCTGGCCCAGGGAGCAACTCCAAACGACATAGCGCCAGCGCTTGCGGCTGCCCTCGGCAATCTTGCCGGGTTCGTGCCTTTCATCGTGCTGGCGCTTTGCAATACTCGTCGGCCCGACGTGCACAAGCGCGCGATGCTTGTGGCAACGATTGCGCTGCTGGACGCGCCGGTGGTGCGGTGGCTCAACCTGCTGAACCCGCCGGTGTCGCTCGCCGAGAGACTGTCGGTAGCACCGCTGCACGCGGCACTGCTGGCTGACCTGCTATTTCTTTTCCCGCTTATCCACGACTGGCGCACCCGCGGGCGGCCTCACGCCGTGACGCTGGTCGGAACGCTATGGGTCGTCGCGGCGGATGTTGGTCGATTCACCATCGGCACAATGCCGGCCTGGCAGTCGTTGACGCGGGCATTTCTTTCGGCAGGGAGTTAGTGAGCTAACGCGAGTTCAGTCGCTTTGCAGGGCGCGAGTATGTCCAGCGGCCATCGATCGATGCTTGTTGCTTCGCGCCAAGTCGGGTAATGTTCCGACGGCCAACTTGACCTGCTGGTCGGTTCACAACCTGGTGCCTCGGCGTGAACTGGGTTCAACAACGCTTCCATGGCAACCTTGATCACTGCGCCTGGTCCGGAAACAATCCCGGCAACTACCGCAAAGCTAGTACCGCCAGAAACGCCAGTCTGAGGCGCGCTTGAACGTCACTACCTCGGATCGTTGCATCGTCACCGTCAGACGCGCCGCGCGAGGACTCGTGAACCCGAGATTACCGCCGTCGCTGCCGGTCCCGACCTCCCGTTCTAAATCACTCCTGCGATGATCCCCGCTATCCGCCGCTGCCATCCACGCCGTTCTTACCCATCACACAAGTCCGCCAGTCATCCCCAATGGCCGGCAACGGGAGGCTAATCAGGCGCCCGTCAGCCCAAGGACCTCATTCTCTGCGTCGAAGGGCCTGCCTGTATGCGGTCACTAACGGCCTTAG
>Ga0075018_10000369_pt1 | contig 13325 bp, 12 predicted proteins | sample ColStrG_CSR_2014_FD_71471 | JGI IMG/M metagenome (GOLD analysis project Ga0075018, IMG submission 71471) | Freshwater sediment microbial communities in response to fracking from Pennsylvania, USA - Cold Stream Run_MetaG_CSR_2014 | ecosystem: Environmental > Aquatic > Freshwater > Creek >... | reverse complement strand
ACTGACGCGCCCGGCGCACGGCAGACACGATGTCCTCGATCGAGTCGCGGGCGATGCCAAGATCATGCACTTCGGCGCCCTCACTGTATGCCAGTGCGGTGAGCGCGAAGCCATTTGAATAAACGATCTCACTCGGTCCGGGTGCGCTTCCAGGTGGGACCAACTCGTCGCCGGTGCCGAGCACTGCCACTTTGGGTCGCCGATGCACGCTGAGGCCTGGATGGTTCATGGCGGCAGCAAGCATCAGGTCCCGATCGGTCAGCCGATGTCCCTTGTGCAACAGGACCTGATCTCGCGCGAAGTCGATTCCCTGCGCACGAACATTTCGCCCTTTGCCGGTCGGCTTCTGAATTGTGACTGAATTGCCGGTCGGTGCAGAGAATTCCTGTATGACCACGGTATCGCTACCGGCCGGCATTACTCCGCCGGTGAAAATACGCGCGGCCTGACCGACGGCAACGTGCCCGGTGAAGGGATGGCCGGCTGCAACTTCACCTATAACTTTAAGCGTCACCGGCGCCGTCGCCACGTCGCTCGCACGAACCGCATATCCGTCCATTGCCGAAACCGCGGCGGGCGGCTGGGTGCGAAGTGCAGTTACATCTTTTGTGAGTACGCGGCCAAGCGCTTCGTTGAGGGACACCGTCTCGCTCGGCAGAGGCTTTGCGTCAATCAGCACCCGTTGCAGTGCCTCGGCAACCGGCATGAGGGCCATGGGCTAAGACTCCGCGCGCCACTCGCCCGATTTTCCGCCGCTTTTGTGCATAAGGCGGATGCCATTGATCTGCACGCCACGCTCAGCCGCCTTGACCATGTCGTAAATCGTCAAGCACGCGATCGAGACCGCGGTGAGCGCCTCCATCTCCACGCCGGTCTTGGCAGTGACTTTCACCGTCGCCTGGACCAGAAAGCCGGGTAACGCATGCTCCGGATTGATGTCGATTTCGATCTTCGTCAGGGGGAGGGGATGACAGAGCGGAATAAGCCCATGCGTGCGTTTGGCGGCCATGATACCGGCTAGCCGAGCAGCACCGAGTACATCGCCTTTCATCGCGTTGCCTTCGAGCACGAGGTCGAGCGTCTCCTTACGCATGATCACCCGGCCTTCCGCAACCGCAATCCTTTCGGTGGCACCTTTTTCCGTGACGTCGACCATGCGGGCTTCGCCGCGCTGGCCGATATGGGTGAGGGGGGACAGTGCGGGCGCCAGCGCGGGTTTTTCCTCCATCGGCTTAGTCCGGGTTGTCGTTCTCTTTTTTGTGCGAGAGCGCCGTGCAAGGCTCTTTTTCCGGTGTCGCGCAATTGGTTTCTTACGCCGGGCCATGGCGCTACTCCGCAACCGCACGGCGCGGCTCACGGGTGAGCAAGGCGCGGGTCGCCGCCGTGACGTCCGATTGGCGCATCAGGCTTTCGCCTATGAGGAATGTTGCGATCCCGATGCGCATGAGACGCGCGAGATCTGCTGGTGTATTGAGCCCACTCTCGGCGATAACGACACGGTCACGCGGGATTTTCGGTGCCAACTGCTCGCTGACGGCAAGCGATGTCTTGAATGTTCGCAGGTCCCGGTTGTTGATTCCGATCAGCCGGGATTTCAGCTTGACGGCGCGAGCTAATTCAACTTCGTCATGAACTTCAACCAGCACGTCCATTCCATAAGTGAAGGCCGCATTCTCAATCTCTCGTGCCGCATGGTCATCGACCGCTGCCATGATGATGAGAATGCAGTCGGCTCCGAGCGCCCGCGATTCCACCACCTGATAGGGTTCGTAGATAAAATCCTTCCGCAAGACTGCGAGCGCGGTGGCGTTCCGTGCCGCAATGAGAAATTCGGGCTTGCCCTGAAACGAAGGTGCGTCAGTTAGGACCGAGAGACAGGCTGCGCCGCCGGCCTCGTACGCTTTGGCAAGCACCGGCGGGTCAAAATCGGCACGGATCAATCCCTTTGACGGGCTTGCTTTCTTGATCTCGGCAATCAGGGCGTAGTCACCGCCGGCAATCCGCTTTTCAATTGCGCGGAGAAACCCCCGCGGTGGCGAAGCCGCTTTCGCATCCTTCTCCAATGCCGCAAGTGGACGCGCGCGCTTCGCCGCCGCGATTTCTTCGCGCTTGTAGGACTCGATCTTGGTGAGGATGTCCGACAAGCCTATGCCTCCACGGCGTTGGATACCGCGATCAGCCGGTCGAGCCGACCTTCCGCTTCGCCGGTTTCGATCGATTTGGCCGCCAGAGTTGCGCCTTGCTTAAGGTCCTTTGCCTTGCCGGCAACAATGAGCGCCGCCGCAGCATTGAGGATACACACATCGCGGAGAGCGCCCGGCTTGCCTTTGAGAACGTCGAGCAATGCTTTCGCGTTTTGCTCGGCGTCGCCGCCACGCAGCGCTTCGGGCTTCGAGCGCGGCAAACCGGCATCCTCCGGCGTCACCTCGAAGGTGCGGATCTTGCCGTTTTCAAGGGCGGCCACGCTCGTTGGACCAGCCGTGGTGATCTCATCGAGACCGTCGGACCCGTGTACGACCCAAATGCTTTCGGAGCCAAGATTTTTCAGCACCTGCGCCATCGGTTCAACCCAGTGCTTGGAGAAGGTGCCGATCATCTGGCGTTTGACGCTCGCAGGATTGGAGAGGGGTCCGAGCAGATTGAAGATGGTGCGGGTGCCGAGCTCAACACGGGTCGGACCGACATTCTTCATCGCTGGATGATGTGCTGGTGCGAACATGAAGCCGATCCCGGCGTCGCGGATGCACATCCCGACCTGCCTTGCGTCGAGTTCGATTTTAACCCCCAGCGCTTGCAGCACGTCAGCCGCGCCCGATTTGGACGACAGCGCACGGTTGCCGTGTTTGGCGACTGGTACGCCGGCACCGGCCACAATGAACGCGGCGCACGTCGAAATATTGAAGGAGCCGGACGCATCACCGCCTGTGCCGACCACGTCGACCGCACCGGCCGGAGCCTTCACGCCCAACATCTTGGCGCGCATCGTGGTGACCGCGCCCGTGATTTCGTCGACGGTTTCACCGCGCACGCGCAATGCCATCAATAGCCCGCCCATCTGAGAGGGCGTGGCTTCGCCTGACATCATTCGGTCGAAAGCGCCGGCTGCCTCCTCACGCGTAAGGCTTGCACCGGTCGCGACCTTGGCGATGAGCGCTTTGAAATCGTCGGCCATGGTAGATCTCAAGTCGCCGCGTGCAGCGCCGCCGCCTTGCGCGTAGGCGCCGGACGTCGCCCGCGCCGTTTATTCCAGCTGTCGGCGATATCGAGAAAATTCTTCAGCATTAAATGTCCGTGCTCGGAAGCAATGCTTTCTGGATGGAATTGGACCCCGTGCACCGGCAAAGTATTGTGCATCAGGCCCATCACTAACTGATCGGCCGTTTCTGCGTTGACAGCAAGTTCGCGTGGCATGCTGGCGCGTTCGACCACGAGCGAGTGATAGCGCGTGGCTTTCAGCGGTCCGTTAATGCCGTGGAAGACTCCGGTGCCCGTATGCTTGATCTCGGACACTTTTCCATGGAGCGGAGTTGCACGAATGACCTTGCCGCCAAAGGCTTGACCAACCGCCTGATGGCCGAGGCACACGCCGAGGATCGGAATGGTTGACGATGCTTTGGCGATGAGATCGAGGCAAATGCCAGCTTCGTTCGGCGTGCAAGGTCCGGGCGAAAGCACGATCGCATCTGGCTCGGACGCCATGACATCGGCGACTGAAATCTTGTCGTTACGATGCACGGCAACATCAGCCCCGAGCCCGGCCAAATAGTGGACGAGGTTGAAGGTGAAGCTATCGTAATTGTCGATCAGGACGATCATGTTCCATCGCTTTGGCAAGGGTTTACGGTGCCCCCTGAGGGGGGTCAAGCAGCCGGCTTTTCCGGTGGTTACTGACCGCGTTTGGTGGCGCTGGCGAAGCGGCGAGCCTCTTCCGCTGCACGAAACAAGGCCTTCGCCTTGTTGATGCACTCCTGCTGCTCAAATTCAGGATCGCTATCCGCGACGATACCGGCTCCGGCCTGGACGTACATGGTGCCGTCCTTGATCAGAGCAGTCCGCAGGACGATGCAGGTATCCATCTCGCCGGCGGCGGAGAAATAACCGACGCCGCCGGCATAGAGACCGCGCTTCTCCTTCTCGAGCTCATTAATGATCTGCATCGCGCGCACTTTAGGCGCTCCCGATACAGTGCCGGCAGGAAAGCCGGCAGCCAGCGCATCCAGCGCATCACGATCCCTTGCGAGGTTACCTTCGACATTCGATACGATGTGCATCACATGGCTGTATCGCTCGATGAAGAATTGGTCGGTGACATTGACGGTACCGATGGCGGCGACACGGCCGACATCGTTGCGGCCAAGGTCAAGTAGCATCAGATGCTCAGCGCGCTCTTTCGGATCGGCCAGCAGTTCATTTTCGAGCGCCTTGTCTTCGAGTGGTGTAGCACCGCGATGCCGCGTACCGGCGATTGGACGGATGGTGACAACATCGTCGGAAACCTTCACCAGAATCTCCGGACTCGATCCCGCAACCGCAAAGCCGCCAAAATCCAGAAAATAAAGATAGGGTGACGGGTTGGTTCGCCGAAGCGCGCGATAGAGCGAGAACGCCGGCAAGGCGAACGGCGCCTCGAAGCGTTGCGCCAACACGATCTGGAAGGCATCGCCAGCGACGATGTATTCTTTCGCCTTACGCACCATGGCTTTGAATTCTTCGGGCGTGGTATTCGAATTTACCGGGATAACGACCGGGCCGTCGGGATTTTCTGACGTCGTTTTGTCCGGCGGCGCTTCCAGGTTTTCGACCACGCTGGCGAGTCGCTCTGTAGCCCGTGCGAGTGCAACCTTCGCGCCTATCCCTTTTTCGGGGCGCACCGGGGTGACGACTGTAATCGAGTCCTTCACGGCGTCGAAAACGACGATGATCGTCGGACGAACCAATATCGCGTCGGGAATTCCGATTGGGTCCGGTTTTGAGGGCGGCAACTCCTCCATCAGCCGCACCATGTCATAGCCGAGATAACCGAAAACGCCGGCTGCCATCGGTGGCAAATTCTCAGGCAATTCGATCCTGCTATCTGCGATCAACGCGCGCAGCGCTTGTAGTGGGGTTTCAGTGCAGCGCGTAAATGCGTCGGGTTTGGTGCGGGCCGCACGATTAATTTCGGCTTTGCCTTCGTTTGAACGCCAGATCAAATCCGGCTCAAGTCCGATAATGGAATAGCGGCCGCGTACGGCGCCGCCTTCCACTGACTCGAGCAAAAAACTCATGGCCTGGCCGCCAAGCTTGAGAAAAGCAGAGACGGGTGTCTCAAGGTCGGCGATCAAGGTGGTCCACACCACCTGCGGCTCGTTCCGCCCATAGCGTTCGGCAAAGGCGTTCTCCGGCGGCTCGATCTGCATTGCGTTGACTATTGCTGGGCGCCGCCGCCGATGACCTGATTTAATGCCGGCTGATTGACCGAGACGCCGAAATCATTTTCCTGCCGCACGATATATTCGGTGAGGATGTCTTCGGAATAGGCGTTTTTCAGCGCATCAGCGATGGCTTTGCCTTCCGCCGAATTCGCATCAAGGGCGGGGTCGACGACGCCGGTCACGAGAAATACAAAGCGATCGGTCTCTGTGTCGCCTTCGACACTGCCCGGGATTCCCTTCGGTGTGCGGAATACGGCTTCGACTGCTTTCGCTGGCAGAAAGCCACCTGGCTTGCCGCGCTGAAGATCAGTCGCCGTCTCAACTTTAAGACCAGCCTCGCCCGCAACCTGTTTGAATGGAGTTCCGGACTTGAGTTTTCCGACCAGATCGTCCGCCTTCGCCTGCAGCCGCTTGGCGATTTCATCGTCGCGCCAGCGCGCGGCGACTTGATCCTTGACCTCGTCAAGGGAGCGTTCGCGCGAAGGCGTCACGCCTGTGACATCGAAATAAAGATAACCGCTATTCGGCAACTGCAATGCGTCCGTGTCGACACCGACATCGCTTGCGAACGCTGCACCGATAACATTCGGCGTTTGCGGCAGCCCGGACACCGGCTTGCCATCCGGCCCGCGCCCGGACCGGTCGACTGCTTCGATAGTGATTGCTTTGAGCCCGAGTTTTTTGGCGGTCTCGGCCAGTGTCGCACCCGCGGCGCGCTCGTCCTCGATCTTGTCGCGCAGGTTTCCGATTTCAGTCCGTACCCGGCTCTCAGCAATTTCATGTTTGATCTGGGCGGCGACTTGTTCGTACGACTTTTCCTCACCCGCTTCGATCTTGCCGACTGTCAGCAGGGCTGTCCCGAACTGACCTTTGACCGGCTGGCTTGTTTCGCCGGGCTTGAGTGCAAACGCAGCAGCGGCAACCGCTGGATCGATAAGGTCGGCCTTAGCGACCATACCGAGATCGGTGTCCGATGCCGTCATGCCGCGATCTTTGGCGATGTCGTCGAAACTCGCGCCCTTGCTGATACGCTCGCGTGCAGCGGCGGCATCCTCGGCGGTCGGAAAGGCGATCTGACGAAGCTCGCGTTTTTCAGGTCTGCCGAAGTTCTCCTTACGTTGCTCGTAGTAGGTCTTTGCCTCGTCATTGCTGACCGCATCGGGCTTGGCCAAATCGGTCGGAGCAAGCGTCAGCACCGTGATCTTCCGATATTCGGGCGCGCGGAAAAGGGTTTTGCGGTCCCCGAAATATTTGGTCAGCTCCTCCGGCGTAGGTGCCGGAATGTTGCCCGCTTGGGCCGCGCCCAAGGCTACATATTCGATCTGACGCTTTTCATTCCGGTACTGATTAAGGACGGCCATCGCAGTTGTCGGCACTTTCATGTCGCCAGAAACGCTTTGTCCGATTTGCCGCCGCAACATCGACCGTCGCTGGTCATCGATGAAGCGGCTTTCGCTGAAACCAGCTTGGCGGATGATCTGTTCGAAACGCGCCCGATCGAACTGTCCGTTAATGCCGCGGAATGCCGGATCAGTCGTAACACGCTGAGCGATTTCAGCTTGCGCCAAGCCAAGCCGCAATTGTTTGGCCTGTTCGTCGAGCGTGGTCTCCGCCACTAGTTGTCCAAGCAGTTGCCTGTCGAGTCCGCGCGTACGCGCTTCCTCGGGCGTTATCGGGCGGCCAAGTTGGCGCCCAAACTGTTGCAGGCGATCATTGTAGAACTGTCGAAACTGCTCGATCGAAATCTCGGTGCCACCGATGGTCGCGACCGCATTCCGGCCAAAGCCGCGGAAAATGTCGCCAATACCCCAAACGACGAAGCTGATAACAAGGAAGCCCATGACAACGGCCATGACGCCCTTGCCGAGCCAGGTCGAGGAGGCTTTGTGAAGACCGCGGAGCATGCGCGCGTTTATCTTTGCTGACGAATGAATGGCTGAGTGGTGGTCGCCTGTCTAACTCAAGCAAGGCGGGCGCACCATAGTGATCGAGCCAACTCCTTGCAACTGAACAAGGATTGGTGTGTCTGGCATTGCCCAAGCGGGTCTGATAACCGCACGGGGAAAGGGATTTTTCGATGGCGGCGGCCAAGATAATTCCGCTGGTGGCGGGGAACTGGAAAATGAACGGCCTTGCCGCCTCGCAGGGCGAGCTCGCCAAAATCGTAGCCGGGGCCGGAACGCTCGCAGGTAGGACCGACCTGATGATTTGTCCGCCCGCGACTTTGATTGTGAGCTTTGTGTCGGCGGCGCGGGGTTCAGGGGTGACCATCGGTGGTCAGGACTGCCACGCCGAAGCCTCCGGCGCGCACACGGGCGATATTTCTGCCGAGATGCTGGCCGATGCAGGCGCCCGTGCCGTGATCGTGGGCCATTCAGAGCGGCGGACCGACCATCACGAGACCGATGCGCTGGTGCGCGCCAAGGTGCAGGCCGCATGGCGGGCCAAGTTGACTGCGATCGTCTGTGTTGGCGAGCACCGCGCGGAGCGCGAGTTGGGGAAGACACTGGATGTGGTCGGCCGTCAGCTTGCTGGCTCGGTACCGGATGGTGCCAGCGCCGCCAATCTGGTCGTTGCCTATGAGCCAGTCTGGGCGATTGGAACCGGCCTCACTCCGACACCAGCTGACGTCGCCCAGGCCCACGCCTTCGTACGCAAACGGCTGCTCGATCGCTTTAATGCGGAGGGCGGGCGAACGCGCATTCTTTATGGCGGGTCGGTCAAGCCCGCCAATGCGGCGGAGCTTTTGACTATATCCGATGTAAATGGGGCCCTGGTCGGCGGAGCCAGTCTTAATGCCCAAGATTTCCTCGGTATTGCTGCAGTTTACCGATAGGTGCAGCAAGGGTGGAAATGCCGCAAACGATCGTGTAGAGACCGCGGCGAATTCCTATATGGACCAGAAAGTGCCGCCTGGGCGGAGGCCCGGACCGGAGATGTTTGAACGGATATTGGACTGATGCAGCACGTCATCATCGTCATCCACCTGATGTTGGTTCTCGCCCTGATCGGTGTCGTTTTACTACAGCGCTCCGAGGGTGGGGGGCTTGGCATCGGTTCGACTGGGGGCTTTATGACCAGTCGCGGCACAGCCAACGTGCTTACAAGGGCGACAGCCATTTTGGCCGGCCTGTTCTTCGTGACAAGCCTCCTGCTATCGATCCTCGCCGGGATAAACCGCAAACCAACCTCGATCCTGCAGGGCGGTCAAACTGCGCCGGCCGCGCCTGGTGCACCGACGCCTCTTGGGGGCGGAGGGGGCGGTCTGCTCAATCAGCTGCAAGGCGGAGCGCCGCCGGCTGCGCCGGCGGCTCCAGCAGCCCCATCGGGGCCGCAGGTGCCGCAGTCGAAATGAAATGGCGAACGAAGGGCCGGAAATTCCGGCCCTTCGACGTTATGGAAATAGCTGGAGTTGGACGTTGGCCACTGGAATCGAAGAAAACATGAAAATCCTGTCGCAAGCGTTTGGAAAACCGGAAATTTATCGAGCTACGCACAGGCGCAGATCGGCTCTGAGCTTTTCGCGCTCGTCGAATCGATTCGCGGAGGATAAAGGTTAGATCCCATGGCGCGGTACATTTTCATCACCGGCGGCGTGGTTTCCTCACTCGGTAAGGGTCTTGCTTCCGCAGCGCTCGGGGCGCTCCTGCAGGCGCGCGGATATAAGGTGCGCCTCCGCAAGCTTGATCCTTATATCAATGTCGATCCCGGAACGATGTCGCCGTATCAGCATGGTGAGGTCTTCGTCACTGACGACGGGGCCGAGACCGATCTCGATCTCGGCCACTACGAGCGTTTCACCGGTCGCCCTGCTACGCGCCACGACAACATCACCACCGGGCGCATCTACCAGGACATCCTCGCGCGCGAGCGGCGTGGTGATTATCTCGGGGCGACCATTCAGGTGATCCCGCACGTCACCAACGCCATCAAGGATTTCATCAAAGAGGGCAACGAGGGTTTCGATTTCGTGCTGTGCGAGATCGGCGGCACCGTCGGCGACATCGAAGGCCTGCCGTTCTTCGAGGCCATCCGGCAATTGGGCAACGATCTGCCGCGCCGGCATGCGCTTTACATCCACCTAACGCTGATGCCCTTCATTCCAAGTGCCGGCGAACTCAAGACCAAGCCAACTCAGCATTCGGTCAAAGAGCTCCGCTCGATCGGCATCCAGCCCGACATCTTGCTCTGCCGCACCGACCGGCCGATTCCAGAAAGTGAACGGCGTAAGCTAGCGCTGTTTTGCAATGTGCGTGAAAGCGCGGTGATCGAGGCGCGTGACGTCGACAATATTTACGCGGTTCCGGAGGCCTATTCTGCCGAAGGGCTCGATGCCGAAGTGCTCGACGCATTCGGTATTGAACCGCGCCAGGCTCCGGATCTCGAGCGCTGGCGATTGATCAATGAGCGCGTGCACAATCCGGAAGGCGATGTCACCATCGCTATTGTCGGCAAATATACCGGCATGAAGGATGCCTACAAATCACTGATCGAGGCGCTCTCGCACGGTGGGATAGCCAACAAAGTAAAAGTCAATCTCGACTGGATCGAGTCCGAGGTGTTCGAAAGCGGAGATCCCGCCCCGTTCCTTGAACATGTCAACGGGATTTTGGTGCCTGGAGGATTCGGTCAGCGGGGTGCGGAGGGCAAGATCAAGGCTGCGCAGTTCGCGCGCGAGCGGCAGGTACCTTATTTCGGCATTTGTTTCGGGATGCAGATGGCCGTGCTGGAAGCCGCGCGAAATCTGTGTGGCATCGAAGGCGCCAATTCCACCGAGTTCGGCGCAACGTCTGAGCCGGTCGTGGGTCTCATGACTGAATGGTTGAAAGGCAACGAGCTGCAGAAGCGCACGGCGAGTGGCGATCTTGGCGGCACCATGCGGCTCGGTGCGTATGATGCCGTGCTCACGCGCGGCAGCCGGGTATCGCAGATCTATGGCGCGACTGAAATTTCCGAGCGCCATCGGCATCGTTACGAAGTCAATACCGCCTACAAGGGCCGTCTCGAGCAACGCGGCATGCACTTCTCCGGCATGTCGCCTGACGGCATTCTACCGGAGATCATCGAATACGAGGATCACCCCTGGTTTATCGGCGTGCAATTCCATCCCGAGCTGAAGTCGCGGCCGTTCGAGCCGCACCCACTGTTCTCATCGTTCATCGGTGCGGCCGTCGAGCGGAGCCGGCTGGTGTAATGTGGCGGCAATGACCCGCGGCCTCGATCATATCGTCCATGCAGTACGCGACCTCGATACCGCCGCCGACCTTTACCGTCGGCTCGGGTTCACGGTGAGCGCGCGCAACCAGCATCCTCGAGGCTGGGGCACGCAAAATCAAATTATCCAGCTGCCGAACGTGTACGTCGAATTGCTGGCACTCGCGGATACGAGCGGGATTGTCCCGCACTCACCTCGGCACTTTTCGTTCGGGGCCTTTAACCACGATTTTCTGGCGCGCGGGCAGGGACTCTCAATGCTGGTGCTTGAGGGTCGCGGCCCGCTCGACGCTGGCCAATTTCGCGCGGAGGGAATCGGCGACTTTGAACCCTACGACTTCGACCGCGAGGGTAAGCGCCCCGACGGCACGTCGGTCAGGCTTGCATTCACGCTCGCTTTCGCATCGGATTCGCGCGCACCTGACATCGGGTTCTTCACGAGCTTCCAGCACAATCCGGAGAATTTCTGGAATCCCGCTTTTCAGGTCCACGCCAATACGGCGAGTGGCGTCGCGGGCGTCGTGCTCGCAGCGCAAGACCCGGGCAGTCACGCGCGTTTTTTGGCTGCCTTGGCTGGCGCGGAAAGCCGCGTGATCGCGAATGGCGTGACGATCAAGACGCCGCGCGGCGACATCGAGGTTCTGACGCCGGCTGCCTTCGTCCAGCGCTTTGGAGTGTCGGCGCCCGATGTTTCGCGCGGCGCAAAATTGGCCGCGTTGCGCATCTCTGTTGAGGACGCGAGCCTGCTTGAAGGTGTGCCTAGCGCGGCCGGCATTTCCGGCATTTATGCCGGGAATGCAACCGTAATTGGCCCGGGGGATGCTATGGGCGCCGCGCTCGTATTTGAACCGTCTTGTTGACCGGATGGTCGACCCGTTTCATGGTCGCGCCCGCGAGGATTGAGCTTGGATCAGAACCCCAATTCCACTGTCGTGGTCGGCACCGTGCGTTTCGGCAACAAATTGCCGCTGGCGCTGATTGCCGGGCCATGCGCGCTTGAGAGCAAAGCTCATGCGCTGGAAATGGCAAATGCACTGAAGGAAATTGCCGCACGTGCCGGTGTCGGCTTCGTCTATAAGACGTCGTTCGACAAGGCCAATCGAACTTCAGCTAAATCGCCGCGCGGTATTGGCCTCGACCAGGCACTGCCAATATTCGCCGAGATTCGCGACAAGCTCAAAGTGCCAGTTCTCACTGATGTCCACGACGCGGAGCAGTGCGCGCACGTCGCGCCGGCGGTGGATGTGCTGCAAATCCCGGCGTTTCTTTGCCGTCAAACCGATCTACTCAGCGCGGCCGCCAAGACTGGCAAAGTCGTCAACGTGAAGAAGGGCCAGTTCCTCGCGCCTTGGGACATGCAAAACGTTGTTGAGAAAATCACCGGGGCCGGCAATCGCAATGTCATGGTGACGGAACGCGGCGCATCCTTCGGCTACAACACGCTCGTTTCCGATATGCGCGCACTGCCGATCCTCATGCGCACGACGCAAGCGCCCGTGATATTCGACGCCACCCATTCAGTTCAGCAGCCGGGAGGAAAGGGGACGTCATCTGGTGGCGAGCGCGAATTCGTTCCGGTGCTCGCACGCGCGGCGGTCGCCGTGGGGGTTGCCGGTGTGTTCATCGAAACCCATCAGGATCCCGACAAGGCGCCGTCCGACGGACCCAACATGATGCCGCTGAAGGAGATGGAGCCGCTATTGCGCACGTTGGTCGAATTCGACCGACTGGCCAAGCGCTGATCCTTGGCGGGCGCTTAGGTTTCATGGGCAACTTCATCAATCTCCTGGCGTTTGTTATATTTGCGACGTCGCTTTTCATGCGCTCGGTTGATCCGGTGATTCCGCAGATTGCCACCGGTTTGGCCGTCGCGACGGCGACCGCGGCAATGCTGTCGACGGCCTTCACTTTGCCTTACGCGTTGGTGCAACCGGTGCTCGGCGCGCTCGCCGATATGTTCAGCAAGACTCGGCTGATTGCGCTCTGCATGCTCATCGTCGGCATCGCCACGCTCGCTTGCGGCCTGGCAACGAATTTCGAGACGCTAATGGTCTTGCGCATCATCGCCGGCATGACAGCCGGCGGCATATTCCCAATTGCATTCGCTGTTGCCGGAGACCGCGTTCCGGTAGCGCAGCGACAGGTCGCGTTCGGCAAACTGTTATTTGCGGCCATGAGCGGCAATCTTCTGGGCGCTTCAGCCGCCGGTGTCATCGGCGACCTGATCGGTTGGCGCGGTGTATTCGTCGTGACCGGCGCCATCAATCTGATTGCACTCGCATTTGTGCTGCCGGGTTTTCGCGAAATGGCCGACAGCGCCGGTCGCTTTGATCCTTCGACCCTCATCCCGAACTATCGCGCGATCTTCCGCAATCCACTGGCTAAATACTGCTTCGGCGCAGTGTTCGTAGAAGCAATTTTCCTGTTCGGTGTGTTTCCGTACATGGCCACCCTGTTGCACACCGAAGGGGTCACCAGTGCCTCGATCGCCGGCATCGTGATCGCCGGCTTCGGCGTCGGTGGTATCTTTTATACCGTATCGGTTTCATGGTTGCTCGCATACGTCGGCGAAAATCGGCTGATGGCGGCCGGCGGCATGGTCATGGCATTTTGCCTAATCGTGATCGCGCTGCGCGTGCCCTGGCCGGTGGAGTTTGCAAATTTCATCCTGCTCGGCTTCGGCTTCTACATGTTGCA
>Ga0075018_10000365_pt1 | contig 13360 bp, 7 predicted proteins | sample ColStrG_CSR_2014_FD_71471 | JGI IMG/M metagenome (GOLD analysis project Ga0075018, IMG submission 71471) | Freshwater sediment microbial communities in response to fracking from Pennsylvania, USA - Cold Stream Run_MetaG_CSR_2014 | ecosystem: Environmental > Aquatic > Freshwater > Creek >... | reverse complement strand
GTTCAGATCTGTGCCATCGTCGGCTTCTTCGCCGGGCTCTATTTCGGCGCTCTGCTGGCATCCCACACGGTGCGGTGGGCCCACTCCCCGACAGCCCGGACGGCTGTGGCCCTGTCCACCATGCTCCTGGTGGCCTTCAGCTTCGGCATCGCCGGCCGAATCCTCGGCGGACTGCTCACCAGTCGGGTGGAGCACGGCCCGGGCCGGTATGTCGACGGGGTACTTGGCGTGGCGGTGGCGGTTGTAGCCGCGCTGGTGACCGTTTGGCTGCTGGCCAGCACCATGGTCAACAGTTCGTCGGCTGCCCTCGACACAGCCATCCTCCAGTCCCGCGTCATCAATTCGTTGAACGGCGTGCTGCCCGCTCCGCCCTCGGTCTTCGCACGAGCTCAGGGGTTCTTGACCGCCGAGGGATTCCCACCGGTGTTTGCCGCCCTGGCCCCTGCTTCGGCCCGGCCGGTTCCCTTGCCCTCGGACGACCAGCTGCGAAGCGCCTTCCTCGCAGCCGGTCCGTCCACGGTCAAAGTCGAAGGCAACGGTTGTGGTGTGCTCCAGGAGGGGTCGGGCTTTGTGGCCGCCCCCGGGTTGGTGGTGACCAATGCCCACGTGGTAGCCGGTATCGCCGAGCCGCGGGTACAGATCGGGACAACGGTGAAGGCCACCACAGTGGTGCTGTTCGACCCGTCGTTCGACCTGGCCGTGCTGCGGGTCGAGGGGCTGACGGCACCGACCCTGCACATTGACCCAAATCCGGTCGGCCGCGGCACCCAAGGCGCCGTACTGGGCTTCCCAGGAGGCGGCCCGTTCACCGTGGACGCGGCAGGGGTGATGGCCGGGTTCGAGGCCCAGGGCCGTGACATCTACGGACAGGGGCTGACCGTCCGCAACGTCTATGAGCTCAACGCACGGGTGAGGCCCGGCAACTCGGGCGGCCCGTTGGTCCGGGCCGATGGCACGGTCATTGGTGTGGTGTTCTCGCGGTCCACCGTGGATCCGGGAATCGGGTATGCCCTCACTTCGCCCGACGTACTGCCCCGGTTGGCACAGGCCGAAGCTGCTGCCGGCGCGGTGTCGACCGGGGGTTGCGCTCCAACCTGACCCGTGGCCGGTGTCGGGCTCGGTCAGCGGTACCACGGAAGGACCGCACGATCCCGGTTCGGGCAGACTAGACAGGGGATATGGCGCTCCCCATCGAGGATTACGGGATCATCGGCGACCTGCACACGGTTGCGCTCGTCGGCCGTGACGGCTCCATCGATTGGCTCTGTCTGCCTCGGTTCGACTCCGGGTCATGCTTCGCCAAACTGCTCGGCACCGAGGACCACGGGTCGTGGCGAATTGCGCCGAAGGGTGCTGAACGGGCGACACACCGCCACTACCGGGGTGACACGCTCGTGCTCGAGTCGGAGTTCGTCACCGACGAAGGAACCGTTCGCATCACCGACTGCATGCCGATCCGACAGGAGCACCCCGAGGTGGTCCGACTCGTGGAGGGTGTGCGGGGCAGAGTCACGATGGAGATGCACCTCACCATCCGATTCGGTTATGGACAGGTCGTCCCCTGGGTGCGGCGGACCGACGGCACGCTGACCGCTGTGGCCGGTCCCGACGCCCTCTCCTTGTGGACGACGGTTCCGACCCAAGGCTCGGACCTGTCCACTGTGGCCGAGTTCACGGTGTCCGAGGGGCAATCGGTACCCTTCTCGCTGTCGTGGTACCCGGCGACCGGTACCCCGCCGCGGCCGGTCGATGCCGTCTACGCAATTGCCGACACCGAACAGTGGTGGGAGGAGTGGGTGTCCCAGTGCACGTACGTCGGCGAGTACCGCGATGCAGTGGTGCGTTCGCTCATCACGCTGAAAGCCCTCACCTATGAGCCGACCGGCGGGATCGTCGCTGCCCCTACGACGTCGCTGCCCGAGGCATTGGGCGGTGGACGCAATTGGGACTACCGGTTCTGTTGGCTGCGCGATGCCACGCTCACGCTCGAGTCACTCATGCGCGGCGGCTTCTATCAGGAGGCGATGGCATGGCGGAGCTGGCTGCTGCGGGCGACAGCCGGCGATCCATCACAGATGCAGATCATGTATGGCGCCGGAGGTGAGCGCCGACTCGATGAGTGGGAAGTCGACTGGCTGCCTGGCTATGAGGGGTCCCGACCAGTTCGGATCGGCAATGCGGCGGCGGGTCAGTTCCAGCTCGACGTCTACGGCGAGGTGATGTCCGCACTTTACGAGTCGACCCGGGCCGACGACCCGGAAGGCGACCCGGCGTGGGAGCTGCAACGCTCGTTGATGGAGTTCCTGGAGATCGGGTGGCGGGAGCCCGACGACGGCATCTGGGAGGTACGGGGACCCCGCCGCCACTTCACCCATTCCAAGGTCATGGCCTGGGTCGCCATCGACCGGGCTATCAAGACGGTCGAAGAGTACGGCGCAGAAGGCCCGGTCGACCGTTGGAGGGCCGTGCGACGTGAGATCCACGATGAAGTCTGCGAGCGGGGCTTCAATGCCGAACGAGGGTGCTTCACCCAGTTCTACGGTTCGGACCAACTCGACGCCAGTCTGCTGATGATCCCGTTGGTCGGGTTCCTACCCGCCACCGACCCCCGAGTGCGGAGCACCATCGAAGCCATCGAGCGGGAGCTGGTCGAGGGGGACTTCGTCCTTCGCTATCGGACAGTCGACACCGGCGAGGTCGACGGCCTCTCGGGTCGGGAGGGCGCATTCCTGGCCTGCTCGTTCTGGCTGGCCGACTGCTACACGCTGCTGGGTCGTGACCACGATGCCCGTCAGCTCCTCGAACGGCTACTCGATCTCCGGAACGATCTGGGACTGCTGTCCGAGGAGTACGACCCGGTGGCAGGCCGGTTGGTGGGCAACTTCCCTCAGGCGTTCTCCCATGTGTCACTCGTCAACTCTGCGGCCAAGATCGTCGGCCACCATAAGCCGAGCAGCGAGCACGTGTTCCTGGGTCTCGCCCGCCAGGCGATGGCCGGGACCAGACCGTCCGGCATGGCCCGGATGCATATGGCCCCCGCAACGACCTCGTCGTTGCGGGAGTTCCTGGTCGGTGGCGCGCTCCAGCGTAGGGAGCGTCCGACCTCCCAGGTCGAAGGGAGCACCCCTGCCGGCAGGACAGGGGGCCGACCGGCCCGCAAGGCCACGGCTAAGCCGCTTCGGGTCTCGCCAGGGACGAAAGTCGCCGGCTCCAAAAAGTCTGGCCCCAAGGAGAAGGCCGCTGACTCCGGCAGATCACCGGGTTCCGATCCCGCCAAGAAGTCGACGTGAAGTAGCGATGGGGGGCATGCATCGGCACGGTCAGCCGTTCGATCCGACTGAGGTGATGCCTCCACCCACGGGGACCCGCATCGCCGAAGGGGTACTCGAGCTCGACACACTCCTCGGCGGGTGGCAGCAAGTCACTGCCGGCTACCTCGTCGAGGGCGACGCACCGATCCTGGTCGAGACCGGCAGCCAGAGCTCCGTGCCTGCCCTTCTGGCCCACCTCGACCGGCTCGGACTCGGCGCCGACGACTTGGCCGGCGTGGTCGTCACCCACATCCATCTGGATCATGCCGGCGGGGTGGGTGACGTGGCCCGGGCGTTCCCGAGGGCCACCGTGTACGTCCACCCCAAAGGCGCCCGACACCTTGCCGACCCGACCAAACTTGTGGACTCGGCCGCACGGGTCTACGGGCCACTGCTCGACTCCCTCTACGGTCGACTCGACCCGACGCCGGCCGAGCGCATCCATGTTCTGGAGGACGGCGAACAGATCCGGGTCGGCTCCAACCGGTTCCTGACGGCCGTCGACTCGCCCGGTCACGCCAAGCACCATCTGGCCCTCCACGACAACTGGAGCGGCATCCTCTTTGCCGGCGACGCCGTGGGAGTGAAGCTTCCGGACGCCGGGGTACTGCGTCCGTCGACGCCGCCGCCCGACTTCGACCTCGACCAGGCCCTCCACTCGCTGCGACGCTTCGCCGAACGGCGCCCGACCGGTCTGGCTCTGGCCCACTACGGGCTGCTGTCCGATCCCCTCGATGTGCTGGACGAGGCCGATGGCACGTTGCGGCGCTGGGCCGACGTGGCGGAGTCCGCATTTCGTAACGGCCGGGATATCGCCGCCGCGCTGTCCGCTGCGTTCGCCCATGACCTCGACGGTGTGCCGGAGGAGCATCGGGAAAAGCTCGAGGTGATGAACGGGGTGCACTCGAACGCCGCTGGGCTCCGACGTTGGCTGACCGGCCGTGATGCCGCCGGTCCAGAAACCGTGGAATCGAGTTGACCGGTACGCGCAGTTCCCCTGCGGCCGTCAGTCAGCGCGGGAGTGCGAGGAGTCGGGAGTCGTCGTCACGTAGTAGTCAGGTGGTGCGAACACTCTGATGCAGGCAAGATGCCGGCCCTCAGGAGGGGTTCCGTAGCTTCGGGATCCGGCGTTTGGCGTCACGCTCTGATTCGAGCACCGTCTTCATGTTCGACGCCGCCGCAGGTTCGTCAACGGCCCGATTGTGACGTTCCTCGGGGTCGTTGGTCAGGTTGTGCAACTCCCAGTCCGGCTCAGCGGCTGGTGCCAGGAATGGATTCGGAGCAACTCCTTGTCCGGCGTACCAGGCGTCGAGCCGCTGGTAGTAGTGGTTCAACTTCCAGAGTTCAGGTGCGCCACCGTCACCAGTGGGGAGCGTGGCCAACACCGACTCGATATTCACCGGCGGTGCTACAGCGTCGAACGGGACCCCGGTGAGGATGTTGGCTTCGGTCAATCCCCGAGTGACGTCGTCCTCTGTCATGAAGTAGATCGGTGACACGAGTGAAGATGGGTCGACCTGTCCGCGTACCATCGGGCTCAGGTCCCGGCCAGGCAGTGGCTGAACCTCGTCATGGTGGGCAGCCACACCTGCGGCAGCCTTCTCGAGGTCGATTCCGGCCAGCCCGAGGAGCGTCGGGATGAGGTCGACGTGGCTGGTTGGCAAGTCGACGCCGCTTTGATGTGGCTGAATACCCGGCCCGGCGATGAGCAATGGCACCCGGGTTGCCTCGTCGAATGCATTGCACCACTTCTGGATCAGGCCGCCGTGGGCACCGAGGAGGTCACCGTGGTCGGACGTGAAGACAACAATGGTGTCGTCTGCCATACCCGATTGTTCGAGAGCGTCGAGAATGCGCCCGATGGCCTTGTCCACCAACTTCAAGAGGTAGTAGTAGAGCCTCCGATAGCCGAGATCGGTCGCAGTTTCAAAGACCATCTGAGGCCAGACCGCCTTGAATTGCTCCTGGCACACGGGGCGTCCGGTAAACGGATCCGACTGGGACGGCGCCTCGGGCACGTCGGGCACGGTGTCGTCCGGGGGTCCGAACTTCAACATCTCTTCCCACCCGAAACCCGAGAAGGCGATGTCGTGAGGATTCACGAAGGAGGCCACCGTCAGCCATGGCCCGTCCGCCCTGGATGCGGCGAGGTCATCGAACAGTTCGACAACCTGCTCGGCGAAGACTCCGTCTCGGACCGTTCCGCAGTCGGACTTGTCGGCACCATGGGGCTCACGCCCGATCCATCCGGAGAACCCGAACGGGTCGAGTCTGTCCGCCTTCCGATAGGCCTCGACGGCCGCCGGAATCGGGTTGCCGTCGTCATCGGATGCCTTGATGCCCTCGTGGGAACCAGGCGTCGTGAGATCGGCGAACGACACGTGCCACTTGCCCCGATAGTGGGTCCGATAGCCACCGGCCCGGAACCAATCTCCCATGGTCGGCACCGTGTTCGGATCGAGCCACTGCATCGCCGGGTCGGTGTTCTGCTTGGCGATGCCGTCCGTCTGGGACACGCCGTGCAGTGATGGATACTGCCCGGTGAAGAGCGTGGCTCGGCTCGGGACACAAGCCGTAGACCCGGCATAGTGCCGATGGAACTCCATGCCCCGGGCCCGGATCGACTCGCGGGCCGTCAGCTGAGACGTCCTGAACGACCGGACCGATTCAGGCTCGTAGGGGGGCGGGTACCGCTCCTCATCGGTCATGATCAACAGGATGTTGGGGGAGCTCATGGGAAAAAACTAGGCGAATTCGGTAGGCCGGGTAGTCCGGCTGACTTCGGATCGGGTTCGTCGTCGTTCAGATCCGCCACGATGCTGGAGCGATGCCCGAACCGCTGACTCCAGGAATCCTGTGAACCCCACGATCGGCAGGTTTTGCGGGAGTGTTGTTCGCCCTCCTCTTCGGTGTCATCGTCGTCCTCATTCACCGAGCCGTGCCGGCCAACCCCCAGGACGCAGGGACTTGGCTCTCCGATCCGACGAGTAGGCGGCGGGTGGATGCCGCACTGACCCTGGTCCCGTTCTGCGGGGTCTTCTTCCTCTGGCCGTCACCGTCCTTGTCGCGTCGGCGCCGCCAGTCCCGTGGAGGATTGCCGTGAACTGAAGAAGACTCTGGCTTGAAGCGGGGTACCAGTTGGCCAATCGTTCGGCCGAACCCACCGAAGTGCTCTCTTGGCGTTACGAGGGACCGGACCAGACGTCCCTGGATGAAGCAGCCATTCCCCGGTGACAGCCCCTCAAGAGGGATTCTGCGAAGGACACCGACCCACGGGGCCTCATCACCCGATGCCAGACACCAGCTGATCTCAGGATCCAGGGTTGAGATGCATCGTGCAACGACGAGTGTCGCGAATCCGATGCACATGAGCGACGCCGATTCATACGAATTGAGAGTCGGTCGCGCTCAATACGTACGGCTCCGTTCCGGTTCGGAATTGAACCACGCGGTGTACCGATTGACCAAGGGTGCGGCCGAGAGCCCGTGGGCCACAACCGAAAGGCCGACCGTCACGTAGGCGGTCGTAGTCAAGGTAGAGCTGTTTTGGAGGTGTGCGTCTTCCACGATCACGGCGAAGACGATCGACGCAAGCCCGCGGGGGCCGAACCAACCCATGAATGCCACCGTCGCAGGTCGGGCGTGGGTGCCGACGAGGGCGATTGCCACCGGCACGATCCGCACGAAGGTCAAGCTCAGCAATGCATAGAGGATGACCTGCCAAGTCACGTGTTTCAGTGCTGGACCGAGGAGTACCGCACCAAAGACAAGGAAAGTCACGCTGTCGAGTGCCAAGCCGGTGATTTCGGTGAAGTCCATCGTATGGGCTGGCTCGTGTTCAATCAGTAGACCGAAGAGTGCGCCGGCCACGAATGCCCCGATGAACCCGGAGCCGCCGAAGGCGCTGGCTGCTCCGTAGGCAATGAGGGTCGTTGCTAGTGGGACAATCTGCCGCCACGTCCTGTCGATCAAGTTCTTCCGTGTCGCATATCGGACGATGCCTGAAGCCAGAAGAGCGGCGGCGATTCCGAATAGGGCGCCATAGCCGATCTGTTCGGCAACCACCCGAATTGGATGGGACTCGGCACCAGCCACGGTGGCGAGGAGGATCAGTAGCAGTGGAACGCAGATGCCGTCGTTGAGACCACTCTCGACGTTGAGTGCCTGACGGACAGCCGGTGGAAGCGCCTCGTCCGTGACAACGGCGCTTCCGAGCCCGGCGTCGGTCGGCGCGAGAACGACGGCCAGGATGAACGCATCACTGAGCGAGAACGCACGAAAGAGGACGGCAGCAACAAGTCCTCCGGCCGCAACCGTGAGCGGCAGGCCGACGCCGAGTAGACGGGCCGGAAGCGATACCTCGCGTTTGAGTTCGCGCAGGTTCACGTGCGAGGAGTCGGAGAACAGTACGACTGCGAGGGTGGCCTCGGCAAGGGTTCGAACGGTCGCACTGGTCGGCTGGGCAGTGATCTCGTCGAGCAGTAGTGGACCAGTCAGCACACCGATCACAACGACGAGGATGGCAGGGGTCAAGGGGGTGCCCGAAAGAGAGCGAGAGATCGCAGCAACTACCAGCAGTGTCACCCCGACGATGACGAGTCCGGCGCCCATGCTCAAGTGATGCCTACAGGCAGAATATTCAGCTGCATCGTGATGCAGCAGCATGCCATTGATTTGCTTCGATTCCCGCCAAGGAGACGCCGAGTACTCAACTACACGTAGCTAAGGGCCGGTCCACTCGGCGCGATTCTCGGATGCTTCATCTTCCTCGTCTGGTTCTGACACTCGGTGACAATCGACGGGCAATCTTCCCCAGCAGAGACGTAGGCGGTACGGCCACGTCAGGTTGGCTCATTTTGTGAACGTCTTTCCATTCTTCGTGCACCTCCGAACTCTCGTAGTTCAAGGTGAGGAGATGCACCACTTTGCAGCTGAGTCGGATGTGCGGCAGCCGGAGGGGATGGTGTCATCGACCAGTTGGCCGGATTCGCCGAGCTCAAGCAGCGGGGCGCAATGACCAAAGCTGGATTCGAAGTGTGCAGAGTTCAGTTGAAGATCAGAGTGCTTCTTGGCGATTCGCGCCAGAGTTCCGCGTTTGGGCTGAGCGATTTCGTCTGCCGACGACTCCGTAATACTCACCAGATCACCTGGCGCTGCACCATGCTCCATCGCTCATCTGGCGATCAGGAACCATGGGTAGGGTCTTCCGTCCTCCGTCCGGCCAGCAACACAGTGAGATGCTCCATCTGCGTTCGGAGAAGTGCCATCTCGAGCGCCAATGACTCCGTGCTCGGTCCATGCGGCAGGAGGGCGGCTCCAGCCGGCGGCTCCGACTCGGCTGGCGGTCCGTCGTCCGAGGATCCGTCGAGTCGGAAGAAGCTGGCCAATGACCCAGCCAGTAGGCCGATGACAGCGACCCCGGTCAACATGATGCAAACCGCGGCCCAGCGACCCACTGGGGTCTTGGGCACGATGTCTCCGTAGCCAACAGTGGTGAGCGTCACGATGCCCCACCACAACGAATCGCCGAACGTGGCGAACTCAGGGTTCGATGCGTGCTCCGCGTGGTAAGCGATTCCCGAGCAGACAGCCAATACCCCGAGAGCGACCAGTCCCACCCGGCCCAGTCGTTCCAGGAGGCGTTTCGCTCCATTCGATGCCATCAGCACCCGTGCTAGCCGGGCCAGGCGCAGGATGACGACGAAGCTTCCGGCATGGGCTCCCGGCAGCAAGTACCACGGAGCAGTCAGCACCACCACTACGAGGTCGAACCGCCCCAACCAGGTGCTCGTGTAGGTGACCAGCCGCTGCTCGTAGACGATGTAGTCGACGAGAAATATCAGCCACGAGATGATCCCGACCAGGACACCTACCAGGCCACCGGACTCGGGGACGACGATGAGCGGGAGCAGTGCGGCCAAGACGATGGGGATCCGCATGCGGCGGTCGAACGTCGCCAACACCGAGGCGTCGTGGTCGGAGCGGGGTTGTCCCGCTATGGCAGCGATTCCTGACTCAGGACCCATGGCGTGGAGTCTGTCCCGGCGGACGATAGATGACGCGGATCGCCACCGGGGTGGGTACGGCTCGTCGAGACTTGGGGGTGCGGGACTGTTCGACGGAACGATGCGCCGACTGATGGATCTGAAAAGATGATCCAGTGAAGCTGCGCCTCGGGATCACGATGTGGATCTTGTCGTGGGTGCCCTATGGGTTGATTCTTGGCCTGACCGGCGGGTGGCTCACTGCGGCATGGACCTTCGAGGTACTTCTCGGCATTGCCGGTCTCGCCCTCGCCGGATCAGGATTCGCCCAGGCAGTCAAGGAACAGGGCTGGAAGGGTGCACCAGCTGTTGCCTGGCATTCCCTTGTCCACGGCAAACACGTCAATGCCGTCAAATAGTCTCGCCATGGCTCGCCGTCCGACCCGATTGCTGACGTGGATGCCCCTGATCACTTGATGGGGCAGCGACACCCAATCCGACGTATGGGTGGGAAGAGGTGCCACCTATCCCCTTGCTCGACTTACACCGTGGCGTCCGCGGCACACCGGACGTGCCCGATGTCGTCAACGGCAATCAACTTCGATCCAGGCCATGGCAGCGCGCGTCCACTGCACTACCGGAATCGACTGTCCGATTCATGAGAATTGCACCACCACGTGACGATTGGCCGCACGGTCGATGACGACCTGGGCGCCCATGGCATTCCTATCTCGCATCAAGAAATCGCCTCTGACCTGGTGCGCCCCGGGGGACTCGAACCACCCAACCTCCGGATTAAGAATCAAGGCTCGTGCTTTTCATTGTTCCTCATACTTGGCCAAAAACACCCGTGACCTGCATGAATGTTCCAAGCACTGATCATGCTTCGCGTACGTTCTCCGGGAGTTGTAGTCACGATGTAGTCACGTGACGCGCCTCTCGATGGCGGAATTGCATCCGCCAGCTGCGCCACGGATGGATCAGTGATCGTTCCGGTGGACCATGGCTCACATTTTGCTTCCAACCTCCTCATTGACCATGGTTTGGTCGGCCATCAGGTCCGCACTATGGCGACAAATGCCGAGGTTGAAGCTTTACTCGCTCACTTTGAATAGCGTGACTTCGGTGCGCCGAGTGCACCATGAATCCACCAGATCATTCGCGGGATAGCCCGCTAGCTCAACGACATCCGGTGAGATCGTCGAGGCTTTCCACCCCGAAGCCGCCGTTCTCCAGATCGAATTTCGATGCACTGCACTTGGCCTACATCGCGAGTCCGTCGCCAGGCCTGCGAGAAGGCGGTATCCAGATGTGCGATCAACCGCAGTACTTGGGAGAAAGCCCAAAGAATTGAACTACGAAGAGTAAAAGCCGCTACACCTGTTGCAACTCGGCCCACAATGATCCTTGACGCGCACCTGCAATCGTGGTTGAGTGCCTGGACACCGAAAGGCAAACGAGATTAGTGGTCTGAGTGCAATGGGGCACACGGGAGAGAGGTTCTGTCAGAGCCCCAAAGGCGGCAGTATTCGAGATCCGGGATGCATCGATTCCGGGGTCCATGAGCACCATTGATCCATGAGCTCCATTGATCATGATACAAGAAACTGGATTGAGGTTGACATTGAAAGGGAAGTTGATGTTGAGGAATGGGGTCGTGAGTTGTCTCACGGTGAATTGGTCGAGCTAATCAGCAAGAAGTGAATTTCTCAAGCTGATGGCGAGCTGCTAAAGATCTTCCAGTGTGGTGAAAAACTAACTATCAAATGATCCGCCCAGACATGTCGTTGCAAGTGAATGGAGCCTCAAATCATAATCGTCCGGAATGGAATTTCGCGGTCCCCACGGGTCCGCAATGGTAGGCGAGTGATGGTACTTCGACTCGTTACACTCGCATCGATGATCGGGTTAGCCGTGACTGCGGGCCAAGCAGTATCGGTCACGCCTGCAGGAGCAACCAACTATGGGCAGGGGTACACCATGTTTGGTGCCGACGGCGGTGCTTTTGCCTTCGGGAAGGCTGGTTTCTACGGAACAATTTCAACAATTCCTGGTGGAGGCGGAACACCCCAGTCGTGGTTCGGTTCCAACATCGTCGCCGGTGCCGTATCTCCTACAAGGGATGGATATTGGTTTCTGGCCGCCAATGGGTATACCTGTGTTCGTGGAAACGCGCTGGCGGAGAATAACCAGTGGACCGCCGACAACGTTAAAGATTGGTGCGCCACGGTTCCCGCAGGGGTTACATACGCCGGGTCAGTCAATTCCATCTTGGGAATTGACAATGGTGGATACTTGATCGTCACGAGTATCGGAGCTTGCTACGCCTATGGCGATACGTCCTGTCACGGCAACGCGCCAGGTGGGAACACCATCGTGGCGGCAACGGCAACGACCGACGGCCTGGGGTATTGGATGGTATCGGCAACCGGTGCGGTCTTCGCTTTTGGCGATGCCTTCTACAAGGGTGGAATATCGGTGACCTTGAACAAGCCGATCGTGGGCATCGCTCCTGACGCCTCGGCAAGTATGGCTCCAGGAGTTGGCAACTTCGGATACTGGTTAGTTGCCTCCGATGGCGGACTTTTTCCCTTCAACGCACCCTTTCTTGGCTCCGTGGGGAATACCGCGCTTCCAAAGCCGATTACCGGGATCGTTGGTTCGGGCAGCGGATTGGGATACCTGATGACTGCTTCCGATGGAGGCGGCGTTGTCTTTGGAGATTTTGCCTTTCAGGGTGCGATGTCGGGCAACAATTTGGCATCAAGTAACTCACCCCCGAACAACATCGTCGGCGTCGGCGGTAGCTAATTTCGACCGATCGCATCAGATGACTCGCCCACACGGCAGAAGTTGAGGTGGATTGGCTGCACCGGTTCCGATCAGATCAGTTGTGGCTGAGGGCCTCAAGATGAAAATCGAGTTCGCCGTGCCAAAGCGTTGGCGTGGTTGAACTCAAGAACTGCCTGACTACGTAGGATTTGGAGGATGCAAAAGTGTCACCACTGCAGACGCCTCGCGATGACGTTGTCGGGGGCAAATCCCCACAAGCGGCACCCGGTTCAACGGATTCTCGACGTTCGAAGCGAGTACTTCAACGAGGCATCGGGATAGGCGTGGTTGTGGCTGTGGCCATCGTCGCATTCGCTGGCACGGTTGGCGTCGATGCGCTCCACCAATCAAAGAAGCCCCTTCCCTCAGCGCAGCATCCGAATCCATCGAAGGCTGCCAACCTGCCGAGATCCCGGGTGCATTTCACGAGTATTGACCTGGGTGGCAGTCCTTCAGGAGCTCCTGTGACCCAGGCACCGCCGTTTGTGACGCCGGCCAATCCTGATGAAGCACAGGCTCCTGCGGTTCCGGTCCCTGGTGGGAGCATTCCGGGATTCGGGAATTTCAACGCCGTGACCTGTACGGACACGACTCATTGCCTTGCAGTGGGTGGCGTCGACAGTGGCGGTGCGGTTGCGGCCACATCATCAGACGGGGGCGTTTCGTGGTTCAATCAGCCGGTCCCGCAAGGTTCGACGACCCTAAATTCAGTGAGTTGCGGTGACGGACAACACTGTGCGGCCGTTGGACAGGGCGTAATCGTATCGACATCGGATGGCGGGAATACTTGGTCTGCCCACACCCCGCCGACGAAGAACATAACTCTACTGGGTGTCACCTGTATGTCCTCGACGGTGTGCATTGCCTCTGGCGTGACACCGGTACCGAATGGTCCTTTCTCAGGCCAAGTTGACATGTCGTCGGATGGCGGTAAATCGTGGAGCGAAGCCTCGATGCCCCAGGGCACTCAGGCGCTCGGTGGAGTCGCCTGTCCGACCGCAACGGTCTGCATCGCAGTTGGCGGATCGATCATGGTGTCGCAAGATGGAGGGGCGACATGGACCCCTCGGAACATCGCGTCGGGGCTGACAAGCGCACTTCGTTCGGTGGCGTGCACCAGCCCGACTCATTGCATCGCTGTAGGTGCGAATGTCCTCGGCCAGAACAACTCGACGCTGCCTCCCGAAGCAATTGTCACCAATGACAGCGGGGCTACTTGGCAGCATCTTGGCA
>Ga0075018_10000364_pt1 | contig 13387 bp, 12 predicted proteins | sample ColStrG_CSR_2014_FD_71471 | JGI IMG/M metagenome (GOLD analysis project Ga0075018, IMG submission 71471) | Freshwater sediment microbial communities in response to fracking from Pennsylvania, USA - Cold Stream Run_MetaG_CSR_2014 | ecosystem: Environmental > Aquatic > Freshwater > Creek >... | reverse complement strand
GGAGCAACTGCCTTGCACGTGTCCGTTGCGTTTTTAGTCACCCTGCCCTGTGATGGCCCTCACCGTGGGAAGGTTGACGTCGCACTACACTGGTCCGTCGTAACGCAAGTGTAGAACTGGAGGAAGTCATGCGTGCTCGCAAGAGTCTTTGGACAGTGATCGGCGTGATCATCGCCGTAGGGATGGTCGCGTCGGCTCAGGAGCCGAAGAAAGAGATCAAACACGTCCCGATCAAGCCTACTTCAGCGGCATCGGGGCAGGAGATGTACAAAACCTATTGTGCCGTCTGCCACGGCACCGACGCCAAAGGGACGGGTCCGGCCGCCGACGCTTTGAAGGTACCACCGCCAAACCTGACCACTTTGGCGGAGAAGAATGGGGGCAAGTATCCAGCACTAAAAGTCTCGGCGATCATCCGCGGCGAGGAAGTTCTGGCTGCCCACGGCAGCAAGGACATGCCCGTCTGGGGCCACCTGTTCTGGGGTATGAGCGGAGGGCACGAAGCGGAAGTGCAGCAACGTGTCGCCAATCTGAACAAGTACATCGAGTCGCTGCAAAAGAAATAGCATGCTAGTTCGGACCCGGGGATGCGCGATGCACAAAGCACATTCCCGTGCACGAAGTCGAGCGGTTGCCGCTCGCTCCGCCTGCTGGTAGAGTTCTTTCAGTCGATAGTCCTCGTCGGACCCGCCCGGAGTCAGTATTTGATTGATCGTGACCTGGCATGCCCCGTCCGGCTTTGAGACATGTCAGAACTAGACGCAAATCAGGAGAGACTGACGGCGACGAAGCGTTACACGACCGCGATGCGGTATGGAGGCGCGGCGCTGGCAGTATGGCTGGCGCTCAGCGTGTGGAGCCTCTCGCCCGTGCTCAACCGCCATCCGCTGGCGCTTCTTCTGGCAGCCGTTCTGCTGACCGCACGCTTTCTGGGATTCGGTCCCGCGCTTTTCTGCTCTTTCTTGTCCGCCGCCTGCCTGGATTTTTTTGTCTTTGTTCCCCGCTTTAGTTTCTCTCTCCGCAGTGAAGACATGGAGAGCCTGGGGGTATTCCTCGCGATTTCGGTGTTTGCCGGGAGCATGGCCCGGCAGAAGTCACGCGCCGAGCTGCGAGCGGAACGAACCACGTACGAAATGGCATCTATTGTCGAGTACTCCGACGACGCCATCTTCAGCAAGCGGCCCGATGGCACGATCACCAGCTGGAATCGTGGTGCGGAACGTCTTTACGGCTACAGCTCGCAGGAAGCGGTCGGGGCATCGGTCTACCGTCTGGCGCCGCTCGAGAGGCGGGAGGAAGTTGACCGGATCATGCAAGCTATCAAAGCGGGAGACCGCGTGGAACCGTACCAGACGGAGCGCCTGCGAAAAGACGGGACGCTGGTACCGGTCGTGTTGACGGTCTCGCCATTGCGGAATGCCCGCAGGGAGATCGTGGGGGCCTCTGCCATTACGCGCGATATTTCCGCGCAAAAGCAGTCGGAAGAAGCCGTACGGCGCAGTGAAAAACTGGCAACGGCGGGTAGGCTCGCCGCCTCGATTGCCCATGAGATTAACAATCCTCTAGAAGCCGTCATCAACCTGCTCTACCTTGCGCGCCACGACTCGGCAAACGCGCACCAGTATCTGACCATGGCCGAGCAGGAGGTGGGCCGGATTGCACGTCTGGCGCAGCAAACCCTGGGATTCGTGCGAGACACTGGGTCGCCGGGCTGGATGGATCCCGCCGTCATTGTGGATGAGATCCTGCAACTTTACTCCCGTAAGCTGGAAAGCAGAAAGATCCAGGTCACACGCCGCTACCGGCACAGCGGTCAGATCAGCGGCTATTCCGGAGAACTGCGGCAACTGCTGGCCAACCTGATGGTAAACGCGGTCGATGCCATGGAAGATGGTGGCTCCCTGCAGGTACGCGTCGCGGGTGGCCGGCAGTGGTCCGATGGCCGAGAAGGAATTCGGATCACGGTCGCCGACAACGGCAGTGGCATTGCGCGGGAAAATCTTCGGCGAATTTTCGAACCCTTTTACACAACCAAGAAAGACACCGGGACCGGCTTGGGGCTATGGGTATCGCGTGGAATCGTGCAGAAGCACGGGGGATCGATCCGGGTTCGCAGCCGCGCCGAAGGGCGGGCGACTGGAACGGTGTTTTCCGTCTTCATGCCCCAGGGATTCGAAGTGAGCCAGGTCGCTTGAAGCGAAGCTTTCCGCTTTACTGACAAACACTTACAAGGGACAATGACCTTCGTACCTTAGGTGCAGGCTACCCTACCGTCATATAATCGGGCCAACTCCAGAGAATCTGGGCACTTAGAAAACGTGGACCTTCTTTTCGCAGCAGCAACGTTCGCTTTCGGGCTGTGCTTTGGCAGCTTTCTGAATGTCTGTATCTACCGCTTGCCTCGCGACAAGTCGGTGGTGGCACCGCGTTCGTCGTGTCCGCACTGTGGCGACATGATTCCGCTGTATCACAATGTGCCCGTCCTGAGTTGGCTGATTCTGAGGGGAAGATGCCGGGCGTGCAAACAACCAATCTCGCCGCGCTACCTGATGGTCGAACTGCTCACGGGGTTTTTGTTCGTTGCCTGTTACTCGCACTTTGGGTTGAGTCTGGCGACGCTGAAATGGATGGCGCTCGGTTACTTGCTGCTGGGTCTGATCTTTACCGACGCTGAAACCAAGCTGCTGCCCGACGCTCTGACGTTGCCTGGACTGGTGCTCGGGATGGCATTCAGCCTGGTGGTTCCGGTAAATGACCTGGCTTCTCGAATCATGCCAGGCCTGTTGTCGGTTTCGCTGCGGCACCAGATTCCCTGGCGGTTGTGGTCGCTTTCTGACTCCCTGCTGGGAGCAGCGGTGGGCGCCTCGTTTCTTTACGGCGCAGCCGCGATCTATTTACGCGCGCGCGGCGTGGAAGGCATGGGATTTGGCGACGTCAAGCTGATGGCGATGATTGGAGCCTTCCTGGGAACTAAGCTGACCGTGTTCACCATCTTTGCCGCTTCCCTTGCCGGTTCGCTGTTTGGGCTCAGCACGGTTGCCGCCGTGTGGATTAAGCGCACACGCCGGATTGCGGCCCGCGGCGCGACCGTTAGCGAAGCGCACCGGCGGGCGTGGCAGTCGGCGCGCCTGGCTCTTCGCTACTACGAGATGCCGTTTGGGGTGTTCCTGGGAGGCATGGCGCTGCTGGCTTTCTTTTTCGGCGATCAGCTTCTGCACTGGTACTGGAGGGCGTTGTGAAGCTGCTGCTGAATCCGGTGGTTTTGCGCATGGGCCTGCTCCTGCTGCTGGCGATGGCGGCTTTTGTGCTGGGCGCGTTGGTAATTCGCTGGTTGCGCAAGAATCTGGTGTCGGAACGGGAATCGCTCGTCCAAACGCCCATGCCGAGTGACGGGCTGCCGGTCCACGCTTATCACGCCGTCATTCAGCAGCTGAAACAGCAAAAGCACGAGCTAACCGCGCAACAACTCGCGGATCGCAGACGCGCCAAGACATCGGACACACTCAGTGCAACGGTGCTGGCCAATCTTTCCTGCGGTGTGCTGTTCTTCAATACGAGCGGACTGGTGCGGCAGGCGAATTCGGCCGCGCGCAAGCTTTTGGGTTTTGCCTCGCCAGTTGGCCTGAATGCTCCCGACCTCTTTCGGACCGCAACGATCCGGCCAACCACCGGTGGAGCGGGCACCGCGGCTGGAATTGAGGAAACCATGGCGCCTGCCCTGTCCGGGCAGTCGAGCGTCCGCGGACTGCTGATTGATTACCCCACCCGCGACGGCGGGACTCTGCTGCTGGAACTGACCGCCTCTCCGATCTTGGCCGAGGATGGGCGTCTGCTGGGGACTGCCTTCGTACTCAACGACAAGACCGAGATTGAGCGGATCCGGCAAGAAGGTCAGATGCATCAGGAAATTTCTTCGGAGATGGCGCTCGGCCTCAGAAATTCGCTGGCCACAATTGCGGGATATGCGCAGCAACTGGCGCAAAGCCGGGATCCGGGATTGGCGCGCCAGTTGGCGGATGACATCGCCAATGAGGCGGCCCGGCTCGACCAGACCACGGTTCGTTTTTTAGCGGGCGCGAAAACCGCGGCCGCCGGTTCTTAAAATCAGGAAGAGCAGGCTGCGCGTGAATCGCGGCCTCGCGGAAGGGTAATCACATGAGACGGATGGCATACATGACAGCGGCAGTTCTGATTCTCTTGGGGGTGAGCGCAGCCGCGCAATCCCTGGGAGACTACGCCCGTGCGGCTCGCAAGACGAAGCCGCAAACAGGTACAACCGCCCGCCACTACGACAATGACAACCTGCCCAAGAATGAGCACCTGAGCGTCGTAGGTCCAGACTCGACGAGCGTGGCCGGCAGCGCGCAGACGCAGGCTGCCAACATGGCACCAGCCGACGGCAGCAAGGCCGGAGCCAAGGATCCGAACGTCGTGACCGCGGACCACCAGAAAGCCGCGCAGGAGATGCAGAAGAAACTCGACGAGAAGAAGCAGAAGATCGACGCACTGAACCACGAATTGGATCTGGCGCAGCGGGAGTACCGGCTGCGCGCGGTGGCGATGTATTCCGACGCCGGCAGCCGTCTGCGGGACGCGGCCCAGTGGGACAAGCAAGACTCACAGTACAAGCAGGAGATCGAGGAAAAACAGAAATCGATTGACGCCGCCAAGCAAGAACTTGAGAACGCTCAGGAAGAGGCGCGGAAGGCCGGCCTTAAGCAGAAGGATCAGGAATAAGTGCGGTCTGGCGATGAGGGCAGCGCGCCAAACCGCGCCCTCATCGACGATCTGCACCTCTTGCGGTATCCGGTCTCAGGACTTCCCTAGCCGTTGGCGGATCTGCCGGGCGTGATGCCGTCCGTGAACCCAATGAAATTTGCGCCACTGGGCGGCGGTCAATGGCCCCAGAAATGGGTGATCCATGATTTTCGATGCCGGACCGAACCTGGCTTCGCAATCGCGAAGACCGGAGTCCATCCTCTGAATTTCCGGAAAGATGGCTTGCTGGATATCCGCCGCGGGCAGGCCGCGCGGAGTGGCGCGTTCGGGCGCCTTTCTTCCACCGGGAAGATAGCCCAAACCGACCACTAGCAGCGTCCCGAACCGATGCTTAAGCGTGGCGCTTGTCGCCAGTGGCACACCGGTCTCCAGGCACCTGCCGATTCCCTTGTTGGTGTTCTTGTAGGTTAGAAGAAGATGCTCCAGAACCTGAGCGGCAGTCCACTTCCCCGCGGGCCCCTGATTGAGGTCGGCGGCAGTGGCGCCTTCTGTTGCGCTTTCCAGTTCCCGTTGCAGCCGTTCGAGATAGGAATTCATGGCCCCGGTTCAGTACAATAGCTTCGCGAATTCGTCCAACAAAACTACTACAGGAAGCTTTTGATGAAGAAACTATTCGTCGCGATTCTTGCGCTTGCATTTCTGGCGGGGTGCTCCTCCGAACCCAGCAAACCGGCGACCGCCGATAAGCCAGCACCGAAAGCCCCAGAGGCTCTCACAGGGACCAGCGCGTTCTACAAGTGCTACATCGCAGCGCGCGGCTGGGCTCAGGATGCCCAGCCCTTCCGGCTGGAATCACAAGCGTCGGCCGATTCCAAGGGCCGGGAGGGCAAGGCCCTGTCGTGGCGCGCGGGATTCGCCTCTCCGGCACAGCACAGCACTAAACCCTACACCTGGTTGAACGGCGAGGTCTCTCCCGGCGTCGAGGACACCTACAGTCCCACCAACTCCAGCACAACGGTTTTCAACATTCAGTTTCTGAAGACGGATACGGACAAGGCTCTGGAAGCCGCGCAAAAGCACGGCGGCGATAAGCTGCTCGAAAAGGAGCCCGACACGCCCATCCTGTACCTGCTGGACTGGAACCGGCAAACCAACGAACTAACTTGGCACGTGATCTACGGCACCGACCGCGACAGCGCCAAGCTGCGGGTGGCGGTGAATGCGTCGACGGGAGAGTTCCTGCGGGTGGAGAAGTAGTGAGGACCGTAGTTCGTAGGTAGTAGTTCGGTGCGGAGCGTGCGGTCACAGGCGAACTGCAAATTACTGGTTTTTTGCCAGCCGATCGAGTGACGCGTGCGCGTCCTTCGCAAACGGTCCTTCCGGCAATATCTTCAGATATTGCTCGTAATATTTCTTCGCTTCCGCCTTGTCGCCTAATTTTTCCTGACAGACGGCGAGGCGAAAGCTGGCGATGGCATCGTTTTCTTTCCAGTAGAGCGCTTCCTTGTAGCGGTCGAATGCGGCGCGGTAGTTTTTGCGCTTGAAGTAGTAGTCTCCAACCTCGACGTCCTTCATCGCCTTCATGGGGCTCCAAGGATGGAACTCCTGCACCTCCGACGGGTTGTCGGAAGGCTCCAGATCGGCCACCGCGCCTTTGCTATCGGGATGATTCTTGGCATCCCCCTTGGGAGGGCTGATGTCCACTCGGGTATCGCGGCTGGAGCTTTCCTGCGCCTCGCGGTTGCGTTCGGACGTCTTTTCCGAGGCGCTCTGCGCCCAAAGCCCCGATGCCAGCAGTAGGGCGGCGGAAGTAGCAACGACAGCTCGCATCAGTTTATTTTAACGCGGAAGGGATGGAAGCGGTGCTTCCCGAACTCGCCTGGGGCGGGCGCGCAAGAAGAACAGGCCGTCCACAATCGGGACGGCCTGGTTTGGCGAAGTCCTCCGGGGAGGAGGGAAAAATCTTACATCGACGACGGATTCGCGCTTGCTGTCGGCGTGCTTGGGGTTGTCTGGGCCGGTGTTGATCCCGCGCCGGTGTTGGTCATCAGGTGAATGTCCACGCGGCGGTTCTTCGCGCGACCTTCGGAGGTCTTGTTCGTCTCCACCGGCTTATCCTTCCCAAGCCCGATCAGATAAATCTTGTAGGCAGGAACGCTCTTCTCGGCCGCCAGGTACTGAATCACCGCGTTGGCGCGGCGCTGGCTCAGATCGTAGTTGTAGTCGGATCCGCCTACGGAATCGGTTCCACCCTCGACCGTGATGATGTAGCCCTTGGTGCTGGCCACGCTGGCCGCAAGCTGATCGATTGCTTCCCGCGCCTGTTTGGTCAGGTTGTCCTTGTTGAATCCGAAATGCACCGAGGTTTCCACGACGGAGCGATAGTTATCGAGGTTGACGACGGTATTCGTCAGGGTATCCACACGCTGGGTGGCGTTGTTGGCCGTCAGTTGCGCTTTGTCGGCGCTGCTGCCAGCGGCCAGAGCCTTCTGGTCGACTTCCGCGGCGTGGGCTTGTACGGCCTGAATTCCAGCCTGAGCGCGCTGATCGACGTCCTTGATGTCGCGCGAATTTCTCGCGGTCAGGTCGTCGAGCTCATTCGTCTTGTTGATCAGAGGAGTGGTCTGCTGGCGAACATAATTCTTGCTGGAACAACCAACTGTGGCTACGAGCGCGGCAGCCAGCATTAGGGTCAACGAAGTGCGGTTCATTATCGTAAGGGCTCCTTACCCAGAAAAGTGCTTTCTTCTTCTCAAGATCCTGTCCAACAGATCTCTGAAAATTGCATCCACCGTGTACTAAAGCACGGGGGATGCCATTCAGAACTTGTAGGAAATGTAAATAAATCCATTTGTTTCAACGCCATGGGTGCTGTCCCCCGGAAATGCACAGCAGCCTACCCTAGGCAATCGCGATACGGACCGTAGAAATTTTATATGGTCTCGATCGCGCCAAGATTATAGCGGCTGGCACGCATTTACGCTACCGGGGTCGCACGGTTGGATAGACAAAATGCGGGGAATTCGAATCGGAGCCTGCGGAACGGCCAATGCTTTCACATTACCGCAGGCACCGTGATGCCCATCGCCGCCAGAATACGTGTCAACTCACGGCGCACCACGGCCACGGTTGTCAGCAGGAATCTCTTTCTGCCCTCGTCGGCTTCACTCAAGATCGGGAAGCCGTGGTAAAAGGCATTGAAGAGCTGCGCCAACTGGAAGGCGTGTTTGGCCAGATAGGCAGGCTCGGTGGTCGCGATGCATTGTCCTACGATATAGGCAGTCTTAGCGGCGGCTAGCCAAAGCTCCCAGACTGCGTCGCCTTCTGGGCCAGCGAGATACTTTGAGAGGTGCTCCGCAGAGGCGCATTTTGCCGGGTCCTTGCAGAAACTCTCTGGATCAAACCCGCCCTTGCGAAAAATGTTCGTCGCCCGCACGACCGCGTATTGCACATAGGGCCCGGTTTCTCCCTCGAAGCTGAGTGCGTCTTTGAAATCGAACGCGATGACGGAGGGCTTCGTGTACTTCAACATGAAGTAACGCAGCGCTCCGATGGCGATCTGGGTTGCGGTGTATGCGCGCTCCGTCTCGCTCAGTTCGGGGTGTCGGGAGTCAACTTCTTTGCGGGCCGATGCGATCAGCGCGTCAAGAAGGTCGTCGGCTTTCACGCCAAAGCCTTTGCGTCCAGAAACCTCAATCCAGGATCGTGCCTTATCTTCTTCGCTCAGTTCATAGCCTAGATCCGCGGCACAACGTGGCGTGAGCGCGACCATCTCGTACGAAAAATGCGTGTAGCGTTCGGCGGCTTCTCCGTGGCCAAGCCCGCGCAGTGCCTCCACTACCGTGTTCTGCGCCTCGGCTTGACGCGCGTCAATCACGTTGTAGATTTCAGCCACATCACCAAAGTGCGGATGTTCCTCTTCGCCGTCGGTGGTGGAGATCCAACAATCGCGCTGGTTGGGATAACGGAAAAACCTTCGATAGCCGAAGTCTCGACCCAGCAGGCCAAACTTCCACATGTGGTAAGCGATGTCTTTGCCCACGTAACCGACCGTGCCGTTGGAGCGCACGATGACTTTCTGATCTTCCTCGGTGATCTTGACTTCCGCTGTGTCCTCCGTGCCTTCTGTGGCTGAAGATCTTGCTGTCCCTGCTCGCCGCATGACCCAGCAGCCTTTGTTTTTGCCGTCGGTCTCATAGGTGAGCACACCCGCCTCCTTCAGCTTGCTGAAGGCCGCGTCCCAGAAGTGCAGGTGCAGAATCTCGCTCTCGCGCGGCAGAAAATCGTATTCGATGTCCAGCCGATCCATGGTTTCAAGGTGGCGGCGCAGGACCGCGGTCGAAATCAGATCGGCCACCGCAGCGGTCTCATTGTTCCCTTCCTCGATCCCATGCAGGACGGCAGCCCGAGTCTGCAAGTTCTGCTTGTCCTGCTCATACCACTGTGAAGCGCGCGCATACAGATCCCAACAATAGAAATCAAAGCGCGGAGCAGCGGCGAGGGCCTCGATGTCGGCTCGTGATTTCTTGTCCAGATGCAGGAAGCCGACCACCACGTCTGCGACTTGCACGCCGGTGTTGTCGATGTAATTCTGGATGTCCACTTCCCTGCCTGCGAACCGCAGCAGGCGGACGAAGGTGTCCCCCAAGATGGCGTTTCGCAGATGTCCGATGTGGGCGGCCTTGTTGGGATTGATGCTGGAGTGCTCGACCAGCACCTTGCCGGGCGGGACGGCGGCAGCAGGGGTTCGATCGGCAGCCAGCCCAACGGCCATTTCCCCCCGGCTTACTCGCACATTGATGTAGCCCGCGCCGGCGATCTCAAGCTTCTCGATCCCCTGCACCGTACCGATGCCCGCCACAATCTCCTCTGCAATCTTGCGCGGCGCCTTGCGCAGCTTGCGCGCCAGTTCGAAGGCGATCGGAAGCGCGTACTCCCCGAACTCGATTTTCGGAGGCTCCTCGATAACGATGTTCTCAATCTCAAGTTCATAGGCACGGCGCAGAAAATCGCGCACGGATGCGGCCAGCCGACTTTCCAGGTGTCGATACAAGAAGTCCCTCTAAACTATTGAAGAAACAGTGATTCTAACAAACTCGCAGCAGGCGGCGGGTTTGACGGAGGGGGGAGGGTTCCCTATCATGAAACTTTCACGAGGCATCGACGAAAATCCTTAACCACAGCGGACACAGACGTACTCAGAGATGTGCTCTTTCTGGATTTTCCTTTGTGTTTCTCCGTGTCCTCTGTGGTTCAGGATTTCCACCTTATGCGCATTGCCTATCTCGACTGCTTCTCCGGCATCAGCGGCGACATGTTTCTGGGCGCGCTGGTGGACGCCGGAGTGTCTCCGAAGCTGCTGGAAGACACGGTCGCAGCGCTCGATATTGGAGCGCAATTGGAAGTCTCACGGGTGGTGCGGGGTGGAATTGCGGCGACCAAGGTGAATGTGTATTCCCACGGGGAAAGAGATTTGCCGCGGGAAGGCCTCGGAGGACAGCACGCGCACAGTTCTCGCGAAAACGCCCATGAGCATTCACGACACGAGCATCATGAGGCTGACGCGCGGCGGCACCGGCCACATATGCAGGTTTCGCGCACAGGAGTGCCCGCGCCACACGAGCACGGTCGGGGGCTGAACGAAATACGCGCGATCATTGAACAGGCCGCGATCAGCGGCACGGCAAAAGCAACCGCCATCGGCATATTCGAGGCGCTGGCAGCGGCCGAAGCCGAGATCCATAACACATCCATCGAAAAGGTCCACTTCCATGAAGTTGGCGCAGTGGATGCCATGGTTGACATCGTGTGCGCCGCGGTTGGAGCCGAGGCCTTGGGCGTGGACGAATGGGTTTGCTCGCCGTTGAACGTCGGCGGCGGGACTGTAGAGTGCGCTCATGGCACGCTGCCCGTCCCTGCCCCGGCCACCCTGAAGTTGCTCGCCGATGCTCCGGTGTATTCCTCGGGGCCGCAAGTCGAACTGGTAACACCGACCGGTGCGGCCATCATCAAGACGCTGGCCGATCGCTTCTCGTCCTTTTCGTCGATGAAAGTCGAGAGCTCGGGCTATGGCGCGGGCAGCCGTGATTTTTCCGGTCGTCCCAATGTCCTGCGCCTGACGATTGGAGAAGCGGCGGGAGCGGCGGCCGCTCTAGCCGACAGAGTCACGGTGCTTGAGGCCAATCTTGACGATCTCAGCCCGCAAGTGCTGGCGTATGCCATGGAACGCCTCCTAGGAGACGGTGCCCTTGATGTATTCAGCACTCCGGTGCAGATGAAGAAGAACCGTCCCGGCGCTTTGCTGACAGTGCTGGCGAAACCGGAAGACGCCGAGCGCCTGACTAAACTAATGTTTGCCGAGACCACAACGCTCGGCGTTCGCCGTCGTGAAGAACAACGCCAGACGCTCTCAAGGCGCTGGGAAAGCGTGCAGACGAGTTGGGGACCGGTGCGAATCAAGGTTGCCAGCATGAACGGCACCGTCTCGAATTATGCGCCTGAGTTTGAAGATTGCCGCGCGCTGGCCGAAGCGCATCACGTCCCGCTCAAGACCGTCATCGAAGAAGCCATGCGAAAATATGTAGCTGCTAGCTCCTAGCAGCCGGCACTCTACTCATGAGCAAGAAGTTCTACATTACGACGCCGATTTACTACGTGAATGCGCGTCCGCACATCGGACACGCCTACACCACGATTGCGTGCGATACGATCGCGCGCCGCCACCGCATGCTCGGCGACGACACATGGTTTCTCACCGGAACTGACGAGCACGGGCAAAAGATCGAGCGCGCGGCCCGGGCCGCCGGAAAAACGCCGCAAGAGTTTGCCGACCAAGTATCGAATGCTTTCCGCGCCAGCTGGGATCGGCTCGGACTATCGTACGACGACTTTATTCGTACCACTTCAGACCGCCACAAGCAGGGCGTGCAGGCACTCTGGCGGAAGATTCGCGACAACGGCTACATCTACAAGGGAACGTATACGGGCCAGTACTGTGTCTTCGACGAACTGTACGTGGATGCTGTCGGCCCCGGGGCTGCCTGCCCCGATTGCGGGCGGCCTACCGAGACGGTGCAGGAAGAGAATTACTACTTCAAGCTTTCCGCCTTTCAGGACAAGTTGATCCAGTTGTATACCGGGCAACCCGACTTCATCCGGCCGGACACGCGCCGCAACGAAGTGCTGTCGTTCGTCCGTTCCGGTCTGCGCGATCTCTCCATCAGCCGCTCGACTTTTTCCTGGGGCATCCCTGTACCTGATGATCCGAAGCACGTGACCTACGTCTGGCTGGATGCGCTCGCCAACTACATTACCGCGCTCGGTTTTGGCTCGAACGACACGAGCAAGTTCGACAAATACTGGCCCGCCGACGTGCATATGATTGGCAAAGAAATCGTGCGCTTTCACTGCGTCTATTGGCCCGCGTTCCTGATGGCGGCGGGCTTGCCGCTGCCTAGGGGCATCACCGCGCATGGTTGGCTGCTGTTCGAAGAAAGCAAGATGTCGAAGTCGCGCGGCAACATCGTGCGCGCAGAAACCATCGTGAGCGTGCTCGGTGTCGATGCGCTCCGGTACTTTCTGCTGCGCGAAGTTGTGTTCGGGCAGGACGGATCGTTCAGCTTCGACGCGCTGGTGCAGCGCTACAACGCCGACCTGGCGAACGGACTCGGGAACCTCGCCAGCCGCACTCTGACGATGATCACGCGCTATTTCAAGGGCGAAGTTCCATATCCTTCCCAAAGCGCCCGCACCGCGGCGGACGAAGCGATTGCCGCGGCTGCCGGAAGCGCGATCACCGAGTACGGGACTCTGTTCGACCAGTTCCAGTTTTCCCGCGCTCTGGAAACAGCCTGGGGGCTGGTCGCTGCGGTCGACAAATACATCGTGGAAAACGAGCCCTGGGCGCTCGGCGAAAAACAGGATGAGGAGAGCCGCTCGCGCCTGGCCACTGTTCTCTACACCAGCGCGGAAGCCTTGCGCATCCTGACCGCGCTTGCACATCCCGTGATGCCGGACGCGACGTCAAAAATCTGGGCGCAGATGGGGCTCGGAGACATCAAGACTTTGGATCTGTCGCAGTTGCGATGGGGACAGCTGCAACTAGGCACGAGGCTGGGAGACGTTCAGGCCGTATTCCCGCGCGCGGACAAATCAGCCGTCGAAAGGATGCAGAAAATGGAAGAACAAAGTGGAGCGGCAGGCGCCCCGCCCATCCAGCCGAGCGCAACTCCGCCGACTGCGGCGCCAGCCACACCGGTGCCAGCAGCAGGATCGAAGCCGACACCTGCGGTTCCCGAAGGCAAGATCAGCATCGATGACTTCGCTAAAGTCGAACTTCGAGTAGCGCAGGTCAAGACCGCCGAACGCGTCAAAGGGGCCGACAAACTGCTGCGCCTCGAAGTCGATCTGGGAACCGAAGTTCGACAGCTGGTCGCCGGCATCGCTGAGGCGTATGAGCCAGAATCGCTGATCGGGCGAAAGGTTGTGATCGTGGCTAATCTCGCGCCCCGTAAACTCCGCGGGCTGGAATCAAACGGCATGATCGTGGCAGCGTCGCCGGATGGCGGCAAGCCCGTACTGGCAAGTTTTCTGGAGGATGTGCCGATCGGAACACGGCTGAAGTAACTGCTGCCGAGCTTCGCTCGGCCTGGACGGGCGATTGCGCCCC
>Ga0075018_10000362_pt1 | contig 13400 bp, 8 predicted proteins | sample ColStrG_CSR_2014_FD_71471 | JGI IMG/M metagenome (GOLD analysis project Ga0075018, IMG submission 71471) | Freshwater sediment microbial communities in response to fracking from Pennsylvania, USA - Cold Stream Run_MetaG_CSR_2014 | ecosystem: Environmental > Aquatic > Freshwater > Creek >... | reverse complement strand
CACGAGCACCGGAGCGATCGCCCCGTAGCCGTGGCGGGTGCTCAGGTTCCAGTCGTTCACATATTCGCCAGCGGGGCCGGGCGTCTAGTTTGCGCCGCGCGTGATTTCCGTGCCAAACTGCGACTATCAAGGATGTCGCGTGAACCACGGAGTTGGTTATGGCACACCGAGAAGCACCCCTTGGCCCCGAGGCTCTCGCGGCAAGGACACCGATCGAGGCGACGGAACGATCGCCCCATCGAACTCAGGACCCGACATCCACCACTCTCTACTATACGGCCAATCGCGGGGCCATGATCGAGCCGCGAGTTCGGCTCGAGCCACTCGAAACTCCCGCGAGCGAGGCGACCCATTGGCGGGTGATTGTCGATGTCGATGGGGCGCTCGCTCCGCATGCCCTTGGGGTTCGCAGTGGGCCGATCAAGCGCCAGCGGATGAAACAAGGCGAGCACGCGCTGCTTGAAGGGTTTCGCCCTGCCTGGCAGCGGCTCACCTTCGCGCCCATGACCGGACCCAAGCGGCAACCACGGCGCATCGCGGGCAAGAAGGGACGTAGTTACAGCCCACTGACGGTCTTTCCCGACGACAGCCGCGTCGTGCTGACGGATACCAGCTATCCCTGGAGCTGCATCGGACGGATCGAAACAAGCGACGGGGACTTGGGCTCCGCGGCCTTGGTGGGTGGACGGGTCGTCGTGACCGCGCAACACGCCCTGCCCTCTCGAACGATGGCCACGGGCAATTGGTGGATCAAGTTCGTCCCGGCCTATTTCGACGGCGCATCAAAAGTCGGACTATCCTCGTACGTCAGCGATGCCCATTGGTATGTACGCGATGATACGGAATTCAACGTATCTCATGACTATGCCGCTCTGAGACTGTATGACCCGCTTGGCAGCCAGCTCGGATATTTCGGTGCAAATGAATTCGATGACGATTGGCGGAATTTGCGGGTTTTCAGCGGCGTCGGCTACCCCAAGGACATCGCCAACAACGAGGAGCCAGTGGTGCAGTTCAACTGGTGGATGGCCGATGACTTCGAGGACGACGATGGTCAGATCCTGGAAACAACCGCCAGCTTGGAGCATGGCGAATCGGGAGGGCCGTTTTTTGCCTGGTGGAACAACGATCCGCGCATTGTCGGAGTTGTTTCCGGCGGCGGAAACATCAATGGCGATCAAGCCAACGCGCTCGCCGGTGGGCCCAATCTGGTCGATATCATCAATTGGGCCCGCGGGGCCTGGCCGGTGTGATACCCGGCCATAGTAGGTTGGCCTCGTGCCGCGACCTCATCCTGTCCTTCTCCCCAGTGAGGGGAGGGGCAGAGCGACGGTTGGTCACCAACGTCCCGGTTTGATGCCGATGGTCAAACAATCCGTGTAACGACATCACAGATCCTGGTTCTGCGGCAGCAGCACCAGGTCGCGGATCGTGACGTGGGGGGGCCGCGTCAGCATGAACATCAGCGCGTCGACCACATCCTCGTTGAGCAGGCCCGAATGGGTGGCGCGGAGCTTCTCGATCTCGGCGGGGTCGGTGTGGCCCCACAGCGCGTTCAGCACCATGCCGGGCGCCAGCGCGCCGATCCGCACATTGTGCGGAGCGATTTGCCGGCGCACGCCGTGCACGAACGATTGCACCGCGTGCTTGGTCGCCGAATAGACCGGCTCCCACTGGATCGCCTGGTGCCCCGAGATCGAGGAGGTGACCACGATGTCGCCCGAGCGGCGCGCTATCATGCCGGGCAGCACCGCCCGCACGGAGCGGAACGCGCCGTTGACGTTGAGGCCGATCATCTTGTCCCAGTCGTCGGGGTTCTCGTTGACGATGTCGCCATGCATATGCGCGCCGGCATTGGCGAACAGGATATCGACCTGGCCGAAACGCTTGAGGATTTTGCCCATCGCGGCATCGACGTCGGCGCCCTTGGTCAGGTCCACCGGCACCGCCAGCGCATCACCACCAAGTTCCTTGGCCAGCGCCGCCAGCTTGTCCGGCGACCGGGCGATCAACGCAAGCCTGGCGCCCTCGGCGCTCAGCCGCCGCGCCGCCGCCTCGCCGATGCCCGAACTCGCGCCGGTGACGATCGCGACCTTGCCGGAGATGGATTGTGCCATGCGGGGGATCACTCCTTTGATGCCGGTTGAATGTGTTTGACAGCGGCAGTCGCCTGTCAAGTGCCCACGCTCCGGCAACGTCGGCACCGCGGCCAAATGAATATCCCCTCTCCGTGCAAGGAGAGGGGACAAGCGGGCTCGCGGATGGTTGCCCGCAATCGGCCATGCCGGCCGCCGCGGTCAGTTGATCTTGATCCCGCCGCCAAGTCCGGGGATGTTGAGCTGCTTCAAGATGTTCTTACCGGCGTCGGGCACGCAGGCCTTGCCGCCCCAGTGCTGGCCCTTGGGGCAGCTCGGGGTGGTGGTGTGGGGCACCACCTTGGACAGGCACACGCCGTTGAGCATGATGCCGGTGCAGGTGCCCTGAACGCCGCCGGTGCCCTTGCCGCTGGGCGACTGGCAGCGGCCGTGGCTGAACACATCGCCTGGGTTCGGGCAACCGCAGGTCCCGTCTTTCTGCTGAACCAGCGGCGAGCGGCAGAAGATCACATGCGGGACCGAGCAGACGCCGTTGACGAACAGCGGCCGGTCCTTGGGGCACATGCAACCGCCGTCATGGTTGGACACCTGGCCGCCGGTGCAGTTGTCCTGGGGCCGGCTGCAGGTCTGCCCATTCCAGAACGGCGTGTTGCGCGGGCAGACGCACTCGTTGTTGACCATCGAGCGGGGCGGCGGGCAGGTGTTGGTCGTCGGCTTCGGGCAGACGCCGTCGCTGTTGGGCCGCGAGCCGTCCGGGCAGGGTGGTGTTTCCTTGCTGCGGCAGGCATTGCCAAAGGCAACGGTGCCGAACGGGCAGCATTCGCCGTTGAACATCCGCCGCTCCCGGTCGTTGCACCCCGTCGGGATCGGGATGGGAATCGGCAGCGGAATGATCCTGGTGCCGCCGCCGTGGCAGCTGAAATTGCCGGCGGCGCGGGTTCCGGGCGGGCACTGGCATTGGGTGCCGATGCGCACCTGGTCGCCGGGGCATGGCTGCGTCAAGGTCTGGGCACGCAGCACTTCGAGCTTGAAGGGCACGCAGCTGTAGCCGGGGCCGTTGCCGGGCTGCAACTTCTGGCCCGCCGCCAAGGGGCTGAGCACCTTGGGCGGGGGAACGCCACGTGAGCCGTCGGTCGCAAAGAAGCAGTTGAGTCCATCGGCCGCTGCCGGCGTTCCGGCCGGCATCTGTACGGTGATGGAATGCATCTGCTGCTCGTGGCCGGCCAGCGAGACATTGGCGATGCAGTTGAACTGCAACGTCGCCGGTTCTGTCGGGCAGCCAAACGGCGGGGTGACAGTGATCGGCAGGTCAAACTGGTAGGTGTTGCCGAGCAGCATGGCATCGCCGATCAGCACCGGACCTGAATAGGGCGCATCGCCAGAGTTGATGACGGCGACCTGGAAGGTGCAGCCCTGGCCCGCCGCGCACACGGCCGGTCCAGTCTTGATGACGGTGATCTCGCCGCCGCCTTCCACGCACGATTCATGGCCCGGGCCGGTCAGCGGCGTGCCGTTGACCGAGAGCAGCACGGCGCAGTTCCTGTAGCGCACCTGATCGGGAGCGGTGTTGAGGCCGATCTCGACCGTGTGCGAAGCATTGGGCGGCAGGGCCGATCCCGGCAGCGTGCAGTTGAGGTTGTCCGGCAGCCCCGTGCATGTGACCGCAGGGCTGTCGGGCTTGGCGTAGGCGATGTGCATTTGGCTGCCATTGCCCGTCCACTGGCCGTGGTCGCCAAAGCTGATCGGCGAGGAGATTGGCTGGCCGCCGTCATTGGTGACGGTGATCTTGCAGATGATGCCGGCACCGACGGCGCCCGGCTTGCACGTCTTCAGGATGGAGACGTGCCCGTCGTTGCCGGGGGTTGGTGTTGGCAGGCAGTTCGGATCGCTGATCGTGTCGGTGGCCGAGGCCGTGTCATCGCCGGGGTTGGAATTTTGCGGCGAGCCGCCGGACGGCGCAGAGATATGGGCCGTGTTCTTCAGCGCGCACTTGTCGCGCACCGCGGCGGCAACGTTCTGGGGTGCCACGGCGACGAAGACGACGCTTTGACCAGGGTTGAGCGAGGCGGCCGGATAGATGCACTGATAGTTGGTGCCCCCGCCGCTGCAGTTCCACGGCGGTTGCGGGAGGAAGCTGGCGGTTCCGGACAACGGCGTGGCAAACGTGTCGTCGACAACGATCGGGCCGTTGAAGTTGCCTGGTCCGGTGTTGGTCACGCGCACACCGTAGTAGCACATATAGCCAAGTTGGGCCCGCTTGCAGGGGCCTGCGAACTTCTCGATCTTCAAGTTGGTCTGCTTGCCCAGGCACAGATCTGACGGAATGAGAGCGGTCGCCGAAGCATCGTCGTCCGCCGGATTGGTGTTCTGAGGCGAGCCGCCGGGTGCGAAGGCGATGTGCACATGATTGGGCACTTCGCAGTGGCCCTCGCGCACATAGCTCGCGGGCACCTTGACGACCATCCACATGTTGACGCCTTGGCTCGGGTTGAGAGTCAGCGCCGGATGCGTGCAGGCATATGTCGGCGGACCGCCGGGGCAATTCCAGGGAGCCGCGAAAGCGGCCGTCGTGCCGGCAGGGATCGTGTCGTCCACCACGATCTTTTCGTTGTAGACGCCCGGACCCGTGTTGATCACCCGCACGCGGAAGCTGCATTGCCAGCCGCCGTTGGAGGCGGTCACGCAGGTCTTGGGAAAAGCGAACTTTTCGATCTTGAGGTTCGTGCGGTCGCCGGTCGGCGGCGGGCAGTTCGTGCCCGGAATATGCGCGCCCGCATAGTCCTGGTCATCGAGCGGGTTGGCATCGCCATAGCCGGCCGGCCAATCGATCGCCGCCGCGTTGTCGAGATAGCAGCCTTGATAGGTCGCGGGCAGATCGACCACGACGTCCAGTTCGACGCTGTCGCCGGGATTGAGCACGAGGCCCGGATGGACGCATTGATAGGCATCGGGGCCTGTCGGGGCGCAGAACCACGGCGGCTGCGGCGAGAAGGCCATGGTGGCGCCGGGAGGCGCCGAAGGCAGCCAGTCGTTGACCGTCAGCGGGCCGGCATAGGTCGTCGAGCCGGTGTTCCTGACGATGATGCGATAGGTGCAAATCCAACTGCCGCCGCCGCCCTGCACGCAATCGGTCGATTGCGGGTTCTGGGGATGCGGAATGCAGTTCTCGCCCGGCGGGCAATAGAACGGAGCCGCCTCCTTGGTCAGTGTCAAATTGAAGCCGCCGCCAGGTGGCAACGGCGGAACCACGACGGGCGGCTGCTGGGGCACGAGTTGCCCGACGCCCTGGCACGGATGCCAGATTTCGACATCGCCCATGTGACCGTGCGCGTCGGAATCGTTGAATTGGCCGTCGTAGTCGGCGAAATAGCTCTGGCGGGGCGGCACGTTGGCCGGGCGCACCAGGTTCTTGTCCATGCCTTGCAGGCCGTGTACGGCGTCCGGGCCGGCGAGGCCGCTGCCGACGCGCAGAAGTTCGCCCGTCGTCCAGACCAGGGTGCTGCACGAGTCGATGGCAACGCCACCATTGGTGTTGCGGTGGTCGGGCGGGAAGCCGACGGCGTATTCCTCGGACTGTGGCCGCCATTTGCCGGTCTTGGGATCACGGGTATAGCGGAGCACCGCCGATTTGGCGGGGTCGGCGAAGGTTTTGTAGCTGTAGTCGCCGCGCGCCGTGCCGCGCTGGGCAAGGTAGATCGTGTCGGGGCCATCGAAGGTGACGTCGGAAATGGCGTTGTTGTTCGGCGTGCCGGTGACATCGATTTCCAGCTGCGGGTCATTGCCGAAACTGCCGTCGGCGCCGATCGCGATCGACCAGACTTGCGGACCATCGGCGGTGGCATAGTAGAGCCGGTCGGCGGAAACCTTCAGTCCCCAGACCATCCGGCCCTTCTGGACGTAGTGCCAGGTGCTGGCGTCCTCGGCGTTGAAGGCGGGATTGGTAATGTCGAGCCGGTTGGCGGGATCGTAGGGCACCGGCGCGAGCCCTTGGGCAACCCGCCCTTGCGTGCCGTGATCGTAATAGCCGAGGTCCTGGCCATGCATGTCGAAGCGATGGATCATGCCGGATCCTAGATCGGAGACGAACAGCTGGCGGGTCTTGGCGTCGAACGCGATATTGCCCAGGCCCGGCCCGCTATTGGGCTGGCCGTTCAGCACCACATTGGTGAACAGGCTGACGGCACCGTTCGTTCCGCTGACTTTCCAGATGCTGCCCGGCGTCGCTCCCTTGCTCGCGTCGCCCCATTGGCCCGGCATCCATTGGGCACCAGGTTGGCCCTGCTTGAGGCGCTGGAGCTGGCCGCTGGGGCCAACCGTGACGATCTGCAAGCCAAAGGTCGAAGTCGCGGTAAGGTAAATGTCGGGAACGCCACTCAGATTGCCGTCGGGTCCCTTGCCGTCATCGAGTGCCAGGCCAAAAACCTGGCCGACATCTCCAGCCTTGATTGGGAGCACCGTCGGCGAGGCAATGATCTGGCCTTGGGGCGGCTGGCCGCCGGTTTGCAGATCAAGGATGCGTGCCGAGGCGCCATTGAGGTCGATGAACAAGCCGTCGATCGGGTTGCCGCTGGCCGGTGGGGCCGCCGAGTTCATGGTGCCCGAAAAGCCCGTCACAACAGCGTTGCCCTGGCCGAGGATGGGTTGCTGAACCTGGGCGTGCGCAGGGCCCGCGCCGAGCATCAATGTCGCGGCCGCCAGCAGCGTGAGCCGCCGGCCGATCGCATCGAACAAACTGGGTCGGCTAACGCGATCGGCTGGTTTGGCGCTCATATCAGAACTCTCCGGCCCGGCCGCGAAAAGCGGCTCGCCGTCTGAATCGGGGGAACACGAGGCTAAACCAAAGCCATATCCGTTGGCGAGGTTTCTACTTAGACTTCGTTTATTGCGCAGCAACCATATAGCGGGCATTGGGGTCTCCGAGAGATTTGAGCCGTGATCCTGGAACGTCAGGGCGTGCCTGCAACCTGGCGGGCACACCTCACCGCCGGTTCAGTCGCAGCCGGACGGCCCCAGGTTCACGGCTTGACGCGATGGGCTCGGGCGCATCGGGAAAGCATCGCCACGCAATCACCCTTGCGCCGCCCCTCACGCCTCGCGCATGTTGGGATCGCCATTGAACCCAACGCCCGCCCCGCGCGACCAAATGATCGGACGAGCCCAACGCCCATGAATGAGCCTCACTCGGATGCCGATCTGATCGCGAGGTTGGCCAAGGGCGATCAACGGGCGATGCCGGTGCTGTTTGCGCGGCACCGCACCCGCGTCCATCGGTTCGTGTTGCGCCGGGTGCGCAACGATGGCTTGGCGGAGGAGCTGGTGAACGAGACATTTCTAGCGGTGTGGCAGCAGTCTGGCCGCTTCGAGGGCACGTCCTCGGTGACCACCTGGATGCTGGCGATCGCCCACAACAAGGCGGTGAGCGCGCTGCGCAAGCGGCGCGAGGAAGCGTTGGACGACGGCGTGGCCGAGGCCATCCCCGATCTCGGGGATTCTCCCGAAACCAGTCTTGCCAAGGTCGGCAAGGCCGGCATTCTGAAGGCCTGCCTCGATCGGCTTCCAGATGAGCAGCGCGTGGTGATGGATTTGGTCTATTATCACGAGCAGAGCGTCAAGGAGGTCGGCGAGGTGCTCGGCATTCCGGAAAGCACGGTCAAGACACGCATGTTCTATGCCCGCAAGAAGCTGTCCGAGATGCTCAAGTCGGCCGGCGTCGACAGGGGATGGCCATGAGCGATATTCGCGCTGGCAACCCCAGCCAGGAAGACATCGAACAGCTGCTGCCCTGGTTCGTCACCGGCAAGTTGGAAGATGCCGACAAGCAGCTGGTGGAAAGCTATCTGCGAACCCATCCGGCACTGCGTTCCCAGATCGCGCTCATCGAGGCCGAGCAGTCCGACGTGACGGCCAACAACGAGGCCGTGGGCGCTCCGTCAGCTGACTTGCTCGCCAAGCTCATGGTGCGGATCGAGGGCCGATCGCTCGCGGCCTCGCCGTTGACCTTGGCGGCGGGCTGGATGCAGCGGGCGCTCGATTGGCTGGGTGATCGTTCCGCGCTTGTGCCGGTGGTCGCGGCAGCGACCTTCGCGGTGCTGCTGCAAGCTGGCGTCATCGCGACACTGCTCTGGCACAGCGCGCCAGTCGCCAACGGTCCCAAGTCCTTTCAAACCGCCTCGGCGCCGCCGGTGGCTGCAACCGACGCGGCGACCTATGTGCTGGCGGGCTTTGCGCCCACAGCAACTGCGCAGCAGATCGAGCAGACGCTGACCCCGCTGGGAATCACCATCGCCGATGGTCCCAAGGCTGGCGGCATCTATCGGCTGCGGCTGGCGGGCAAGGCTCTCGGCGAGGCGGAGCGTGACATGCTGATGACGGCGTTGAAGGCGAACAGCGGAGTGGTGCGGTTCGTCGCGCCAGCCGGACCATGAGCAAGGCCATGGGGCGCCAAGGCCGATGGCTTGTCGCCTTCGTCCTGGCGATGGTGTGGACAAGTGCCGCCTTCGCCCTCGATCTGCCCGCCGATTGCGGTTCCCGCAATACCAGCACAACCGGGTCGCGAGGCAACGGCAAGGGCTGCGGCGACGGCAAATCAGACGACACGCTGGCCATCCTGTTCTGGCTGATGTCGCTGCCGCCGGGTGGCGGTCCGGCAAGTACCGGCCCGGGCGGTGCGACCATTCCGGGCACGCCGGGTTTGGCCCCGCCGCCGGTCTTTGCCGCGACCCCGGCGCTGAACCCCGGCCAGTTCCGTCCCAACGAAGTGCTCGTGGTGCTGCAACCCGGCGCCACCGCCGACATCGCCGCCGCGCTTGGGCGCGACTACGCCTTGCAACTCGAAGTCTACACGCCCTCGCACGCGCTTCGCACGGCGGTTGTCCGCTTCCGCATTCCCGACGCCCGGTCCGTGACGGCGGTGCTGGCGGCGCTCTCGCGCGACCCTCGGGTGCGCGCGTCCCAGCCCAACTACATCTACCGGCCGGCCGCTGGTGCCGCGCTTCCGGCCGCCGGGCTGCCGCAATACGCGCTGGACCTCATCCATGCCCATGAGGCGCTGGCGCGGTTGACCGGCGGCCTGACGCCGCTGGTTGCGGTGATCGACACTGGCATCGACGAAAGCCATCCTGACCTGGCCGGAGCGGTTCGCGAGCGCTTCGATGCGGCCGGCGATGGCAAATGGGACGTGGGCGCTCACGGCACATCGATCGCCAGCATTGTCGCCGCGCGCGGCCAGTTGCAGGGTGTCGATCCGCAGGCGGCGCTTCTGTCGGTGCGGGCGTTCCCGGCTGTCGAAGGCGCCGGCGCCACCGAGGCGACCTCGCTGGCGCTGCTGCGCGGGCTCGACTGGTCGCTGGCCGAACATGCCGACGTCATCAACATGAGCCTGGCCGGTCCCGCCGATCCGCTGGTGGATGCCGCCGTCGAGGAGGCGATGGCGGCCGGCGTCATCGTGGTCGCGGCGGCCGGCAATGGCGGGCCGGATGCACCGCCCGCCTATCCGGCGGCGGTCAAGGGTGTGGTGGCGGTGACGGCCACCGATGACAAGGACCAGCTGTTCAAGGGCGCCAATCGCGGCGACTATATCTCGCTGGCGGCGCCCGGCGTCGACATTATCAGCGCGGCACCCGGCGGCGGGGTGGCGTTGGCCACTGGCACCTCGCAGGCGGCCGCGCAGGTCAGCGGCGTGCTGGCGATCTTGCGGGCGCTGCGGCCCGGTCTGACCCCGGCGGCGGCGCTGGAGCTGCTCGGCCGGACGGCTAAGGTGATGGGTCCGGCTGGCAAGGATCAAGGCTATGGGGCCGGGCGTGTGGACGCGGCCGCGGCGGTTGCGGGGCTGGCTGCCGGGCCATAGGGTCAAGCCAGACAGCCGGTTTGCGGGAGTACTGACGATGAATGACATGGGCCGGCCGTCGTCCGCGTTACGCTCCAACGCGCCGGTTCGCAACCCCGGCACTCCGTTGACGGTTGACTGGTTCGAGACCGCCCAGGCCAACACCTCGGCGGCGGAAAGGCGCGCGCAGACGCTGACCACCCGCCGGAGCGTCAAGAAGGAGTATCAGGCGGCCTGGCTGGTCAAGGCCCTGCAATGCATCGACCTCACGACCTTGGCCGGTGACGACACGCCCGGCCGGGTGCAACGGCTGTGTGGCAAGGCCCGGCGGCCGCTGCGCGATGACATCGTGGACGGACTGGGTCTGGCAGCCGCCCCGCCAAGGGTCGGCGCGGTCTGCGTTTACCCGGCGATGGTGCCGGTCGCCGTGAAGGCATTGGCTGGGTCCGGCATTCCTGTCGCCTCGGTCGCCACCGGCTTTCCCGCCGGGCTGACGCCGTTGCCCATCCGCCTCGCCGAAATCAAGTGGGCGGTCGATCAGGGGGCTGACGAGATCGACATTGTCATCCACCGCGCCCAGGTGCTGACGCAAGAATGGCGGGCGCTTTACGACGAGGTGGCGGCGATGCGCGAGGCTTGCGGGCCCGCCCATCTCAAGGCGATCCTGGCGACCGGCGATCTCAAGACCCTGCGCAATGTCTACAAGGCCTCGATGGTGGCCATGCAGGCCGGCGCCGATTTCATCAAGACCTCCACCGGCAAGGAGGACGTCAATGCAACGCTCCCCGTCAGTCTCACGATGGTCCGTGCCCTGCGCGATTACGGCGAACACACCGGTTTCAAGATCGGCTTCAAGCCGGCCGGCGGATTGAAGACAGCCAAGGACGCCACGGCTTGGCAGATCCTGATGAAGGAGGAACTCGGCCGGCGCTGGCTGGAGCCCGACCTATTCCGCATCGGCGCCAGTTCGATGCTTGCCGATATCGAGCGCCAGCTTGAGCATTTCATCACCGGTCGCTATGCGGCGCTCTCTCACCACGACATCGCCTAGGGGGCAGAATGCCAAAGGTCGCCGACGTTCTCGACAGCATGGATTACGGCCCTTCGCCCGAGTCCAACGCCCACGTTATTCAATGGCTCAACCGTCACAAGGAGGGCTTTGGCCATTTCATTGGCGGTGCATTCGCCAAGTCGGATGGCAAACGCTGGATCGAAGTCACCAATCCGGCCAATGGTTCAGTGCTGGGCCGCATTCCCCAGGGCACGGTCCGCGATGTCGACGCCGCCGTGAAGGCCGCGCGCAAGGCCTTCCCCGCCTGGTCCAAGCTCTCCGGCTTCGAGCGCGCCAGGCATCTCTATGCGCTCGCCCGCCACATCCAGAAACGCGAGCGGTTTTTCGCGGTGCTCGAAACCATGGACAACGGCAAGACCATCCGCGAGAGCCGCGACATCGATATCCCTCTGGTGGCGCGCCACTTTTATCATCACGCGGGCTGGGCGCAGCTGATCGAGACCGAGTTCAAGGGTTACGGCCCGGTTGGCGTCTGTGGGCAGATCATTCCGTGGAACTTTCCGCTGCTGATGCTGGCCTGGAAGATCGCGCCGGCGCTGGCCGCCGGCAACACGGTGGTGCTGAAGCCGGCCGAATTTACTCCGCTCACCGCCCTTGCTATGGCCGAGGCCTGCATCGAGGCGGGGTTGCCCAAGGGTGTCGTCAACATCGTGACCGGGGATGGCGAAACCGGCGCGGCCCTGGTGGCGCACGAGGATGTCGACAAGATCGCCTTCACGGGCTCGACCGAAGTCGGGCGGCTGATCCGTATCGCCACGGCGGGAACCGGCAAGAAACTGTCGTTGGAGCTTGGCGGCAAATCGCCGTTCATCGTCTTCGAGGACGCCGACCTCGATGCGGCCGTGGAAGGCGTGGTCGATGCGGTGTGGTTCAACCAGGGGCAAGTATGTTGCGCCGGCACGCGATTGCTCATTCAAGAAGGCGCGGCGCCGCGGCTGATCGCCAAACTGAAACGGCGCATGGAGACCTTGCGCGTCGGCGATCCGCTCGACAAGTCCATGGATATGGGGCCGCTGGTGGCGCCGGTGCAGCTTGCGCGCGTGCGTGCGCTGGTTAAAAAAGGCGAGGCGGAGGGCGGCACGCTCATTCAGGCCTCCTGCCAGCTGCCGGAGGTGGGAAACTACTTTCCGCCCTCGCTGTTCGTCGATGTCGCCAGCGCCTCCACGGTGATGCGCGAGGAGATCTTCGGCCCGGTCATCTCGGCCATGACGTTCCGTACACCCGACGAAGCCGTTTTGCTCGCCAATCATACGCGCTACGGGTTGGCCGCCTCGATTTGGTCCGAGAACATCAATGTCGCGCTGGAGACGGCTGCCCGGGTGCAGGCCGGGGTGGTATGGATCAACGCCACCAACCTGTTTGACGCGGCGGCCGGTTTCGGCGGCTACAAGGAGAGTGGCTTCGGGCGCGAGGGCGGCCGCGAGGGTCTGTATGAGTATCTCGTTGCCGATTGGCTGAAGACGCTTGCCTCGGCCAAGCCGGAGGCGGCCGTGGCGTTCTCTGGCGCGCCGCCGGCTTTGCCACCGGGCGATGGTTCGCGCGCGATCGACCGCACGGCCAAATTGTTCATCAGCGGCAAGCAGACGCGGCCGGATTCGGGTTACTCCCATGCCGTGACCGGTGCTGCCGGGACCGTCACCGGCCAGGTTGGGCTGGGCAATCGCAAGGACATCCGCAACGCCGTGGAGGCGGCCGCCAAGGCCACCGGATGGTCCACGGCTTCACCCCACAACCGCGCGCAGGTGCTCTATTTTCTCGCCGAGAACTTGGACGCGCGCGCGCCAGAGTTCGCCAAGCGCCTCACGCAGGGCGGGGCGACCTCGCGCGAGGCCAGGCGCGAAGTTGATGCCGCGCTGGAGCGCATCTTCTTTTATGCCGCCCACGCCGATAAATATGACGGCCGCATCCACGGCACCAATGCCAAACGGCAAGTGACTTTTGCAATGCACGAGCCTTACGGCGTGATGGGACTGATCTGTCCCGGTGAGGCTCCACTGCTGGGTCTGGTGTCGCTGCTATGCCCGGCGCTGGCCATGGGCAATCGCGTCGTGCTGGTTCCATTGCAGTCGCAACCGCTGACCGCCACCGATTTCTACCAGGTGCTGGAGACCTCGGACGTGCCTGCCGGCGCCGTCAATATCGTTACCGGCGCGCGCGACGAGTTGGCCAAGACGCTCGCCGAGCACGACGAGGTCGCGGCGGTCTGGTATCACGGTGATGCGGCGGGCTCGGCGATGGTGGAGAGGGCCTCGGCCGGCAACCTCAAATCAACCTGGGTCAACAACGGCAGGGCAATCGATTGGTTCGAGCCGACCCAGGCCCAGGGCGTGGACTATCTGCGCCGGGCCGTGCAGGTAAAGAACATTTGGGTCCCCTACGGCGAGTAACCATTGAGCCGCCAGCGTCT
>Ga0075018_10000360_pt1 | contig 13440 bp, 8 predicted proteins | sample ColStrG_CSR_2014_FD_71471 | JGI IMG/M metagenome (GOLD analysis project Ga0075018, IMG submission 71471) | Freshwater sediment microbial communities in response to fracking from Pennsylvania, USA - Cold Stream Run_MetaG_CSR_2014 | ecosystem: Environmental > Aquatic > Freshwater > Creek >... | reverse complement strand
TGTCCGCAACACGCAGCTTGAGGTTGCCGTCCTCATCCACCGTGAAGATGGAAATGTGAGTGACTGTTCCGGCGATATCAATTGCCGCGAGCAATCCATCCGCCGTCGCAACATCGGTTGGCCCGCCATTCATTGCGGCTGCTACGGGCGCGTCCGAGACGATCTTTTGCCCGTAAACGGCAAACCGGGAAATGGAGTGGCTCGCGGTATTGGTGGAATAGAGAAATGGCCCCGCAAGCGCCAGCCAGCATGGCGCATGTTGCATTCCCGTGCTGGTGGTGGCCAGAACGTCGCCGTCGCGTACCAAGCTGATTTCGTCGGCCGCCGCGATGCTCACGTAGGCGTCGTTGCCGCGCGTGACCAGGCCAAACGGTGCATTGACGTTTGACGGTATGTTCAGCGCGATCGTGGCAACTCCGGTGACCGATCCGCCGGGAAGCAATTCCACGGTTTCGATAGTGTTGCTTTTTTCGGTGATGATCAGTTCATTTGGAAGCACGCCCACTTGCGCCGCCGATCCGTCCGACTTGAGCAGTGACACAACTCCATCGCCGCCAGCGCTGATATTGTTTCCAAACATGCGATGGGATTCCACAGTGGCCTTGCCGAGGATATAGAGATGGTCGGGGCCGAACGCCACGCTGAGCGGACCGGCTGCGGTTGGCACTACTTGTGTCAGATGGAGACCGGCCACACCACGTTCAAATATCGCGACCGAATCAGAACCGAAATTGACGACAGCCACAACATTGTTCCTGGCTTCTATGCCGCCGGAATTTCCGCCCGCGCCGCCTTTGCCCTGCGTGGAAAGTGTCTGCAAGAGATTGCCCTTTGCGTCGTATACCAGGAGTTGGTTTGAAGCGGCATTTGTCGCCGTAACCACCAGCGGATTTTGTTGCTCTTGCGCGCGCAGGGATGAAACGGCTGCCAGGAGAAAAACCCCCAGGCCAAGCAAACTAAACTTCTTGAAATTGCGAAAAGTCATCATGGTCTCCTTCAGAATGGTGTTGCATGCGCCCCCCGGCCGTTTGTTAAATACACTTCAAAAGGAACGGAGCACGGTCACTGGAAGGGTATTCGTTTGCAGGCGGGGAAAAGTTACGGCGCGGCGCCTGAACCGCTTGCGTGCACAAAAAGAACGGAATTTTAAAATACACCGTAACTTTGCGGCCATTTCGAGCGAATACTCTATTGAATAGGGTGGACATGGATGGGCGTGGATGGGTGACGATATGGGGCTGCTAGCAGGAGCGCGTGCCGGCGTTGGCGAAGTCTGCGCGAACGCTTCCTCGCAGGCGGGCCCGGACCCCAATCTGGACGCGTTGATGGGCCTCTATCAAAAAGGGGACTTCACCGCGGCCACTGTTCTGATCGCGCGGTTGAGCCCGCAACTGCACCGCTTTTTTATGATGCAATTCGCCAGCCGTGCAGACGCTGACGACTTGCTGCAGGAAACATGGCTTCGCATTCACCGGATACGGCACACCTACCGCGCCGGTGAGCCGGTCCTGCCTTGGTTCTATGCGATTGCGCGGCATGTTCGCGTGGACCATTTTCGCAAAGCCAGCCGCGCCGCCGCGCGGGAGCAGCGATTGGATGAGACGCCCGAGGTGGCGGCCGCGATTCCCTCCGTCATTCCCGGCGCGGCGGACGATTTCGAAGCGCTTCTGGCTCCGCTGCCGGCGAGCCAGCGCGAGGTGATTGAAATGCTGAAGGTCGCGGGAATGTCCCTGGAGGAGGTGGCGCGCGCCACGTCGTCCAGCGTCGGCTCGGTGAAGCAAAAAGCGCACCGGGCGTATGAAAATTTGCGGGAACGATTGGGCGGCGCACGGTTGAAGAAAGGGCGCATGGGAGGGCTGTCATGAAAGACAGAGCGATTGACGAAATTTTGAAAAAAAAGGCCCCGGCTTTGCGCCCCGTGGACTCCGCGCTGTTTGATCGTGTTTCCAGCGCTGTCCAATCGTGCATGCAACCGGTTCGTCCGCTGCCCCCGTCATGGTTGCTGGCCGGCGGGTTAATTTTATCGTGCGCCTCTGTCGCGCTGGCCGGCGCGGCCCGTGCGGGATTTTTCGGCGTGGAAAAGTTGAGTGAAATTCAGCGCGCGGCGATTTTTTCGTCGCTGGGCATATTCATTGTGCTGGCGGCTCTGGCGTGCGTGAGTGCGATGATCCCTGGAAGCCGGAGTCGTGTGTCTCCGGAGGCGCTGTTGGGAGCGGGCAGCGTGGCGCTGCTGGCCGTGTTCGCGATCTTGTTTCACGACTATCATACCAACCATTTCGTGCATGCCGGAGTGGTCTGCCTTGTCACCGGGCTGGTCCACGCCGTTCCAGCCGCCGCATTGTGCTGGGCGGTGTTGCGGCGCGGATTTGCAGTGGATTCCATTGCCGCAGGGCTGGCGGGAGGAACATTGGCAGGTTTAGCCGGAGTGACCCTGCTGGAGCTTCATTGCATTAATTTGCAGGCCCTGCACATTCTGGTGTGGCATACCGCAGTTGTCCCGGTTGCCGGGATTGCAGGCGCATTGCTGGCACGTTCGCTGCGCAATCGCGCGGACTCTGGTTCCCGCACGCGCGCCGCAGGCCAATAAACATTGCGTTGCCCCCCGGAAAAAATGGGCGAGCAAATCAAATTTCCAGCCAGGACCTTTGAAAATTTCGACAAGAAGCAAAGGGCATTCTAATAATCTACGCCGTGGATGTACTGGCTGAGCGGCACGGTCTGAAAGCGATTGGGATTTGCGTTCTGAAGCGCGCCGGCCAAGTCGTCCGGGCCACGATAACGCATGCCCGTATCGCTATCTGTGAAGACGCTTTCGCCGCGAAGTAAATCCGACATGCCCTGCGACGCCAGGTCGGTAGATGCCATTTGTTGATTGAAATAAGCTGTGCTGGCGCGTTGCTGCGCCATGATGTCGTGAAGTCCCTGTATCGCGACGGCATTGACGTATTTCGTGTTGAGGCTGTAGTTGGGGAATATTTCGGCGATGGTTGCCGCGTCCTGCTCCATCACTTGAGGCGCAGCAGTAATTTGGAACACCTTTATCTGGTAGCTGCCCAGGATCTTCGGGTCCGGGACCGACATGATGATCTCTACGAGGGTAGACTGCGGGCCCGAGCCGTCGTGCCGATCGACGTCGCCATAAAGCATGTAGTTTTTCCCCGACTGCATCCCCCCTAAGTCTTTGGTCTGCTTGAAAGTAAAAGTCGGAGGCTGCAAGCGCGATTTTTGAAACAGCTGATTAGTAGCTTGCTGGAAAAGTGTGGCGGGGTCCTGGTTATAAGGAACGAGGACGTAATTTCCAGGTGCAACGTTGCGGCCGCCTGTGAGCGTGCGTGATTGGGGAAGGTTGGGATCCAACGCGAAAATGGACATGCCGAAACGCAACATTTCGCCGTTCGGCCCCTTGGCGCTTACGTCGCCCAACTGCACATGTGTAACACTCCATCCGGGCGGCAAGCCCATTGAGCCTGAGCCATCCGGGAATATGTATGGAGTGAGTTTTTGCGCCGGTGCGGACGCCACGTTGGTCGCCGGTGCGGGGGCCGTCCCTTGGGGAGCCGCTTTCGCGCTGCTTGTAACGTCCTGTATGAGTCGTTGCAGCATCGAGTTGGCTGACTTTGGAAAGTTAGCCGCAGTGTCGATAAGCGTCGCTCCACCCGCAGTACCTGTTTGAGGGGCATAGATGATCACCAGACCCGTCATCGGAGTGTTGTTCTGTTTCTTGTTGTTGACGGTGAAAAAGCCTTCCCAGGCTGTACCCGCCTTGTTTTGGAGTATTTTCCCGAGCTGCGGCTTTTCGCCGTAGTCACTGTCAACTTTCTTCAGCGTTTCGCCGAGAGCCGCTTGCAACGTGAGTTGTCCGGAAAGAGGGCCATACACAATGGTGCCGCCGCCGGGATTCTGAATGGTTTTGGGAGATGGAGTGACGGTATTGGAAGCCGTGCTACTGTAGGCCGCTTCGATGGGAGACGGACAATTGCAGCTGAAAAAAAGCGCGAGAACGAATGGCAACCACAACCGTTGAATGTGGGACATGTTTTCCCCCGATTGAACTAACCAAAAATTGCACCACGTCAGTCCGAGGCGAGACATGGGCGCGGCAAGCATAGCAATATCCGGGCAGATTTGCATAGCGTATGGGCGGGTCGCCCGGCGATTAGCGCTATTGCCGCATGATAACACTCCCATCCGACTAGGCTGAGGAAGTGAAACTAGTTTTTTGGGTGGCCCATCTGTCGCAGTACGACAGGTGGAGTTTTTCATAATATGAAACGTTGAATAGATAAATGAATGGCGCGCCCGGAGGGAATCGAACCCCCGACATTCTGCTTAGAAGGCAGACGCTCTATCCGACTGAGCTACGGGCGCGTTGTCTGCATTGATTCTAATTCATTTGTCGCGGGCGACAATACTATTTTGAGGGATTTGACCTTCTTGCGAATGGGCGGGCGTTTAAGCGGGGCAACGCAGTCCAAGCTTCGATGGCTGAATAGGAAAGTTCTTGTTTGCAGGTTATTCCAGCAAAAAATAACGAACTCCAATTGCCTGCACCGGACATCTCGTCTTGTGCGCTATTCAGAAAGATGGTCAACTACGGCACGGAGGCATTGCGTCACCACATCCATGAACAACATTCCTTTTCGGCCAGTGGATCTGCAAGCGATGGCCAGGCAAGCGATGCTGAAGAACGGTTTTGAGCCGGAATTTCCTGCCCCAGTGGAGCAGCAATTAGCGGAATTAAAAAACAATCCGCCGCAGTGCGCGCCGGGAGCAGATCTCCGTGACCTGCGCCATCTGCTTTGGTCCTCGATTGACAATGATACTTCCCGGGACCTTGACCAGATTGAGGTTGCCGAGCCAATGCCCAGCGGCGAAACGAAAATTCTGGTGGGGATCGCGGATGTGAATATTTATGCCGGGAAAAATTCCGCGATTGATCGGCATGCAGCGAAAGAAACCACGACTGTTTATACCGGCGTAAGAAATTTCCCCATGCTGCCTGAGCAGCTCTCGACGGGCACAAGCTCATTGCTCGAAACCGCGGATAAGCTGAGCATCGTGACCGAGTATATCGTTGGTGTGGATGGAGTTGTTCATTCCGGGAGCGTCTATCGGGCCATTGTCCACAACAAGGCACAGCTTACATACAACGCCGTCGGAGCCTGGCTTGAGGGCAACAGTGGACCGCCGGACAAAGTGGCCGCCTCCACTGATCTGCAAATGCAGCTGAAGCTGCAAGACACGGCTGCGCAGGCCCTCAAGGCCGAGCGGTACCGGCATGGAGCGCTGAACATCGAGACCATTGAGACTCGCCCCATGATGCTCAATGAAAAAGTGGTGGACGTTGTGAAGCAGGAGAAAAGCCGCGCGACCGAACTCATTGAAGATTTCATGATTGCGGCCAACGAAGTGGTGGCTCGCATGCTCGATGCCAATAAAGTTTCCTCAATCAGGCGCGTGGTGAAAACACCGGAACGCTGGGACCGAATCGTGGAATTGGCGGCGAAGCAAGGCGGGCAACTGCCCGCAGTTCCGGACTCCCGTGCGCTGAATGAATTTCTGATCCAGCGCAAGGCGGCCGACCCCGACCACTTTGCAGACCTTTCGCTGTCGGTGATCAAATTGATGGGGCCCGGCGAGTATGTTCTGGAGCGTCCCGGCGACCCGGAACAAGGGCACTTCGGCCTGGCCGTGCAGGACTACACGCATTCCACGGCTCCCAACCGTCGCTTCGCCGATCTTGTTACGCAGCGCCTGATAACCGCCGTGCTGGCAAGCCAACCCGCTCCCTATTCAGACGCGGAGCTGGCGGCGATTGCGCTCAACTGCACGCAGAAAGAAAACGCGGCGCGAAAGGTGGAGCGGGAAATGTCCAAGCGAATCGCGGCGGTCGCGATGGCGGGCAGAATTGGCGACACCTTCGATGCGATTGTTACTGGAGTCAATGCGCACGGCACGTTTGTTCGAGTTCTGAAGCCCGCGGTCGAAGGTTTGCTGGCGCAAGGGCAGCAGGGAGTGGATGTGGGCGACAAGCTTCGCGTAAAACTGATCCGCACGGACGTGCAGCGCGGTTTTATTGACTTTGCTCGCGACGCAGTGCGCTCCACTTTGGCAGCGCCGCGTTAAGTAGCCGGGATAAAATTTCGCCTGTACAACTCACAAGTGGAAATGTTCACGAGCAAATTGGACCGGGAGAAGATGACAACACCTGAAGCCGCGATTCCAGCAAAAACGAATAAGCAGATCATTCATGTTTCGCCCGCGGTCCTCGACGCCGCCCGCAAGGATGGCGAAAAGCTGCTCGTGGATTTGGGGACGTCATCCAATGGCCTGACACAATCGGAGGCCGAACAACGGACCCGTACGATTGGACCGAACGAGGTGGCGCAGGAGCGAAAGCAAGGCTGGCCTGTCCGCGTTCTGAAAATCGTTCGCAACCCGTTGGTGATTCTCCTCTCCACGTTGTCCGCGGTTTCATTTCTTACAGGGGATGCGCGCGCCGGGTCGGTGATGGCGATCATGGTGGCGTTGAGCGTGGGGCTCCGATTTTGGCAGGAAGCTCGAGCGGACGCCGCCGCCGCGAAGCTCAAGGCTATGATTCATGTGACCGCCACGGTTGTGCGGGACGGCGTTGCGCGGGAGATACCGCTGCGCGACTTGGTGCCCGGCGACACGATCAGGCTGGCCGCCGGCGACATGATTCCCGGCGACGTGCGGCTGCTGACTTCGAAAGACATTTTCGTAAGCCAGGGCAGCCTGACCGGGGAATCACTGCCTGTCGAGAAACAACACGATCCGCAAACGAAAGAAGAGAGTTCACCCACTGAACTGAAAAACATTTGTTTCATGGGAACGAGCGTCGAAAGCGGCACGGCGACGGCGGTGGTGGTCACAACGGGAGTACAAACGTATCTGGGAAGCATGGCGCGATCCATCACCGGGGAGCGAGTGCTGACCAGTTTCGATCAGGGGCTCAACCGGTTCACCTGGCTGATGATGCAGTTCATGGCGGTGATGGTGCCTCTGGTTTTTCTGATCAATGGTTTCACCAAGCACGATTGGAAAGGCGCTTTCTTCTTCGCCCTGGCCGTGGCCGTGGGGCTCACTCCCGAGATGCTCCCGATGATCGTCTCGGTTTGCCTTTCCAACGGCGCGCTGGCCATGAGCCGCAAGAAAGTAATCGTCAAGCGGCTCAACTCGATTCAGAACTTTGGCGGGATGGGCGTGCTGTGCACGGACAAGACCGGCACGCTCACGGAAGATCGTGTTGTTCTCATGCGTCATTGCAATGTTGATGGCCGTGAATCGGATGATGTCCTGCTGGATGGATATCTGATCAGTTATTTCCAGACGGGCCTTAAAAATCTGCTGGACCGTGCCATCCTGGATAGTCCTGACTTCCGAGGCAAGTCGGTTTTGCAAAAGTATAAGAAACTGGATGAAATTCCGTTCGACTTTACCCGGCGCATGATGTCCGTACTGGTTCAGGATCCGGAAGGGAAGGCAATCCTGCTGACGAAAGGAGCTCCGGAAGAAGTATTTCACCACTGCGCCCAGTTTGAATTGGATGGACAGCTATCGGCAATGGATTCGGATCACATGGCTGGATTGAAGCAGGAATATGACAGCCTCAGCAATGATGGCTTTCGCGTGCTCGCCGTGGCGACCAAGGAACTTTCCGGGAAAACAATTTGCAGTAAAGAAGATGAACGCGATCTTGTACTCAGAGGGTACGTGGCATTCCTTGATCCGCCCAAGGACACGGCGGCTCGCGCGCTTGCGGCGCTGCACCGGAACGGCGTGGTCGTGAAAATTCTTACGGGGGATAACCCGCTGGTCAGCCGCAAAGTGTGCAACGACGTCGGCATTACAGCCGACCCCATGTTGCTGGGCGGCGACGTTGAGAAAATGTCCGACCTCGAATTGGCCGAGGCTGCGGACAAAGCGGCGTTGTTCGCGCGCCTTTCTCCCGCTCACAAAGAGCGCGTCATCCGCGTGCTCCGCGGCAAAGGGCACGTTGTCGGATTCATGGGCGATGGTATTAATGATGCTCCTGCCTTGCGGGCGGCTGATGTCGGCATTTCCGTGGACACTGCCACGGACATCGCCAAGGAATCCGCCGATCTGATCTTGCTCGACAAGGATCTGATGGTATTGGCGGATGGAGTTGTCGAAGGCCGCAAGGTTTTTGCGAATATCGTGAAGTACATCCGGATGGGTGCGAGTTCCAACTTTGGAAATATGTTCAGCGTCCTGGGAGCGAGCGCTTTTCTCCCTTTCCTTCCGATGGCGCCCATTCAAGTGTTGACCAACAATTTGCTGTACGATTTTTCGCAGGTACCCATTCCCGCCGACTCGGTGGACGAAGAGCAGGTCACACGGCCACGGCCATGGAATATCGAGGAAATCAAACGGTTCATTCTTTTTATCGGTCCGATCAGCTCCATTTTTGACTACACGACTTTCTTCGTGATGCTCTACGTTTTTCATTGTTGGGATCCCGATCGAGCGCCTCTATTTCAGACGGGGTGGTTTGTCGAGTCGTTGATGACGCAAACATTGATCATCCACGTCATTCGCACGAATAAGATTCCATTCCTGCAAAGCCGCGCGAGTTGGGCGTTAACGGCCACAACGTTGTCCATCATGGCTTTTGGGATCTGGTTGCCCTATTCACCACTGTCTTCCGCGCTGGGCTTTGCGAGGCTGCCGGGGCTGTACTGGCCGATCCTGCTGCTAACGCTGTTCGGCTACATGGGGCTGACTCAGATTATCAAAGTGCGGCTGCTGCGGAAGGCCTGGATTTAAAGCGATTCTTTCAGAGACCGCCGTTGACCGCTCTGCTCACGTGCCCTGGGATAATACAAAAGTCTTACACTCCGTCCCCTGCGGGCATGAGATAACGAACTCCATGGTCAATCTTCCAATTATTATTCAAGGCGGAATGGGCGCGGGCGTCTCGAATTGGCGGCTGGCGCGAGCTGTTTCCTCGCATGGCCAACTCGGCGTTGTTTCAGGAACTGCCCTGGACCAGATTTTGGCCAGGCGTTTGCAAGATGGCGATCCCGGCGGACACATGCGGCGCGGCCTTGATCATTTTCCATTTCCTCAAATGGCTGAACGCGTTTGGAGCGCCTATTACATCCCCGGCGGAAAGCTTGAAAACACTTCCTATAAGTCCTTGCCGATGCACGCGAAGGATGGTCCGCGAGAATTGCAGGAGCTATGCATTGCCGCCAATTTTGTCGAGGTATTTCTTGCGCGCGAAGGGCACGACAATCCCGTGGGCATCAACTATCTGGAAAAAATTCAGCTCCCGCATCTTCCTTCTCTCTACGGCGCAATGTTGGCGGGAGTGGGTTATGTCCTGATGGGCGCGGGCATTCCGCTCAAGATTCCGGGAGTGCTCGATTGTTTGGCCGGCCATGAGCGCGCGACGTATCCCCTGCACGTCACCGGCGCGCATGAGGACGAAGATACGTCCATGACGTTCGCGCCCGTGGAATTCATGGAGTGCGAACTTCCCAGGCTCGAGCGCCCACGATTTTTTGCGATTATTTCTTCAAACGTTCTGGCCGCAACCATCCTGAAGAGGGCGACCGGTAAAGTGGATGGATTTGTAATCGAGGGGCCGACGGCGGGAGGCCATAACGCGCCGCCGCGCGGGAAATTGCAACTTGACGAAGCGGGTGACGCGATCTATGGCGAGCGCGACCTGGTTGATTTGGAAAAAATTCGTGAACTGGGGCTGCCATTCTGGCTTGCGGGAGGATACGGCACGCCGGAAAAGTTGCAAGAGGCTCTCGCAATGGGCGCTGCAGGAATTCAAGTGGGGACCGCGTTTGCCTATTGCGCGGAATCCGGGCTCAGGAATGACTACAAGCAGGCAATCCTTCAAAAAATTGTCACTGGCGAAGCGCGAGTGGCGACAAGCTCCACGGCTTCTCCCACCAATTTTCCATTTAAAGTGGTGCAACTCGAAGGGACCTTGTCCGATGACGCCGTTTATTCGGCGCGCCCCCGCATCTGCGATCTTGGATTTTTGCGCGAGCCTTATAGGACTGACGCCGGCGCGATTGACTTTCGATGCTCCGCCGAACCTCTCACCACCTATGTTTCCAAGGGCGGCAAGGCGGAAAATACACCGGGCAAGCGCTGCCTCTGCAATTGCCTGATGGCGACGATTGGGCATCCTCAGGCGCGAAACGCGAAGTTAATCGAAAAAGGCCTGGTGACATCCGGCAATGACTTAACCGGGCTCCAACGATTCTTTCCGCCAAGCGGGGAACTCAATTACTCCGCGAGCGACGTGCTTTTGAAATTGCAGGATTACTCTCAATCTTGAAGCGGTTCTGCATCGGCGCATACCCTCGCCCGGTCTTTACAATTCTGAAACATATTTTACGCAGGAGCCGTCTACAATTGCAGTGAGATTGGCGGCGGTTCCACCATGTGTTGTGGACAAAACGGCTTTCGACCGAGGTTTCGCGCCATGCGGCGAATTTCATGCGCGCTTTTAACGGTGGTGTTCCTTTCGCCTTCCGGGGCAATTGCAGGGCAGCAGGAAACCGTCGTGCCCCTTCCCGTAAAAATACAGAGGCAGACCAATCAAGAAATCCCGCGGGGCGGCCCGCCGAGGGACGCAACACAATGTGGAATGCGCCAGGATTCCATCATTTTGCGGCAGGGAGAAACGGCGGTGAATCCTTGCAATGCCGAGAGCGCTCCGCCGAGCGGCGGGCAAAACTCCGGTATGGATTGTTTCAACCAGCAACTCTTGAGTTTTCAGGTGAGCCACGACAGTGAGCCCGCGCGGGAAATCCCCATACTGCACTTGCCGGACAATCCTGCGTTTTTCTTTGCCTCGGGCATGACGATTGATGCCGACGGCGCGCCCAACGCCTATCACCCCGACAATACGGGGCTGGACGACTTGGCTAACGCCGGGGCGCCCGGAAATTGGCAGGGGCTTGCCAAGGATGAGGTTGGCGTGCCCTATGTGCAAGGCCCGAACGATCCGTTTCCCGGTTATTACGTTTCTGCTACCGCGCTCTCGGATCGGAACAGGGCCGTCAGCGATCCTTTGCGTTACGTGGACTCATCAAAAATTCCTTACATTGTTTTACCGGGCGGTTTTGCCCGGCAGATGGGCGCGAGGCCGGGGGATTTTGCCGTCGTCTCAAATCTGCGAAACGGCAAGAGCTCTTATGCGATATTTGGCGACGTTGGCCCGTCCGACCGAATCGGCGAAGGTTCGATGGCGCTGGCGGAAAACCTGGGAATTCGTTCCGATGCGCGCATCGGCGGCACGCGAGGAGGCATTCTGTATCTGGTTTTTCCGGGATCGGGTAACCACCAGCCGCGCAGCGTGGAGGAAATAAATTTAGAAGGCGAAAAATTGCTGCAGGATTGGGGAGGCTCGGTGCGGCTGGCGGCCTGCACCACCGAGCAGCGCGCTCCTCCTATTGATGGAAACCGGAGCACGAATTAAGAGACGAGATTTGAATCGAGGAGGACCCATGCAGGAAAAATCATTGCGAAAACATCTCGGCGAGCTTATTTCCGGTGGCAATGCGCATCTGGATTGGAAATCCGCGCTGGCGGGAATTTCGCCCAAACTTCGCGGACTGCGCCCCGGCGGCTTGCCGTATTCGATTTGGGAGTTGCTGGAGCATATGCGCATCGCGCAGTGGGACATCCTTGAATTTTCGCGCGATCCGAAACACGTATCGCCGGAATGGCCGTCCGGATACTGGCCTAAAACACCAGCGCCGCCGAACCTTGTTGCGTGGAATAAAAGCCTGAAGAATTTCGCGCGAGACCTCGCAACAATGAAAAAGCTGGTCGCCGATCCCAGGACCGATCTTTTCGCGCGTATTCCGCACGGTACGGGGCAGACGATCCTGCGGGAGGCGCTACTCGTCGCGGATCATAATGCGTACCATCTCGGTCAAATTGTCCTGGTTCGGCGCCTGCTTGGCGCGTGGAAGACGGGTTAACGGCCGCACCGGAAAATTATTTTAGATACTTGGCCAGCCACTCGGAAAATGTTTTGTACCAGAGCTGGCTATTTTGCGGTTTCAAAATCCAATGCCCTTCGTCCGGGAATACCATCAATTTTGACGGCACGTTTTGCCTTTGCAGCGCCGTGAAGAATTCCAGGCTTTGCGTGTAGGGCACGCGGTAATCCTGCTCGCCGCAAATCACCAGCGTCGGCGTTTTGAATTTTCCCAGATCTCCGGCGTAGGTGCTGGGCGACCATTTTTGGTAGCTCTCGGCGTGAGTCCACGGCGTTCCCGCCATGTCGTGCTCCTCGAACCAGAGTTCCTCGGTCGCGCCGTACATTCCCTCTTTGTCATAGACGCCCGCGTGGCTGATGAATGCCTGGAAGCGTCCGGTATGCGTGGCCATCCAATCGATCATGTAGCCGCCATAGGAGCCGCCCGCTGCCGCCAGGCGATTTCCGTCAACAAATGGATATTTTTCCAGGACATGGTCGACGCCTTTGATTAGATCTTGATAGGCGCGCCCGCCCCAATCATCCGTGATTTCATCGGTGAATTTCTGTCCATAGCCCGTGGAGCCGCGAGGATTGATCATGACAGCGACGTAGCCTGGCGCGGCGAACAATTCCTCATTCCACCTGTAGCCCCACGAATCGGTCCACAAGCTTTGCGGGCCTCCATGGATGAGCAGAAGCAGGGGATATTTTTTCGACGCGTCGAAATTCGGCGGGCGAATCAGCATTCCCTGGACGCGCGTGCCGCCCGCGCCCTCATACCAAAACGGTTCCGGCGGATTCATGTCGATGGCGTCGAGGCGAGAGGTGTTATGGTGCGAAAGTTGTTGTACCCCGCTGCCGTCGCCGCGTGCGATGAACACTTCGGCCGGCGCTGTCAAGCTGGACCGAAGAAATGCGAATGCAGAGCCGTCCGCCGAAGCCGAAATGCTCTCGTTGAAGCTGTCTTTTAGAATTTCAAGCGGCGCGCCGCCCGCGCCGGCGGGGATTTCATATACCGACTGCTCGACTTCGTTCAAGGCCGTAAAGAAAATCCGTCGGCTGTCCGCGGACCAAATAATTTCGTCCACACTCTTGTCAAATGATTCCGTCAAATCCGTGCTCGTGCCGCTGGCGCGATCAAAAACAGCCAGCCGCCAGCGGTCGCTCTCATATTCCGCGGTCTTTTGCGAGTGGTACGCGATGAAGCGCCCGTCTGGGGAATACGCGGGATGGCCGTCAAATCCGGGACTCGTCGTAATGCGTTTTGCATCGCCGCCCGCCGCCGGTACGAGAAACAAATCGCCGTTCGTGCTGATGGCTTCGGGCCGGTCGAGCACTGCCGTGAAGCAGAGTTCCTTGCTGTCGGGAGAAAAAGCGAAATCGTTTGCGTCGCCGCGTTCATCGGGAGGCACATCGTAATCGGCGTGAGCCGTCAAATC
>Ga0075018_10000357_pt1 | contig 13465 bp, 10 predicted proteins | sample ColStrG_CSR_2014_FD_71471 | JGI IMG/M metagenome (GOLD analysis project Ga0075018, IMG submission 71471) | Freshwater sediment microbial communities in response to fracking from Pennsylvania, USA - Cold Stream Run_MetaG_CSR_2014 | ecosystem: Environmental > Aquatic > Freshwater > Creek >... | reverse complement strand
TTGGTGCGCATAGGCGGCCTGCATGGTAGAACTGTCCGGCAATACCTGTCGAGGCATGGAGCGCAGTTGATGAGTGTCGGTCCGGCGAGAAAAGCGCAGGACGGTCGAAGGGAGCCGGGAATACTTCCGGGCCGGCAAGCGCGCCTCGACTGCCGGGCCGGGATGGCCTCGACCACGGCCGGCGTCGCCAATGGTTTCGTCCAGGGCAATCTTGCGATCCTGCCGGAGAAACTCGCGGCGTCCTTTCACCGCTTCTGTCAGCTCAATCCGAAGCCGTGCCCGATCATCGGCATGTCGGAGGTCGGCGATCCCCGGATTCCCGCGCTGGGTCTGGACCTCGACATCCGCACCGACCTGCCGCGCTATCGGGTGTGGCGCGACGGCGAGGTGACGGAGGAGCCGACCGACATCATGGCGCATTGGCGCGACGATCTCGTCGCCTTCGTGCTCGGCTGCTCATTTTCCTTTGAGGAAGCGCTGATGGCGGACGATCTGCCGATCCGCCACATCGAGCGCGGGGTGCGGGTGCCGATGTACCGGACCAATATCGCCTGCAGCCCGTCCGGTCCGTTCGCAGGTCCCATGGTGGTGTCGATGCGGCCGTTCAGACCGGCCGACGCGATCCGCGCGGTGCAGGTCACTTCGCGCTTTCCGGCCGTGCACGGCGCGCCGGTGCATCTCGGCCATCCCCATTCGATCGGCATCGCCGATCTTGCCAAACCCGACTATGGCGATCCCGTGCCGGTCGAAGCCGACGAGATCCCGGTGTTCTGGGCGTGCGGCGTCACCCCGCAGGCGGTAATCGCGGCGGCCAAATTGCCGTTCGCCATCACCCACGCGCCAGGATTGATGCTGGTGACGGATTTGCAGAACAAGCAGCTCGCGGTGCTGTGAGCGTTGAGGGTTCGTGCCCTTTTTATTCGACTATCAATGCTCGTCATGTTCCGGCGGCGTCAGCCCAAACGTTATCGTCAAATCCGCCACCTGCTCTGGCGATAGATACCGCGGATTCAATCCGCGCAGCAGCAGATAGAGTTTTGCCGTTTCTTCCAGCTCCTCGATCGCGAACACCGCGGCTTCCAGTGTATCGCCGGACACGACCGGGCCGTGGTTGGCCAGCAATACCGATGAATGTTTGCCGGCCAACCCCTTGATCGCATCGGCGACCGCGGGATCGCCGGGCCGATAGTATGGCACCAGCGCGGTTTGGCCGCATTTCATCATGTAATACGCCGTCATCGGCGGCAGCGCGGCGCGCGGATCGATCTCCGGCAGCATCGACAGCGCCACCGAATGGGTGGAATGCAGATGCACCACCGCGCGCGCGGCGCGGCGGGTTTGATAGAGCGCGGTATGCAGCGGCACTTCCTTGGTCGGCGGATCGCCGGAGACCAGCTTCCCGTCGGCTGCCAACCGCGACAGGCGCGCCGGGTCGAGAAAGCCGAGCGAGGCGTTGGTCGGCGTTACCAGCCAGCCGCCGTCGTCCAGTCCGACGCTGATATTGCCGGATGAGCCCGGCGTCAGCCCGCGTTCGAACAGCGAGCGCCCGAGCCGGCAGATTTCTTCGCGAATTTTGGTTTCGCTCATGGCGGCATTCCCTGATTTGCCTTCTCCCATGCTTTGGCATCGCGGCCAAGCCGTGATACCCAAAGCCAAGGCCGGTCCCGAGGACCGGCCACACAGGAAACGCGAGGAAATCCCGCATGGCTGAGTCCGCAAAACCGCGCATTGCCGTCATTGGGCTGGGCTCGATGGGGTTCGGCATGGCGACCTCGCTCAGGCGCGCGGGTTTCGACGTTACCGGCTGCGATGTCTCCGCCGATAGCGTGGCGCGGTTCGTGGGCGACGGCGGCAAGGGTGCGAAGACGCCGGCGGATGCCGCCAAAGCGGCCGACATCGTCGTCAGTGTGGTCGTCAACGCCGCGCAGACCGAAGCCATCCTGTTCGGGGCCGGCGGTGTCGCCGAAACGCTGGCCAAGGGCGCGGTGTTCATTTCGTCGGCGACCATGGACCCCGACGTCGCGCGGCGGCTGGCCAAACAACTGGAGGCGACCGGACGGCACTATCTGGATGCGCCGATTTCCGGCGGCGCGCAGCGCGCGGCGCAGGGTGAACTGACGATCCTCGCTTCCGGCAGTCCCGCCGCTTTTGCGAAAGCGCGTCCTGCGCTCGATGCGATGGCGGCCAAGCTCTACGAACTCGGCGATGCCGCCGGGCAGGGCGCCGCGTTCAAGATGATCAACCAGCTGCTCGCCGGCGTTCATATCGCGGCCGCGTCGGAGGCGATCGCCTTCGCTGCCAAACAGGGCCTCGACATCCGCAAGGTCTACGAGGTGATCACGGCGTCGGCCGGCAATTCCTGGATGTTCGAGAACCGCATGCCGCATGTGCTCGATGGCGACTACGCGCCGCGCAGCGCGGTCGAGATTTTCGTCAAGGACCTCGGCATCATCCAGGACATGGCGCGCACGGTGAAATTCCCGGTGCCGGTGGCAGCAGCCGCGCTACAGATGTTCCTGATGACCGCGGCCTCCGGCATGGGCCGCGACGACGACGCTTCGGTGGCACGGATGTATGCCCGCGTCACCGGCACGCATTTGCCGGGCGAGCCGAAATAGTCAGCAAGCAAGAGGAAAGTCGATGCCCCGTTTTGCCGCCAATCTCACGATGATGTTCAATGAGGTGCCGTTCCTCGACCGCTTCGAGGCGGCGGCGAAGGCGGGCTTTACCTCGGTGGAATTCCTGTTTCCCTACGACCATCCGGCAAAGGAGGTGGGCGACAGGTTGAAGCGCAACGGCCTGACGCAGGCGTTGTTCAATCTGCCGCCGGGCAATTGGGAAGCCGGCGAGAAAGGTTTCGCCGCGCTGCCGTCGCGCTTTGACGACCTCAAGAAAAGCCTGGAGACGGCGCTGCCCTATGCGCAGGCCACCGGCGTCAAGCGGCTGCACCTGATGGCCGGGATCGCCGACCGAGGCGATCCCAAAGCGGTGGAGCAATTTTACAAATCGGTGGCATGGACGGCGGAATTCTTCGCGCCGCATGGCCTCGACGTCGTGATCGAGCCGATCAACCCACGCAACGTGCCCGGCTACTTCCTCAACGACTTCCTGTTCGCGCGCGACCTGATCAGTGAGCTGAGGATACCGAACCTGAAACTGCAGTTCGATATCTATCACTGCCAGATCATCCACGGCGACGTCACCATGCGGCTCCGCGAGATGATGCCCATTATCGGCCACGTCCAGATCGCCAGCATCCCCTCGCGCAACGAGCCCGACGGCGAGGAATTGAACTATCCGTTCCTGTTCACCGAGCTCGACCGGCTCGGCTATGGCGGCTTCGTCGGCTGCGAATACAACCCGCGTGGCAAGACCATCGACGGTCTCGGCTGGTTCAAGCCTTACGCCGGAGCAAGGCCGTGACGCTGGCGCTGGGCTGCATCGCCGACGATTACACCGGCGCTTCCGATCTCGCCAACACGCTGACCCGTCAGGGCCTGCGCACCGTCCAGACCATCGGCATTCCCGCGGATGATCTGGCGCTGCCCGAGGTCGATGCCGTCGTGGTGTCGCTCAAGAGCCGTTCGATCGAGGCGGGCCTCGCAGTGACGCGCGCACGGGCGGCGGAAAAATGGCTGCGCGGTCGCGGCGCGGACCATGTGCTGTTCAAGATCTGCTCGACCTTCGATTCTACCGACGCCGGCAATATCGGTCCTGTGATGGACGCGTTGCGCGCCGATTCCGGCGACGCCATCGTGCTGGTGACGCCGGCCTTTCCGGAAACCGGCCGCACCGTCTATCAGGGCAATCTGTTCGTCGGTGCCGTGCCGCTCAACGAGAGCCCGCTGAAGGATCATCCGCTCAATCCGATGCACGATTCAAACCTGGTGCGGGTGCTGGCGCGCCAGAGCAGGACCAGGATCGGGCTCGTCGATCTCGCGGCATTGTCGCGCGGCGAGGCCGCGGTTCGTACGAGGCTTGCCGACCTCGCCGGCAACGGCGTCGGCGCCGCCGTCATCGACGCGGTGTTCGATCCCGATCTGGAGACCATCGGTCGTGTGGCGCTCGATCACCGTCTGTCGGTCGGCGCTTCCGGTATCGGCCTGGGCATCGCCCGGGCGCTGGTGGCTTCCGGCAAGGTCAAGTCCAATGCAGTGACGACTGGTGCGGATACGCCGGTCGGCGGTCCGGCGGCGTGCCTGGCCGGCAGTTGTTCGCAGGCGACGCTTCGGCAGATTGCTAACGCCGAAAAGACGATGGCAGTCCTGCATCTCGATCCCGACCGGGTTGTCGCGGGCAACGAGGAAGCCCGGCGGGCCCTGGCCTGGGCGACAGAACGCGTCGGCCACGGGCCGATCCTGATCGCGAGCAGTTCGACGCCGGAGCAGGTCGCCGCGCTGCAAGCGCGCCATGGCCGCGACGCGGCCGGGCATGCGATCGAACAGGCCATGGCCGATATCGCCGAGGGCCTCGTTCGATCCGGGGTTCGGCGGCTGGTGGTCGCCGGCGGCGAAACCTCCGGCGCCGTGGTGGATCGCCTCAAAATACCGGGCTTCCTGGTCGGCGCTGAAATCGCCGCCGGCGTGCCGGTGCTGCGCGCGGTCGGTGCCGAGGGCGGCGAGATGCTGCTTGCCTTGAAATCGGGCAATTTCGGCGGGCCTGAGTTTTTCTCGGACGCATTGAAGTTGATGCGCTGACAGCGGCTTGGCTGACTGACGCAGGTTTCCGCTTCGGCCGGTCACCGTGGAGCCTATGCCCGAGACGAGAAGGGCAGGGTTGCAGCGGCTGCGCTGGCATTTGGGCTCGTTTCGGGTAAATTTGCACAAAGCCGATTGGCCTTTCAGGTAAGCCCAATCCCGGCCTTCCCCGGAGAACGCCTCGCCGATGATCGCACTGGTTCGTATCGCACTCAGCCGGCCATACACCTTCGTCGTGCTGGCCCTGCTGCTTCTGATCATCGGGCCGCTGGCGGCGCTGCGCACGCCGACCGATATTTTCCCGGACATCCGAATCCCCGTGATCGGGGTGGTCTGGCAGTATACCGGCCTGCCGCCCGACCAGATGGCCGGACGCATCACCACGCCGTTCCAGCGCGCCTTGACGACGACGGTCAACGACATCGAGCACATCGTCGCCAATTCCTATAACGGCTTCGGCATTGTCAAAATCTTCTTCCAGCCGACGGTCGACATCCGCACCGCCAACGCCCAGGTCACCGCGATCTCGCAGACGCTGATCAAGCAGATGCCGCCGGGCGCGACGCCGCCGCTGATCCTGAACTACAACGCGTCCACCGTTCCGATCATCCAGGTCGCGCTGTCGGGTGAAGGCCTCACCGAGCAGAATCTGGCCGATTTCGGCATCAACCAGTTGCGCACGCCGCTGGTCACCGTGCCCGGCGCGGCGATCCCCTATCCGTTCGGCGGCAAGCAGCGCCAGGTCCAGATCGATCTCAACTCGACCGCATTGCAGGCCCGCGGGCTGTCCGGCCAGGACGTCGCCAATGCGCTGGCCGCGCAGAACCTGATCACCCCGGTCGGCACCCAGAAGATCGGCAGTTTTGAATACACCATCCAGCTCAACAACTCGCCGCTGCGGATGGAGGAACTCGGGGGATTGCCGATCAAGGCCGTCAACGGCGCGATGGTTTACGTCCGCGACGTCGCGACGGTGCGCGACGGCAACCCGCCGCAGACCAACATCGTGCATGTCGACGGCAACCGCTCGGTTCTGATGATGGTGCTGAAAGCCGGCGCGATCTCGACGCTGGATATCATCGCCGGCATCAAGCAGAAGGTGATCGACGTCAAGGATCAGCTGCCAGACGCGCTGAAGATCGGCTTTATCGGCGACCAGTCGCTATTCGTCCGCGGCGCCGTCGGCGGCGTCGCCAGTGAGGGCGTGATCGCGGCCCTGCTGACCAGCGTGATGATCCTGCTGTTTCTGGGAAGCTGGCGCTCGACCGTCATCATCGCGGTTTCGATCCCGCTTTCGGTGCTGGGCGCGATCATCATGCTGTCGGCGATCGGCGAGACGCTCAACATCATGACGCTTGGCGGCCTGGCGCTCGCAGTCGGTATTCTCGTCGACGACGCCACCGTCACCATCGAAAACATCAATTACCATCTGGAGCAGGGCAAACCGGTCGAGCAGTCGATCCTCGATGGCGCCAACCAGATCGTGACACCGGCCTTGGTCTCGCTGTTGTGCATCTGCATCGTGTTCGTGCCGATGTTCTTCCTGACTGGCGTCGCGCGGTTCCTGTTCGTGCCGATGGCCGAAGCCGTGATGTTCGCGATGGCCTGGTCGTTCATCCTGTCGCGCACGCTGGTGCCGACAATGGCGAATTATCTGCTGAAGCCGCATGTGCACCGCGGAGACGGCGAGGGGCCGCCGCCGTCGCGCAATCCCCTGGTGCTCTTTCAGCGTGGATTCGAGGCGCGGTTCGAGCGGATCCGCGCCGGCTATCGTGGTCTGCTATCGATGGCGCTCGGGCGGCGCGCGATCTTCGTGACCGGCTTTCTCGCCGTGGTCGCGGTTTCCTTCCTGCTGGTGCCGTTTCTCGGCCGTAACTTCTTTCCCTCGGTCGACGCCGGCAACATCCTGATGCATGTCCGCACCCAGGTCGGCACAAGGGTGGAGGAGACCGCCAACCAGCTTGCCGAGGTGCAGAAGGCGGTCCGCAAGATTCTTCCGCCCGGCGAGATCGACACGCTGGCCGACAACATCGGCATGCCGATCTCGGGCATCAACATGACCTACAACAACACCGGCGTGATCGGCCCGCAGGATGGCGACGTCCAGATCAAGCTGAAGGAGGGTCACCGGCCGACCGCGGAACATGTCCAGACCTTGCGCGAGCAGCTGCCGCGGCAGTTTCCAGGGCTGAGCTTTTCGTTCCTGCCCGCCGACATCGTCAGCCAGATCCTGAATTTCGGCGCGCCGGCGCCGATTGATCTACAAATCCGCGGCGCCAACCTCGAAGCGAATTTTGCCTACGCCAACAAGCTGCTCAGCCGCATCCGTCGAATTCCCGGTATCGCCGACGCCCGCATCCAGCAGTCGCCGAACAACCCGACCTTCAACATCGATGTCGACCGAACCCGGGCGCAATATGTCGGCTTGACCGAGCGCGACGTCACCAACAGCCTGGTCGTCAACCTCGCCGGGAGTGCGCAGGTCGCGCCGACCTTCTATCTCAACCCCGACAACGGCGTGTCCTATTCAATCGTGATGCAGACGCCGCAGTATCAGATCGATTCTCTGAGCGCGCTGCGGACCCTGCCGATTACCGCCACCGGCAACCCGCAGTCGCCAATCCTCGGCGGCATCGCCGACGTCAAGCGGGCGACGTCGAGCGCCGTCGTCTCGCAGTACGATATCCAGCCGATGGTGCAGATCTATGCGACCCCGCAGGGCCGCGACCTCGGCGCCGTCGCAGCCGACGTCCGGACCGCGATCGCCGACACCGCCAGGGACGTGCCGAAGGGCAGCTCGGTGGTTCTGCTTGGCCAGGTGCAGACCATGAACAGCGCGTTTTCCGGCCTGCTGTTCGGCCTGCTTGCTGCGATCGTTCTGATCTATTTCCTGATCGTCGTGAACTTCCAGTCCTGGTCCGATCCGTTCGTCATCATCACCGCGCTGCCGGCCGCGCTGGCCGGCATCGTCTGGATGCTGTTCACCACCCAGACGACGCTGTCGGTGCCGGCACTGACCGGCGCGATCATGTGCATGGGTGTGGCCACCGCCAACAGCGTGCTGGTCATCAGCTTTGCGCGCGAGCGCTACGACGAACTCGGCGATCCCGTCGCCGCGGCGCTGGAAGCCGGGTTCGTCCGGTTCCGTCCGGTGCTGATGACGGCGCTGGCGATGATCATCGGCATGACGCCGATGGCGCTTGGCCTCGGCGAGGGCGGCGAACAGAACGCGCCGCTCGGCCGTGCCGTCATCGGCGGCCTCATTTTCGCGACGATCGCGACCCTGATGTTTGTTCCCGTGGTGTTCAGCATGGTACACAGGAAACACGCTGGTAAAGCCGCCGCCTCACCGGAGATGCCCCATGCCCACTGAACCGCGCCCGCCGGTGTCGCGCTGGAAGCTCGGTATCTTCGGGGTAGCGGCGCTGATCGCAGCCGGGCTGATCGTTGCGACCGGCATCCGGGCGCGCGAGGAGTCCGGCGTGAAGCTGAGGGAATGGACCGACAACCAGGCCGTTCCGACGGTAGCCGTGGTGTTGCCCGACGCCAGGGCGCTAAATCCCGCCATCGATCTGCCGGGCCGGCTGGAGGCCTATTCTCGCGCGCCGATTTTCGCGCGGGTCAGCGGCTATCTGAAAAGCTGGAGCGTCGATATCGGCGCCAGGGTCAAGGCCGGCCAAGTGATCGCCGAGGTCGAAGCGCCCGATCTCGATCAGCAATTGCTCCAGGCCCGGGCCGATCTCGCCAGCCAGCAGGCCAGCGCGAAATTGTCCGAGGCGACGCTGACCCGCCGAAAATCGCTGGTCGCCTCCAACTTCGTCTCGGCGCAGGAAATCGACGAACGAACAGCCGATCTCTCCAACAAGAAGGCGGCGGTCAATTCCGGCCAGGCCAATGTCGAGCGGCTGGAAGCGCTGGCCGGCTACAAGAAGATCACCGCGCCGTTCGACGGCGTGGTCACCGCGCGCGATACCGACGTCGGCGCGCTCATCAACGCCGGCGGCGGTTCCGGCCCCGCGATGTTCGTGGTGTCCGACATCGCCAGGTTGCGGGTCTATGTCAACGTACCCCAGACCTATGTGCCCGCGATCAAGATCGGCGCCAAGGCCGTCATCACGATGCCGGAATATCCGAACCGTAACTTTGCCGCCACCGTCGAGTCCTCCTCGCAATCGGTCGATGTCAGTTCAGGCACCACTCGCATGCAGCTGGCGCTGGATAATTCAGGCGGCGAGCTGATGCCAGGCGGTTACGCCAATGTGCGCCTGACCCTGCAGCGCGACACCATACCGCTGCACATTCCCGCCAGCGCGCTGATCTTCAACCAGAATGGCCTGCGCGTCGCGACCGTCGGAACCGACGACAAGGTGCTGTTCAAGACGGTGACCATCGCCCGCGACCTCGGCAAGGAGATCGAACTGGCCTCTGGCATTGCCGCGGATGACCGGATCATTGTCGCACCACCCGACGGCATCGCCGACGGCGACCAGGTTCGCGTTGTCGGAGCGGGCAAGAAGGGCGGCAAGCCGGCGACGGCGTCGGAAAAGCAGGACGTGAAGGGGTAGCGAGAGCGCAATCTCAGGCCTTTGCCAGGGGATCACCATGCCTGGCCGTTCGAGGCGCGGGAAGCGCCGACCGGACCGCGCGGCGAATGGAGATCGTCCAGTATTTCACGCTCCGATAGGCCGCGGTCGATGCGATCAACTCTTTCGCCCTGGTGTATTTTCCGTACGCCGATGCGAAGGCCGGGATCGTCAACAGCTTGTAGCGGCATACCGCGAACAATCGTTCGACCAGAACCAGTTTCAAAATCTCGCCGATGCCAAACAGAAACGCGGCCGCCACAACGTGATGCGTCGCGGCCAGATAGGCGGCCAGCGGCTTGACGGGTTCAAGCAGCAGTACGGGAACCAAAAAGATTGCAAGGCTGGTGTAGGGGTTGAGCGTTCGCAGCCAGGCGCGAAATCGATTGAAGATGTGCCGCCGTTCCAGCCAGGCCGAGAGCGGGCGCGATACAAGGGAAAATAGCGCGTCGGCCACGAAATAGAGGGTGGCAAGGCCGGCGATCAAACATTTTCCGATCCGCTTCATCATCGTCTCCTCGCGGGACTAATTCGGGCCGCGGGACGACGTTCCCTCATTGACGCGGAGGTGGGGGCACGGCCATGCAATACCGCCGGGAACCAAATGGAAGTTTCGTGAAGGGAACCCCGATCAGGACGTTCATGGCGGCGTCGAAAGCCGATCAGGCGATCGGCTATCCGACCCGCCACTCCAGCACGCCATCCGCGGCGGTCGCGATAGTGCCGAGCGACCCGACCGGCGTTCGGTCCATGTCGAGCAGATGCGCGAGCGTCGCACCGTCGCTGGCAGGCACCCGTGCCAGCGCCCGGGCGTCGCCTTCCGTGCGCATCATCACGACGCCATGCTCGACATCGCCATGGCGGCCGTAGATCACGGTGAAGCTTTCGATCTTGCCCTTTCCGCTGGCCTCGGTAACGAAGTCCGGCACCGCGCGCTTGTTGCGATCGGCGTCGGCCTGCACGCTGGTGTCCTGCGACAGTACTTCGGTTGGCGCGTGACGCGACAGCACCAGCGCGTGGTGCTTGGTGACGAAACCGCCCTGGCCATAGAGCAAGCCGAGCCTGCCGCCGTTGCGCAAGCTTCGCACCATCGCGCACGCGGCGTGGGTCATGTAGGTATTGAGCGGCGCGCCGAAGAACGTCAGCCCGCCGGTGACCGTGGGCTGCACGTCCGGGCCGAGACCCAGCGTTCGCCGCGCCATCTTGGGCACGCAGGGAAAGCAGCTGTAGAGCTCGATCGCGTCGAATTTTTTGCCGTCGCCCGCGACGATATCCATGACGGCCCTGAGTACCGCGTTCTGCGGATGGCTCTCGTAGAACTGGTCGCGGATGAGATAATCGCGCGGCTCTTCCGCCGATGCGCCGCCGATGGGATAGATCATCTTGTCTTCGGCAATGCCCGCCGCGCGCGCTCTGGCGAGGCTCGTCATCAGGATCGCCCCGCCCATGTTGACGGTGGGATTGGCCACCATCAGCTTGGTGTAGGGCCAGGCGATCAGCCTGTTCTCCGGGGTCGGCGTCGTGATCTCATCCGGCGCGAAGCGCCGCTTCAGCCAGGAATTGGGATTTTGCGACGCGACCTCGGAATAGGTCGACCACAGCTGGCCGGACTCGGCTAATGCCTCGCGCGGCGTCTGGCCCCAATGCGCCGAGGTCGCGGATTCATACAGCGGGTAGACCGTGATCGGCCGGAACACGCCGAGTTTCACCGCCATCGGCTTCTGGAATGCGGCACCGCGTTTCGGCTCTTCCACGTCATGCGCAAAGGGCGTCCACGGCAGCTCAACGCTCGCGCGCTGCGCCTTGGTGGCGGTCGACTGCGCCTCGGCGCCGCACACCGCGGCGACACTGCATTCGCCGCGCGCGATGCGCTTGGCGGCCTCGTGCAGATAGCGGATCGGGCTCTCGCCGCCGACCGGACCGTAATGATTATGCGCGGGCGCGATGCCGAGACGGTCGGCCAGCTGCTTCTCCGGATCGCGATAGCGCCAGCTCAGGAAGTTGACGATGTCGAGCGAGCCGATCTCGCCGAGCAGTCTGCCGCCGCTGTCGGCCTCGGCACGCCTCAGCGCCTGTTCCAGCAAAATGAGGGGTTCGAGACCCGCGGTAATTTCCTTCGGACGGTCGACGATTTCGCCGACGCCGACGATCACGGGAATGCGGTCTTCGGGGGGAGGGGTCTTCGACATTTTTTCTTATTTCACTTTCTGGATAGAAACTGGAACCTCATCCTGAGGAGCGGCCACTTGGCCGCGTCTCGAAGGATGACTCGTTGGAGCCAGATGGTTCGAGACGGCGCTGGCGCGCCTCCTCACCATGAGGGAGTTCACTCCGCCACCAGCGCGTTCATGTGCTCGACCGCCTCGGCAAAATCCTCCTTGAATTCCTGCACCACGGCGCCGGCCGATTTGACGCTATCGATCAGGCCGACGCCCTGGCCGACGAAATAGCTGACGAGGTCGCGCGCCGCGGCATTGCCGGATGCCGCCGCGCGATCGATGGAATTGAAAGCGTCGCGGCTGATGATGCTCTGCAGCGGCATCGGCAGCGCGCCCGGACTGTCTGGACCGCGATCCCACGCGTCGGTCCAGACCGAACGCAACTGCCGCGCCGGCTTGCCGGTGCGTCCTTTGGACCGGACCGCGTCGCGTGAGGAAGCCGCGATCATTTTTTCGCGGAAGATTTCGGTGGTCTCGGACTCGACGGTTGCCAGCCACACCGATCCGGTCCAGGCGCCGGCGGCGCCCATCGCCATGCAGGCCGCCATCTGCCGTCCGGTCATGATGCCGCCGGCGGCCAGCACCGGCACGTCGCGGATCGGCTTGATCGCCTTGATCACTTCGGGCACCAGCACCATGGTCGAAACCTCGCCGCAATGGCCGCCCGCCTCGGTGCCCTGGACCACCAGGATGTCGACCCCGGCCGCGACCTGGCGCAGCGCATGTTCCTTGGCTCCGACCAGGGCTGCGACCGGCACGCCATGCTTTCGGCCCATGTCGATCATGGCCTTGGGCGGCACGCCGAGCGCATTCGCGATCAGCCGGATCGGATGGCGGAACGAGACATCGAGCACTTCCAGCGCGCGCTGCGCATCGAACGGCTGCGGCTGGTTGTCGGCCACATTGGTCGTCGTCAGTTCGACGCCATGCTTCTTCAGGAGATTGCGGGTGAAGTCGCGATGCGCGGGCGAAATCCTCGCTTCCAGGCTTTTCCAGGTGACGTCCTTTTCGCCCGCGGTCGAAATATTCTCGGGGATCAGCACGTCCAGCCCGTAGGGCTTGCCATCGACGTGGTCGTCGATCCATGTCAGTTCCTGCTCGATGGTTTCAGGCGAATGCGCGGTGGCGCCGAGTACGCCGAAACCGCCGGCGCGGCTGACGGCGGCAACCACGTCACGGCAATGGCTGAAGGCCAGCAGCGGAAACTCGATTCCCAGCATGTCGCAGATCGGGGATTTCATCGGCATTCGCTCCCGGCGTCAGCGTTTCGCGCTGCGTGTTCTTGAGTTGCTCGCCGACGCTAGCGCATCGGAGGCGGTGATGCCAAGCGCTACTCGACCCTCATCCTGAGGAGCCGCGAAGCGGCGTCTCGAAGGATGAAGGTCGTACCGTGGCCTTGCAAAATATGCAGATCGGGAGAGGTCGATTTGGCACTTGCGCTTTCGCGGTGCGGGGAGAATGCTGCGCGCCAAACCGAACAGGAATTCAGGGAGCCCGCTGTCATGTCCGCCTCGTCATCTCCGTCCGCCGAAGCAGGAGAATCCTACGACGTCGTCGTGGTCGGTGCCGGTTTTGCCGGGATGTACATGCTGCACCGGTTGCGCAAGCAGGGCATGACCGCGCGGGTCTACGAGCAGGGCGATGGGGTCGGCGGCACCTGGTACTGGAACCGATATCCCGGCGCGCGCTGCGATGTCGAAAGCATGCAGTATTCCTATTCCTTCTCCGACGAACTGCAGCAGCAATGGGACTGGAGCGAGCGCTACGCGCCGCAACCGGAGATCCTGAAATACGCCAATCACGTCGCCGACCGCTTCAAGCTGCGGCCGGATATCCGGTTCAATACGCGCGTCGACAAGGCCGTGTTCGATGAGGCCGCGAATAGCTGGTCGGTGACCACTTCCGACGGCAAGACCGTGGCGGCGAAATTTGTCGTTCTCGCCACCGGCTGCCTGTCGAATGCGCG
>Ga0075018_10000355_pt1 | contig 13497 bp, 13 predicted proteins | sample ColStrG_CSR_2014_FD_71471 | JGI IMG/M metagenome (GOLD analysis project Ga0075018, IMG submission 71471) | Freshwater sediment microbial communities in response to fracking from Pennsylvania, USA - Cold Stream Run_MetaG_CSR_2014 | ecosystem: Environmental > Aquatic > Freshwater > Creek >... | reverse complement strand
TCGTACAGGCGCGTCTCCTGCACCACCTTGCCGCCGCCCTCGAGCACTTCGATCTGCCGCGCCACCTCGTAGTTGATGGCCTTCTCGACAAAGCGGAAGGAATTGATGTTCTTGATCTCGGCGCGCGTGCCGAGCTTGTCGCTGCCGGCCTGGCGCACCGAGACGTTGGCATCGCAGCGAAACGAGCCTTCCTGCATGTTGCCGTCGCAGATGCGCAGGTACCGCACCAGCGTGTGCACCTTCTTCATGTACGCCACGGCCTCTTTGGCCGAACGCATGTCGGGCTCGGAGACGATCTCGATCAGCGGCGTGCCGGCGCGATTGAGGTCGATGCCGCTCTGTCCCGGCAGGCCTTCGTGCAGCGACTTGCCGGCGTCTTCCTCGAGATGCGCGCGCGTGATGCCGACGCGTTTGCCGGTGCCATCGTCCAGCACGATGTCCATCTGGCCACCGGCGACGATCGGCAGTTCGTACTGGCTGATCTGGTAGCCCTTGGGCAGGTCGGGATAGAAATAATTCTTGCGTGCGAACACCGAGCGCGGCGCGATGCGCGCGCCGATTGCGAGGCCAAACATCACGGCCATGCGCACGGCGGCGCCATTGAGCACCGGCAGCACGCCGGGGTAACCGAGATCGACCAGGTTCGCCTGCGCATTGGGCGCAGCACCGAAGGCCGTGGCCGAGCCGGAGAAGATCTTCGAGCGCGTCGCCAGCTGCGCGTGGATCTCGAGGCCTATGACGGTTTCCCAGGCCATCAGCGGTACGCCTCCGGCGCGCGCTGGTGCCAGTCGCTCTCCTGCTGGTAGCGATGCGCCACGTTCAGCAGTTTGGCTTCGGAGAAATGCGGACCGACGATCTGCAGGCCGGCGGGCAGGCCATCGACCAGGCCGCAGGGAATCGACACCGCCGGCAGGCCCGCGAGGTTCGCGCCGATGGTGTAGATGTCGTTCAGGTACATGGTCACCGGATCGCTGGTCTTGGCGCCGATCTCGAAGGCCACGGCCGGCGTGGTCGGGCCGATCAGTACGTCCACGGTACCGAAGGCGCGCTCGAAGTCGGCCGCGATCAGCGCACGCACGCGCTGCGCCTTGAGGTAGTAGGCATCGTAGTAGCCGGCCGAGAGCACGTAGGTGCCGGTCATGATGCGGCGCTTGACCTCGGCGCCGAAGCCCTCGCCGCGCGAGCGCTCGTACAGGTCCTTGAGGTCGCGCGGGTTCTCGCAGCGATAGCCGAAGCGCACGCCATCGAAGCGTGCCAGGTTCGAGGAGCACTCGGCCGGCGCGACCACGTAATAGGTGGGCACGGACAGCGGCAGGTTGGGCAGGCTCACGTCCGTGAGGGTCGCGCCCTGCACGCGCAACTGCTCGAGCGCGGTGCGCAGCAGCGCCTCGATCCTGGGGTCGAGCCCCTGGTCGAAGAATTCCTTCAGCAGGCCGATGCGCAGGCCCTTCAACGGCTGGTTCAGCGCGGCCTGGTAATCGGGCACCTCGCGCTCGACGCTGGTGGAATCGCGCGGGTCGAAACCGGCCATCGGCCTGAGCAGCAGCGCGACGTCTTCGGCCGTGCGCGCCAGCACGCCGGCCTGATCGAGGCTGGAAGCGAAGGCGATCATGCCGTAACGCGAGACTCTCCCGTAGGTGGGCTTGAGGCCGGTCACACCGCACAGCGCCGCGGGCTGGCGTATCGAGCCGCCGGTGTCGGTCGCAGTCGCGGCCGGCACCAGGCGCGCAGCCACGGCCGCGGCCGAACCGCCCGAGGAGCCACCCGGCACGAGCTTAAGGTTCCAGGGATTGCGCACGGGGCCGAAGTGGCTGGTCTCGTTGGACGAGCCCATCGCGAACTCGTCCATGTTGGTCTTGCCCAGCACCACCGCACCGGCGGCCCGCAGCCGCGCCACCACGGTGGAGTCGTAGGGCGAGATGAAATTCGCGAGCATTTTCGAGCCGCAGGTGGTGCGCGAGCCGGCGGCACAGAAAATGTCCTTGTGCGCGATCGGTATGCCGGTGAGCGCAGGGGCATCGCCCGCGGCCAGGCGCCTGTCAGCCGCCGCGGCGGCGGCCAGCGCCGCCTCGCTTTCGATGCTGATGAAGGTATTGAGCTCCGGCTGCGCACGCTCGATGCGCGCCAGCAGGGCCCGGGTCAGTTCGACGGCCGAGTACTTGCGGGCACGCAGTCCCTGCTGGAGCTGGGCGACTGTCTCTGAATGCATACAGGCTATTCGATGACCTTGGGGACGAGGTACAGACCGGCCATCACTTGTGCGGCATTTCGCTGGTAGAGCTCGCGCTGATCGGATTCCGTGACCTCATCGGCACGCAAGCGCTGCGTGAGGCCTGGCAGCGGGTGTGACATGGGCAGCACGCCTTCGGTCGCAGCGTGATCCAGTTCACCAACCAGAGCGATGATGCGATTCAGGCTCTCGGCGTAGACAGGCACTTCGGCATCGCTCAACCCGAGGCGCGCCAGGTGGGCGATGTTCTCGATGTCGCGTCGGCTCAAGCTCATGGTGACTGGTTGCGGTTGCGGAAAAATGGGCGCGAAATCATACACCTCGCCTTGTGCATTGTCCTCACGGTTGCTAGATTAATGCTCCATTCCGGGGCACCACCTGCTCCTGCCACCATAAGGTTCGGCCAGCTCCATGTTCAAACGTCTGCGCGGCTACTTTTCCAGCGATTTGTCGATCGACCTGGGCACGGCCAACACCCTGATCTATGTCCGCGACAAGGGCATCGTGCTCAACGAACCCTCGGTGGTCGCGGTGCAGGACGAACCCTCACGCGGCGGCAAGATCATCGTCGCCGTCGGCGCCGAGGCCAAGGGCATGCTGGGCCGCACGCCCGGGCACATCAACGCCGTGCGGCCGATGAAAGACGGCGTGATCGCCGATTTCACCTACACCGAGAAGATGCTGCAGTACTTCATCAACAAGGTACACGGCAACCGTTTCCTCAAACCCTCGCCGCGCGTGCTGGTGTGCGTGCCCTTCGGCTCCACGCAGGTCGAGCGCCGCGCGATCCGCGAATCGGCCGAAGGCGCCGGCGCGCGCAACGTGGCGATCGTCAGCGAACCGATGGCCGCGGCCGTGGGCTCGGGTCTGCCGGTGCAGGAAGCGCGCGGCTCGATGGTGCTCGACATCGGTGGCGGCACCAGCGAAGTCGCGGTGCTCTCGCTCAATGGCATCGTGTACGCCAACTCGGCGCGCATCGGCGGCGACCGCTTCGATGATGCGATCATGAACTACGTGCGCCGCAACTACGGCATCCTGATCGGCGAAGCCACGGCCGAGCGCATCAAGATCGAGATCGGCTCGGCCTATCCCGGCCAGCAGGTGCGCGAGCTCTCGGTCAAGGGACGCAACCTGTCTGAAGGCGTGCCGCGCAGCTTCACGCTCAACAGCAATGAAATCCTCGAAGCGCTGCAGGAACCGCTGCAGGGCATCGTCAGTGCCGTGAAACAGGCGCTTGAACAGACGCCGCCCGAGCTCGGCGCCGATGTCGCCGAGCGCGGCATCGTGCTCACCGGTGGCGGCGCCCTGCTGCGCGACATCGACAAGCTGCTGATGGAAGAGACCGGCCTGCCGGTGGTCATCGCCGATGATCCGCTGACCTGCGTGGCGCGCGGCGGCGGGCGCATCCTCGAACTCATGGATCAACTGGGCCCCGGTCACTTCGGACTGGAGTGAAGTGGCCGGGTTCGGCACAACTGTCGGCAGGCCCATCTACGGCCGCGGCCCATCCCCCGGGCTACGCTTCACTGTCTACGCCATCCTGTCGCTGGTACTGATGTACCTGGACCAGCGCGCGCGCTGGTCCGAGCGCATCCGCTATGGTCTCGAGGCGGCCGCCTATCCGGTGCAGGTCGCGGTGAATTCTCCCGCAGCCACCTGGCACTGGCTCACCGACAGCTTCGCAACCCGCAATTCGCTGCGCGCACAGAACCTGCAGCTGCAGCAGCACGCCCATGAACTCGAGCTCGCCAATCTGCGCCTGCAGTCCCTCGAGCAGGAGAACGCGCGCCTGCGCGAACTGCGCGCCGCGCTGCCGCCACTCGCGAAGAGCTGGCTGATCGCCGAAGTGATCGGTGTCGAGGCCGTGCCGCTGCGCCAGCGCCTGATCATCAACAAGGGCACGCATGATGGCGTGCATGTGAACCAGGCCGTGGTCGATGGCAGTGGCGTGCTCGGCCAGGTGGTGCATGTCGGCCCCTGGAGCAGCGAGGTGATTTTAATCACCGATCCGGAACATGCGCTGCCGGTGCAGATCACGCGCAATGAACTGCGCACCATCGCGGTGGGCTCGGGCAGTGCCGATGAACTGCTGCTGCCCTATCTCGCGGTCAATTCCGATGTGAAGAGCGGCGACGTGCTGACGAGTTCTGGCCTGGGCGGCGTGTTCCCGGCCGGATTCCCGGTCGCACGCGTGATCGGCGTGCGGCGCGAAGCCAACCAGCTGCTGGCGCAGGTGCGCGCCGAACCCCTGGGCCACATCGCCGCGGCACGCGAAGTGCTGCTGATCGATTTCGAGCCGACGCATCCGGCCGCGCCGCCATCGAGCGCGGCGCTGATCGAAGGCGCCGAGCCGGTGGTCGCGCCCGCGAAGACCGGCAGCCCGAGCAGCGAATCCGGCTCGACCCGCAAGGGCGCGGCCAAGGGTTCGGCTGCGGCGAAGCGCAAGAACGCCGCCGCGGCGGCTACGCCACCCGCTGCTGCGCCGGCCGCAACGCCGCCAAAGGCGGGCAAGCCGTGAACACCCGCGAGAACCTGGTCATGATCCTGCTCACCAGCGTGATCGGCCTGGTGCTGAACATACTGCCGCTGCCCACCTGGCTGACGGCGGCACGGCCGGCGTTCCTGGTGCTGGTGGTGCTCTACTGGTCGACCATGACGCCATTCGTGGCGGGCTTGGCGCTCGGCTTCATCAGCGGCCTGGCACTCGATATCTTCCAGGGCTCGCTGCTGGGTGAACACGCGCTGGCGCTGTGCTTCGTCACCTACCTCGCGGTGCGCTTCCACCTGCTGATGCGCGCCAAGCCGCTGTTCGAACAGTCGCTGTACGTGTTCGCGGCGCTGCTGATCTACGAGCTGCTGTTGTGGGTGGTGGATGGCTGGACAGGCCGCTCGCTCTCGAGCTGGCTGCGCTGGGTACACACGGCCACGGGCGCACTGCTGTGGCCGGTGATCGCGGGCGTGCTCGGGCGCTTCCACGCGCCACGCTGATTCCGGATGCGCATCAAGGATCAATGGAACGAGCAGCGGATCTTCTCCAGCCGCAACTTCGCGGCGCTGGTAGTGATGGCGCTGCTGAGCGTTGCGCTGATCGCGAAACTGGTCTACCTGCAGATCGTCCGCCATGCCTACTACGTCGAGCTTTCGCAGGGCAATCGCGTGCGCCAGGATCCGATTCCGGCGAGCCGCGGCCTGATCCTCGATCGTCGCGGCAAGGTGCTGGTCGACAACGAGCCCGCCTTCCAGCTCGAGCTGATCCGCGAACAGACCCCTGACCTTCCCGGCACCCTGCAGCGCCTGGCCGCGCTGGGCCTGCTCGACAAGGATGACCTCGAGACGATGCGACGCATGATCCTCTCGCGCCGCATCTTCGACAGCGTGCCGCTGCGCCTGCGCCTCACCGATGAGGAAATCGGCCGCTTCGCCGTGCATCGCCATGAATTCCAGGGCGTGGAACTGCGCGCGCGGCAGACGCGGCATTACCCCTATGGCGAGCTCGGCGTCCATGCGCTGGGCTACGTGGCGGCGGTCAGCGAAGACGATCTGGAACGCATCGACAAACCCGGTTACGCCGGCACTACGCTGATCGGCAAGCTGGGTGTCGAGAGCGCCTATGAAGCGCAGCTGCATGGCCTCAACGGCTATCGGCAGATCCTCGTGAACGCGCAGGGCCGTTCGGTCGATCGCCAGGGCGCCTATCAGCCGGAGCTGCGCGCCGAAGCGCCCACCAGCGGCAAGGACCTGGTGCTCTCGATCGATCTGCCCACGCAACAGGCGGCCGAAGCGGCACTCGGCGAGCACCGCGGCGCCGTGGTCGCGATCGACCCGGCCAACGGCGACGTGCTGGCGCTGGTGAGCCATCCGGGTTTCGATCCCAGTGTCTTCGGACGTGGCCTGACCAACAGCGAATACGCCGTGCTCACCGGCAACGAAGACAAACCGCTGCTGAATCGGGCGCTGCGTGGCGCCTATCCCTCGGGCTCGACCATCAAGCCCGTGATGGCCCTCGCCGGGCTTACCTACAACCTGGTCGATCCGGAAAAACGCGAGTTCTGCAGCGGCCAGTTCCATCTGCCTGGCAGCAGCCACCTGTACCGCGAGGGCAAGACCGGCAAGCACGGCAACGTGAACCTCATCGAGGCCGTGGCGCGCTCCTGCGACGTCTATTTCTACAGCCTGGCCGCGCAGATCGGCGTCGATCGCATCGCCGCCTTTGCCGCACAGTTTGGCATCGGCTCGCTCACCGGCATCGACATCAGCGGCGAGAAGCCGGGTCTGCTGCCGACACCGGAGTGGAAGCAGAAGACCTACAAGCAGATCTGGTATCCGGGCGAGACCGTGAACCTGGGCGTGGGCCAGGGGTATCTGCTCGTGACCCCGCTGCAACTCGCGCACATGGCCGCGATGCTGGCCAGCCACGGCCAGGCCTTCCGGCCGCGGCTGGTCATGGGTGTGCGTGATGCGGCGGGCGCCATCGAGCGCAACGCGCCCATCACCGAACCCGGCGCCACCGGCATCAGTGCCGGGCACTGGGATCTGGTGGTGAAGGGCATGATGGGCGCCGCGACCTTCGGCACCGCCGCCGCGATCAGCAAGGACGCGCGCTACGCCATCGCTGCCAAGACCGGCACCGCGCAGGTGTTCACCGTGGCGCAGGGCGCCAAGTACAACGAGAAGACCGTGGCCGAACGGTTGCGCGATCACTCCTGGTTCATCGCTTTTGCGCCCGCCGAAGCGCCGCGCATCGCCCTGTGCGTGCTGGTGGAGAATGGCGGCTTCGGCGCCGCGGCCGCACTGCCGATCGCCAAGCGCGTGATGGATGCCTATCTGCTCGAGGGCCAGGCGGGCGCGAAGCCTGCAGACAGCGCGAAGCCCGCGGAGAGCAAGCCATGATCATGGACGACAACCGCGACTCGGCCGCGAAGCGTACCTTCTCGGCCACCGCGCGCCTGCTCTCGGCGCTCAAGCTCGACGGTCCGCTGCTGGTGGCCCTGGGCCTGCTGTCGGTGTACGCGCTGATCGTGCAGTACAGCGCCTCGGGCCAGAGCGTCGATACCGTGCTGCGCACGCTGATGCGCATCGGGCTCGGCACGCTGGCGATGATTGCCCTCGCCCACAGCAGCCCGAATTTCCTGCGCAGCCTCGCGCCCTGGCTTTATTTCGCCGGCATTGTGCTGCTGCTGGTGGTCGATGCGATCGGCTACGTGGGCAAGGGCGCGCAACGCTGGCTGGATCTCGGCCTGATACGCTTCCAGCCCTCGGAGATCATGAAGCTCGCGGTGCCCATGTTCGCTGCATCTTTCATGCACGATCGGCCACTGCCACCGACCTGGCGCAACCTGCTGGTGCTGGCCGTGATCATCGTGGCACCCGCGGGGCTCGTGGCCATGCAGCCGGACCTGGGCACCGCACTGCTGATCTTCGCCACCGGTGCGCTGGTGGTGCTGATGGCCGGGCTGCAGTGGCAGGTCATCGCCGGGCTGGCCGTGGCAGCCGGTGGCCTGGGCGTGATCGGCTGGAATTTCCTGCACGATTACCAGCGCCAGCGCATCCGCATTTTTCTGGATCCTCAATCCGATCCGCTGGGTTCGGGCTATCACATCATCCAGTCGCAGATCGCCATCGGCTCGGGGGGCCTGTTCGGCAAGGGCTGGATGAACGGCAGCCAGGCGCAACTCGAGTTCCTGCCGGAACGCTCCACCGATTTCATCTTCGCGGTGATCGGCGAGGAATTCGGCCTGCTGGGCCTGCTGGTGTTGCTGCTGCTCTACCTGTTCATCGTCTCGCGTTCGCTGTTCCTGGCCTCGCAGGCCAGCGGCACCTTCGCGCGCCTGCTCGCCTCGAGCCTCGCGCTCACCTTCTTCGTGTACGTGTTCATCAATGCCGGCATGGTCAGCGGATTGCTGCCGGTGGTGGGCGTGCCGCTGCCCCTGATCAGCTACGGCGGCACCTCGGTCGTCACGCTGCTGGCAGGCTTCGGCATCCTGATGGGCCTGTATTCGCACCGCAAGCTCGTGAACTCCTGATGCGCCCACTCGTGCATGGCCTGCTGCTGGTGTTGCTGGTGGCGGCGCGCGCCGCAAGCGCGGATGAAGAGGTCGTGCGCACGCTGCCCGGACACACGCGCTTCGATCTGGCGCGTCCGGAGATCAATGCCTTCGTCGCGCGCCTGGTGAGCGGCGGCTTCCAGCGCGAGGAGGCCTTCGCGCTGCTCGCCAAGGCCGAGCCGCAACCGAAGATCATCGAAGCCATGTCGAAGCCCGCCGAGAAGTCGCTGCAGTGGTGGGAGTATCGCGCGCGCTTCCTCACCACCGAGCGCGTCGATGCCGGTGCGCGCCTGTGGCGCGAGCATCGCGAACTGCTCGATGCGATCGCGATGGAGCGGCATGTGCAACCCGAGTACATCCTCGGCATCGTCGGCGTGGAAACTTTCTATGGCCGCATCACCGGCCGCTACCGGGTGCTCGACGCGCTCGCCACGCTGGCCTTCGATTACCCGCCGCGCGCCGACTACTTTCGCCAGGAACTCGAGCAGTTCCTGCAGCTTGTGCATGGCGGCGAGCTCGATGCCGAGGCGACGCTCGGCTCCTATGCGGGCGCGATGGGCGTGGCGCAGTTCATGCCCTCGAGCTTCCAGCACTACGCGGTGCGCGAAGGCGATTCGGGCCGGCGCGACCTGTGGAACGACTGGGGCGACATCTTTGGCAGCGTGGCCAATTACCTGCAGCAGCACGGCTGGCAGTACGGCCAGGGCGTACTCGCCGAAGCCGATATCGGCACGGCGCCCGAGCCCCCCTTGCCCTCCAGCGTGACGCTGAACGACACGCTGGGCGCGTTGCGCGCGCGCGGCATGCAGGTGCAGACCATCCTGGATGATGCCACGGCCTGCACGCTGATTGCCGCGCCCGTGCAGGCCGGCAAGCGCTATCGCGTCGGCTTCCAGAATTTCTACGTGATCACGCGTTACAACCGCAGCCCGCTGTATGCGATGGCGGTCAACGACCTGGCGCAGGCGATACTCACGCGCACGCTGGCGGATGATGCGCCTTAGCTCGCGCTTCGCCGCGGGTCAGGTCAGCGCGGGTCTGGTCATCGTGGCGCTGGTCGTGGCGCTGCTGCTGCCCGCCTGCAGCAGCGCGCCGCGCCGCGCGTACCCTCCCGCGCAGGCGCCGGCCACGCCGCCATCCGCGACGCCGCCCACGACTTTGCCGCCGCCGCCCGCATCCGCCGATTCGATACCCGACGCCGTGCCACGCGCCGAGCCGCGCAGTACCCATGGCAACCCGAATTTCTACGATGTGAACGGACAGCGTTACCAGGTGCTGGCCAGCGCCGAGGGCTTCGTGGAGCGCGGCGTCGCCTCGTGGTATGGGCCCGATTTCCACGGGCACAACACCTCGAGCGGCGAGCCCTATGACATGTACGCGATGACCGCGGCCCACAAGACACTGCCGTTGCCCTGCTATGCGCGCATCACCAACCTCAGCAACGGGCGCAGCATCGTGGTGCGCATCAACGACCGCGGACCTTTCGTCGGCAACCGCATCGTCGATCTTTCCTACACGGCGGCGCTGAAGCTCGATGTGGTGCGCACCGGCACTGCACTGGTGGAGCTGCGCGTCGTGGGCCCGGCGGCGGACGGGCTCGCGCAGCCTGCGCCCGTGGTGGCCAGCGCGGCGCCCATGTCAACGCCAGCACCTGCCATTGAACCCGCACCAGCGCAGGCGTCCGCACCGACGCCGGCGTCCGCGAGCCCCGCGCTGTATATCCAGGTCGGCGCCTATGGCGATGCCGCCAACGCACAGCGCGTGCTGAGCCGACTGCAGGGTGCCGGCTTCAGCAACGCATTTTCGATGAGCACGCAATCCGCTGGCCATCGCCTGCAGCGCATCCGGGTCGGGCCGATCAGCACAGTCGAGCAGTTCGACGCGCTGGCGGCGCGGCTGGCAACGCTGGGTTTTCCCGAGGCCAGGCTGGCCACGGACTAGCGCCGGCCGCTACACTTGCGCGCTTTGCCGGAGTTCCAAATCGATGAAGCTGCACCGCTCCCTCTCGACCCCGCTGCTCGCGTTGGCCCTGCTGCTGGGCCTGGCACCGGCCGCCGATGCGGAGACGCTGATGCCCACGGCGCCCAGCATCGCCGCGCGCAACTGGATCCTGGTGGATTTTGCCTCCGGGCAGACCCTGGCCGAATCGCAGGCCGACCAGAAGATCGAACCCGCCAGCCTCACCAAGCTGATGACCGCCTACGTGGTGTTCGACGCACTGCGCGACGGGCGCCTGAAGCTCGACGAGCAGGTGCTGATCAGCGAGCACGCCTGGCGCGCCGAGGGCTCGCGCACCTTCGTGCAGGTAGGCACGCGCGTGCCGGTGGATGTGCTGGTCAAGGGCATGATCGTGCAGTCGGGGAACGATGCCACGATCGCGCTGGCCGAGCGCGTGGGCGGGAGCGAACCGGCCTTCGTGCAGATGATGAACGCCTGGGCGCAGAAGCTGGGCATGCGCGGCACGCACTTCGAGGATTCGAGCGGCCTGCCCTCACCCACCCACTACAGCAGCGCACGGGATCTGGCCACGCTGGCGCGGGCGATCATCCGCGATTTTCCGGAGTACTACGCCATCTACTCGATGCGCGAATACACCTGGAACAACATCCGCCAGGAGAACCGCAACGGACTGCTCGAGCGCGATCCCACGGTCGATGGCCTCAAGACCGGCCACACCGATTCGGCCGGCTACTGCCTGATCACTTCGGCGAAGCGCCAGAGCATGCGCCTGGTCTCCGTGGTGCTGGGCTCAGCCAGCGTCAAGGATCGCGAGAGCGGCAGCGCGGCACTGCTGGCCTACGGCTACAACTTCTTTGAATCGGTGACGGTGCGCAAGCGTGGCGAGACCGTGCTCAAGGCGCAGGTGTACAAGGGCAGCGAGCCCTACGTGGCTGCGGTGCCGGCGAGCGACCTGCAGGTGACGGTGCCCCATGGCCAGGGCCAGAGCATCACCACACGCGCCACCTTGCATCGCCCGCTGATTGCGCCGCTGGCCGCGAACAGCGCGATCGGCGAACTGCAGGTGGACCTGGCCGGCAAGACCGTTGCGCGCGTGCCGCTGTATCCGGCGGTGGCCGTGCCGGCCGGCGGCTGGTGGCGCCGCATGGTCGATACCATCAGCCTGTGGTTCTAGGCCTTTGGCCGAACCCTTCCCTACCTGTTACCTCGACGGCACGCTGCAGCCGCTGCGCGAGGCGCGCGTCTCGCCCCTCGATCGCGCCTTCCTGTTCGCCGATGCGGTCTACGAAGTGTTTGCGGTGCACGCGGGTTACGCCAGCCGCCTGCCGCGCAATCTGGCGCGACTCGAATTCAGCCTGCGTGAACTCGCGATCACCAACCCGCACGATGCGGCGGGCTGGACGCAGCTGCTGCAGTCGCTGATTGAAGCGAACGGCGGCGGCGACATGTACGTGTACCTGCAGGTGTCGCGCGGTGCCGAGTACGGGCGCAATCACGCGCCGCTGCCGAAACTCACGCCCACGGTGTTCGCCTTCTGCGCCCCACTGCCGCCGATGACACCGCAGGTGCTGGCGCAGGGCGTGACCTGCATCAGCGCCAGCGACACACGCTGGGCGCGTTGCGACATCAAATCGGTAGCGCTGCTGGCCAACATCCTGCTGCGCGAGCAGGCCACGCAGGCTGGCGCTACCGAGGCCATCCTGCTGCGCGATGGCTGGCTCACGGATGGCAGCGCCTCGGCCGTGCATGTGGTCAGGGGCGGCGAGATCCAGACGCCACCGCGCTCGCATCAGCTGCTGCCGGGCACGACACGCGGCCTGATCGAAGAGCTTGCCGAGGCGAATGGCATGCCCTGCCGCAGCGTAGCCATCAGCGAGGCGGCGCTGCGCCAGGCCGATGAAATCTGGCTGAGCGCTGCGACCCGCGGCGTGGTCGCGGTGACCACGCTCGATGGCCAGCCCGTAGGCACGGGCAAGCCGGGTCCGGTGTGGCGACGCATGCGCACGCTGGTCGAAGCGAGCTGGTTGCGCCCCGCTGCGCGCTGAGCACAGCGCTGGCCTGCCTTGCTGGCCTACTTCCTGAACACGAAATACACCGCGCCCAGCATGCACAGGCCGGCCCACAGGTAGTTGAGCCGCACCGGCTCCTTCATGTAGAGCCACGCGAAGGGAATGAACACGCCGAGCGTGATCACTTCCTGGATGATCTTCAGCTGCCCCAGCGACAGGGCCGTATGGCCGATGCGATTCGCCGGCACCTGGAACAGGTATTCGAACAGCGCGATGCCCCAGCTGACGGCCACCGCGATCAGCCAGGGCTTGGCACTGAGGTTTCGCAGGTGCGCATACCACGCGAAGGTCATGAAGACGTTGGAGATCAGCAGCAGACCTACGGTACGGAGGACTATGCTCGTCATGCGCGGGTTCCTCGCGGCGGCGGCCTGCTGGTGCGCATGATGCGCCGGCGCTCGGCTTCCGGCAGGCGTTCGATGGCATAGCGCAACATCGTACGCGGCATGCGCGCGGCATGGCGACGTAGAAAGCCGCGCAAACGTGCCGGCGCGCGTTTGCCCAGCTCACGCAGCATCCAGCCGCAGGCCTTGTGCATCAGATCCTGCGGGTCGTCCAGCAGTTGCCTGCACAATTCCAGCGTCAGCGCGAACTCGCCGCGACGGATGTCATCGAAAGTGGCGATCATCGCGACCCGCCGTCGCCACAGCTGCGGCGAGCGCGCCAGGCGACGCAACAGTGCGGCGCGCGCATACCGGGGTTGCGGTCGCAGCAACACGGCCGCAGAGGCATCGACCAGATCCCAGTTGTTCACGTAGCGCAGTTCGGCGAGGTACAGGCGTCGCAACACGCGCTGTTGCTGCGCGCCGGCGTCGGCGTCGGCCGACTGATCGACCATGATGATCAGTGCCAGCAAGCGCTGTTCATGCCAGCCCGAACGCAGCAACACGCGCAGCGTCGCGATCGGCAGCGCGCCGAATTCGCGCGCCAGTTGCCGAAGCTGTGGAACCGTAAGCCCGAGGAAGCGATCGCCGGCACCGTATTCCCCGGGGCCGGTCTTGAAGTATCGCAGCGACGCCGCTGCACGCGCTGGCCGGGCGAGCTGCAGCGTGCGTGCACGAACGCTGGCCGCGCTGGCCTGGTGCCGCTTCGCTGTCATGAACTCAGTGCTCCCCAAAAAAAAAGGCCCGGAATTGCTTCCGGGCCCGTTTCTGCGTCAAGCGGATTGCCGCAGTGATTGGCAATCGGCGGGCCG
>Ga0075018_10000354_pt1 | contig 13512 bp, 13 predicted proteins | sample ColStrG_CSR_2014_FD_71471 | JGI IMG/M metagenome (GOLD analysis project Ga0075018, IMG submission 71471) | Freshwater sediment microbial communities in response to fracking from Pennsylvania, USA - Cold Stream Run_MetaG_CSR_2014 | ecosystem: Environmental > Aquatic > Freshwater > Creek >... | reverse complement strand
AACGGCGGCCTGGTGCATCTGTTCGGGGACAACAACGAGGTCGCCTACGACGCCTATTTCGTCTACCCGGAAGAGCTCAAGTCGGTCGCGCGCGTGCAAGTGTTCCGCGACTTTCTGGTCGCCAAGGCGCAGCGCTGGCACTACTGAGCATTTCCAGGAAAAGTGGTCTCCGGTTTTCCGTTTCGGAAATGCGACCCTGTCAAAGTGAGCATTTCCAGGAAAAGCATGCCCCGCACTCGATGCGACGTGGTCTCCGGTTTTCCCTTCCGGAAATGCCACCCGGCTTGAAATGAGCATTTCCGAGGACGTGCATAGAGAGCGTGCATACATGCGCTTGCGAGGGCTGCATGGCTGGCATGCGGACCTTCGCGTTGCACAAAATCAGCGTGTCGGCATACTTGGATTCGTTGTCGGCGAGCGCTCGCTCTTCTCCCAGATGGCGATCGTCACGTCGGCGGCTGTTCCCCTCTGGAAGGTGATTGCTGGCCTCGCGCCGGCAAACTGTAACCGGGCCCGCAAGGGTCCGGTTTTCTTTTTCAGCAATACCAGCGATCAGAACTTGATCATGTCGCTGCGCGTGAGCGTGACCAGCTCGGTGATGATGGCCGGTCCGCTCACACACCCCTTCTATTGCTGGTCGCGGCCGGCGATCTCGGCCTGCCACGGCGCGACCCATCGCTCGATCGCGCCGACGAAGAAGTTGAGCGAAACCGCCAGCAGCATGATGATCACGATCGGCACGAAGGTGGTCGCGGTATCGAAGTTGTTGGCCGAGGTCTGGATGATCGCGCCGAGCCCCGAGATCGACGTAAAGAATTCGGCGATCACCATGGCGACCACGGCACGGCCGACCGCGAGCCGCACCCCGGCCATGATGTAGGGCAGCGTCGCCGGAAAGATGATGCGGCGCAGGATGACGTGATGGGGCGCCACGAACGACTTGCCGACCTCGATCAAGGTCTTGGGCACCGCGGTCACGCCGAGCCAGGTGTTGATGCAGATCGGGAACACCGACATCAGGAAGATGATCGCGACCTTGACCGCAAAGCCCAGGCCCAGCCACAGCACCAGCAACGGCACCAGCGCCACCAGCGGCATCGCAAAGCCGGCGGTGACGTAGATTCCGATCGCAGCCTCCAGCACCCGGAAGCGGCCGATCAAGAGGCCGAGCGGTATGCCGACCAGGATGGCGAGCGCGTAGCCGGCCGCAAAGGGGCGCAGGCTGTCGGCAAGCGCCGCCGCGAGCTTGCCGGAGCCGACGAGCTTCCAGAAAGCCGCGACGATCGCGGTCGGATAGGTGCCGAACAGCGGGTTGATATAGGGGCCGCACAGTTGCCAGGTGACCAGAACGAAAACGACCGAGCCCGTGGTGATGAGCCAGCTCGGGACGCCGCCGCGGGGCGCGACCACCACGGCCTCGTCCTCGGCTTGGCCTGCGATCGGCGCGGGCTCTCGATCAAGTGCGTCGACCATCTGCTTCCGCCTCATGTGACTTCAATGCAGCGTATCGCCCGATTGGTGCAAGGCCTGCCACACCCGGTAGCGGGTCGCCGCGAACTCGGGCAGGCCGCGAACCACGCCCAGATCGGGGCGCGGCCGCGGCAACGGCACCGCCATGATCTCCTGCACCCGGCCGTTCTTCAAGACCACGATCCGGTCGGCGATCAGCACCGCTTCGTCGAGATCGTGGGTGACGAACAGGATGGTCTTCTTGGTTCGGGCATGGATATCGAGCAGCTCGGCCTGCATGGTCTCGCGCGTCTGCGCGTCGAGCGCTCCGAACGGCTCGTCCATGAGCAGCACCTTCGGGTCGATGGCGAGCGCACGCGCTATGCCCACGCGCTGCTTCATCCCGCCGGAAAGCTGGTGCGGGCGGCGGTTCAATGAATCGTTCAAGCCCACGAGCTCGAGATAGCGCGTGGCTGTCGCGCGCAATTGCGCGCCGCGCATGCCCTTCATCTCGAGGCCGAACATCACGTTCTGCAAGGCGGTGAGCCACGGCAGCAACTCGGCGAACTGAAACACCATGCCGCGATCGTGCCCGCAACCCTTGACCTCGCGGCCGTCCACCGTGACCTTGCCGCCGGAAGCGGTCTCCAGGCCCATGGCGACGCGCAGCGCCGTGGTCTTGCCGCAACCGCTCGGGCCGATCAGCGCAACGATCTCGCCCTCGTGAACCGAAAAGCTGACACGGTCGAGCGCCTTCACGGCGTGCAACTTGCCGTCGATGCGCAGCATGAACTGCTTGGACACGTTGATCAGATTGACCTCACCCATGGCCGCCCCTTGCGTGCCGCGCGGCGCGATTCGCGGCCCGGCCACCGATGTCGCCGCGCGATTCTCCCGCTCTTGTGCTCACATCGATCATTTGCCGATGCGTTCCAGGGCCTGCGCCCGAACGTCGGCGTCGATCATCGCGGCGATGTCGGCCTTGGGGATTTGGCCGAGCTCGACCAGCTTGTCCCGCATCCAGTCCAGGCTCTCGATCGGGATCGGAAAATCCGGCGCCACGACGCCCGGCTTGACGCCTTCGTCGAACACATAGGCCGGCCGCGGGTCGTTGGGCGCAGCATCAGTCACTTCCTGCGTCAGCTTGATGGTCTCCGGGCGGTGCGACACCGCATAGCGGAACGCCTTGATTTCCGCACTCAGGAACCGGACCGCCGCATCGCGCCGGAGCGTGCGCGCATTGCCGTTCATCAGCGTGCAGAAGCGAACCCATTGGGGCAGGACCTGCCGCGCCTCCACCAGCAGGTTGAGGCTTTTCGACGTAGCCAACGGGGTGTACTCGTTCGACACCACCGCCGCATCGACGATGCCGCCGAGCAGCGCATTGTAGCGGTCGCGATCGCTGCCGATGGCCGCGAACTTGATATCCTGGTCCGGCACCTTGAACGCCGCCAGCGAAGCGCGGGCCACGATATCGGGCGGCGTCCCGGATGACGATGCCGCGATGGTCTTGCCCCTGAGCCCCTCCATCTTGGTGATGCCGGAGCGCGCCAGCACCACGTATGGGATGGCCAGCCAGGAGCATCCCACGAACTTCACATCGGCACCGCGCGCCGCCGCGATCACGCCGCCGGTCGCCGAGTCGAAGCTGTCCACCTCGCCCGAGATCAGCGCCCGCATGCCGACCTGATCGTCCTTGACGTCGATGACCTCGATCTTCAATCCTTCCTGCTCGGCAAAACCGCGCCGGGCCGCCATCAGGAAGAACCCGGAATCGGCCTTCGGGGCGATCATCGCCTGGCGCCAAATCTTGAGGTCCGGGGTTTTGGGATTCTGCGCCCGGGCGCACGGTGCGGCGAGCGCAACCGTCACCACGGCCGCAAGGCTTCCGGCAAATCCTGCCCGCAGGGCGACGCCCTTCCGGCTCATGTCGCGCTCCATCCCCCTCGCGGCCACGGCCGCGCGTCGGTTCTAAATCATTTGCCGACGCGCTTCATCGCTTCCGCCCGAATTTCGGTGTCGACCATGGCGGCGAGATCGCCAGCCTTGGGAATCTGGCCGAGCTCGACCAACCGGTCTTGCATCCAGGCGAGCTTGTCCATCGGGATCGGCAGGTCGGGCGTGATCGCGCCGGTCTTGACCGCATCGTCGAACACAAAGGCAGGACGCGGATCGTCCGCCTTGATGTCGCTGCCCTCCTGCGTGAGCTTCAGGGTCTCGTCGCGGTGCGACATCGCATAGCGCAAGGCCTTGGACTGCGCGGTCAGATAGCGGATCGCATCTTCGCGGCGCGCGGCCAGCACCCTGCCGGTCGAGAACATGCAGACCCGCAGAAAGTTCGGCCCGGCCTCGCTCCCCGACAGCAGCATCTTGAAATTCTTCGATGTCGGCAGCGGCAGATATTCGTTCGACACCACCGCCGCGTCGACCACGCCCCCGACCAGAGCCGTGTAGCGGTCCCGATCGCCGCCCACCGCCGCCAGCACGACATCGGAGGGCGACAGGTTGAACTTCGCCAAGGCGACCCGTGCAAACACATCGGGAAACGAGCCGGGCGCGGACACTGCGATGGATTTGCCCTTGAGATCCTGGATCCCGCCGACCCCGACCTTGACCATGAAGCCGTGCGGCACGAGCGGCCAATGACAGCCGATGATCTTGACGTCGGCGCCGCGAACGTCCGCCGCGATGGTGCCCTGGACGCCGCCCTCATAGCTCTCGAGCTCGCCGGCCAGCAGCGCCTTGAGGCCGATCTGATCGTCCTTCACCTCGAGCAGCTCGAGCTTGAGGCCTTCCCGCTCGGCAAAACCGCGCCGAGCCGCCATCAGGAGGAAGCCGGCATCGGACTTGGGCGCAATGATACCGTGGCGCCAGGGTTTGGCCCCCTGTGCCCCGGCCGGCGCCGCGACCGCAACAGCCATCACCAAGCCCGCCGCTATGCGGCCTGCAAGTCGCGCCGCAATCGTCAAAATCATCGAGCCTCCCGGGGGGATTGTTCCTGTTTCTTATGGCGCAGAGATATCCTTTATCAGGATTCCCGCCGGAAATCACCCTGATATGCGCTCAAGAGCCTTTCCGCAGCAGGAGCAGCCGAGTACCGCCGATGCCGCCGGCGGCCGCATCATTGCGCCCGATCGGCCGGCCCCATAACAATAGCGCCCCGTTACCTCGAGGAGCCCCCATCAGTGGATATCCAGAACCCGCAGGGCGCCGACAGCGCCGGCCGGATCGCGCCCCAATTGCGCAGTCCGCAGATCATCGTCAGCGCCGGCACCGCGACCCTCAATCTGACGCTTGCGGTGTGCAATTATGAGCATGTCCGCGAGCTGACCGGCGGGGTAGTGCGCCCCGACGGCATCACCCTGACGCCGCTGGTGTTTCCTTCGATCGAGGAAATCACCTTCCGGTTCACCCGGAACCTGGAATGGGACGTCTCGGAGCTGTCCTTCGGCAAATACACCTCGCTCACCTCCCAGGGTAACGCCCCGATGATCGCGATCCCGGTCTTTCCATCCCGGGTCCATCGCCATTCCGCCATCTACGTGCGCAGCGATCGCGGCATCCGCAGCCCTAAGGACCTGGAGGGCCGCACCATCGGGATTCCCGAATGGGCGCAGACGGCCGGCATCTTCGTGCGCGGCTTTCTGGCCGAGCACTATGGGGTCGATCTCGCCTCCATCAAATGGCTGCAGGCGGGCGTCGACGAGCCGGGCCGCGACGAGAAGGTCGCGCTGAAGCTGCCATCCGGCATCCGCTACCAGGCGAGGCCCGATACGAGCCTCTCCGCCATGCTGGCAAGCGGCGAGGTCGACGCCGCGATCACTGCGCGCGCGCCGCTCGCCTTTGCGCAATCCGGCGGCCAGATCGTGCGCCTATTTCCAAATTACCGCGCCGAAGAAGAGCGACTGTTCAAGCAGACCGGCGTCTTTCCGATCATGCACCTGATGACGATCCGCCGGGCCGTCTTCGAGCAGTATCCGTGGATCGCCATGAATCTGTTCAAGGCTTTCGAGGAATCCAAGCGCCGGTGCTTCGAGCGCTTGCGCGACTTCACCTGCGCGCGTGTCCCATTACCTTGGGCGGCCGCGATCGCCGACGAGATCGCCGCAAGCTACGGACCCGATCCCTATCCGTACGGAGTCGAGGCGAGCCGCCCCACCATCGAGGCGTTCTGCCGTTACGCCCATGAGCAAGGCGTCACGCACAAGCTGATGACGGCGGAGGATCTGTTCCCGCCCGAGGTGAGGGCCACCGCGAGGGTGTAGGGCCGTAGCCTGGATGGAGCCTCAAGGGCGTTTACGCCCGTCTTCGTGGGCTATGGCGCAATCCGGGACGGCCGACCCCGGATTGCGGCGCTGCGCGCCTTCATAGGCTACAGCAAGCTCAATGCCCGCCGCTGCGGCGGCGCAGGTTGAGGTGAATGTTCTTCTCGCGCGTGAAGTCGAGCAATTCCTCGATGCATTCCTCGCGCCCGATGCCGGACTGCTTGTAGCCGCCGAACGGCGCGCCGAGGAAATGCTTGGAGACCTCGTTGATCCAGACGAAGCCCGCCTCCACGGTGGCGGCCGTGCGGTGCGCGGTCACGAGATCATTGGTCCAGATCGAGCAGGTGAGCCCGTACTCGACCTGGTTCACCTGCGCCAGCATGTCCGCCTCGTCGTGCCATTTGAGCACCGAGAGAACCGGGCCGAAGATTTCTTCCTTGCCGATGCGCATGTCCATAGTCACGTCGGCGAAGATGGTGGGCTCGATGAACAGGCCCTTGGCGAGCTTGGGATCGCTCGGGCGGCCGCCGCCGCTGATGAGCCGCGCGCCCTCTTTTTTGGCGGATTCGATGAAGCCCATGATGCGATCATGCTGCACCTGGCTGATGATCGCCCCCATGGTGGTGGCCGGATCGGTCGGAACGCCCGGCCGGTAGCGTTTGATCGAGGCCTTGGCGCGCTCCAACACGGCATCGTAAATATCGGCATGGACGAAAGCGCGGCTGGTCGATCCGCAGCTTTGTCCGCACCAGGTGAAATTCATGCCGTCGACGACCGCGGCCGAAACGCCTTCGAGATCGGCGTCCGGATAAGCGATCAGGGCATTCTTGCCGCCGAGCTCGAGCAAGACCGGCTTGAGCGTGTCGGAGGCCGCCTTCATCACGGCACGGCCGGTCGGCACGCTGCCGATGAGCGCGACGCAGGCGACGTCGGGATGGCTGGCGAGCACCTGCCCGACCTCCTTGCCGCCCGGCACCACGTTCCACACGCCGGGCGGCAGGATGCCGTCGATCAGTTCGGCCAGCCGCAGCGCCGACAGGGGCGCCTGCTCGGGCGGCTTGAGCACGACCGTGTTGCCGGCGGCGAGCGGCGCCCCCGACTTGCCGGCCGCGAACATGAAGGGATGGTTGAACGGAATGATGCGGCCGACCACGCCAAAGGGCTCGCGCACCGAAAAGTTCACGACGTCGGGACCCATGGGGATCGAGGCACCCTTCATCTCGGTGACGAGGCCCGCGTAGAAGTCGAGCTGGGCCGCGCCCATATTGGCGTCGCGCACCATCTCGGAATAGGGATTGCCGCAATCGGCGGCATCGATCATCGCCAGTTCGTCGCCATTCTGGCGCAGCACCTGCGCGATGGCGCGCAGCATCTTGGCGCGCTCGACCGGGGCCACCCGGCGCCAGTCCCGGAAGGCCGACTTCGCCGCCGCGATGGCGGCTTCCGCGTCGGCCCTATTCCCCTCCACCACCTTGCCGAGCGATTCACCGGTGCCCGGGCTCGTCACCTCGGCATAGCGCCCTGACGGCTTTTGCCAGGCGCCGGCATAATAGGGGTCGCGATGGGACGGCAGATTGAGAGCCGGTGCTTTGATCGGGGTGGCAAGGGACATTTCTACCTCGTTGGATTGGATTGCGTTTTGCCGGATATGGAATGGCTTAAATCGCTTTCGCAGCCGCAATTTCGGGTGTGGAGACTCGGGGCTTACGACCGCTTGATATCGTCCAGACCGCCGAGGCGGCCGATCAGCGCATTGGCACCGATCGAGATCACGAACAGCACGATCAACAGCGAATACATCTGCGGCATGTTGAACAGGCTGTAGGCCTGAATCACCAGAAAGCCGATGCCGCGGTTCGACAGCTTGGTCTCCGCCAGGAGCGTGCCGATCAAGGCGACGCCGAGCCCGATGCGCAGCCCGTTGATCACCGGATAACGCATGGCCGGCAGGTAGATTTTGGTCACCATCTGCCAGGCATTGGCGCGAAAGCTGTTGCCCACGCGGATGAGAACCGGATCGATCTCGCGCATGCCGGCCGCGACATTGAGCGCAATCGGAAAGAAGCAGGAAACCGCCCCCATCGCGATCTTGGAGCCGGCGCCGACCCCGAACCACATGATCATCACAGGAAAGAAGATGATCTTGGGCGTGGGGCCGAGATAGTAGAGATAGGCCTCGTAGGCCCTCGCCATGAGCTTGCTTGCCCCCAGCACCATCCCGACCGCGAGCCCGCTCACGCCGCCGATGACGAGCGCGAAGCCGATCTCATAGCCGGTGGTGGCGAGGTGGAAATAGAAAGTCGGGTCGCTCAACGTCTTGTAGAGCGCGACCGCGATGGCGGCGAGCGAGGGCACCACGTCCCGATAGAGCAGGCCCGAGGCTGCGACCAACTCCCACGTCGCCAGCACCGCGACGATGATGCCGACGCGCAGCGCCGTGACCGGCCGCACGAATCCGCGGCGCGGCACGCCCGCCGTTGCGGTCATTCGCCCGGCCTCAGCCATCGCTCCAACCTTTCCATCAGGACGAAAATGCAAATGCTGACCAGCACCACAAAGCAGATCGCCGCATAGGTGCCGGCCAGATCGTAGCGCTCAGACAGCTCGTTGATAAGCTGTCCCAACCCGCCGAAATTGATCAGGAATTCGACCCCGACGATATTGATCAAGGCGAAGATCAGGCCGAGCCGCAATCCGACGAAGATGGTGGGCAGCGCCGAGGGAAACAGGATTTTCCAGAACTGCTGCGAGCGCGTGAGATTGAAGCTGCGGCCGACATTGATGAGGACGCGCCTCGTGCCGGCGAGGCCCTCGAGCGTCTTGAGCACGGTCGGAGCAACACCCGCCGTGAAGCCCATCATGACGATGGTGGTGGCGCTGCGGCCGAAGATCACCAGGTAAAGCGGATAGATCAGCACCAGCGGGGCCGCCGCGATGGCCGCCACCCAGGTCTCGGTCGCCTGCCGCAGCAGGGCGAACCGATGCAGCAACACGCCGCCCGCGACCCCGAAAACAGCGACCAGGATGCTGGCCGAGAGCGCCTCCGAAATCGTGAGCATGAAGCGCGACAGCACGTTCTCCTCGACCACGATGCGTGGGAAGGCCAAAAAGATTTCAGACGGCATCGGAACGATGAAGCGGTTGATCAACGGGTAGCCGAACGGCCAGGGGCCGAGGCGAATGAGCCCCTCGACGACGGCGATGACCACGACGATCGATCCGATGCCGAGCGCGGCCGGCAGCCACCGCGTCTTGGCGAGCGCCGCGAAGCTATTCATTGATGATGCTCGAGCTTGTGCTTTTCGTCGTCGAGCAGGCCGCGACTCGCCTCCTCGCGCAGGTCGCCCCAGATCTGCGCCACGTAGCGCCCGAACGCCTCGCTCGAGACGATTTCCGACGTGCGCGGGCGCGGCAGGTTGATCTCCACCGCCCGCTTCAGCTTTCCGGGTCGATAGGTCATCACCAGGACGCGGTCGGACAGCTGCACGGCTTCGGTGATGTTGTGGGTGATCAGCAGGGTGGTCTGCTTGAGCTCCTGCTGGATCTGCAGCACCTTGTCGCCGAGCAACAGCCGCGTCTGCTCGTCGAGCGCCGCGAACGGCTCGTCCATGAGCATGATCTTCGGGCTGGCCGCGAGCGTGCGCGCCATCGACACCCGCTGCCGCATGCCGCCCGAGAGCTCGGCCGGATAGCGCCGCTCGAAGCCGGCGAGCCCGACCAGCGCGACGAAATGGCGGGCCCGCTCGTAGCGCTCCGCTTTGGGCAATCCGGCGAGCTCCAGCGGGAACGCCACATTGTCGATCACGGTCCGCCAGGGAAACGTCGACTCTTCCTGAAAGATCATCCCGATCGACGCATGCGGCCCCGACAGGCGCTCGCCCGCCACCGAGACGCTGCCCTCGTAGCCGTCGATGAGGCCGCCGATCACGTTGAACAGGGTCGATTTGCCGCAGCCCGAGGGACCGATCACCGACACGAACTCGCCCGGCGTCACCGCGAATGAGACGTGATCGACCGCGGTCAGGATGCCGTCCGGTGTCTCGAACCGCTTGACGATGTCGTCGACCACCAGAATGGCCTTGTCGGCCACCTCCGCCGATACAGTCGCGCGTTTCGCTGGCGTGGAGATCACGGCCATGATGGTACTTGCTCCCCCGCCGGAGATGTCGCGGTCATGGTTCTAAGCTTGGTTACATTGCCGGACGGCGAGATCGGACGCTGCCGATTTCACTTCGCCTGCCCATGCTCCGAGCGCCTGCCTGCAACCACCGGGTCGAGGTACGATATAGCATATCAAGCCTGCTCAAGACACGCGCCACGGTGGGCAAAAATGATGCTGATCCTGCTCCCTTTCCCCCGTGACCGGCCGAAGCGCACGCCTCAGCCCTCGTCCATCGCGGTGACCGGGCGGTCGGCCCGCCGGCACCAGTTCTCCCAGGCCCGGTTGATGCTGTAGGGCCCGGTTCGGGACATGATCTTGTCGACCTCGCCGGCGGTGAGGAACTTGATGTCGCCCATGGCCATGGCCTGCATCTGCAGCTTGGCGTTCAATTCGAGATAGACCGAGATGAACACAGCCTGCCGGACGGTCGGCCCCAGCACCGTCGCACCGTGGCCGCGCATCAGAACGGTCCGCCCGGCCCCCATGGCGCGCGCCAGATCGCGGCCCATCTCGACGCTGTCGACCAGGAGCGCGGTGTCGCCGAACTTGTCGTGCGAATCCCAGATCGGCACCTCATGGCCGATATTGGCGCACATATGCAGGAGCGGCTTGAGCTTGGCGCCGGTCACCCCGAACGGAATGACGCTCGGGCTGTGATGGTGCACGACCGAATGAACGTCCGGCCGCGCCTCGTAGATGCCGCCGTGGATGAAGCGCTCGAGATAGGGCGCGCGCCCGCCCGCATTGACGGCGCTGCCCTCGAGAGTGAACTCCATGATGTCGCCGGTCTCGATGCAGTCGGGCGCACGCGCCCGCGACAGCAGGAAGCGGTGGGGATTGTCCGGATGGCGCGCGCTCACATGCCCGAACGAATCCACCACGCCTTCGCGTGCCAGGATGCGATTGGCGGTCACGATCTCTTCCAGCAGAAGCTCGAGCTTGGTCATCGGGTTTCCTTTTGCGGATTGTTCGGGGCGCTGTTTCTCGATCGGCTCGCCCGGACCACATCCGGCCACGACGCCTTTAAGAGAGCTTTGCTTATAGGATGAAGCTGACGGAACCGAGCGTGCCGAGCTCGTGGGCGTCGATCAGCACGCGGCGCTCCTTGATCCGGAAACTGTCGCCGCTCCGGCGCAGCAGGTAGCGGTAGGAGCCGACGTATTCGCGGATTCGCTCGTAGCGGCGGAAGCGATAGCAGACGAAATTGGCCGCGACGCCGATCAGATCGCCCTCGACGCCGAGAATGCGCACATTGCCGATGATGCGGCGGGTCCGGGATTTGGGATATTCCGCGTGGCAGTTGGGATCCTGCACCCGGATGATCCGCTGGCGGATACGCTCACGGTCGTCGGCGATCAGGAACAGCGCGCGGCGGTGGTCGCTCTCCGGCTGGTCGTTGGAGGGCACGTAGTAGCACGCATCGTCGGTCAGCAATTCCTGCCAGGCCTCGAGCTGCCATTCGTCGAGCAGCGCGGCCTCGTGGTAGAGAAAATCCTCCACCTGCGCGCGGGTGACCAGATCCTTCGGGGCAACCGGCGCGGTCATGCTTCCGCTCCCATCAGCTCGTTCCAGCGCCGCCAGAAAATGCGCAGGTGATGCTCGTCGCTGTTGAGCTGCTCGCCCTCCTTGCCCATGCCGCGCGACATTTCCGACCAGCGGTCCTCGCTCCAGTTGGCCAGGCCCTGCTGCACCAGCTCGAGCGCCTCGACGTCGTCGGGCGTCGCGAAGCCGCCCGGTCCATAGAAGGTCAGGAAGGCGTCGAGCCGGCGGGCGCGCGCATTCTCGCTTTCCTCGACCGGGCCGAGCGCCCAGGCGGTGACGTGCATCCTGCCGACGCCCTCCGGATAGAATGTGCGCACCGTGACCGAAGAGCCGTCGTTGATCACCAGATTGGGAAAGATCACGAGATTGCGGTTGGTATCGGCGACCCGGCTGGCCCGCTCCGCACCCAGCCGGCCGACCAGCTCGCTGCGAATATCGGCGATCTCCGCCTTCGCGGCTTCGCCGTAGAGGGGAATCCATTTGGCGACCGGCCGGCCGCGAAAATTGACATTGTCGGTAGTGAAATGGCCGTTGCCGAGCTCGACCGCGAGGCCTTTGGTCGGCAGCACGAGGCCCGCCTCCTTGGGCGGCGGCTCGATCTTGACGCCCGAATTGGCCATGAAATTGAGCCAGGTCGAATGGGTTGACGGCAGGTGGTAGTCGTCGACGCTGTTCTCGACCATCAGCTTCCAATTGGCGGCCACGTCGTACTCCTGCACGCCGGCGATGATCTCCATCTGCCCGGACGGCGACTGGTCGATGACCAGGTCGATATAGTCCTTCGCTTCCGCCAGATAGTCGTGCAGCGGGCTCGCGTCCGGGTCGAGGCACATGAACCAGAATCCGCGATAGTCCTCGAAGCGGGCCGGCCGTCGCAGCCCATGGGCCGCCTTGTCGAAGGCTTCGAAGTAAGCGTCATCTCCCGGCACCCGCAGGAGTTGACCATCATTGCCATAGGTCCAGCCGTGATAGATGCACATGAAGCGGCGCGCATTGCCCTCCCGCTGGGTGCAGACGATCGCACCGCGGTGACGGCAGGTATTGAACAGGCAGTGGAATTCGCCGGCCTGGTCGCGGCAAAAGATCACCGGACGGCCGGCGACCTTGCGCGAACGAAAGTCGCCGGGTGCTTTGAGCTCGGAGGCATGACCCACATAGATCCAGCAGCGCCCGAAAATGTGGGCCATTTCCTTGCGCAGGATGTCCTCCGACACCAGAACCTCGCGGTCCAGCAGGAAGGTCTTTCTCTCGCGATCGTCGATGATGTAGGAGCGGGCGGACATTATCTCGGAGCTCTCCTTCGCGGACCCTGATGGAGTCACAACGTATATGCTCGGCCGAGACCGGGTCAAATCGGTCGAACCTGCCGGCCCCCTTGCGCTTTTCGGAGAGGTCGCTAAAGCACACGCATCGTTCCGGTGCGATCGGCGACCGGTCTTCTCGGCAACGCAACCCGTTTTGTCAGCGAGCCTATCAGAAAACCATGGCAGAAAATCCTGTTCCCGTTTGCGCCGCCGCGGATGTTCCGGTCAATGGCGTCATCAGCCGCGAGGTCGGCGATGAGCTGGTGGCGATCTACAATATCGACGGCGTCTTCTACGCCACCGAGGCCCGCTGCACGCACGGCCTCGCCGATCTGGCCGACGGCACGCTCGACGGCGATGTGATCGAATGCAGCTTCCACTTCGGCGCGTTTCACGTGCCGAGCGGCAAGGCGGTGCAGGCGCCCTGCTTCATCAACCTCAAGACCTACAAGACGCAGGTGAAGGACGGCCAGGTGCTGGTCGACCTCGCGACTCCGGCGCCCCCGGCGGCGGGGTAGAGGCCTTCACCTCCCCCTGCAAGGGGGAGGGAAAAAGGGCGAGCCTTCAAGCCGCACCGATGAACTTGCGCACATGCGCCACGAATGCGTCCGGCGCCTGGCCCGGGATGTCGTGCTGGGAATCGACGGTCTCTTGCGGAATATGCGGATATTCCTTGGTGAAGCGGGCGACCGTCTCGGGCGGGAAGCGATCCGAGCGCAAGCCCCGGATCAGCAAGGTCGGGGTCTTCACCATGCCGAGCTCCGCCCACATTTCGCGCAGCGGGAATTTC
>Ga0075018_10000353_pt1 | contig 13530 bp, 14 predicted proteins | sample ColStrG_CSR_2014_FD_71471 | JGI IMG/M metagenome (GOLD analysis project Ga0075018, IMG submission 71471) | Freshwater sediment microbial communities in response to fracking from Pennsylvania, USA - Cold Stream Run_MetaG_CSR_2014 | ecosystem: Environmental > Aquatic > Freshwater > Creek >... | reverse complement strand
CCGGCGGCATCGAGGAAGCGGGCAACGCGGTCGGTCGGCTGCGCGCCAACCGAGAGCCAATGCTTGCAGCGCTCGGCGTTGACCTTGATGCGATCGGCGTGTTCGGACGGCAGGATCGGGTTGAACGAGCCGACGCGCTCCAGGAACTTGCCGTCGCGCGGTGAGTCGGCCTGGGCGACAACGATGTGGTAATACGGACGCTTCTTGGCGCCAGCACGGGAAAGGCGGATTTTCAGGGACATTTGGTAGGCTCCGTTGTTGATCGTTGGGTTGTGATGGGGTCAGACCCCCGGTTCACCGGATGCCGGTAGGCGGCGGCCATGTCGCCTCCGAGATCGCAGTTCCCTTCGAATTTCGCGCCCAGCCGTTCGGCGAGGCGGCGGGAGGGATGGTTATCCGGGTCCAAGTAGCTGACGAGATGCTTGAGGCCCCAGGCACACGCGGCGTGTTCGCGCGCGCGGCTCGCGGCCTCGAAGGCAAAGCCCCTGCCGTGCGCCGGGGCGACCAGTCCCCAGCCCAATTCCGGCTCCGGCCAGCCCTCGGGATGCCAGACGCCCGCATAGCCGATGAAGTCCCGCGACTGCTTTTGCTCCACAGCCCAAAACCCGTAGCCACGCAACGTCCATTGACCGATCACGGTGGCGAGATCGCGCCAGGCGTCCTCCCGGCTCATCACGCCGCCAGCGTATTTCGCGGTGGCTTCATTGGCGTAAAAAGCCGCATACGGCTCGAAGTCCGCCGCACGCCACCCGCGCAAGTGGAGCCGTTCGGTTTCAAGGACGGGGATCATGGGTTTGCCCCGGCTGGGGTCAGACCCCACTCTAATGGGGGTCTGACCCCATTCATCGCGATCATTTCTTTTTCCCCGGAAGGCCAGGGAGGCCCGGCAGGCGCATTCCGCCAAAGCCAGGCAAACCCGGCAGCCCACGGCCGCCGCCGAGGCCGTGCAGACCCTTGGGCAATTGCAATTGCGGCTGCGGCTTGCCCGAGGGCGCACCCGCGTTCGCCACCATTTCCTTCAAATCCTGCGGCAAAGCCTCAAGCGCCTTCGGGTCCAGCGCAGCGAGTTCGGCCTGCATCCGCGCCATCTCGGCCTCGCTGGGCATGGCGCCACCGCCGGGCATCCCCATCATGCCGCCCATCAGCTTGCCCATCATGCCCTTCTTCTGGGACATCATTTTCATCATGTCAGCCATCTGACGGTGCATTTTCAGCAGCTTGTTGATCTCGGCGGGATCGGTGCCAGAGCCGCCCGCGATACGGCGCTTGCGCTTGCCGTCGAGCACTTTCGGGTTGCGCCGTTCCGCGGGCGTCATCGAGGAAATGATCGCTCGCTGGCGCTTGACCGACTTTTCGTCGAAGCCCGCAAGCGCCGCCTGGTCCTTCATCTTGGCTGCGCCAGGGAGCATTCCCATTACGGCACCGACGCCGCCCATGCGCTCCATCTGGGCGAGCTGCTCGGCCATGTCCTCGAGGTCGAACACGCCCTTGCGCATCTTCTCGGCGATGGCGGTCGCCTTGGTGGCGTCGATGGTCTGGATCGCCTTGTCGACCAGCGAGACGACGTCGCCCATGCCGAGAATGCGGCCGGCGATGCGGTCGGGCACGAACTCGTCCAGCGCGTCCCATTTCTCGCCGGTGCCGATGAGCTTGATCGGCTTGCCGGTGACCGCGCGCATACTGAGCGCCGCGCCGCCGCGCCCGTCGCCGTCCATGCGCGTCAGCACGATGCCGGTGATACCAACTTTCTCGTTGAAGTTCTTGGCGAGATTCACCGCGTCCTGGCCGGTCAGCGCATCGGCGACCAGCAGCGTTTCGTGCGGGCGGGTCAGATCGCGGATGGCGGCGGTCTCAGCCATCAGCTCTTCGTCGATATGGATGCGGCCGGCGGTGTCGAGGATCACGACGTCATAGCCGTTGAGTCGCCCGGCCATCATGGCGCGCTGCGCAATGACGGTGGGACCCTCGCCGGGCACGATGGGCAGGGTCGCAACGCCCGTCTGCTCGCCGAGCACGCGCAGCTGCTCCTGGGCGGCCGGGCGGCGGGTGTCGAGCGAGGCCAGCAACACCTTCTTGCGATCGCGCTCCGTCAGCCGGCGGCCGATCTTGGCGCTGGTGGTGGTCTTGCCCGAGCCTTGCAAGCCGACCATCAGGATGGCGACCGGCGGGGTGGCGTTAAGGTCGATAGTCTGGGCGTCCGAGCCAAGCATCGCCACCAGTTCGTCATGGACGATCTTGACCACGAGCTGGCCGGGCTTGATCGACTTGAGTACGGCCTGGCCGACCGCCTTGGCGCGCACCTTGTCGATGAACTCGCGCGCCACATCGAGATTGACGTCGGCTTCCAACAGCGCGCGGCGCACTTCGCGCATGGCGTCGTTGACGTCGCTTTCGCTCAGCGATCCGCGCCCGGTAAGCCGGGTGAAGACGGAGGACAGGCGATCTGAAAGCGAGTCGAACATCGGTTGGCGGCTTCAAAGTTGCGACAAGACAAAGCAGAAACGCACCCGAGGGCGCATCGCGCTGTCGGATGTTTACCAGACCGCCTCCCGGGAAGCCCCTTGTGCGGTCTAGCGGCTCGAAGCATCGGGCCGGAGGAATAGCAGGCGATAAATCACGGTTTGACAGGCAAAGTCAAATGACCCCCGAGAGCCCAGCCTTCCGCGCGCCGGACCAACACCCTCGAGTTCAAACAAATACTGTCCGTCATCTGTTTAGGGGACGCGCCAATGACTGCCTGGCACTAGCCTCCCGATGACCGCTGCAATCAGGGGCGGATTTTTCACCGTTGGCAAGAATTTCCAGACAAATCGGAGAACCGCCATGACCCGTCGTCACCCAGTGACGCTGATCGCTCTCGCCTCCCTGACGGTCACTCTCGCGCTGCCGTTTGGCGCCTCCTCAGGCCAGGCACAGGAGGCTGAGGTCAAGGCCGCAGTCAGCGCCTATCAAGCCGCCTTCGGCTCGCTTGATCTGCCGCAACAAGAAGCCGTGTTCGCCCATGACAAGGATACGATGCTGATCCTTCCCGAGAACAAGGCGGTTGCTGTCGGCTGGGACAATGTCAGGAAAAGCCTGGCGGGCGACGACAATGCCTTGTCCGAACTCAAGATCATGCCGTTGGACGGCCCCCATATCAGGGTCAAGGGGGATACGGCTTGGTCGATCGAGAAGGTGATCGCGACTGGCAAGACCAAGCATGGCGAGACCTTCAACGATCCGACGTTCGATACCGCCATCTTCGAAAAGCGCCAAGGCCGCTGGCTGCTGGTATCGCTCACCGTGTTGCGCGTGCCGCAAGGACACTGACGCGGTGACGCCGCGTTCGCTCCGCTAATGCCCCCCCGTTGGCGGGGCGGACGCCATCAACAGCCGGATGAGCTCGGCCTGCCTGTTCGTGCCGGTCTTGGCGAAGATGCGCTGCAGATGGGTCCGGGCGGTCGACTCGGCGATGCCGAGAATGTCGGCGGCCTCGTTTGGACCGAGACCTGGCGCCATGGCCAAGAGCACCCGCAGCTCGCCCGCCGTCAGACCATGAAGCCTGGCGAACGCCTCGCCCGGCATCAGCGGCGCCATTGTCGGATCCTGCACGAACAAGGCCGCCGCCGCCGCATAGGGCGCGAACACGCCGCGCCGTTGGCCGCGATTGATCGGCAGCACGCTGGCCACGAACCCTGGTTCGGCACCATTGGCCAGCGCAATGGTCAAGCCAAAGTCATTTGAATGGTCTTCAACACCGGCGATTTCGGCCAACGCATTGGCCAGTGCAGCACGCGGCTCAGGATGGCGAAGCACCAGCACGCCATGATCGAGCCGAAAAGCCCGCGAGGTCCGCAATTGCCGTTCGGCCGCACGATTCTTGTGTACGACACGGCCCTTGGCATCAAGCACGAAGACGCCGGCCGCTAATGTATCGAGTGTGCCGGTGAGCATTTCGGAGGTGAGCGCTCGCAGGTCGAGCGCATCGGATATTTTGAGTGCACGGCAGACATGCGGGGACAGCAATCGCAGGAGTCGAACTTCGCGCTCGCCAAATCCCGGCTCTTCGAGGCGCCGGGTCGCAGTAAGAAGCGCCACTCCTGTCGAGGACTTCAAACCGAGACAGGTGATGATATCGCCCATTCCGTGCGGCTTCAGAAATTCGAGAAAGAACCGTGATTCGTAAAATTCCTCCATGTCGAGCAGCATCGACTGGGTGTTGACTTCGCCGACCTCGCGCAGATAAGCCGCCGGAAAGAGCGGATTCAGGCCTGAGTATTTCGGGTAAAGTTCGACAAAGGCATCGGACGTGCCGTGGTCGTAGACGCCCCGAAAGGAGCCGTCCCTTGCGTCGATGATGCCGAGCGTACCCATCGGGCTATGGCAGACAGCGGCGATCAGCTTCATCGTCGCGAGCCAATGTTCGGGCTCAAGCGCGCAATCATAGATCGCGCCGATGACGCTGGATAGGGCCGGAGCGGAGATGAGGTCGCCGTCTTCCATGCGGTCCCCCCACAGCGACGAGGCAAAGCCACCAGCCACCCGAGGGCGTATCGGCCCGTCGGATGTTGACCAGACCGCCTCCCGGAGCCGCCCCCCATGTGCAGGCCGGCGGCTCGAAAGATCAGGCCGAAGGAGTTACAAAAGTGGTAGGCAGGCAAGAAGGCGATGTCAATGTATCGGCGCGGTGCGGCCTTGCGGACCGCGCGCGCGACTTGAGGCGCTGGCGGGCGCCGTGTATCTCTCCGGCTAGGTGGCGATAACGGGCAGGAGTTGCGCGGTGGTTCCAGCTGGCGGTCTCATCACGGTGTTCGGAGGATCGGGCTTTGTGGGCCGGCACACAGTCCGGTTGCTGGCGCGGCGCGGCTATCGCATCCGTGTCGCGGTCCGGCGGCCGGATTTGGCCGGTCATCTCCAGCCCATGGGTGGCGTTGGCCAGATCATGGCCGTTCAGGCCAATTTGCGGGATGCGGATTCAGTGCGCCGCGCGGTGTCGGGTGCCGATGGTGTTGTCGATCTGGTGGCGGTTTTGGCCGAGACCGGCCGCCAGACATTCGCGGCCCTGCATGTGGAAGGTGCCCGCTTGGTCGCGAAGGTTACTCGCGAATCCGGCGCGCGGGGCCTCGTCCATGTCTCATCGATCAGCGCGGGCACTCCGGGCTCCTCGAACTATGCCGCCAGCAAGGCCAAGGGCGAGGCGGCTGTACTGGCCGAAAGCCCTGGCGCGATAATTCTGCGGCCTTCCCTTGTTTTCGGACCCGAGGACCAGTTTTTCAACCGCTTTGCAGGAATCGCCCAAAGTGCGCCGATCATGCCGGTAATCTCCGGCGGCTCGCGCTTTCAGCCTGTCTACGTGGGCGATGTGGCCGCGGCGATCGTGGCCAGCCTTGAGGGTAAGGCAAAGCCGGGGGCGGTCTACGAGCTGGGTGGCCCCGAGGTTTTCACCTTCCGCGAGCTTCTGGAGAAGACCATGGCCTATTGCGGCCACCGGCGCCCGCTGGTTTGGATGCCAGTTTGGAAGGCCAAATTCTGGGCGGCGATGACCAAGCCGCTGCCTGCAAGCTTGCGCCCCATGACAGTCGATCAGGTCCGGCTACTGGCGACGGACAATCTGGTGAGCGGCGCCGCGACGAAGGAAGGTCGCGACCTGGCCGGGCTGGGCATCCTCCAGCCGCAGACCATCGAGGCCGTGGTTCCTGCGTATCTGGAGCGCTTCAATCCTCGCGGCCAATACGCGCATTATCGCGGTTGACTGACAATAGCCCAGTTCAGCGCTAGTGTCGGATCCCGCCAAACCGAATCGCGAGGCCCATGCTCAAACTTGTCCATTTCCGCTTGTGCCCGTTCTCGCGCTCGGTGCGCTTGGCGCTCGGCGAGCTGAAGCTGGAAGCAAAGCTGGAGGACGAACGCCCTTGGGACTGGCGACAGGAGCTGTTGGCGCTCAACCCGTCGGGCGAATTGCCAATATTGTGCGGCGAGGGTAACTCGCCAATCTGCGGCGCCTACGCAATTTCCGAATTTCTCGCCGACGAGAGTGATGCCGCGGCCCCCCAACCCGTCGTGAGGCTGTTTCCAGGCACGCCCCATCAGCGCGCGGAAATCCGCCGGCTTGTTGACTGGTTCCACGGCAAACTCGACCGCGAGGTTACGCGGCCATTGATCGAGGAAAAGGTCTATAGCCGCTTCGATCCGACCGGCGCACGCAAGCCCGACGCGGACGTGTTGCGCAGTGCCCGGACCTCGCTGCGCTATCATCTAAGCTATCTCGAATTCTTGACCCACGACCGGAATTGGCTGGCAGGGAACGAGTTGTCGTTTGCCGACCTCTGCGTCGCCGGCCATCTGTCGTGCCTCGACTATCTCGATGAGATTGCCTGGGACGAGCAGCCGATCACTCGGCAATGGTACGCGCGCATGAAGTCGCGGCCATCCATGCGGGCCATTCTCGCCGAGCGCGTGCCAGGAGCGCCACCGCCGCCAAGTCAGTACGCCGACCCCGATTTTTGACGGAGGATGGGTGTTCGAGCCGACCACGATCGCCGTCGAATTGCGAGGCCGCGCCCAGGCCGAAGGCTTTGATTCGGTGGGCGTTGCCCAGCTGCGAGATGATCACGAACAGGCCGAGCGGCTTTGGCGTTTCCTGGCCGAAGGTCATCACGGAGACATGACGTGGATGGCTGAAACCGCGACCCGGCGCGCGTCGCCTCGCGCGCTGTGGCCCGAAGCCCGCTCCGCTGTGATGGTGGGTCTGCGCTACGGCGATGGCACAGACCCAATGCGCTGGCGTGGTGAACAAGGGCGGGCGGTGGTGTCGATCTATGCGCAAGGCGCCGACTATCACGATGTTCTCAAGCCAAAGCTCAAGCGCATCGCTGGCTGGCTTGCTCAATCGACAGGCGAAAGCGTCAGGGTGTTTGTCGATACGGCGCCGCTGATGGAAAAGCCGCTTGCTGCGCGCGCCGGGATTGGCTGGCAAGGCAAGCACACAAATCTTGTCTCGCGTGATCTTGGTTCGTGGTTCTTCCTGGGGGCGATCCTGACCACGGCCGAGCTCGATGCGGATGCATCCGAGACCGACCATTGCGGCAGCTGCCACGCCTGCCTCGATATCTGTCCGACGTCGGCTTTTCTGGCACCCTACCGGCTCGATGCGCGCCGTTGCATCTCGTACCTCACCATCGAGCACAAGGGGCACATTGCGCGCGAATTCCGTGAGCCCATCGGCAACCGCGTTTATGGCTGCGACGATTGCCTTGCGGTCTGTCCCTGGAACAAATTTGCCCTGGCGGCCAGGGAGGCCAGGCTGGCGGCGAGGACACCGGCAGCCAATCCTCCAATCGGTGACCTGCTGGGGTTGGACGATGCGGCTTTCCGGTCGCGATTCGCCGGCTCACCAGTCAAGCGCACCGGGCGCGACCGGTTCATGCGAAACGTGCTGATCGCCGCCGGCAACTCGGGCGATCGTGCCTTGGTGCCAGCTGTGACGCGCCTCGCGCAGGATGCCTCGCCCTTGGTGCGGGCGATGGCGGCATGGGCCTTGTCGCGGCTCTCGATGCCCGAGCACTTCGCAGCAATCAGCCGGACGATGGCGGCCGACGAAACGGACCCCGCCGTGCTGTCCGAATGGCGAACAGCCGAAACGCTGGAAGGCAAGCTGTGAACACACTTGTTTGTATAGGCTTTGGCTATTGCGCCGAGGCCCTGGCGCGGCGGCTCCGGGAGGCTGGCGACTGGTTTATTTTTGGAACTTCGAGGACCCTGGAGGGCCGGCGCGTCATCGCGGCCAAGGGCTTTGACGGTTTGACATTTGATGGCGAAGCGGACGGGATTGAACTGGCCGATGTCGTTTCGCGGGCAAGCCACATGCTGATTTCGGCGCCGCCCGACGCCCATGGCGATCCTGTGCTACGTGCGCTCGCAAGCAAGCTTGGAGAGGCGAAGGGACTTCATTGGCTCGGCTATCTCTCGACCATTGGGGTCTACGGCGACAGTATGGGAGATTGGGTCGATGAGGACGCGCCACCTCATCCGAGCCATGACCGTGCCCTCCGCCGCCTTGCCGCCGAGCAAGATTGGTTGGAGTTTGGCGGCCGTGAAGGCGTCAACGTTCAGATATTTCGCATCGGCGGCATCTATGGCCCAGGCCGCAATGCCCTCGCCGACCTGAAGGCTGGCAGGGCCCGCCGTATCGTTAAGCTTGGGCAAGTGTTCAACCGCATTCACGTCGCCGACGTCGCGCTGGCGCTTGAAGCCGCGATGCTGCGCGGCCGCCCCGGTCGCGTCTACAACCTTACCGACGACGAGCCTGCCGCGCCGGATGACGTCATTCGCCATGCCGCCGAGCTGCTCGGGATCCCACCGCCGCCTCCGGTCGCCTTCGAGGCGGCCGCCCTCTCGCCGATGGCGGCGAGCTTTTATGCGGATAACCGGCGAGTGCGCAACAGCCGCATCAAACAGGAATTGGGCGTTGCCTTGCGCTATCCCAGTTACCGCCAAGGGTTGGCGGACCTGCTCGAGGCAATCAATCGGGAAGTTGGCAAATGAAACCAGGCGATGAGCCGGACTGGAGCCGGGTCTATTCCCCAAGCCTTGAGGATTTCGAACTATTGGCCGCAGCGGCTTTCGCCAGGCTGCCTGTGACCTTTCGTGCGCGATGCGAGGGGGTCCTCATCCGCGTCGAAGACTTTGCGGAGGACGACGCGCTAGCCGATCTCGGTATCGACTCGCCATTCGATCTCATGGGCCTTTATCAGGGCGCGAGCATCGCCGCGGGTCCGGGCGTGGTTCGCTCCGGGCCCGACATGGTATTGCTGTTCCGCCGGGCGATCCTCGACTATTGGGCCGAATTCGAGGAAACCCTTGGTCACCTCGTGACGCATGTGCTGATCCATGAAATCGGCCACCATCTCGGACTGTCGGATACCGATATGGAGGCGATCGAGAAGGATGTGACCGAAACCTCATGACCTCAGTTGAGCCAAAGCAGACTTATCCAAAGGTTTGCCGGCTTGTGACTTGCGCCTCCCAGGTGTTCCGGCCGAGATAGCGGTCATCATTCGCCAGACACGGCCGGAGAGCATCGTCATGACGCGGGGAATCTTTTTGGCCACCGGCGCCTTCCTGCTGATGATTTCGACCGTCACCGGTTTGATGGCCGGCACAGCCACAATTGGTGGCATGAAGCTTTCCTGCCATGCCGCCCAGGTGGTGGTGAGCAACCAAGTACCTGGCCCAGGCTTTTCGGTGCCCGGCGTGCTCATGTTTGGGCCGCGGTTCTTGCGAGCCTATCCCCCGCTGGTCCAGCGCCTCGTCTTCTTGCACGAATGCGGCCATCAATATGTTGGAACCGACGAGAGCGCGGCCGACTGCTGGGCCGTCAAGGCGGGCAAGCGTCAAGGCTGGTTGACGAGAAGCGGGCTCGCCCAGGCCTGCAAAGCGCTATGGCACACGCAAGGCGATGGCGTGCATCTGGCTGGCCCCGAACGCTGTGCGGCGTTACAGCAGTGCTTTGAGACGGCATCAGGCAAAGGCGGCTGATTGGGTCTCCCTCGAGCCATATTCGGCAGCTAGCCGAGGACATGGTCGATGCTTGCGAGTAAGTCTTGGGGGCGATTTTGGCGACGTGGATCAAACCGACTGTTTGGCGCTGGCTGCTTTCCCTTGTCGCGGTCCTCATACTCGCTCGAGAGCCGGTGTTTGCCGGCGATTACAACTCCGGCGGCAGTGGTCCCAAGCCGACCGCGGAGGATTATGTTGCCCACATCGTGAACGCGGGCGGCAAAGCGACCCTTGTGGATTCAGGCAGTCTGGTGCTCGCCGGCCATAGGGTGGCTTGCGGCGTCCGCCCGGTGGTGCTCGATCCGGGCCTCGACGACTACGCAGCCGCCTACGACGGCTTTATCATCCTCAACCCCGCCAAGCTCGACGGGTTGCCAAAGGCGGTGGCCTTGTGGATCTACTCGCATGAATGCGGCCATCAGTTCAAAGGCCCGGACGAGGATGGGGCTGATTGCTTCGCCTCCCAGCGAGGCCGCCGGCAAGGATGGTTGAAACCCGACGGCATCGAGCAGATCTGCAACTTCATCTCGCCCTCGCATGGCGACATGATGCATTTCGCGGGTCCGCTTCGTTGTCAGACCGTCCGGCGCTGTTATGGTGCCAAAGACAATTTCTGACGGCTTGGCGGCAACACGGATGATTTCGCGGACAAAATGGCTGCGTTGGCTGGTGCTCGCTGTCATTGCCCTCGGTGGGGGATGGCTTGCCTATGACTTGGCCAGCGATCCAGGTCCGCCAACTCTTGAGCAGTATCTCGCCTATGCGCCTGGCCGCTCGATGGCACCACCTGGATACACGATCGACGGCGAGCCGACTACCTGCGGCAAGGTGCAGGTCGTGCTCAATCCGTCACTGGACGATGTCGCGGCCGCCCATCCCGGCTTCATCATTCTCAATCCCAAGCGAATGGAGGCGCTGCCGAGGGTGGTTCGGCTCTATGCCTTCGGGCACGAATGCGGGCATCAGCTACATGGGGTGAGCGAGGAGATGGCCGATTGCTACGCGGTGACGCGCGGCCAAGCGCAAGGCTGGCTGGACCCAGTCGGGGTGGAGGCGATTTGCGCCTTCTGGAAACCCTATGCCGGTGACAACAAGCACCTGCCGGGGCTCGAGAGATGCGAGCTAATGCGCCGGTGTTTCAGCAACGCGAGCGCGGTCAAGTAGTTGGTCAATGGACTCGAAGCGATGAACCTTATTGGACCACTGGTGCGGTGCCCGCGCTCCAACGCCCATCGTGGAGCTGAGTTGGCCGCCCACTCTCCATGTTATTGGCGCTTTCGATGTAGTTCGCAGTCATTTCAAACACAACCGGATCGGGCGTCGTCGCCGCGAACCAATCGCCTGTCGGGTCAACATTCATTTTTAGAGTAAAGCGTAGCGGCAATTTGACCCCGCCAGTTTGCTCGAAGAAGGCACCGGTCGTGAGCGCATGAAACAACACGACATCCGTGAATGAACTGCGTCCGGGCACCGTGATCGGCGTGAACAGTCGAATGTTACCCTTGGGCGACTCGCCAAAATGGAGGTTCTGGAATTTACGGGTTGCCTTGGTTTCGAGGTTCATGATTTCCAGATCAAAAGAAAGCACAGTTCCTCGTTGGGCACCATCATTTGAGAGTGTGATTGGAATTGCGAACACGTCCCGAAAATCCTGACGATACATATAGATGAGAGGAGGCTGATAAATACGCAATTCGGCCTGGCGGAGCACAGTTTGATAGAAGCTATAGCCGGAAAACAGCAGAGCGATGATCGAGGTGAGGCCAGCGACCCAAGTCCCCAAATTGCCGAGAAACGATTCGCCACCACCCATCCTATGATGCCCCCTGATTACCGCACGCGCCGTGCCATAGTCTGTCACATCACCCATCAAAGTCTCAAACTCGCCATTGGGCGTGCCGCTTCGCCCGGCGATGGGTCGTCCCCCGGTCGAAGATTTGTTTGGACTTGCCATGCCCTGGTCCCCAGTCAAGGCAGCGATGCCGCGTCAAGATCGAGGCCGCAATATGACGGCCTCGCCAATCCCTCGGCCAGTTCGCGGTCGCCGGGGTGAGCACGATTGGGTCGACCGGCGTTCAGTGACCTGCGAATTCGACGCCAAGCCGGTTGGCTGAAGGTTTGCATACGCGGTGCCGGGTGGCACCGACCTGACCGTGTGCAAGTTTCCTCACCTTGACCGGGGCGCAAATGCACAGTTCGATGAAGGGCTGGGCAAGGAATTATCATGCTTAACAAATCGTTTGACGCGCTGGTGATCGGTTCCGGGGCCTCGGGGAGTTTTGCGGCCAAGGAACTGACCGAGCGGGGGCTTGAGGTTCTGCTGCTGGAAGCGGGTCCGAATATTACCGAAGATGATTTCAAGAGCATCGCTGACGGCCCGAAGCAGGCCGGCATTCAACCCTTGGCCCGTGCCCGAGCCGCGCTGAAGGGACAGTATGTCCAGGCCAGAACCATCTTCTACAGCCAGCAGCTCAAGCGGTTCTTCGTCAACGACTGGCAGAATCCCTACAGCACGCCGTCCGACGCTCCCTATCTTTGGATCAGGGGCAGGCAACTCGGCGGCCGGTTGCACGTCTACGGCCGCGTGCTGTTGCGTTGGTCCGACTACGACTTCAAGGCGTCAAGCCGGGATGGCCATGGCCAAGACTGGCCCATTTCCTATGCCGATCTTGCGCCGTACTATGACCGTGTCGAGGACGCTTTGGGTCTCTACGGAAACAGGGATGGCGTCGCGAGCCTTCCAGATGGGAACTACATCAAGAAGCCCAAACTGACAGCGGTTGAAGAGGCCTTCAAGGCCCGCGTCGAGGCCAATTGGCCAAATCGCTCCGTCGTATCGTGGCGCTACATGCCACCAAATCCCAAACGAGTTCCGCAACCATTGCTGGCGGCCCGTGCGACGGGACTGCTGACGGAGCGGGCCGACGCCATTGTCAGGCAGATCACGACCGATCCGGTCACTGGCAAGCCGACCGGCGCCGAGTTCATCGATCGGCGCACCAAGCAGGCCGAAACTGTCTCCGCCAAGGTCGTCGTGCTGTGCGCGTCCCCGATCGAATCGGTCCGCTTGCTCCTCAACTCAAAGTCGGCCAGGCATCCCAACGGTCTCGGCAACAGCTCGGGATTGCTGGGGCGCTATTTCATGGATCACATTCCGTCGCTGACTTACGGGACCGTGCCTGGCGTAACAGGCTGGGAGCAGGATGATACCTTGCCGGACGATCCCATCTACGGTTCGACTGGTGGCGTTTGTGTCACCCGGTTCGAGAATCTCGGCCGGGCCACGAACTCAAAATTCCTCCGCGGCTTTCGCTACGAGGGGACGATCGGGCGGCATTTTGTCGATGACGATCAGCCCGCCAGATTCGGCTTCATGGGCTTTGGCGAAATGCTGCCCAACCCCGACAATCGCGTCACACTCCACCCCTGGCGCAAGGACGCCTGGGGCATCCCCATTCCCCATATCCGCTGTGCGATGTCGCGAAACGAGCGCGAGTTGCTGCGTGAGCAGATTGACGCGATGGTGGAGATGGCTGAAAAGGCTGGACTTGAGGTTCAGTGGTCTGGTTCGCCGCTCGGGTTGGAGGAAAAAGGCAAGGGTGCCTTTCCCAATTCGAGCTGGCTCAGCCGGCTGATATTCCGCTTGTCGTTCAAGAAGAGCATGATGATGGGCTCGGCCGTGCACGAGTGCGGCGGCGCCCGGATGGGTAGCGACCCGGCCACCTCGATTTTGAATGCCTACAATCAGTGCTGGGATGCGAAAAACCTGTTGGTGACGGATGCGAGCAGTTTTCCCTCGAGCGGAACGGCTGGCACAACCTTGACGATCATGGCGCTCACCGTGCGTGCTTGTGAGCACATTGCCAACGAATTCAAGGCGGGCAGGCTCTAGGTCACAAACTCATAAAGGGGATTCCCTTTTGCCGCGAATACTGATTCAAGCTCCTTGGGAGGAGCTTGAATGCAAACACGACGTTACGAGCTGACCGACTT
>Ga0075018_10000352_pt1 | contig 13555 bp, 14 predicted proteins | sample ColStrG_CSR_2014_FD_71471 | JGI IMG/M metagenome (GOLD analysis project Ga0075018, IMG submission 71471) | Freshwater sediment microbial communities in response to fracking from Pennsylvania, USA - Cold Stream Run_MetaG_CSR_2014 | ecosystem: Environmental > Aquatic > Freshwater > Creek >... | reverse complement strand
CCCGAGGACCGCGTCGTGGTGGAGCTCTCCCCGTACGACTTGTCCCGCGGCCGCATCGTCTACCGCTACAAATAACGGTTCGGAGAGATCATGAAGGTCAAGCCGAGTGTCAAGCCGATGTGCGACAAGTGCAAGGTCATCCGTCGCCACGGTCGAGTCATGGTGATCTGCGAGAACCTGCGTCACAAGCAGCGCCAAGGCTGAGCAGTCCGAGAACGTAAGGCAGCACGAGCACACCAGCTAAGCGCAGGACCGAACGCCGGTCGCCCCTCACACGGGCTGCCGGCACCACCCCCGGCACGGAGGCCGGGGACCCAGCCGTCGGGCGGTTGGGACAGGGCCTGCGCACGACCTCCGCGAAAAGAAGGGCACGCCCGGATGGCACGCCTGGTCGGCGTCGACCTCCCCCGCGACAAGCGGCTGGAGGTGGCGCTCACGTATATCTACGGCATCGGCCGGACCCGCGCCCAGGAGACCCTCGCGCGGACCGGCATCAGCCCGGACACCCGCGTCAAGGACCTGGGTGACGACGAGCTCGTGCAGCTGCGCGACTGGATCGAGGCCAGCTACAAGGTCGAGGGTGACCTTCGCCGCGAAGTGGCCGCCGATATCCGCCGCAAGGTCGAGATCGGCTGTTACCAGGGGCTGCGTCACCGCCGCGGTCTGCCCGTGCACGGTCAGCGCACCCACACCAACGCGCGTACCCGCAAGGGCCCGCGTCGCGCCATCGCCGGCAAGAAGAAGGTCGGCAAGAAGTAACAGCAGTCCGGACGGTCCCAAGACCTCGACGGACCGATGACCTCCCCAGGAGCCTTTCCCGCCATGCCTCCCAAGACCAGATCAGCAGCCGCCGTCAAGAAGGTGCGCCGCAAGGAAAAGAAGAACGTGGCCCACGGCCACGCTCACATCAAGAGCACGTTCAACAACACCATCGTCTCGATCACCGACCCGTCGGGCGCAGTCATCGCGTGGGCCTCGGCCGGCCAGGTCGGCTTCAAGGGCTCGCGCAAGTCGACTCCGTTCGCGGCGCAGATGGCGGCCGAGGCGGCAGCCCGGCGCGCCATGGAGCACGGCATGCGCAAGGTCGACGTCTTCGTCAAGGGTCCCGGGTCCGGCCGTGAGACGGCCATCCGGTCTCTGCAGGCCACCGGCCTGGAGGTCGGCTCGATACAGGACGTGACGCCGGTTCCGCACAACGGCTGCCGCCCCCCCAAGCGTCGGCGCGTCTGATGTCGGCTCGATGCCAGCTGACCGCGGACCGGTAGAGGAGATCTGACAAGACATGGCGCGTTACACCGGACCTGACTGCAAGCGTTGCCGTCGGGAGAAGACCAAGCTGTTCCTCAAGGGTGCCAAGTGCGAGTCGCCGAAGTGCCCGATGGAGATCCGCCCGTACCCCCCGGGTGAGCACGGGCGCGGTCGCACCAAGGACAGCGAGTACCTGCTGCAGATGCGGGAGAAGCAGAAGTGCGCCCGCATCTACGGCGTGCTGGAGAAGCAGTTCCGTGGCTACTACGAAGAGGCCCAGCGCAAGTCGGGCAAGACCGGCGAGAACCTGCTGGTGATCCTCGAGACGCGGCTGGACAACGTCGTCTACCGGGCGGGCTTTGGCAAGTCCCGGGACATGGCCCGCCAGCTGGTCCGGCACGGCCACATCACGGTCAACGGGCACAAGGTGGACATCCCGTCATACCGGGTGTCCGCGGCCGACATTGTCGAGGTCCGACCGACGTCGCGCGAGCTGACCCCGTTCGTGATCGCCCGCGCAGAGCTGGCCGACCGGATCGTCCCGGCCTGGCTGGAGGTCATCCCGGGGCGCCTGCGCGTGCTCGTCCACAACCTCCCGGCCCGCCAGGTGATCGACACCCCGGTCCAGGAGCAGCTGATCGTCGAGCTCTACTCGAAGTAGCACTCGGGCCGTGCGGGCTGTTCACAGCCAGCACGGCCCACCCCACCGCACCGCACGTCGGCGTCAAATAGAGGGCGCCCGACCCAGGAGGAATCACCTTGCTCATCGCCCAGCGCCCCACGCTCGCCGAAGAGGTCGTTGACGAGTACCGCTCGCGATTCATCGTCGAGCCCCTCGAGCCCGGCTTCGGCTACACCCTCGGCAACTCCCTTCGCCGCACCCTGCTGTCATCGATCCCCGGCGCCGCGGTCACCTCGATCCGCGTCGACGGCGTCCTGCACGAGTTCACCACCGTGCCGGGCGTCAAGGAGGACGTCACCGACCTCATCCTCAACATCAAGCAGCTGGTCGTGAGCTCCGAGCACGACGAGCCGGTGGTGATGTACCTGCGCAAGCAGGGTCCCGGTGTCGTCACTGCCGCCGACATCGCGCCGCCGGCCGGCGTCGAGGTGCACAACCCCGACCTGCACCTGGCCACGCTGAACGGCAAGGGCAAGCTGGAGATCGAGCTGACGGTCGAGCGGGGCCGCGGGTACGTGTCCGCCACGCAGAACAAGCAGGTCGGGCAGGAGATCGGGCGGATCCCCGTCGACTCGATCTACTCCCCGGTCATGCGCGTCACGTACAAGGTCGAGGCCACCCGGGTGGAGCAGCGCACCGACTTCGACCGGCTGATCGTTGACGTGGTGAGCAAGCCGTCGATGCGCCCCCGGGACGCTGTCGCCAGCGCCGGCAAGACCCTGGTCGAGCTCTTCGGGCTCTTCCGCGAGCTCAACGTCGACGCCGAGGGCATCGACATGGGGCCCTCGCCCACCGACGCCGCGCTCGCGGCCGACCTTGCCCTGCCGATCGAGGACCTCGAGCTGACCGTCCGGTCGTACAACTGCCTCAAGCGCGAGGGTATCCACACGGTCGGCGAGCTGGTCTCGCGCAGCGAGGCCGACCTGCTCGACATCCGCAACTTCGGTGCCAAGTCGATCGACGAGGTCAAGGCCAAGCTCGTCACCATGGGCCTGGCCCTGAAGGACAGCCCCCCCGGGTTCGACCCGGGGCTCGCCGTCGACAACTACGGCGTCGACGACGACGACTACCAGGGTTTCGCCGAGGACGAGCAGCTCTAGCACGCCGCTGCCGGCCCCGACGTCCCGACCATCTAGGAGAGCGACACCATGCCCACGCCCACCAAGGGCCCTCGCCTCGGCGGCGGTCCTGCGCACGAGCGGCTCATCCTGGCCAACCTCGCCACCTCGCTGTTCGAGCACGGCCGGATCACGACCACCGAGGCCAAGGCCAAGCGGCTGCGCCCGCTGGCCGAGAGGCTGATCTCCAAGGCCAAGCGTGGCGACCTGCACGCGCGGCGCCAGGTGCTCAGGGTCATCCGGGACAAGTCGATCGTCCACGAGCTGTTCGTCGAGATCGGCCCCCGGTACGCCGACCGGCCCGGTGGGTACACCCGTATCACCAAGGTCGGTCCTCGCAAGGGCGACAACGCTCCGATGGCCGTGATCGAGCTCGTGGAGGGCCAGACGGTCGCCCAGCGGGCGGTGGGCGAGGCCGAAGGCGCGACCAGGCGGTCGGTCAAGGAGTCGGCGAGCAAGCCCAAGGCCGGCGCGTCCACGGTGGACGAGGTGGCCGAGGCGCTCGCTCCGGCCGAGGCCCGGGACAGCGACGAGGCGTCCACGGCCCGCGCAGATGTCGTCGAGCCGGCCGGCGATGCGGACGCGGCAGAGGCCGCGCAGCCCGAGGCCGCTGAGCCTGAGACCGCTGAGCCTGAGACCGCTGAGCCTGAGACCGCTGAGCCCGAGGCTGGACAGGCCCAGGTCCACGAAGGCGTCGAGGCCGAGGCAGCCAAGGACACCCCGGGCAAGGGCTCCGACGCGAGCTGACGTGGTGGCTGACCTGACCATCGACGAGCCCGCCTCCCCACCTGGGGACGGCGGGCTCGTCCGTGTCCGGATCGACCTGGCCTACGACGGCACCGGATTCTCCGGGTGGGCGCGTCAGCCGGCGCTGCGAACTGTCCAGGGCGTGGTCGAGGACGCCCTGGCCACGGTGCTTCGCCTGCCCGAGCGTGCGGCGCTCACCGTCGCGGGCCGCACTGACGCCGGTGTCCACGCCCGCGGCCAGGTGGCGCACGTCGACCTGCCCGTCGACCGCTGGGCGGCGCACCCGAGTCCGCTGCGGGCGCTGGGCCGGGCCGTGCCGCCGGACATCGGCGTGCGGTCGGTGAAGGTGGCGGCGCCCGGCTTCGACGCCCGGTTCAGTGCCCTCTGGCGCCGGTACGCCTACCGGATTAGGGACGGGGTGGTTGCCCCCGACCCGCTGCGTCGGCGCGAGGTCCTCTGGCACCGGCGCGAGCTGGACCCGGACCGGATGAACCAGGCCTCGCGCCTGCTGGTGGGACTGCGCGACTTCGCGGCGTTCTGCCGGTTCCGCGAAGGCGGTACGACCGTGCGGGAGCTCGCTGAGCTGTCCTGGGTCCGCGAGAGCACCGGCCCGGACTCGCTCCTTGTCGCCACTGTGGTGGCCGATGCGTTCTGCCACTCCATGGTGCGTGCGCTGGTGGGCGCCCTCATCCCGGTCGGCGAAGGCCGGCGCGAGGTCGACTGGCCCGGGCGAGTGCTCGTCGCGGGCGTGCGTGACCCCGCGGTGCAGGTCGTTCCCGCTCACGGCCTGACGCTCGAGGAGGTCCGCTACCCGCCGGACGCCGAGCTCGACGGTCGAGCTGACCTCACCCGAAGGCCGCGTCAGGGGCAGTAGGTTGCCGCCATGCGGGTCGTGGTCGCTCTCGGGGGCAATGCGCTGCAGCGCCGGGGCGAGCCCATGACTGTCGAGAGCCAGCGACTCAACGTACGACAGGCCTGTCAGGCCCTGGCCCCGGTGGCCCTGGAGCACGAGCTGGTCATCAGCCACGGCAACGGTCCGCAGGTCGGCCTGCTGGCGCTGCAGGCGGCCGCCTACGGGGACCTGGAGGCGTACCCGTTCGACGTGCTGGGCGCGCAGACGGAGGGCATGATCGGGTACTTCATCGAGCAGGAGCTCGGCAACCTGCTGCCGTTCGAGAAACCGCTGGCGACCGTCCTGACCATGACGGAGGTCGATGCGGACGACCCCGCGTTCGCCAACCCCAGCAAGTTCGTCGGTCCGGTCTACACCGAGGCGGAGGCGAAGGCGCGCGCGGTGGAGAAAGGATGGGTGGTCAAGCCGGACGGAACGTCCTGGCGCCGGGTCGTCGCGTCCCCGATGCCCAAACGGATCTTCGAGATACGGCCGATCAACTGGCTGCTGGAGCGCGGGTCGGTGGTCGTGTGCACGGGAGGTGGGGGGATTCCCACGATGTACCTGCCGGGCACCCGCCAGCTCGTCGGGGTGGAGGCAGTGATCGACAAAGACCGCTCCAGTGCCGTCCTGGCCCACGACGTCGGCGCGGACCGGCTGGTCATCGTCACTGACGCCACGGGCGTCTTTGTTGACTGGGGGACCGCGGCGCAGCGCCAGATCGTCACCGGACACCCCGACGCGGTGGAGGCGCTCACCTTCCCCCCGGGGTCGATGGGGCCCAAGGTCGAGGCAGCCTGCGCGTTTGCCCGCCGGTCCGGGAAGGAGGCTGCCATCGGCGCCCTGGACGACCTGCCGGCCATCCTGGCGGGCGAGGCAGGTACCCGGATCTCGACCAGCTACGTGGGAATCGCCTACCGAGCCACGTGACGGCGGGAAGGGGAACCGCGGCTGGACCCCCATCTGCTCCCGCGACAGTCGCACCCAGTCTGCGGGTGAGCGTGGCGCCCTCGCCCTCGCTGATGTCGGTTCGCCGTCGGTGGCGGCCGCCCTCCGTACCGTGGTGTCGAGGCCCTAGCGTGTGGTGATGACCACGCAGGACGATGTCGCCGGTGCAACCATGTCGAGGCTTGAGGATGTCTACCGGGATCTGCACTCCCACCCCGAGCTCTCGTTCAGCGAGACGCGAACCTCGGCGCTGATCTCCGCCTGGCTCGACGGTCACGGCTACCGAGTCCTGTCGGGGGTCGGCGGAACGGGAGTTGTGGGCATCCTTGAGCGGGGAACGGGCCCGGTCGTCCTGCTCCGCGCCGACATGGACGCCCTGCCCGTGCAGGAGGCCACCGGCCTTCCTTACGCGAGCGCCGTTCGCGGCGTGGACGGCGACGGACGCGAGGTGCCCGTCATGCACGCCTGCGGGCACGACATGCACGTGACCTGCCTGCTCGGTGCGGCGCAGCGGCTGGCGGCGGACCAGGCGGGGTGGGGCGGCACGCTCGTGCTGGTCTTCCAGCCTGCCGAGGAGGTGGTCCGCGGTGCCCAGGCCATGGTGGACGACCTGCTGTTCGAACGGGTTCCGCGGCCGGACGTCGTGCTCGGCCAGCATGTCGCCCCCCTACCGGCGGGAGTGCTGGGGGTGCGTTCGGGGCCGGCCTTCGCGGCCACCGACAGCCTCAGGATCACGATGACGGGCGCGGGGGGACACGGGTCGCGCCCTGAGGCGACGGTCGATCCGGTGGTCATGGCGGCGGCGACGGTGATGAGGCTCCAGACGGTCGTGTCCCGGGAGGTCGCCGGGACGGACACCGCCGTGCTCACTGTGGGGGCGCTGCGCGCGGGGAACAAGGCCAACATCATCCCCGACCGCGCCGAGCTCCTGGTGAACGTCCGCTCCTATGACCCGGTCGTCCGAGCCGGCATCCTCGCGGCGATCGGGCGCATCGTCGATGCCGAGGCTGCAGCGTCTGGAGCGCCAGCGGCACCGCAGATCGAGAGCATCGAGACCGCACCGGCGGTCGTCAACGACCCCGGCGCGGTCGAGCGGACCCGGGCGGCCCTTGAGTCCGTCGTCGGTCCTGGTCGTGTCGTTGACCCGGGCCCGGTAACCGGCAGCGAGGATGTCGGCGTCCTGGCTGCGGCCGGGCACGCGCCCTGTGTGTTCTGGCTGCTGGGCGGGGCGGACCCGGTCGCCTTCGCGGGCGCGGATGGAGTGGAGGCGATCCGGCAGGTCACGGCGCGGCTGCCCTCCAACCACTCCCCGTACTACGCACCGGTGATCCAGCCGACACTGGCGATCGGGGTGGGGGCTCTCGAGGCTGCCGCTCGCGAGTGGCTGGCGAAGGGTCCGTAGCGCGGGGTCGCCTAAGGAGGCGATGTGCCTGACTTGCTCGAGCTGCCTCGGGTGGGCGCCCGCAGGCACCCTTGGTGCCGGGCGGAGGATTAGTCGCTCACGGCCGGCCTCCTGCAGACTGACGGCTCGTGGGCCACGTCGACGTCAGCAGGCTCTCCCACGTCCTGCCGGACGGCAGGGTGTTGTTCGACGACGTCTCGCTGCGGGTTGGCGACGGGGCCAAGGTGGCTCTGGTCGGAGCCAACGGCGCCGGCAAGACGACGCTGCTGCGCATCGTGTCGGGGGACCAGACCCCGCAGGACGGCGTCGTCACCCGCAGCGGTGGCCTGGGGGTCATGCGCCAGTTCGTCGGGTCGGTCCGAGACGCCTCGACGGTGCGCGACCTGCTCGTCTCGGTAGCCGCACCGCGGCTGCGCACCGCGGCCGGCACGCTCGAGGCAGCCCAGCTGTCGATGATGGAGCGCGACGACGAGCCGACCCAGATGCGCTACGCGCAGGCGCTGGCCGACTGGGGGGATGCGGGCGGATACGAAGCCGAGGTCAGCTGGGATGTGTGCTGCACACAGGCGCTGGGCACACCGTGGTCGCGGGCACAGTGGCGACCGGTGTCCACCTTGTCCGGTGGGGAGCAGAAGCGCCTGGTGCTGGAGGCGCTGCTTCGCGGGCCGGACGAGGTCTTGCTGCTCGACGAGCCCGACAACTACCTGGACGTCCCGGGCAAGATGTGGCTGGAGCGGGCACTCGCCGACAGTGCCAAGACGGTCCTGTTCGTGAGCCACGACCGCGAGCTGCTGGCCAGGACCGCCACCCGCGTGGTCACCCTGGAGGGTGGGACCGCGTGGACGCATGGGGGAGGCTTCTCGACATACCACCAGGCCCGCAAGAACCGGCATGAGCGACTGGACGAGATGCTCCGGCGCTGGGACGAGGAGCATGCCCGGCTCAAGGCGCTGGTGAAGACTTTGCAGCAGCAGGCGGCGATCTCACCGGACATGGCCAGCCGCTACCGGGCCATGGTCACCCGGCTGCGCCGCTACGAGGAGGCTGGACCTCCGCAGGCTCCACCCAAGGAGCAGAACGTGCGGATGAGGTTGTCCGGCGGGCGCACAGGGGTCCGGGTGGTCACCTGTGTCGGGCTCGAGCTGACCGGGCTGATGAGAGCGTTCGACCTGGAGGTCTTCTACGGCGAGCGGGTCGCGGTGCTGGGCAGCAACGGGTCCGGCAAGTCACACTTCTTGCGCCTGCTCGGGGGTGGCGCGGTCGCCCACACCGGACAGTGGAAGCTCGGCGCGCGCGTGGTGGCCGGGCATTTCGCGCAGACGCACGAGCACCCCGAGCTGACCGGGCGGACGCTCCAGGACATCCTGTGGGAGCACAAGGCGCTCCAGCGCGGGCCGGCGATCGCGGCCCTGCGTCGCTACGAGCTGGACGAGGCAGCCGAGCAGTCGTTCGACACACTGTCCGGCGGCCAGCAGGCCCGGTTCCAGATCCTGCTGCTGGAGATCGACGGCACCACTTTGCTGCTCCTGGACGAGCCGACAGACAACCTCGACCTGGCCAGCGCCGAGGCACTTGAGGAAGGCCTGACGTCCTACGACGGGACGGTCCTGGCCGTCACGCACGACAGGTGGTTCGCCAGGGGGTTCGACCGGTACCTGGTCTTCGGGTCCGACGGCGTCGTCTACGAGGCACCTGAGCCGGTCTGGGACGAGGGACGCGTCGAGCGGGTCCGCTAGCCGGCCACCTGCCTTTGCGCGGCGTGACGGTGGTCGGCGAGCCGGGGTACGAAACGGTCCCCCTGTGGGGCGCCGCAGACGCGACGCAGGCCGTGCGCCCGGGGGTACCAGCTGGCCCGGCGGGGCCCGTCTTTTGACCCCCCGACGACAGGACAGGTACTCTGACGAGTCGTTGTGCCTCCCGGTGGCTGCGGTTGACCACGCTGTGACCATGCTGTGACCATCGGGGTGGCCGCGACGGCGGGGCCCGTGTCGGGACCGTGTCCAGATCCGCAGCGACCAGAAGGCCTACGACCGTGCGCACGTTCAGCCCAAAGCCCGGCGATGTCGACCGACAGTGGTACGTCATCGACGCGTCCGACGTCGTGCTGGGCCGTCTCGCCAGCCACGTCGCGACGCTCCTGCGTGGCAAGCACAAGCCCGTCTTCGCTCCGCACATGGACATGGGCGACTTCGTCGTGGTGATCAACGCGAGCAAGGTCGCTCTCACCGGTTCCAAGGCCAAGCAGAAGCTGGCCTACCGGCACTCCGGATTCCCGGGCGGCCTGTCGGCGACGAGCTACACCGACCTGCTCGCGAAGAACCCGAGGCGGGCGGTCGAGAAGGCCGTCAAGGGGATGCTCCCGCACAACAAGCTGAGCAACGCCCAGATCACCAAGCTCAAGGTCTACGCCGGTCCGGAGCACCCGCACCAGGCGCAGCAACCCATCCCGTTCGAGATCAGCCAGGTCGCACAGTAGGCCACGGCGACACCCGATGAGTGACACGAGAGGAACCGTGGCTGTGAGCGAGACCAAGATCGACCTGGAGGACAGTGTCGAGGTCGACACCGACACCGACTCTGACATCGACTCCGAAACTAACGATGTGTCCGAGTACACCTCCGAGACCGTCGCCGTCCGGGCCCCCCGCGACGTGGTGACCAAGCCCGCCGCGGCCACCGGTCGACGCAAAGAGGCGATCGCCCGGGTCAGGCTGGTGCCGGGCACCGGCCAGTGGACGGTCAACGGCCGCGAGCTGGCTGTCTACTTCCCGAACAAGGTCCACCAGCAGCTGGTGAATGACCCCTTCAAGATCTTGGACCTCGAGGGTCGCTACGACGTCATCGCCCGGATCAACGGCGGCGGGGTCAGCGGGCAGGCCGGCGCGCTGCGGCTTGGCATCGCCAGGGCCCTGAATGAGATCGACGTCGAGGAGAACCGACCGACGTTGAAGAAGGCGGGCTTCCTCACCCGCGACGCCCGTGCCACGGAGCGCAAGAAGTACGGCCTGAAGAAGGCCCGCAAGGCTCCCCAGTACAGCAAGCGGTAAGCCCACCGCGATGGGCCGGCTCTTCGGCACCGACGGCGTACGAGGGCTGGCCAACAGCGATGTGACAGCGGAGCTGGCACTGGACCTGGCGGTCGCGGCCGCGCACGTGCTGGGCGACGCCGGCGAGTTCGCCGGCCATCGCCCCGTGGCGGTGGTGGGCCGCGACGGTCGCGCGTCGGGGGAGTTCCTGTCCGCGGCGGTGGTCGCCGGCCTGGCCAGCGCAGGTGTGGACGTCCTGGACGCCGGAGTCCTCCCAACTCCGGGTGTCGCCTACCTGACCGAGTCCCTCGGCGTCGACCTCGGCGTCATGCTGTCGGCGTCCCACAACCCGATGCCGGACAACGGCATCAAGTTCTTCGCCCGGGGTGGTGTCAAGCTCGAGGACACGGTCGAAGATGCCGTCGAGGCCCGGATGAACGAGCCGTGGCAGCGGCCGACCGGGGCCGCGGTGGGCAGGATCACGCCACTGGACGGGGCCACCGACAGATACGTCGACCACCTCGTCTCGACTGCACCCCCACAGGTCCTGACCGGCCTTCGGGTCGTGCTCGACTGTGCCAACGGCGCGGCCTTCGCAGCGGGACCTGCCGCGCTGCGGCGGGCCGGGGCAGACGTGGTGACGATCGCGGCCGAGCCGGACGGCTGGAACATCAACGACGGGTGCGGCTCGACCCACCTTGAGCCGCTCTCCCGCGCGGTCCTGGCCCACGGGGCGGACGTCGGCATCGCCCATGACGGCGACGCCGACCGCTGCCTGGCCGTCGACGCGACCGGCGCGATCGTGGACGGCGACCAGATCCTGGCTGTCCTGGCGCTGGCGCTGAGCGACCGAGGCGAGCTCGCCCACGGCACCGTCGTGGCGACGGTGATGGCCAACCTCGGCTTCCGGCTGGCCATGGAGCGGGCCGGTGTCCAGGTGGTGGAGACCGCGGTCGGCGACCGGTACGTGCTCGAGGCCATGAAGGAAGGCGGCTACACACTCGGCGGGGAACAGTCTGGCCACGTGATCATGCTCGGGCATGCGACAACCGGGGACGGCCTGCTCACCTGCCTGCAGCTGCTCACCCAGGTGGCGGTCAGCGGCAAGCCGCTGTCCGAGCTGGCCGCGGTCATGCAGCGGCTGCCGCAGGTCCTGGTCAACGTCCCCGGAGTCGACAGGTCGCGGTTGGCCGACAGTGCGGAGCTGGCAGCGGCCGTGCGCACCGCGCAGGCCGAGCTCGGCTCGCACGGCCGGGTCCTGCTGCGCGCCAGTGGCACCGAGCCGCTCGTGCGGGTCATGGTGGAAGCAGCGGCGCCCGAGCAGGCCCGGGAGGTCGCTGACCGGCTCGCCGACGTTGTGCGAACCTCGCTGGCCTGACGCGGGCTCGCCTCGACCGGCCCGGGCGCGCGGGACCGTACCCTGGACCCATGTGCGGCATCGTGGGCTACGTCGGAGACAAGCAAGCTGCCGAGGTCGTGATCGAGGGCCTTCGCCGCCTTGAGTACCGCGGCTACGACTCCGCGGGCCTGGCGCTGGTCCCCAGCGACCGCACCGGCGGCGAGCTGGTGACGCGCAAGCGGGCCGGCAAGCTGGCCAACCTGGAGAAGCTGCTGGCGGAGAACCCCGCCCCACCAGCCACCGTCGGCATGGGCCACACCCGGTGGGCGACGCACGGGGGCCCAACCGACCGCAACGCCCACCCGCACCTGGACGCCCACTCGCGGGTGGCGGTCATCCACAACGGCATCATCGAGAACTTCGCCGGGCTCCGGGCCGAGCTCGAGCGCCGCGGCCACGAGATGCGCTCGGACACCGACACCGAGGTCGTCGCGCACCTGCTCGCCGAGACGTACGAAGCAGCCGGGGGTGACCTTGCCGAGGCGATGCGGCAGGTGTGCCGGCGCCTGAGTGGAGCGTTCACGCTGGTCGCGGTCCACGTCGACAGCCCAGACGTCGTGGTGGGTGCCCGGCGTAACTCCCCGCTGGTGGTAGGCGTGGGCGACGGCGAGAACTTCCTGGGCAGCGACGTGTCCGCGTTCATCGCCCACACCCGCCAGGCCGTCGAGCTCGGCCAGGACCAGGTGGTGGAGATCCGCCGCGACGGGATATCGGTGACCACCTTCGACGGGGAGCCCGCCGAGGTGCACCCCTACACCGTCGACTGGGACGCCGAGGCCGCCGAGAAGGGCGGCTACGACCACTTCATGCTCAAAGAGATCGCCGAGCAGCCCAAGGCCGTGGCGGACACCTTGCTCGGGCGGGTGGACGGCCAGGGCCGACTGGTCCTCGACGAGCTGCGGATCGCCGACGAGGACCTGCGTGAGGTCGACAAGATCGTCATCGTGGCCTGCGGGACGGCCTACCATGCGGGGCTGCTGGCCAAGTACTCGATCGAGCACTGGACCCGGATCCCTTGCGAGGTCGAGGTCGCCAGCGAGTTCCGGTACCGGGACCCGATCCTTACCAGGCGGACGCTGGTGATCGCCATCTCCCAGTCGGGGGAGACTATGGACACCCTGATGGCCGTGCGGCACGCGAAGTCTCAGCATGCCCAGGTGCTCGCGATCTGCAACGTCAACGGGTCGACGCTGCCACGCGAGGCCGACGCCGTCATCTACACCTACGCGGGCCCCGAGGTCGCGGTGGCCTCGACGAAGGCGTTCTTGACCATGGTCGTCGCCGTCCAGCTGGTGGCCCTCTACCTGGCCCAGGTGCGGGGGACCAAGTGGGGCGAGGAGATCGCCGGCCACCTTCGGGAGCTGGCCGCGATGCCCGACAAAGTCGACCGGGTGCTCGACACGGTCGAGCCGGTCCGCGAGCTGGCCCGTTCGATGGCCGACGCGAACGTGGTGCTGTTCCTCGGTCGCCACGTCGGCTTCCCGGTCGCCCTGGAGGGTGCGCTGAAGCTCAAGGAGCTCGCCTACATGCACGCGGAGGGTTTCGCCGCGGGCGAGCTCAAGCACGGGCCGATCGCGCTGATCGAGGAGGGACTGCCGGTGGTGGTCATCGTCCCCTCACCACGCGGGCGCAGCGTGATCCACGACAAGATCGTGAGCAACATCCAGGAGATCCGCGCCCGCGGTGCGCGCACCATCGTCATCGCCGAGGAGGGCGACGAGGCTGTGGTCCCGTACGCCGACACGCTGATCCGCATCCCGGCCGCGCCGACCTTGCTGCAGCCCCTGCTCTCGACCATCCCCTTGCAGGTGTTCGCCTGTGAGATGGCCACCGCCAAGGGCTTCGACGTGGACCAGCCGCGGAACCTGGCAAAGTCCGTCACCGTCGAGTAGGCGGCCGGGGTCGGCCGCCTACTCGCCCCTGGTCATCCGGCGTTGACCGGCTGACCGCTGGTGCCTGGTTTCTGGTGCCTCGTTTCGGGGTGCCTGGGGGTCAGGGTGCGTAGTAGCCGGCGAGGTCGAGGATGACGGGGGTGTTGCCGGCGGCGTTGAACAGGCTCATGGAGCCGTTGGTGTCGGTTCCGGTGATGGCGA